>Ga0310810_10011025_pt1 | contig 10554 bp, 13 predicted proteins | sample NCmetagenome_FD_207641 | JGI IMG/M metagenome (GOLD analysis project Ga0310810, IMG submission 207641) | Soil microbial communities from experimental microcosm in Duke University, North Carolina, United States - NC | ecosystem: Engineered > Artificial ecosystem > Soil microcosm > Unclassified ... | reverse complement strand
TCCCGAAACAATTCAGCCATCTTGCGTTCCTGTTCGCTGGCTACGCGTGTCTCCTCAGCGACGAGCCTGATCTGCTCCGCTTCGCGTCTGACGGCTTCCGCATTCGCGAGGACGACCGGCACTTCCGCCTGCGGGCGACCGCTGCTGCCGGTGTCCTTCTTCGGTGCGGCGTCGCGCCGCCGCGACGGCGGTTTCGGGCGAATGCGATCGTTTACCATTGATGCCCTTTATTAGTCTCAGTCAACGTACCAAAAGGGCTGCACGAGCGATGTCCCGAACCGAACACCTCAGGGAGTTCATGGCGCCCGGCTGAGTGTGTTTCATTCAGTACATCCATCCTCCTGAGCTCGGCATACGCTTGGGGCGATCGGAGACATTCACTATGGCAGTTGGGAGAACCCCGTCAGCACGGGGTGCCTCGCGCGCACGAGTCATCGGCCACTTTCCGGCGTCAACGATGTGGTCCGTCGAGAAGCGGCTCGCCAGTGCGGAACGCGAGCTGCGCGTGCAGTTCACGCGAATCGCGCAGCTCCAAGCCGAACTGGACCTGCTAGTGGGAGCCCTCCGGCGGTTGCCGGATGCCGTCCAAAGAGATCAGCTCGGTGCAGCAGTCATGCGCACATCTAATCGATCGCGGCACGATGCCGAGGAGAGAATCCAAGGAGATCGTCTCCGCTTGGAATAGCGCTCTTGTTGGCGGCGGTGTCAGGGACGGGAAGGCGGGGTGCCTCCACCAGGCCACCGAGGTAATTTCGACTCTCGATCAACAGAGAGCCGACGTGATTGGCGCCCGCGTCCAGAAGCGTCTTCGGGCTCTCGTCCGCCAGCGCCGGCGGCGCCCATCGTCCCACCGTGATTCGCAGCTCGGGCAGTGCCGCACGAAGTCTTCGTACAAGATAGCGTGTTTTCGACGACGAGCTTGGTGGGAGATCGGCGAAGCACACGGCCGAGAACTTTCGCTCTCCCACCAACGACAACAATTCCGCCGCCTGCATGCGCGCACTCGTGATCTCCATGGCGATTGGCATATCGTCCAGCAGATGTGCCAGCATCGCGAGCGCCACTTCGTCGGCGCCCCCGTTGACCGCGTAGCCGAGTACGCGCAGCGGCTCGCGCGGCGCCGGGAGCGAAGCATCAGTGGCCGTCGACGATGGCTCCGTCTCCGCGTGGCGGCGGACAATGCCAGCCGCGTCGGAGGTCAACTCCCGCGTCGCATCGATCACCGCCGCTTCTTCTTCCGGCGAGAGCCGGTGCTCCAAGCGGTCACGCTCGGCGTAACTGAGAGCCGGCAGGAGGAGCGCGTCGAACACCGATGCGGGCGGCTCTGTCTTGATATGGTTGTCGATGAGCTCGGCCGCTTCGCTCTGGTCGCGCGCCACCAGACGCTGATAGAAGCCGTACTCAGGTGCGAGCGCTGACGCCTCGTCCATTACCAGACCGACAAACGCAAGGCCGGGCACATGCTTGCCGAGCACGACGAGACACACGGTGAGCGGCGCTGCCATGAGCAACCCGAGCGGTCCCCACAACCACGTCCAAAACGCGACTGACACGAGAAGCACCACCTGCGACACACCGACGGCTCCGGCATAGAGCGCCGTTTCGAGCACGAGATTCGTAAAAAGCTCGAGGACGACGAACAAGGCGAGGACCATCAATGGACCAGTCCATCCCTTCAGCGCTGCGAGGCTGACGAGGATCGGCGCACCAGCCGCAAGCACCGGGCCGACGTACGGGATGAATCGTAACGCCGCGCCCAGGATTCCCCAGACCAACGGGTAGGGGACGTGGAAAAAGTACAGTCCGACGAAGATCGCTGTGCCGTACACCAGACTCACAAGGGACTGCATCAACAGCTGCCGGCTGACGCGACCCGCGGCCTCGTCGAATGCCTTCGTAGTCGTCGCCAGCTGTCCGTGGCCGATCAGCCCGATCAGGCGGTCCCGCAGATCGCGGCGTTCGAGCAGCATGAAGACGACCATCGCCGCAACGAGTCCCGCCGTGCTCAACGGTCCAACGACGGGCCCGAGCCATGCGAAGGCCGAAAACCCCGTCGCCGGGTTGGAGGTCACCACAACGGGGCGCGACACGGTTCCTTTCGGCACCTCCGTTCCCAGGTCGGTCTTGATCCCTTCCAGCGTCTCCTGCAACTTTTCGACTGGCCCGCCCTTGCTCGCATTCCGCACGTCGGCGATCTTCGTTCGGATGTTGGCGCGGTAGCCGGGCAGGTCTTCGGCGAGATTGTCTATCTGCCGCGTCAGGCCCCAACCGGCAAGAACGAGCGCTGCAAACACCAGCGTGACCACCACCAGGACGGAAGCGACACGGCCGACCCATCGTTGAAGCCAGGTGACGGGTGGCGTCAGGACGAACGTCAGCAGGATGGCGAGGGCGAATGGCACGAGGACAGCCTGTGCCCAGTGCAGAACCGCGACGACGAGCACCCCACCGGCGAATGTCACCCAGGGCCGCACGGATTTCAAGGGGTCGTCCAGGTTCCTACTCCGTTCCTACGCAGAAGACGTTGCGGTTCGGTTCGATGGGATCGTCGCCGTCGCGTGCGATCGCGATGAAGAAGATCTTCGTCGCAGGTCCAGCGTCGAAGATCTTCCCCGCCCGCACATTCCGTGGCCGTGGGCCCAACGCCGATCGAGCCGGGCCCGTCACAACAGTCCGCGGCGTCCCGCGGTGACGCTCAGGCCACGCGGCGGCCGCTGACTACGCCGACCAGAAACAACACGATCGCGACGACCAGCAAGACATGGATGAAAGCGCCCATCGTATAGCCACTGACGAATCCGAGCAGCCACAGGACCAGCAGAATCACGGCGATGGTGTACAGCACGGTCATTCTCCTTCAACATTCGCGCAACATCGGCCCGAGGTCGGTTGCGGTTCCCTGCACCGCTTGAGACGCGTCGCAATGCATGGACGATTACAGGGTCCGAACAGTCGGCGAAAGACTGGACCCTGACTCTTACATCGTGCACGCCATCGACCCGATCGAGGTGTCCCGAATGGAACATCCCTGCGTGCCTCCAGCGTTGGACACTGGAGTGAGGTTCTGGCTGCCGACTCGGTCAGGACGAATCGTGACGTGCTCGGGAGCACTGCGACGCGCCGATGCGCGGGTTAGTCATGGCAGAAAAAAGGTGCAGAGTGAAATTAATCATTGCGACGACAGTAGCGACCACGTTGGCGCTCACGCCCCTGCTGGCGCAGGAGAAGGAGCCGGGAAAGCGACTGGACGACGCGGCGGCGGTGTTTTCAGAGATCATGGCGGCGCCGGACAAGGGTATTCCTCAGGATCTTCTCGAGAAGTCCCATTGCATCGTCATTGTTCCGGACCTCAAGACCGCCGCGTTCGGGGTCGGCGGCAAATACGGAAAAGGGTACCTGTCGTGTCGAAATAAGAGCGGAACCGGTTGGTCCGCGCCCGGCACGGTCCGTATCGAAGGCGGGAGCGTGGGCTTCCAGATAGGGGGGTCTTCGACGGACTTGATCATGTTGGTCATGAGTGAGCGGGGAGCGGACAAGCTGCTTGCAAGCAAATTCACCTTGGGCGCGGAAGGTTCCGCGGCGGCTGGTCCCGTGGGACGGACGGCCACGGCTCAAACGGATGCACAAATGCACGCGGACATTCTGTCGTGGTCGCGCACCCAAGGGCTCTTTGTGGGTGTGGCCTTGGAAGGTGCGACGCTCCGCGAGGATCTGGATGACAACACCGCGCTGTATGGCAAGAAGCTGGAAAACCGCACCATCGTGCGGGAGGGCGTGCGGGCGCCCAAAGCCGCCGCCAGGCTCCTCGAGCTGCTGAACCGGTACTCGAACAGAGAGCGCACAGACTAAGCTCGCTCGCTTGTTACTTCTCGAGGTCTTCCACACCACGCTCGCAGCGGTGTACGCGCAACGACTCGTCACCAGATGCCGCATCGGCCGCACGGCGAAAATGGAGCGGGTCTCGCAGGTTTTGCAGCTCGCGGTAGTAATAGAGTGGGGTTGGTCGGCTTCGGGTGAATGTCAGTTTCTTGAGAAACTCGATTTCCTCCACGGTCGCATCACCCCGCAGAGATGGATCCTGCAGGAAGGCCTCGAGCCCCGGCTCTTCGTTGACCGTGAGTGCGGGGTGCCGTTCCACGAACTCGAATTTTCTCGAGTGTCCGGGCGCGAGGCGATGATTCAGGACAACCTCCATCGCGAACGTCGCGAAGTCGATGTCCCACGATTCAATCAGCGGATCCAGGAAGGTGACGCAGTTCTCGGGTGAAATGTTGAAGACATCCGTCTCCAGGAAATCGAGCGCCGTGACGCGCATCTGTTCATAGCTGGTGTCGGTGAATCCAGCGACGAGACGAAGCCAGTTCTCATCGTTCAATTCCTGTTTCGTCGCTCGCTTGGCGACGTCCAGAAGCTTTTGGGTGACGAGGCGCTCGAGTGCGCCAAAAGGCTCCTTCTCGAACATCGCACGTATGGTTTGCGCTTTTCCTGGTGCGACCTTGCGGAGAATCAACTCCCGCACTTCCTTGTACAAAGGCGCAGGCGGATCCGCGAGCTTTCTCTTCAGGGCGTTCGTACGGACCAGATCGGCGAGCGTCGCTAACTTCCCGGCGGGAAGGCGTAAGAAGGTCTCCATCCTGTCGTAGATGTCCGTCCGCTCGGGCGCCGGCGGGGCTTTCTTCCCAGTCAACAGCTGGGAAATGTAGGACTCAGTTACCTGAGCGGCGGCCGCCAAATCCCTTTGCTCCGTCCCTAATTCTCTGAGCCGCTGGCGGATAAGGAGCGGGAAGTCCAAGAGGATTCCTCCGTTTGTTTCGATTAACCAAGTTACTTAATATAGCTATATCATTGCATAAATATATTGACAAGATTCAGTTAATTAACCTATATTGATTAACAGGATTGCAGCCTATCCCTCGATCCTTCAGGTGTTCTGAACTAAGTCAGGTTATCTGATTTCTCCTCTTAGCACGACCGACCAAGAGGTTGCCATGTTTGCTCGCTTGGTTTCCGTCCGGCTCAAAACCGGACGCGCAGGAGAATTCACGCGACTCCTCGACCAGCACGTCATTCCCGTACTCTGGGCGCAGAAGGGCTTTCAGGACGAACTCTGTCTGATCGCTTCGAACGGCGTCGACGCGACCGGCATCAGCGTGTGGGACCTGAAGGAAAACGCGGAGACCTATGGCAGCGGCACATATCCCGATGTTTTGAAGTTGCTGGAGCCTCTGTGCGAGGGCACGCCTCAGGTGCAAACGTACGAGGTGACCAACTCGACGTTCCACAAGATCCCCGTCGCGTGATCGTGTGACCCCCGTCCCTTCTTTCATCGCGAGTCGCAAATTCAAATTGGACAGGCGCCAGAAGCCGACACGCTGGGTTCGACGCATGACGTTTGCCACTCCCCGAGGAGATTCCACATGACTAGCGTGAGCGCTCGTATTCTGGCACTGTCGTTCTCGTGCACCGTCCTGTCTACGCCTGTGGTCTCTGCCCAGGATCTGTCGAAATACCGGGAGTTTCAATTAGGCATGAGCCTGGCCGCCGTCGCGCAAAAGACGGGCGTCACCGCCGTGACGCAGGTGCCCCCTCAATCTTCGGAGCTGATTCAAGAATTGAGGTGGCAGCCCGCAGACGGTCTCGCGGCATCACCACCCCGAGACTCGGTGCGCAAGGTCCTCCTCAGTTTTTTCAACGGCGAGCTGTTTCGCATCGCCGTCAGTTACGACTGGGAGAGAACCGAAGGGCTGACCGTTGAAGACATGATCGCTGCTCTTACGTCGACGTACGGTCCGCCAATCACGCCTGATAGCGACCTCATCCCCTTGTTGTCCCGCAGCTCCTCCGGCAGCGACAAGATCGTGGCTCACTGGGAAGACACGCAGTACTCGATCAACCTCGTTCGCCCGTCTTACGCGTCCACGTTTGGATTGGTGATGCTGTCAAAGCGGTTGGATGCACTGGCCCGCGCTGCCATGGTCGAAGCGATCTGGCTGGACGACCAACAGTCTCTCGCACGAGCCATCGGACGCAAAAGGAGCCTCGAGGACCAGGACCATGTCAGGCAAGACCAGGCCAGGACACGAAACAAAGCGACCTTTCGACCCTGACGCTTTTCCTAAATCCTTCGGCCGTCGTACGCCCAGTGAAGGACGGCCTGCCGCTGGCGCCTCCGACATTCGACATCGCCGGGTTCGCAGTGCTTCCGAATCGCCGCCACGTGCCGCGCGATCGCACGCCAGCGTCGAATCTGCCGGGCGTCGTCGGCGGTTCTGCGACCCATGTAGTAGCGGCAATACCACTGGAACCACCCACGTGGATCCTGCTTGTGGATCCATCCGCTGCGACGCCAGACAGCGAGCGACTGCGAGGCGTTCACCCCGAAACAATTCAGCCGCGCGTCATGCCGCTCGGCGCAGAGCCGGGCGCGGGCGAACCAGCTGCGTGGAAACTCGTTCTGACAATCGGTCATGTACTTCCCGCCGAAGATGCCGAGCCGCAGCATCTCTTTCGGCGTCAGATCCGGCGTGAACCCCGGCGCGAAGTTCCGGCCGACCGGCTCGGTACGCCAGTAGACGTAACCGCGCTGCATCCGGTCGGTGATGATCGCTTTCTTCCTCATCGCCGTCATACGTAGTTCCGCAACGTCAGCTCGACCGGATGCGGTCGCAGATAGACCTGGTCGGCCAGATACGGCATCCCGCAGCGCCGGATGTGATGGGCGAACAGCGTGAGCGGCACGACCACCGGGACACGCCCGCCGCCGTAGTCCTGGATCAGAGCAAGCAGTTCGGCCCGGCTCTCGCGGTCGAGCGCCTGCTTGAAGTAGCCGAGCATGTGGTGCAGCACGTTGGTCTGCCGGCGCGGCGTGGCGATGGCTTGGAGCGCCGTCATGAATTCGGACGAATAACGATCCTGGAACTCTCGCCGGGCCATCGACTTGCCCGATGCCACCAGGCGGCCGAGACGCTGATAGGCCTCCGGCATGTGGGCCATGAGCGTGAGCTTGTGAGCCGTGTGGAATCGTACGACAGTTGCCATCGACCAGCGCGTGGCAAAGAGAGCCGTGAGCCGGCGGTACGCGAAGATGCGCTCGACGAAGTTCTCGCGCAGCCTCGGATCGTTGAGTCGCCCTTCCTCTTCAACTGGCAGGAGGGGAAAGCGCGTGACCAGCGCATCGGCAAACAGTCCGCGGCCCGACTTCACGGGCATGCCGGCGGTGCCGTACACCTTGACGCGCTCGAGCCCGCACGTCGGTGAATCCTTCTTCAACACGAACCCGACCAGCGCGTCGTCGACCAGGTCCTCGACGCGTCGGCGAGCGTAGCCGTGCATGCGCGTCGTGTGATCCTGAGCCGTCTTGTTGGTCAGTAAGCGAATCCTTCCATCGGTCTGCACCAGCCGCATCGATTCACGCGGCGCGTCCAACCCGGACTCCACCTCTGGGCACACCGGCACCCAGTCGACGAACTGTCCCAGCGATTCCACCAAGAACGGATCTCGTTTGTGGCCGCCATCAAAACGCACCGGCTCACCGAGCAGACAGGCCGAGATTCCGAGACGGATGCGTTCGTCGGTCATCGGCAGGTCACACCTTTCGATCGCGCAGCCAGCGGAAGGTCAACGGCTTCTGTCTTCTGAGCGCGACGTGCGATCTCATGCAGGAGACCGCTGAACATCCACTCGTGCACGGGAAGGAGGACGTACCAGTACGCGCGGCCCAGCAGGCCTCGAGGGTCGAACGTCGCCGTCTGGCGGATGAGCGATCGCCGGCCGTCGTCAAGCGGCGTCACCTGGAATTCCAGCCAACCTCGTCCAGGCAACTTCATGTCGGCCCTGAGCCGCAGGCGTCGATCGGGTTCGTACGCCTCGACGGTCCAGCCGTCGATGACATCTGCCAACTCGCAGTTCTCGGGATCGCGACGGCCGCGTCCCATGCCCACGCCTCCGAAGCCGAGGTCCAGCCAGCCTCGCGCTCGCCACAGCGAGTTCCCGAAGTACCAACCGTTCGTGCCGCCAATTTGCCTGATCGGAGCAAAGACCTGCGAAGGGGGCGCGTCTAGAACCGTGGTCCGCGTGTCGACCTTCTGGCGTAACCGAGCACCCTCCTCGATCGCCTTCGCCAGCGCCAGGCGCAACGGCCTCGGTTCGATCTGGAACGCGTCGAATGCCGCTGACGATCTGACCACCGTTGGGTTCTTCAATCCTTCCACCAGCGCGCGACCGACGCGGGCCTGTGCCGGTGTCACCAATGCGAGCCAGAGTCCCGACAGGTGCGGCGTCAACAACGGCACGGGCAGCAGCCAGCGCCGCAGCCCGCGGAGCTGCGCGTACTCCCGCATGATGTCCCCGTACGAGACGACGTCTGGACCGCCGATCTCGAACACCGCACTGGCAGAGTCAGGCAGTTCCAAGGCCGCCGATAGGTACGCCACCACGTCGTCAACAGCCATGGGTTGTGTCAACGTCGCGACCCATCGCGGGCACACCATGACGGGGAGGCGCTCGACCAGCGCTTCGATCATCTGGAACGACAGACTTCCGGCACCCACCACGATCGATGCCCTGAACTCGATGACCGGAACGCCACTGGCGCGCAGGACGGCTCCGGTTTCGGCTCGACTCTGGAGATGGCTGGAGAGCGAACCCGCCTGATCTGCCAGGCCGCCCAGGTAGATGATGCGCCGGACACCGGCACCAGCCGCCGCGCGGCCGAAGTTTGCAGCCGCATGCCGATCCACCTCCGCGAAATTGGCGCCGACCGACATGGAGTGCACCAGGTAGTACGCCGAGTCCACGCCGGCAAGAGCGAGGTTGAGCGACTCCTCGTCCAGGCAATCACCCTGAACGACCTCCGTCGTTGATCGAGTTACCCGGACGCGTTCGGGATTCCGCGCCAAGCACCGCACCGGACGGCCGGCCTCTTCGAAATGTCGAAGAAGACGGCCGCCGATGTATCCCGTCGCGCCGGTGAGGAGGACTGGTCCGTCCATGCGCCGGCCTATTCGTCCTTCGGCAGGATGACGCTGTCAATCACGTGGATGACGCCGTTGGTCGCGGCGATGTCGGTCTTCACGACTTTCGCGCCGTCAACGGTCACCCCGCCATCGCGGGATGCGATCGTCAAGGTGTCCCCGCTGACCGCCTTCACCGAGCTGGTTTTGACCACGTCGGCCGCCATCACTTTCCCGGCGACGACATGAGATGTGAGGATGCGCTGCAGCTTCGACTTGTTCTCGGGCTTCAGCAGCGCCTCGAGCGTTCCTGCGGGCAGCTTCGCGAACGCCTCGTCGGTCGGCGCAAACACCGTGAAGGGTCCGGCTCCCTTCAGCGTCTCGACGAGGTCCGCCGCCTGGAGTGCTTTCGCAAGGGTCTTGAACGATCCGGCCGCTACGGCGGTATCGACGATGTCCTTGTCAGCGCTGGCGGCACCCATGTTGGCGGCGCCGGTGATCGTCATGGCGGCCACGATTCCTGCAATCATCTTCTTCTTCATTGTTTCTGCTCCGTGATCGAGTTGCGGTTGACGAACTAACGAGTCGCGATCGCCGCGTGCTGCGCCCAGCGGCTCTGCACGCGCTTCCACGACACTGCCTGATACAGCCCGGCCAGACCGACCAGCCCGTAGACGAGTGCGCTGGCCGCCGAGACCTCACCGAACTGCATCCCGAACAGGGTCGCGACGAGGTCGAAACGGGCGGCGGCGATCAGCCCCCAGTTGAGCGCTCCGACGACAACAAGAACGGCGGCGATGACGTCGATCTGCTTCATGACTCTTCCTCCTGTGTTGCGTCCGGCACCTCGCCGGCGCACTGCATGTATTAACTGTAGTGCACATTTATTTGCTTTAAAGTAAAATCAACGCTCGGCCGCAAAGTCATGTGAATGCGACGACAAGAACCGCGCGTAATGTGACTGTCACGACAAACTGGAGGCGGAATGCTGTCGGCAACGCTGGAAGAAGGGCTCAAGGACTATGCGATCGGCGCGAAGATCCGCGCCTTACGGCTGAAGAAGAAGATGGGGCTCGTCGAGTTGGGGCAGCATTCCGGGCTGTCGCCCGCGTTGCTCTCGAAACTCGAGACCGGGCGCCTGTTCCCGACGCTGCCGACGCTGCTGCGGATCGCGCTCGTCTTCAGCGTTGGCCTCGACTATTTCTTCGCCGGCGCGCGCGAGAAGCCGCTCGTGGCGGTGGTCCGCAAGGCGGAGCGCGTGCAGCTGCCAGAGCGTCAGGATGGGAAGGACATGTCTTATCGCTTCGAGTCGCTGGACTACCCAGCGACCGAGCGGCGGTTCAACTCGTACTACGCCGAGTTCCTTGACGTGGCGCGCGCCAACGTCCGGCTGCACACGCACGCGGGCGTGGAGTTCATCTACACGCTCAAGGGTAAGTTGAACGTTCACATCGACGGCCAGGAGCACGCGCTCGAGTCCGGTGATTCGATGTACTTCGACTCCGGCCTTCCCCATGGGTACCGCCGCGGCGGCACCTCAACATGCTGCGCCCTCGTGGTGACGACAGCCTGATCGCCTTCATCAACGAGCTGTCGCTTCGGA
>Ga0310810_10011023_pt1 | contig 10555 bp, 10 predicted proteins | sample NCmetagenome_FD_207641 | JGI IMG/M metagenome (GOLD analysis project Ga0310810, IMG submission 207641) | Soil microbial communities from experimental microcosm in Duke University, North Carolina, United States - NC | ecosystem: Engineered > Artificial ecosystem > Soil microcosm > Unclassified ... | reverse complement strand
CAGGTGGCGTGCGCTACCTGCCACGTGGGTCAAGGAACCACGGGTTGGCTCAGGGCCAAAATGGCGGGTACGCGCCAGTTGTTCGAAGTCATCTTCAACTCTTATCCGCGGCCTATCGAATCCGCCATGGAAACCAATCGCCTGGTCTCCTCTGTTGAGACCTGCGAGCAATGCCATGCGCGCCAGAAGTACATTGGTCCCCGCCTGCGGGTGAAGTCCATATATCAGCCGGACGAATCCAATTCGAGGACCGAAACCATCTTGACGATGCTGGTCGGCGGCGGTGCACGCGATGGCATTCATGGCGCCCACCTTGGGCCCGGAGTCCACATCCGCTACGCAGCCCAGGACAAGAAACGCCAGATCATTCCGTGGGTCGAGTATCGCAACGCCGACACGGGCGCTGCGCGAACGTATCTTGTTGCGAACGACGTCCAGGCCGGCTCGTCCCTGCCCGTGTTCGAAATGCAGTGTGTCGATTGCCACACCCGCGCCGCGCACCGCTTCGAGAATCCGGACCGCGCGGTCGATCAGGCGCTGGCCGACGGCCAGATCGCGGCCACGCTGCCGTTCGTCAAGAAAACCGGACTGGGATTGATCCAGGCGGCCTATCAGAGCGACGCCGAGGCCGCGCAAAAAATCACGGCGGGCTTAGCCGGCTTCTATCAACAGACCTATCCGGACATGGCCGCCAAGCACGCCCCGGAGATTCAAGCGGCCGCGGCGGCGCTGCTGGCCATCTATCAGCGCAACGTGTTTCCCGATCTCAAGGTGACCTGGGGCACGTACGTCAATAATCTGGGGCACGTCGATTCTCCGGGATGCTTCCGCTGTCACGATGGAGGCCACTCCACCGCAGCGGGCCAGACCATCACCCAGGATTGCGACGCCTGCCACAAAGCGGTGGCGGTAGAAGAGGCATCGCCCGAGGTTCTCAAGACCTTGGGCATCGCGCGCTGACCATCGCGTGCTGATGTACAGTTGAGGCATGACGTTCTGCGCGAGTTGCGGGGCTGAAGTCCAAGGAAAGTTTTGCGCCAAGTGCGGGGCTGCGGCGGGGGCACCCGCGGGCGCTTCGACGGCCGCAAGCGCGGGCACTCCGCCGCCGCCCGCAGCGTCCGCGGCCCCGGTGATCGAAGAGAACGTTGTTGCGGCACTGTGCTACCTGGTCGGCGTCCTCACCGGCATTCTGTTCCTGGTACTGGAGCCCTACAACCGCAATCCTGTCATCCGATTCCACGCGTTCCAGTCGATCTTCGCCTGGATCGCGGCCATGCTGATCGGCATGGCGCTGAACATCTTCTCCTACCCTATTGCGGCATTGCCTTTCGTCGGCTGGATCGTGGATATCCTGCTGTGGCTGGCCTTCACGCTGGGAGCCTTGGTGTTGTGGTTGTTCTTAATGTACAAGGCGTACAATAAGGAGCGATTTGTTCTTCCTGTGATCGGCGTCTGGGCCGAAAAACAGGCGCAGTCGAAATAGATGCTCCTTCGCCGTACGCTCCCGGGTTTCCTTCTGGCCGTGGCATGCTTGCAGGCACAAGACCTGCGTGTCGACGTGCTCGATTTCTACGGCCTTCGCAAAGTTTCCGAATCCCAAATTCGCAAAGCTCTGGGGGTCCGCGAGGGCGATCGGATGCCGCCTTCCAAGGGCGACGCCGAAGCCAAGCTGGACCAGCTCGGGGGCGTCGTCGAATCGCATCTGGAAGCGGTCTGTTGCGATAGCGGCCAGACTGTTCTTTACGTCGGCATTGAAGAAAAAGGCGCGCCGCATTTCGACCTGCGCGAGCCACCGGAGGGAGAGGTAGCTCTGCCCGATGAGATCGTCAGCACGTACAACCGGTTCCTGGAGGCAGCTCAGGCCGCGTCGCGCCGCGGCACCACGGCCGAGGATCTCACGCATGGGCATCCTCTGATGGCGGATGGCTCCGCCCGCGCGATACAGGAGATGTTTCCCGCACTCGCCGACCAGTATTTGGACCAGATCCGCGGAGTGCTGCGGAATTCCAGTGATGAATCGCAGCGCGCCATGGCCGCCTACGTACTGGTTTATGCCAGCCGCAAGAGCAACGTCGTCAATGATCTTCAGTATGCACTCAAGGACGCCGATGCCGGCGTGCGCAATAACGCGGCGCGGAGCCTGGTGGCGCTGAGCGTGCTAGCCAAGCTCGATCCCACGTCGGAAGTCCGCATTTCTCCCACCTGGTTCATCGAGATGCTGAATTCGCTTTCCTGGTCGGACCGCAATCGCGCGCTGTGGGCCCTCCAGACTTTAACCGACAGCCGCGATCCGCTGGTCCTGGACCAGTTGCGCACGCGGGCGCTGGACGCCTTGATCGATATGGCGCGCTGGAAAACGCTGAGTCATGCTTTGCCGGCCTTCGTGCTGCTAGGACGGGTCGCCGGGATGCCTGAACCTGAAATCCAGTCCGCCTGGACGCGCGGCGATCGCGACGCGGTGATCGGGGCCGCCAGGAAAAAAGCTAAATGATCGGGAAGCCAGCTCCACATCAGTCCTGCGTCCGGCGCTGCTCGCACTGGCAGCAGTCGCTGCAGCGCTGGCATTTTTCGCAGCGGTGATTCTCGCAGGTGTCCTTGGTGCAATACACGCAGATCTCGGTGGAGGGCTCCCCACAGATGCTGCACGCGAAGGCGATACTCTCACTCACAGTTGCCTCTCCCTACTTCGCCTTGGTGTTTCTCTTGGCCGGGGCGGGCGCCGGCGCCGGACGGACCTGCTGCCGGTTCTGATCCTCCCGGCACCGCTGCGCTTCCCGCTCCACCACCGCGAACTCCTGCTCGTTCTGTGAGGCCAGGTCGGTGATGTACTGGCGCAGCTGATCGCGCTTGGTGGCGTGTTCGCCCACGGCTGCCGCCAGCTGATCCCCGGCCGCCGGATTCTGATATTTGCGCGCGCCCTCGGATAGCGATTCCAGGCGCCACTCCACGGCTTGCAAACGAAAATATACGTCCAGCGCCGCCGTCAGTTTCTCCGGCTGCTTCTCCAGCGCGCGAGCGGTCTGATCCAGATAGTCCAGCTCCTGCTGTGCCCCTTTCCACTGGGCGACGTAAGCCATGGAAGCGCCCTGGTCCACCCACTCTTGGGGATTCAACTGGGCCAGCACCGGCTTCAGTTGCGCCACCTGCGCGGCCAGCTCGCCGACACTCTTTGAAACGTCCCAGGGCGCGGGAACACTGGGAGCCGCCTGCCCCCATAAAACGATCGAAACCAGCGGAGAGAACAGTAGGAGGGACTTCATAAGCCTACCCGCTAGTGTCGCATGTGAGTGGCACGGGCCCTCAGCCTGTGCGGTATGGAGGCTAGGGCAGCTTGCCCGGCGGCGGAGGTGGAGGCGGAGGCGGAGGCGGCGTCCCGCCGGTGTCGCCGACGCCTGGACCATTGCCGCCGCCGCCCGGAAGAGTGATCTTGCCGGGTCCGCTGGAACGGCCCACGATAGCGATTACGTTGACCACGATCCGCAGCGCCTGCCGCGCGGCGTTGCCTTTGTCCATGCGCTGCGCGATCGGCTCATTGCGATAGACCCGGAAAACTTCGCCTCCGTTGACGATTGCCGAATTTCCGCCCAGCAGGTTGTGGCGCACTTCCACGGTGCCTTCCTCGACCTCCACCACGGTGGTCTCGTCATCGTCATTCACGGTGACATCGAAGGTGGTGCCGCGCACGGAAATCACGGCCACGGGCGTTATGACGCGGTTCGGATTGGGAACCGTGCCCAGATGCTCGATGTGCACCCGCACTTTCCCCAGGAACACTTCCAGCAGATCGCGCCAATTGCCCGGATTCTGCCGGAACACAAACCTGGAGTTTGGATAAACCTCGATGGTGCTGCCATCCGAAACTTGCAGTACCACATGCCCGTCTGGACCAGTCACAACTACTTGGGTGACCTGCACATTCTCGCCGGCCGAAAGCGCCCAGGGCTGCAAATCTTTGAGCACCGAAACCTGTCCGCTCAACGTCACTACCTTGGCGGCATAATTGCCTGCATCGGAAGGAAGGAATTGGCCCAGACACACTACAGCTGTCATCGCCAGCAGAAGCGACAACCTCGCCGTCGCGGATCGCATGACCCTCATCATCGGCAAAATCTAGACAAACCCCCAGCTGTACCCTGGAGTACCAGGTACAGACATGGAGTTAGTCTACCATCAAACTTGCACTTGCAAGCACGGCTCCGAAAGGATTTTTGTGGTCTGGGGACTACTGAAATCAGCAGTTTCGGGTCCTTTCCGCCGATAGGTAAGGGTACAATGGACTCGTTCCATGAGTAACAAAGCCACACCGGGCACCGCGCTGGTCCAAGTCATTCTTGGACTGGCTCTGGCCGCCTCTGCCGTCGCCCAGACGCCGGATTGGCGACGTGTGGGCAATGCCGCCATCGACTTGGAGCTGGCGGGCCTGGCCACAGGACCAGTGGAACGGGTATGGTATTCGTCCACCGGCGACCGCATTTCGATCCGAACTTCATCTGGAAAGATGCTTGAAACCAATGACTTAGATCGTTGGTTCGTTTTGCCCGCAGACACCGCTCCACCTCCTCTGGCAGCAGGCCGATCGATAAATCTCCCCGAAAACGGCGCACAGGTTCGCAATCCGACCGGTTCTAGCCCCCGGGTGTATGCTTTCGGGCATTTCGTATACCGCTCCGACAACAGCGGCAAGAACTGGGAGAATCTGACCGCCTTCAAAGGGCAGTCCATCATTGGGGACGGCGTCCGCGATCTGGCAATCTCCCCAACCAACGAAGACGAAATCGTGGCTGCGGGGTCGGCCGGAGTCTTTCGTTCCGTGGACGGCGGCCGGTCCTGGAGCAGCCTCAACGAGAGCCTTCCGAATCTTTCCGCGGTGCGCATCCGGAGTCTTCCCGATGGTCCACAAGGCGCGCAAATCGATCTGCCGGGCGCGATGGTGGTGGAATGGCAGCCCGGCGAACGCCAAGCCTGGCGGCCAGCCTATAGCGGCGAAGCGGCCGGCGAACAGCTGCTGCGGCAGGTTTGGACCGAGGCGCGCGGGGCGGCCGTCACGGCGCTCGCGATCGGCCAACCGTACATCTATACGGGCATGGCAGACGGCCGCATCATCGTCTCGCGCGATAGCGGAGTTAACTGGCAGCCCGATACGCGCAGCAATAACGGGAGCGGAGCCGTCACCGCCTTCTGGGTGAATCCCTCCGACCCGCGCATCGCGCTCGCGGTGCTCTCTTCAAGTCCGCACGGGGCCGAAGCTATTCCGCCGCGCGTGCTCCACAGTATCGACGGCGGCCTGTCCTGGGTCGATATTTCCGCGAATCTTCCCGACGTCGGTGTGCGCGGCGCCACCGCCGATCCCTCCGGTAACGCGATCTACGTCGCCACCGATCAAGGCGTCTATTTCGCCCGGACCAATCTCAGTGCCTTGAGCGTGGCGTCCGCGACATGGGTCAAGCTGGACGGCTTGCCGGCGGCCGCCGCGGCGGATGTGAAGCTCGACTCCGGCGCGATTCAGCTATGGGTTGCTCTGGAAGGTTACGGCATGTTCCAGGCCATGGCGCCGCACCGCGTGGGCGATCCCCGGCTGATCAGTTCGGCCGGCCTGGTGGCCCGGGCGGCCGCTCCCGGCACGCTATTCAGCATCGAAGGCGCCCGTGTGAATTCCGCCAATGCCGGCGGACTTTCGGTTCCGGTGCTGGCGGCGACCGACAACGAATCGCAGATTCAGATCCCGTTTGAAGTGCGCGGCGATTCGCTGGCGCTGGCCATCGACGGCCCAGCCGGGGCGCGCATTCTTCCCTCCGTGCCGCTGCTTTCCACGGCGCCCGCGATCCAGCTCGATCCGCGCGATGGCGCGCCGCTGCTGCTCGATGCCGACAACGGCGTGCTGCTCGATGCGATGCATCCGGCGCATTCGCATGCCCGCATCCAGATTCTGGCCACGGGTCTCGGCCGCGTGCAGCCGGACTGGCCCACCGGCCTGCCCGCTCCGGCCGACATTCCACACGCCGTCGCCGCTCCCGTCCGCGCTCTGCTCGATCGCGCTCCGGTGAGCGTCACGCGCGCCATTCTGGCTCCCGGTTACGTGGGCATGTATCTGGTCGAAATCGAGATTCCGAACATCGTCAATTACGGGCCCGCGGAGCTGTACATCGAAGTGGATGGCCAGACGAGCAATCGCGTCCGGGTATATATTGAACCTTGATGAGATTTGCCGTCCTTGTGCTCGCGGTTTTCATTCCCAGCCTGATTCTGTTGCCGGAGCCGCAGGCTGCCCAAGCCCAGGAACCAAAGGACGATCAACTTGCGCCCTACTATCCCACGCCTCAAACCGTGGTCGACAAGATGCTGCAGCTGGGCGGGCTCAAGGCCGGCGAGAAAATGTTCGATCTGGGTTCGGGCGACGGCCGCATCGTGATCATGGCGGCGCAGAAATACAAGGCCGACGCAACCGGGGTCGAGTTGAACGATTCGCTGGCCCGGCAGAGCCTGGACCGCATCAAGACTCTCGGCTTGGCCTCGACGGCGCACGTCATCCACGGCGACCTCCTCAAGCAGGATTACTCCTCCGCCGATCTCATTACGGTGTATCTGCTGCCGGTGGGGAATGAGCTGGTGACGCCGATCCTCGAAAAGCAGCTCAAGAAAGGCGCACGTATCGTGGCACACGATTTCGAGTTCGCTGCCTGGAAGCCCGTTCAGAGTGTGAGCATTGACGACGACGGCGAGGGGCGCAGCCACCATTTATACCTGTATCGCCGATAAAATTGGTTTAGAAGATGGTTCCTTATCGCGGACGGCTGGCTCTCCGCATCGCGCGCCTGGTGCTCGCCGCCGTATGCGCGACCGCCTATGTTCGAACCGCGGGGTTCGGACAGAACTGGGTCACCGCGCTAATCGCCGCCTACACCGTCTATTCGCTGGGCGCGGTGTTCGCCGTGCGCTATGAAACTCCTCTCCGCGCGGCCACCGCGATCGTGGCCGACGCCACCAACTTCGCCATCTGGACGTGGCAAGCCCCCGGGGATTGGGAGCCTGCTCTCGCCTGCAGCTACCTGCTGGGGTCCACCGTGCTGTTGCACGATCTGGGACGCGCCGCGATCACCTTCGTGGCGGCGCTCTTTATCGCACTGATCTTACCTCCCGGCCGCAACGGGAATCTGGTATGGACGGTGGTAGCCTCGGGCGGAGCCGCCGCAGCCGTGGGCCTCTACAAGCGTTATCTCGAAGAGCGCATGTCCACCACGCTGCGCCATAACGTCATGATCCGCTCCCAGGCGCAGCTCGCGCGGGAAGCCGAGCGCCAGCGCATTGCCGCCGATTTCCACGACGGCCCGCTGCAAAGCTTCATCAGCTTTCAAATGCGCCTGGAGGTGATCCGCAAGCTGATGGCGCGCAATGTAGAGGACGCCGCGCGGGAACTCCACCAGTTGCAGGAATTGTGCCAGGCTCAGGTGGCCGATCTCCGCAGCTTCGTACGCAGCATGCGGCCCGCCGATGAGGGTATGGGACTCGCAGCCTCGCTCAGCCGCATGGCCGAGCTGTTCCAGCGCGACACCGGCATCGCTACGACCTTTGCCGGCGGCGACGTGCACGATCCGGCCGACACCGAGCTATCGCTCGAAGTGCTGCAGATCGTCCGTGAGGCGCTGAACAACATCCTGAAGCACTCGGGCGCGACGCGGGTGGCGATCTCGGTCGCCCGCGCCGATCAAAATCTGCAGATCTCGGTGGAAGACAACGGCGAGGGATTCCCGTTTACTGGCGTATTTTCGCTGGAGGAATTGGAGCTGCTGCGCCTGGGACCCACCAGCATCAAGCGTCGCGTGAAAGTGCTCGAAGGCGAACTCGCGCTCGAATCCGGGCCGGGCCGGGGTTCCAAGCTCGCCATCCGCGTGCCTCTTTAAATGCGGACGGTTCCCATCTTTGCGATTCTCATAGTACTGACGGGCTGCGGCCGCTATGCGGATTTCACGTTGCCGGCTCCGGAAGTGAAGGGTCGTCGCTTTCCGTTTGCCTGGGAGGCGCGGCCGGAACCGGTGATCCCGCGCGGGGATTCGTCCGATGTTCTGAATCCGTCGGTGGTGCGATTCCAGGGCTCTTATTGGAATTTCTATTCCGAATTCGACGGTGGGGCGCGCGCGTGGCACACTGCCGCCGCGACCTCTCCGGACGGGATCGCATGGACGAAACTGGGCCGCGTGCTGTCGCCTCAAGCATGGGAGGGAACTTATATCGCCGCCAACGGTTCAGCATTGGTGGTCGGAGACGAGATTCTGTACTGGTACGAAGCGGGCGACCCGTTTCGCATCGCATTGGCACGCTCGCGCGACGGGAAGAATTGGACGCGGCACGGTGAACCCGTCCTGCCCGTCGGTCCGCGAGGAAGTTTTGATGAGCGTGCCGTAGCTGATCCCTATGTGATTCGTGCGGGCGATCACTTTTATCTTTTCTATCTCGGACAGGACCGCGCCCGCCGCCAAAGCCTGGGTGTCGCGCGTTCCTCCGACGGTGTCACATGGGAGAAGCTGCGCGCCAATCCAATTCTCGAGCCGGGCGCGCCTGGAACGTTCGACGAAAACGGTCTGGGCGAGGCTGCGGTGTGGACCTCGGGCGGCCAGTGGTGGATGCTCTATACCGGCCGGGACAGGGGCGAACACCGCCGGTTGGGCCTGGAGCGTTCAATCGATGGCGTCCACTGGGAACGTGTTCCAGACTTCGTCGTCTCCGGATCGAATGCATGGGATAGCCAGGTAGTGTGCGATCCGAGCGTCGAGCAGATGCCCGACGGCTCGATGCGCGTATGGTTTGGCGGGGGCGACGTGGCGCGGCCCGATCAAGGACTGCGCGGGCAGATCGGCGTCGGCGTACTGCGCGGGCAGTAGCAGCGGGCCGGGAGTGGACTATTTAGCGTCGGCGAGCCCCTCCGGGCACGCGAACTCCCGCAGTTCGTCGTTTCCCTTGGCTGCCTTGCGATAGGTCTTCACGGTATCCCAGGGCTTGGTGAGCGCCTTGGGATCGGTGACCGTGATCCGGTCTTCCAGGAGGCCGGGGCTGAGGAACCGGATGCGCTCCTTGACGGTCATCGCGTCGCTATGCGGCGAGAAACCTTCGATGAAGGAATTCTCGTGCAGCGCGACCGTGTCGACCACCAGCGTGTTGCCTTCCCAGTGACCGGTCGAGTAACCGGCATATGTGGGATCATCCAGGATTTTTGGCGTGGGTTTGCGCCCATCCAGGTACACGCGCCGCAACGCGTCATTTAACTCGCTGAAGAAGGTGATCCGGTCCTTGGCCTGCATCACTTCCATTCCGTACGCCATGGTCATCATGGCCGGCATTCCCGGTGGGAGGCACTTGGCCGTGTTGTCGTACTCGGAGGAACCGGCCATGCGCGATTTGCGGATCATTTCCCATTTCGCCATGTACTCGGGTGTTAGCGCTGGCGCATCCGGCGAGCGTCCCTGGGAGCCGTCGGCAAGCGGCGCCGAGCGGGTGGGACGCGGCGGCGGACCTTTCTCTTTTCCTGCGGCAGCCGGCTGCGGAACGGCGGCAGCGCCGAACGGATTGATGGGATAGTACACGCCCGAAAAATCGGGAGGCGTGGCGCGATTGTCTTGAGCGCGCACAACGGGAATCGCCGGGCCGAACAGAAACACCCCGCTAAGCACTACAGGGAGCAGCGTAAGAATCGTCTTCCGGGTGGTCATAGCGCGCCTATTGCTGTGCGGGCCCCGCATTGCCCAAAATCGTGCCATCCGCCTTGGTTACGCGCGCCACCAGGCCCGTCTTCGAGCCGTCCTTGGCGGGACTCATGTCGACAGTAATCATCTCGCCAGGCTTGAGCGAGTTCTTAGTCCAACCCGCGCGCAATAGTACGCCGGGCGCACGCCCCTCTACCGCCCAATCCACCTTACCTCCCTTACCGTCGTCGACCGTCAAAAGCACCCAGGTATGCGGGTTCCTCCACTGAAAGTCCTTGACGACTCCGGTGATGGTGATGACCTTGGTCACCTCGAATGCGACGTTGCTGTGGTGCGCTAATGCCGGAGTCGCATGGAAGAGTGCGGCTCCCAGCACGGCCGAAAGAGCGATCCAGCGTATCCGCATCGTAACCTACCCTCCCAAAAAGTCTTTTGTAGCATATCAGCCCGGTGATGTCCCGGTTAAGTCATTGAACACCGGCCTCCAAGAATTTCCGCAAGGCCGGCCACCAGAAGTCGAACCTTTGGCGCCCTCATTGCGTGCTGAGTTCCTCACAGCTTCCGGAGTCGATCCCAGTTAACGCGGACAGGGTGCGAGAAGTCGCTAAGTTGCGCTGGGGACTTGCACGAAAACCCGAAGGCACGGCCGATGAATTGGTACCGGGCTGAGGAGATCGTGCGGTGCGCAGCCGCGGCGTAGTTACTCGCGCTTGGCGACCTGAAATTGGCTCAACGTATCCGCGTACGAAGCGATTCCCTTGTAGAGCGCCTCGGCGATTTTCTGGCGGTGCTCGTTTTTGCGCATGAGCGCTTCATCGCTGGCGTTGGTCAGGAATCCGATTTCGGCCAGGACGCTGGGC
>Ga0310810_10011021_pt1 | contig 10556 bp, 9 predicted proteins | sample NCmetagenome_FD_207641 | JGI IMG/M metagenome (GOLD analysis project Ga0310810, IMG submission 207641) | Soil microbial communities from experimental microcosm in Duke University, North Carolina, United States - NC | ecosystem: Engineered > Artificial ecosystem > Soil microcosm > Unclassified ... | reverse complement strand
CGGCCTTGATCAGGATCAGCTTTTCCTTCTTCGTCTCGAGAATGGCATCGAGACGCTGGCGCATCTCCTCCTTACGGACCTCGACGCCGTTGAGCCAGACCGTCTTGTCGGCCTTGATGCCGAGCACCGTCTGGTCCTGCGTCTCCGGCTTGCTCGCGCTGTTGACGGCGATCGGGAGCCGGACGTCCACGCCCTTCTGCAGCAGCGGGGCGATGATCATCATAATGATGAGGAGCACCAGCATGACGTCGACGAGGGGAGTGACGTTGATGTCGGATTTGACTCCGCCACTGCCACCCAATTGCATTGCCATAGTTACGACTCCAAGCTCGATTTGTGATTTGCGATGAGCGATTTGTGATTGCCGTTCCGGCCTGCGCCGGCGTCCAAATCACCAATCACAAATCACTCAATCGCAAATCAGACTACGCCGTCTTCTTGATGAAGTAATCGACGAGCTCCGACGAGGAGTTGTCCATCTCGACGTTGAAGTACTCGATACGGCTGGTCAGGAAGTTATAGAACCAGACTGCCGGAATGGCGACGAACAAGCCGAGCGCGGTCTCGATGAGCGCTTCTGCAATACCAGCGGAGACGGCGCCGATGCCGCCCGAGCCCGTCGACGCGATGCCGACGAACGCGTTGATGACGCCGACGACCGTGCCGAGCAGTCCGACGAACGGCGCGGTGGAACCGATCGTAGCCAGCGTGCTGACGCCCTTCTTCAGGTCGGACGCGGTCAGTGCGGTCGCGCGCTGAATCGAACGACGCACGGTGTCGAGCACGTCTTCACGGTTGAGCGACGCGCCGCCGGTTTCCTGCTGGAACTGATACTCCTGCAGGCCCGCGAGCACGACCTTCGCGAGGTGGCTGTAGCGATAGTCCTTCGACGCCGATAATGCGATGGCTTCCTTCAGGCGTCCGTCCTTGAGGTGCTTGGCCACCTGCGGCGCATACAGCTTCGACTGCTTGCGCGCCTGGTTGTAGGTGTAAATGCGCTCGATGGCGACACCAACCGACCAGAACGACATGACGAAGAGCACGACCGCGACCGCGATGGCGATCCCGGACATGTTCTGCGCGATGTCGATAAGGTTCAAACCACCGGCAGCACTCTGTGCGAAGGCCGGGGTGCTGAGCGCCACCATACCAAGCCCGGCACATGCGATTCGTGCAATCTGACGCATCCTGCTCACTTCCATTACTGCATCCTCCGATGTCAAAAAATCTCGCGTGTCGTAGTTGTTTGTCCGGTGGTTGATTAACTGAGTGTGAACTGTACGGTAACCGTCATGATGACCGGCACCGGCACGCCGTTCAGCAGCGTCGGCGTGAACTCCCACTGCCGTACCGCGTCGAGCGCCGCGGCGTCCAGCAACGGAATCGAGCGCAGCACGCGCGCGTCCTGCACCTTGCCATTGGGACCGATGGTCGCTTCGATAATGACGACCCCCTGCACGCGCGCCGACTGCGCGATCGGAGGATACACAGGCCGCGTGTCCTTCGTCTTCATCGGTGGCTTGATGTTGCCGCCGACGCGGACCGGCGCGGCCGGTGGCGGGGGCGGCGGGGGCGGAGCCTCCGGAATGCCACCAACCACCCCGCCGACGACGCCGCCCGCGATGCCTTGCGGTTCGGCGCGTTCAAAGCTCGTGTCGGGAGGCTCTGGTGCGATTTCTTTCGGGGCCTCAACAGGAGCCGCCGCCGGGTTGACTTCGACAACCGGCTTCGGCGCGGCAGCCTGTGGCGGCGGCGGTGGAGGTGGAGGCGGTGGCGGTGGCGGCGGGGCGGCCGCAAACGCCAGCATCGACGGTGGCGTGGGCAGCACGTCGGCGGCCATCAAGGGAATGACAATCAGCGCGAGAACCGCCGCTGTATGCACCGCAATCGAGACCGGAACCGTATACCACTGTTTGGTTCCGACCTTGACTGACGGCTCGACGATATCGCCGAACATCATGCGTGGCACCGGACTTACCTCCTGCGGACGCTGCGGCGATGCCGCCGCTCCCCGTATGGGGCGGCTGAGCTCGCCAAAGGCGGCCGATTATAGCTACCGCGAAAAAAAGGTGTCAACGAATCGTGCGACCGTTGGTCGCTGACGGCCGCCGACTGTGAACTTAGACACCGATCTTCTCAAAGTGCTCCCGGGCTGTAACGACAAAGATCCGGATTTTATACCGGTTCCCTCGAACCGCAACCCCCGCTCCGCTGTATTCGTGAGCCGCGTCAACCTTTAATTTATCGCGCCGCCGATTCGCATTCCGTAAAACGAGCGATGCACGAATGCAATCGATATCACCAGGAACGCGGCCGCTAGCATGTGGCTCACCGTCGTCCCCGTCTCCGTGCTTAACCGGACCGCCAGCGATACCGCAAGCAGGCCGAACAGCGTCGTGAACTTGATCACGGGGTTCAGCGCGACCGACGATGTGTCCTTGAACGGATCACCAACGGTGTCTCCGACCACCGTCGCCGCGTGCAACGGCGTGTTCTTCATCTTCAATTCCGTCTCGACAATCTTCTTGGCGTTGTCCCAGGCGCCCCCGGCGTTGGCCATGAAGACGGCCTGATACAACCCGAACAGCGCGATCGAGATCAGATAGCCGATGAAGAAGAACGGCTCGACGAACGCGAACGCAAGCGTCGCGAAGAACACCGTCAGGAAGATGTTGAACATGCCGCGCTGCGCGTACTGGGTGCAGATTTCAACGACCTTCTTGCTGTCTGCCACTGATGCCTTCTCGACCCCTTCGAGCCGGATGTTGGCTTTGATGAACTCGACCGCACGATACGCGCCGGTCGTGACCGCCTGGGTCGACGCGCCGGTGAACCAGTAGATGATGGCTCCGCCGGTGACCAGACCGAGCAGAAACGGTGCGTGGAGCAGCGACAGCTTGTCGAGATCCACCGTCAGTCCGCGCGTCAGCTCCATGATGATCGAGAAGATCATCGTCGTGGCGCCGACGACCGCGGTGCCGATGAGCACGGGCTTCGCGGTCGCCTTGAATGTGTTCCCGGCGCCGTCGTTCTCCTCGAGGAGCTCCTTCGCTTTGTCGAACTGCACCGACAAGCCAAAATCGCGCTTCAACTCCTCTTTGGCGCCGGGGATCGTTTCGATCACGGAGAGCTCGAACACTGACTGCGCGTTGTCGGTCACCGGACCGTACGAGTCGACCGCAATCGTCACCGGCCCCATTCCGAGGAAACCGAATGCGACGAGGCCGAACGCAAACACCGCCGGCGCCAGCATCAGGTTCGACATCGAGTCGCTCGAGGCGCTGACGAAATAGCCGATGGCCATCAGCGACACAATGCTCAGGCCGATCCAGTAGGCACTGAAATTCCCGGCGACAAACCCGGAGAGGATGTTGAGCGAGGCGCCACCCTCCCGCGAGGAGATGACGACTTCCTTGACGTGACTGGATTCGACGGACGTGAACACCTTGACGAGCTCCGGGATGATCGCGCCCGCGAGCGTGCCGCAGGTGATGATGATGCCCAGCTTCCACCACAGCGTGCCGTCGCCCAGGTCCGGGATCAGTACGCGGGACACGATGAAGGTCAGGATCACGGAGACGATCGAGGTGAGCCAGACGAGCGACGTCAGCGGCGCTTCGAAGTTCATGCGCGTGGCGTTCGCGTAGCGGGCGCGCGCGATGGCCTCGTTGATCAGATACGAGCCGGCGCTGGCGATGATCATCATCACGCGCATCACGAAGATCCAGACGAGCAGCTTCACCTGCGTCGCCGCCGTCGGAACGGCGAGCAAGATGAACGTGATCAGCGCGACGCCCGTGACGCCATACGTCTCGAAGCCGTCGGCGCTAGGGCCGACCGAGTCACCCGCATTGTCGCCCGTGCAGTCGGCGATCACGCCGGGATTGCGGGCATCGTCTTCCTTGATGTTGAAGACGATCTTCATCAGGTCGGAACCGATGTCTGCAATCTTCGTGAAGATCCCGCCGGCAATGCGCAGCGCTGCGGCGCCAAGCGATTCCCCGATGGCAAAACCGATGAAGCACGGACCGGCGTAATCACCCGGGATGAACAGGAGGATGAAGAGCATGATCAACAGCTCGACGCTGATCAGCATCATGCCGACGCTCATGCCGGAGCGGAGCGGAATGGCGTAGACCGGATACGCCTTGCCCTCGAGACTCGCGAATGCGGTGCGTGAGTTCGCGTAGGTGTTCACGCGAATCCCGAACCAGGCCACGCTGTAGCTGCCCAGAATGCCGATCACGCTGAAGAGCAGGATGATGGCGACCCGCTCCACGCCGAGACCTGACAGCAGCCCGAAGTACAAGACGATGACGATCGCGATGAACACTTCGAGGAGGGCGAGGAACTTCCCCTGGGTGATCAGATACGTCTTGCAGGTCTCGTAAATCAGTTCCGAGACCTCGCGCATCGAGCGATGTACCGGGAGGTTCTTGAGCTGCGTCAAGATGACGAGGCCGAACGCGATGCCGAGCGCGGCGACCACCATGCCGCCCATCAGCAGCGTGCGGCCGTTGTAGCCGCCCACGTCCACCTGCGCCAGATCCGGGAGCACGAGGTTCACTTCGCCGCCGGCCGTGCGTTCCGCCTGCGCCGGTGCACCGGCAGGCGCGGGCTGCTGCGCCAGCGCCGTCAACGGCGCCGCGAAGATGGCGGCCAACACTGTCAGCAGCGCGGCGGCGCGCGCGGCTCCTCTCAACAATCCAGTCGTCGATCTCATTCGTCCTCTCGTCCGTGCAGGGAGGCCGGCAAGGCCCGCCCAGGGTGATTAGTTCGTTCCGGAACCTGATTTGATTCTTCCCGGCAGCGACATGCCGCCGGTCAGAAAGATACGGATGCCCTCCTCGACGGTGACGTCCGGGAAAAAGGCGCGCTCCCGTGGGTACAACACGATGTCGCCGAGGTACAGGTGGTTGGTTGGTACATAGACCGCAATCAAGCTCTCAGGACCCCGCCCGCGATCCACCGTGAATTCCTTCGTCAGAAATCCCATCACGAGACCGCGGCGCTCATCCTCCACCATCACGACCCGCTTGAACCCGTACTCGTTGTCGGGCGAGAACGCGGCGACCAGCTGCTTGACTGGCGAGTAAATCGTCTTGAACACCGGCACCCGCGCCAGCCACTGTTCCGCGCGACCGAGGATGCGTCGGCCGATCACGTTGGTGGCCAAAGTCCCGACCGCGAGGACGAACAGCACCATGATCAGGATGCCGACGCCAGGCGCGGCACGACCCACCAACCGGGTTGCCAGCGGGGCCGTGAAGTCGTCAATGATACCGAAGATCCACACCAGCGCGGCAATACTGATGACCAGAGGGACCGTGACGAAGAAGCCGGCAAGAAAGCGGCGTCTGAGCCACTGCGCAACAGGATCGCCGGCCACCCCTATCTCCAACCTGCCACGAGCGCGGCGACAATGACGAGCCCGACGGCGATCCGATACCACGCAAATGGCGCAAATCCCGCGCGCCGGACGAACGCGAGAAACGGCCGTACCACGACCAGCGATGCGATAAACGCCGCGACGAACCCGATGCCGATCTCGGCTGCGCGCTCCGGCGTAAGGGAATGCCGCACTTCCAGCAGATCGTGGGCGAACGCCGCAGTCATCGTCGGTATCGCGAGAAAGAACGAAAATTCCGCGGCCGCCGGCCGATCGAGCCCCATCAGCATGCCGCCGACGATCGTCGCGCCGCTGCGCGACACGCCGGGGACGATGGCGAGCATCTGGCACAACCCGACGCCAAACGCGCGACCGAGCGGCGTGTGCTCGGCGTTGAGGACGTCGGGAGCCGGTCGAAACCGTTCGACTATCAGCATGATCACGCCGCCGATGATGAAGGTGGCGGCGTACACGGCGGGGGTTTCGTAGAGGACCGATTTCACGAAGGACGACAACAGCGCGCCTGCGACCAGTGCCGGGATGACCGCGACGATAATCGCCGCGGCGAAGCGCCGGGCATCCGGATCGGTTGGCAGCGCCGTTATGACGTGCACGATTTTGACGCGATACAGCCAGACGATCGCGAAGATCGACCCAAGCTGAATCATCACGGTGAACGCGCCCATCGGGTCCTCGAACCCGAACAACTTTTCGCCGAGCAGCAGGTGCGCCGTCGACGACACAGGCAGAAACTCCGTCAGGCCCTGGATGATTCCGAGAACGGCGGCAAGAAGGTAGGTCAATCGGAGGAGGGTTGAGATTTGCGAGTTTCCGAATTTACGAATCTACGAATCGGAGGCCTGGATGTTCCACGACCGCAATCCAATACACCGATTCGTAAATCCGTAAACCGGACAATCCAGCTAGGACGCTCTCGCCTTGCGCTGTGACTTCGACTTGCTGCGCGCCGGGGTCGCGGACGTGCTGCGTGCCGGGGTTGCCGGCGCCGCGACCGCAGCGCCCGCCGTCGCCAGCTTCGACGGCTTGGTCCGGCGCCAGAACGTGACGATCGCCGCGGCGACGAACACGCTCGAGTAGGTCCCGGTGATGATGCCGACGATCATCGTGAACGCGAAGCCGTGCAGCACCTCGCCGCCGAACAGGAAAAGCGCGATCGCGGACAGCAGCGCCGTACCTGCCGTAATCACCGTTCGTCCGAGCGTCTGATTGATCGACAGGTTGATGACTTCGTTCAACGACTCGCGTCGCATTTTCCGCATGTTCTCGCGAACGCGGTCGAAGATGACGATGGTGTCGTTGGTCGAGTAGCCGGTCACCGTCAGCAGCGCCGCAATGACGTTCAACGTCAGGTCGTAGCGGAAGAACGACAGGAACGCGAAGGTCACGAGCACGTCGTGCAGCGTGGCGATCACCGCGCCCAACGCGAATGAGAACTCGAAGCGGAACGCGATGTAGCCCAGAATGCCGATGAGCGAAAGGATGAACGCCCAGATGCCTTTCTGGGTCAGCTCTCCCCCGACGGATGGCCCGACGATCTCGGTGCCCACGACCTTGAAGTTACCGAGATTGGCCTTCTTCAGCGCCGCTTCTACGTTCTGCGCCGAGGCATTCAACGATGCGCCCTGCTCGGCGCCCACCTGCGGCACGCGAACCATGACCTGCCGCAGCGAGGGGTCGCCGTATGCCTGGACGATGGCGTCTTGACCACCACCCGGATAGTTCTTGTTCAGCGCGTCGCGCACCGCTTCGACCGACGGGGTCTGGTCGAACTGCATGATCACCGACGTTCCGCCGGCGAACTCGATCCCTTTGGGCAGCCCCTTTGTGTAAATGGTGAACAGCCCCGCAAGGATGACAATCCATGACAGCGCGACCGCGTGCCACCGCCACCGCAGGAAGTTGTAGTTGGGGTTTGTGAAGATATGCATGTGACTTCTCGTCTCTAAATCGACAGCGTTGCGACCTGCTCGCGCGGCGATCGGCGCGCCAGCACCATCTCGAACAGCGTCTTCGAGACGAATATCGAGGTGAACAGGTTGGAGGCCAACCCGATGATCAACGTGTAGGCAAAGCCGCGAATCGGTCCGGTTCCGAACTGAATCAGGAACAGCGCGGCAATCAGCGCCGACACATGGGTGTCGACCAGGGTCCAGAAGACGCGGTCAAATCCCGCGTTGATCGACGCGCGGACGCCGTGCTGCGCCTCGAGCTCCTCTTTGATGCGCTCGAAAATCAGCACGTTGGAATCGACGCCGATCCCCATCGTCAGCACGAAGCCTGCGATGCCCGGCAGCGTCATCACCGCGCCGATGTACGCCATCAATCCGAGCAGAATCACCAGGTTGAAGATCAACGCGACGACGGCGTTGACGCCGGACAGCTTGTAGTAGATCAGCATGAACGCGATGATCAGCAGCAGGCCGACGATCGACGCGGTCACACCCGAACGGATCGAGTCGGCCCCGAGGCTGGGACCGATCGTGCGTTCCTCGAGGTAGGTGAGCTGCGCGGGCAGCGCGCCGGACTTGAGAATCAGCGTCAGGTCGTTGACCTCGTCACGCGTGACACCGGTGATCTGTCCGTTGTCCGTGATGCGCGACTGGATCGTCGGCGCGGAGGTGATCCGATTGTCCAGGATGATCGCCAGCCGCCGGCCGATGTTCGACTCGGTGACCGCGCCGAATTTCCGGGCACCTTCAGCGCTCAGCGTGAAGCTGACGGCCGGGAGGTTGTTCTGATCGACGGCGGGACGTGCGTTGGTGACGTCGTGCCCGCTGACCGCGGCGGCCTTTCGCACCAGGTAGTACACCGTGCCGCCGCCGGTTGCGTCCGCGTTGCCCGGCAGGATTTCCATGCCTTCGGCAACCTGACCGTTCTGCATCAGCTCCTCGCGGGTACCGGCCGGGCCGCCTTCGACAATCTTCAGCTCCAGAAGCCCGGTGGAACGGATGATTTCCTTGGCGTGCTCCACATCGGTCACGCCGGGGAGCTGGACGAGGATTTCGTCGCCGTTCTGTCCCTGCTCCGCGATCTGCGGTTCGGCTACGCCGAGTTCATTGACGCGCCGTTCAATCGTCTGTCGTGCCTGGACCACCGAATCCAGCCGCAGCTGGTTCTGGACGTTCGGCTTCATCGTGAAGGTGTAGCTGCCGTTGGTGCCGGGACTGCGATCGAAGTTGGTCGTCAGATCCGCGGCCGCATCGCGGAACGCGGCATCCTGGGTCGGCGGCACCCCTTCGACCCGGACCTGCGAGATCGACGGCGTCGCGATGCTCATGACCGTGATGTTGCGCATCCGCAACGCCTCGCGAAGCCGCTCGGCTGCCTGGTCGGTTTCCAGGCGTATCGCGTCGTCGGTCTGCACGCGCAACACCAGGTGCACGCCGCCCTTCAGATCGAGACCAAGCTTTAATTGCTTCTGCATCAACCACGACGGGTAGGTGATGCCGAAGGACGAGGCGACGATCGGGTAGACCCCGACGGCCGCGAAAACAACCAGCACCGCGACAATCGTGATGACTTTCCAGCGAATGTTTCTGTTCATGACGAGCTACCACTGCCATCCGCCGCCACGGGCTCCTGCCCCTGGTACCCGACGATGGCGTTGCGTGAAACGTCGATGCGAACGCGTTCAGCGATTTGCAGCTGCAGCGCCTGATCGCCGATCTTCGTGATTGTCCCGTAAATTCCGCCGGAGGTCACAACCTTGTCGCCCTCCTTCAGACCGTCCAGAAAGGAGGCGACCTTCTGCTGCCGCCGCTTCATCGGCATCAGAATGATGAAATAGAAGATTGCCAGCACCAGCGCGAAGGGCAGCAACTGCACCCACGCACTTGGTCCGCCCTGCGAGGGGGCAGCCATGGCAATCAGGAACGTCACGGTCATGAGTCGGGCGACAGGCGGGAAGCCGAGCGAAGGAACTCCTGCCTGAATTTATCGAAGGTCCGAAGCGATATAGCCTCTCTGATCCTCCGCATGGTGTCAAGGTAAAAGGTCAAATTATGCAACGTGTTAAGGACGCCTGCGGTCATTTCCCCTGCGAGATAAAGGTGTCGGAGATACCCGCGGGAATGTGTCCGACACGTATAGCAGCCGCACGAAGGGTCCAGTGGACTCTCGTCTTCAGCATAACGGGCATTCTTGATGTTGATGCGTCCCTGGCTCGTGAACAGCTGCCCGTTGCGCGCGTTGCGGGTCGGCAGCACGCAGTCGAACATGTCGATGCCGCGGGCGACACATTCGACGAGGTCCTGCGGAGTACCCGCGCCCATCAAGTAGCGTGGCTGGTGTGCGGGTAATCGCCGTGCGGTGTCTGAGACGACGGCGTACATGAGATCCAGCGGTTCGCCGACGCTCAACCCGCCGATCGCGTAGCCTTCGAACCCGATCGCCATCGTCTCGGCCGCGCTCTGGTCCCTGAGGTCCTGGAATACCCCTCCCTGTACGATGCCGAACTGCGCCTGGCCCGGGTTCGTGGTGCCGACATCGGCGCCGGCACCATCGCGAATCGAGGCGAACCGCGCCCGGCAGCGCGCCGCCCACCGCACCGAGCGCTGCATGGACGCAACGGTTTCCTCGCGCGACGCGGGGTACGCGAGGCATTCGTCGAGCACCATCGCAATGTCGGACCCCAGCCGGGCCTGAATGTCGACGGCAGTCTCGGGGGAAAGCATGTGCAACGAGCCGTCGAGGTGCGACCGAAACTCGGCGCCGCGCTCGTCGATCCTGCGTCGTTCCGCCAGGCTGAACACCTGATAGCCACCACTGTCGGTAAGGATCGGGTGCGGCCAGCCTATGAAGCGGTGCAACCCGCCTCGGCGCGCGATCAGCGCGTCACCCGGTCGAAGGTAAAGGTGATACGTGTTGCCGAGGATGATTTGTGCACCTGCGTCCTCCAGATCGCGGTGCCGCATCGCTTTGACGCTCCCCTGCGTCCCGACAGGCATGAACGCAGGCGTCTGCACGACGCCGTGCGGCGTGCGCAACTCGCCCAGACGCGCATCGTCGGCCGTCGCGTGCAGAACGAAGCTGAATGGAGAGGGCACGCTACTATTAGATCAGATAGATCAGCAGGTCCGGCTAAAGCCGGACACTCCGACGACGGGCCGGCTGAAGCCGGCCCCCTACGTACGGAGAACGGCGATCG
>Ga0310810_10011019_pt1 | contig 10556 bp, 10 predicted proteins | sample NCmetagenome_FD_207641 | JGI IMG/M metagenome (GOLD analysis project Ga0310810, IMG submission 207641) | Soil microbial communities from experimental microcosm in Duke University, North Carolina, United States - NC | ecosystem: Engineered > Artificial ecosystem > Soil microcosm > Unclassified ... | reverse complement strand
CGCATCTTCGCGGGCACGATGATCGGGTTGTCGTTCTTCCTGCTCGGCCGGCTGTTTTCGAATCTGGGCGTACTCAACGACTGGCCGCCGCTCTTTTCCGCCGTCTTCCCGCTCGCGCTCTTCACGGCGCTCGCGATGGGAATGCTGTGGTGGATCGAGCGCAGGTAAACGCCTGATCGGTCAACGTGAGGTCGACAGCGCGCCCGGAATGAACTGCGCGGCCATTACATCATCCTGTACCATCGCAATCGCAGCGTCACGTGGTATTGCGAGCACTGTTTCCGAGCAGCGGTCATCCCGCGCGCGCACGACGACCTCCGCGGCACTCCCGTAGAGCGCCGCCAGTCGTTCGCGTATACCGGGAAGCGGGTCTTTTGCGTCGAGCGGACGCAAGGCGCGCTCGCTGCACGTCAGTGCGACGCGGACCTTGCCGCCCGCCGAGGTCGCGCGGATTCGCAGCAGCGTGCGAGCCGTCGATTCGCCGCCATCGTGCGCGAGCGCGTAGTCGATCAGCGGGAGCAGCATCATCGGTGGGATTCGCGCGTCGACGATTTCCGGGTCGGCCTCAACGTCGACGACGAGCCCCGCTCCGGATCGCAGGCGCTCGATGCCGAGATAAGCCCGAGCGAGCTCCAGTTCGCGTGTCACCGTCGACGACGTGTCGCGCATGCGCGGCATCGCAGCCCGCAGGTACGCGATCAACTCGTCGAGCATGGCCTGGCCGCGGTCGACGTCGTTTCGATAGAGGTCTCGCACGCGCGCCAGCGTGTTGAACAAGAAGCTTGGCTCCACGCGCGCCTGCATCGCCTGCAGCCGCGATTCGAGCGTTCGCCGCGCGCTTTGGGCGCGCTCGATTTGCGCCGCGTGCATGCGCGCGAGCGCGGCACGGGCTCGCCGCCGGTCGACGTAGACGAATGTCGCAGTGCCCGCCAGCACGAGCCAGTCGAAAAAGCCGTACAGCGTGAATCGCAGCACCTCTTTCCAGGAAAATGCCGGCTCGACGAGCCACGAACCCAGGATGGACTGGATCGGCGTGGAGATCGCTGCGCTGATGACAACTGCGATGACATAGGGGGCTCGGCGCGCCCTTTGGTCGACAGCGACGCCATCGACGATAACGATCGCGAGCATCAGCGAGAACGCCCCGATCTGATCGTTCACGACCGTTGCGATCAGTGGATAGAACAGGGCGGGCGAGCTCAACATGTCTCGCGACCATACGATGACATGGAAGAAACTCGCGGCACAGCCGAAGAAGAACGCTGCCTTCACCTGCAAGCGGGTGATGCCACACCACGCGGACCACGCGCTGTGCAGGACGTCGGTTCGCCCCGGCGACTCGTGTGACGCGTAATCGTACGGCGTCATGCAGCCGCCACCGCCGGCGCCACCGTCGCGTAAGGAAGCTGAATTGTCGCGGTCACGCCGCGCGGACGGTTGGCTGCGAGACTCAACTGCGCAGCACGGCCGTGCATCGCGCCAAGCCGCGCGCGGATGTTCGCAAGCCCGGTCCCACCCCCGGAGGTTCGTGCGAAGCCTTGACCGGAATCGGCGAGTTCCAGTCGAAGCTGACCGCGTTCCACGCGCGCCGTGACGGCGATGAATCCACCCTCGGGCAGTGGGCCGAGGCCATGCTTGATGGCATTTTCAGCGAGTGTCAGCAGCATCATGGGTGGCAGGTGCGCGCCGCGCAGTTGCGCAGGAACGTCGATCGCATACGTCAAGCGACGACCCATCCGGATCTTCTGGATGCCGAGGTACGCTTCGACGAGCTCCGTCTCGCGGCCGAGGGTCGAATCGGTCGATCGCATGTGCGGCAGTGCGACTGCCAGATAGCGCATCAGGTTCTCGAGCATCGACTCGCCGGCTGCGTGATCGGTTTGATACATGCGGCGAACCGTCGCGAGCGTATTGAAGAGGAAGTGCGGCTCGATCTGCGCCTGCAGCACATGAAGGTGTGCTTCGTCCATCTGTCGCGCGAAGTTCGCCCGATCGAGCTCGGCCTTGCGAGTGGTCCTCTCACTTTCCTCCGCGGTCCGGAAATACACGAAGACCGCCGCCAGCAGGAAGCCCAGCAGCGCGTAGCGCGGCCAGCTCGCGACGAATACCCATAACGGTCCGCCCTGTTCCTCCTCGAAAATGAACGTGCCACGGGTTTCGATGGCGAAGAGGATCAGCGTGCCGCACACGCTGGCGACCACGACCGCAATGACGATTGCCACATTCCGCCAACGTCCGTTCGGCACGCGGTTGTAAGCGGCAACGACCGTCAGCATCACGAGCAGCAGTACGATGAAGCCGGTGATGAAAGTCATGCCGACGTCGTGGAGCCACCGCCCCCACGTTTCTTCGAAGATCAGCGCAGTGGTCCGGCGCAATGCGTGCAGCAGCGTCAACACCGCGATGAGCAACAACGCCTTTGCACTAAATCCGTCGAACCAGCGTGGATTGACGACGCCCATCCGCTTTGCGCGCGCTACATCTGCTTGAACAGATGGACGTAGGGCTCGCTCACCCGAAGCGTTTCCCTGCGCTCCTTGAGCTTCACGCGCAGATGTCCACCGATATCGCGCGTGACGCCAGCAATGGCATTGACGTTGACGAGCGTGCCTCGATGGATCTGCCAGAAAAGCCGCGGATCGAGCTCCTCCTCCAGCTCCCTTATCGGACGTCGAATCAATGACTGCGTGTCGGCGGTCACGACGAGCGTGTACTTGTTGTCGGACTGGAAGTAGCAGATTTCGTCGACGGTGATGAGGCGCAACTCCGCACCCTGCGAGACGGTGATCCAGCGCAAGTGCTCGCGATTGCGCTCGGCAATGTCGGCCAGCGCCGTGATGAGCTTGTCGAGACTCGGTGGTGGCGTGCCGGTCTTCTGCTGCAGGCGCGCGACGGTCGTCGCGAGCCGCGCAGGCGAGAAGGGTTTCATCACGTAATCGATGGCCCCCTGCTCGAATGCAGCCACCGCGTACTTGTCGTATGCGGTCACGAACACGACATGACATCTGCCGCTGGCCTGCTCTGCCACGTCGAGCCCTGACATGCCGGGCATTTCGATGTCCAGGAACAAGACATCGGGCGCGTGAGCTGCGAGTGCGTGCAATGCGTCGACGCCGTTCTCGGCTTCAGCGCATATCGTGAGCTCGGGCCAAACCACGGCGAGCGTTTCGCGCAGCTCGGCGCGCAGCACGGGCTCGTCCTCGGCGATCACCGCTTTCGGCGTGCTGACCATCGCCTCCCTTTTTCGCCTTCATACCTCAAAGGCGAGCGCGTGCCAAGATTGCGGACCCGCGCCTTCTCTGCACGGGTGCGCGGGGAATTCAGCGATCCAGCTACGTGGCGCAGCTTTTAGGTACCGGCCCTACCCGCGCAAGGTCGATCGTGCCCGCATGTCCGGCGTTCGACCCGGCAGAGAATGAATAGGTAAGCCGCGCGACGGAACAACTGCTGAATGAGATCGTCGCCGTGCCGACCTGCGCGCTGGAAGGCGACGGGGTAGGACTGTTGCGGACCCCGCCCGTCGTCTCATAGAGCACGAGTGGAATCGTGCGCGCTCCCGGCGCGTAGCTTGCAAGCGCCGTGTACCAGCGCTGACCCGCCGCGCCTTGGGCGTTGCCGCCGGGCGCATACGTGTACCAGGCCATGAACACGGCCGGCACGAGCGGATTCACTTCGATCACGACCCCTTGCCCCGACGTGGCGGCGTCATACCAGTTGCCGGACAATCCAAAATCCGACGGCCCTGCGAGGCTTCCCGTGGCCGTACACAGCACGTTGGGCGTGAGACGCACGAGCGACTCCGTGCCAACAGGATCAGGCCGGCCCATATCGGTGAATGCATAAGACATGCGTGCGGTGGCGCAGTCGATGAACGTGAAGCTGACCGTGCCCACCTGCACCGGGGACGTGACCGGGAGCGCGTTGAAGTTACCCCCGGTGTTCTCGTACAGGGGCAACGCCACCGTGTTCGTGCCGGCCTGCACGGCCCCCCCGAACGTGTACCAGCGGTTATGGTCCGCGCCGCCGGCTGCAGCGTCGAACGTGAACCAGCTTCCCTGCATCACGCCGACGCCAGGCGCAACGAGATCCTCGAAGACCTCGAGCTCGACACCCTGCCTATCGGTCGTCGGCTGAAACCACGAACCGGTGACGCCCTGCTGATCGGCGTTGACGACGCCTGCGTTGTTACCGTTCGTGGCGATTCCGGTGATCGAATAACGATAGACCAGGTGCGCAGTCGGTGCGACTTGCGGGTGGAAATGGAACTCGATCGTCGTGGACCGGGGTCCCGCGGCCGTTGGTGTAAAGACGATCGTCGATGCGCATGTCGAGCCGTTACCGCTCGCGGTCCTTCGGCAATCCGACGTTACCGCGAAATCCTGCACGTCACCCTGGGCCAGTAGAACGCTCTCGATGATGACCAAACCGGGTTCCGGGTTCGTTACGACGAGCGTTGCACTTGCGGTTGCGCCCACCGGCACGTCGAGAAAGTCTACAAAGGCCGGTGTGGGCACGAAGCCACGCGAAATTTCGCTTTCGTAGGTCGCGCGCAAGCCGATGGTCGCCATCGGCAGCGCGTCCGACTGGATGGAAAGCGTCGCCGCGCGCGTCAGGGAATTCCGCGAGCCCAATTGGACTGCAAGGTCGAGCCGACACCGCGCTCCAGGAGGAAGCGTGACCGGAGGAGAGCAAGTGGTGTCGACGTGGAAATCGGACGCTTGTGCGCCCGACAGCGCGATCGCGGAAACCACGAATGAGGCGTCTCCCGTGTTCATCAGGAACACCGGCTGCGGGCTGCTTCGCACGCCGGCGCCGATCAGCCCGAAGTCGACCGACGTGCGGCTCAATTGGAGTTGCGGTGCCGCCGCGGCAATGCTGGACAGGCAGCCCGCGACCGCTGCGAAGACGATGCGACACCACTTCGATCGGATCGATGACATGGCGCTTCCCTCCGGTTTGTGACGGCAATGCCGGCTTAACTCGAGCCGGCACGCCGCACGCTACATTCGCGGACGTCAGATTGCACCGATTTGCGACGAATCCGGCCAGGGCATGCGCGAATCCGCTCCAGGCCGGAACGAATCTGCCGCATCAACGTCGTTAGGGGGCGCACGGCATCTGATTCCGATCAGGCGCTCTCTCGCGGCATGCTCATAACAAAAAGGCCCCGACGGGCGGGGCCTTTGCGCGCCAATTCGATCCGGCGTTACGCGGTCTCGGCTGCCGGCTCGACGTTCGCGTACTTGTGCTGACGCTCGCCCTTCACGCGGAACGACACCTTGCCGTCGACAAGTGCGAAGAGCGTGTGATCCTTGCCAAGCCCGACGTTGACGCCGGCATGAATTCGCGTGCCGCGCTGGCGGACGATGATGCCGCCGGCGCGAATTGCCTCACCGCCATACACCTTGACGCCGAGCCGCTTCGATTCCGAGTCGCGGCCGTTTCTCGAGCTGCCGCCTGCTTTCTTGTGTGCCATGGTTTATTTCCTCAGCCGACGATCGCGTCGATCTGGATCTCGGTGTAATTCTGCCGATGCCCCTGGTGTTTTTGATAGTGCTTGCGCCGACGCATCTTGAAAATCCGGATCTTCTCGCCGCGTCCGTGCGCGACGACGGTGGCCTTGACGGTCGCGCCGGTAACGTTCGGCTGGCCGAGGCGAACTGCGTCGCCATCGCCAACCATCAGCACCTGATCCAGGATGACTTCCGCGCCCACGTCCGCCGGTATCTGTTCTACCTTGAGTTTTTCGCCGGGGGCAACCTTGTATTGCTTGCCGCCGGTTTTTACGACCGCGTACATGAATGGAACTCCTGTCTTCGATGGAAGCGGCCAATCGGCCGCGCTGTTTGCCGCAATGCGCGTTTGCGCACGCGAACATCCGCTCGTCGGCGTCGAATCGACGGCGGGATCGAGCGGAAAGCCTTGGATTATAACGTCTTTCGAACAGATCGAGCAAGCGAGCGCAACCGCCGGGAAAAGCGGCCACGTGACCCAGGAAGCTCGAAAGACGACTTCGGTAGAATCCCCGGTTTGCCTCGAGCGGGGCGAAGCCCCGTCCAGCCGTCGCGCCTCACCTGCCGTTTCATCCCCACCTTCGTTCGTGACTCTCGACTTCCTAAATCCCGTCATCGGCAGCGACATGGCCGCCGTGGACCGCGTGCTGCGCGACAGCCTGTCGTCCAACGTCGCGCTGATTCGCCAGGTGGCCGATTACATCATCGGCGGCGGCGGCAAACGGCTCCGGCCTGCGCTGCTGCTGCTCGCGGCGAACGCGTGTGGTTATGAGGGGCACGACCATCACACGCTTGCGGCAGTGATCGAGATGATTCATACCGCCACGTTGCTGCACGACGACGTCGTCGATGAATCGCAGCTTCGACGCGGCCATGCAACTGCGAACGCGCATTTCGGCAATCCCGCGGCCGTGCTCGTCGGCGATTTTCTGTATTCACGCGCATTCCAGCTGATGGTCGGCGTCAACCGGATGCGCGTGCTCGCAATCGTAGCCGATGCGACGAACCTGATCGCCGAAGGCGAGGTGCTGCAACTGATGCACGCCGGCGATGCAGCGATCGACGAGCGCGCATATTTCGCCGTGATCGAGCGCAAGACGGCGAAACTGTTCGAGGCGGCAGGCCGCCTCGGTGCCGTTCTGGGCTGCGCGTCGGCAAAGTGCGAAGATGCGCTCGCGCGTTACGGTATGCATCTCGGCACGGCGTTCCAGATCATGGACGACGTGCTCGACTATTCGGGTGACGCGGCTCAGATCGGCAAGAACGTCGGCGACGACCTCGGCGAAGGCAAGATGACGTTGCCGCTGATTCGCGCGCTCGCGATCGGCACGCCGCAGGAAGCGGATGTGATCCGGCACGCGATTGCCGGCGGCGGGTTGACGGACTTCGCACCTGTCGTAGCCGCGCTGCATCGAACCGGCGCGCTCGACTACGCGCGTGACCGCGCGCATGTCGAAAGCAGTGCCGCGGCAGCGGCGGTGGCCGTGTTGCCTGCGTCGCCGGCCGCGGGCAGTCTGCTACAATTATCGACTTTCGCGGCGCATCGCACGTACTGATTCCCGAGCGCCGCATGCCGCAGCTCCTGCCGCATTCGGGGTGTAGCTTAGCCTGGTAGAGCGCTACGTTCGGGACGTAGAGGCCGGAGGTTCAAATCCTCTCACCCCGACCACGCCTTCGCCGCGCGATGACCAGCATGTAGTCGCCAGCCGATTCGGTCCTCGCATTATTGGCGCATCGATTTCTGCCTACGGGTCTTCAACGCCGATGACGACGAATCGAGCAAGCGAGCTTGCTGCAACCCTCATTCGCAACTTCAACGAAGTTACGCTGCAGCGGCTGCAACGCGAGCCGCATTACGACACGCGAAGTGCGCGCCTTGCGCGAGGTACGGCTGCGCGCAAGCTCGGCGCGTCGTTCGACATCCTCGAGCCCGGCAAGCGCGGATGCCCCTACCATCTGCACCACGCGCAGGAAGAGATGTTCGTCATCATCGAGGGCAGTGGAACGCTGCGCGTCGCCGGCGAGATGCTGCCGGTCAGGACAGGCGACGTCATTTTCATTCCGCCCGGCCCCGATTATCCGCACCAGATCATCAATACGTCGGAAAAGCCGCTGAAATATCTATCCTTCAGCACCAGGGAAACCCCGGAGATCTGTGAGTATCCCGATTCCCGCAAGTATCTCGCGGAAGGCAGCCTCGACGCAGCGACACCGTTCGAAGTGATCGACCGACTCGGCAAGAGCCTCGATTACTGGGACGGCGAGCCGTAAGGGATGATCGTAACCTCGCCTCGTAGGGCGCTAGGCGGGGCGTCGAAGCGTCTTACACTCCAAACCTAGGCGCAAGCGGGTCGTTCCGCACTTCGTTTTTGCTAGAGAGTGCAGCCTTACCGGCGCCTGGTCGAGCCTGCGCTCGACCCGCTGTTCCCATCGAGCACAACGCTCGACCCCGCAGTCGGGCGCTCATTGTTCGCGAACGAAGCGTCCACTAATCGTAGAATGCGCGCCCGAGCCGCGTGCTCGTGCTTCGCGGAGGTCTGGTTTGGCTAAGCATGGCGCTTGAACTCGCGCTGATCATAGCCGCGGTCGTCTCGTGCGCGCTACTGCTGCTTGTGCTGTTCGAGCCGGGCCTTTCGTATCGCGTCGATGCACCCGTTCCCCCGCCGGATTCGCGCGACTTCCTGCGGCTCGTCGGGTCGATCACCGATTCCGACGTTCGCGACGCTTCGAGCGTCGACGTGCTGACGAACGGCACCGCGTTCTACGACGCCGAGCTCGACGCCATCCGCACCGCGCGCAAAACGGTGCACATCGTCGCGTTCATCCTGCATCCAAGCGCGATCGGCAACCGGTTTCTTGCGGCGCTGACGGAGCGCGCCCGCGCCGGCGTTCGCGTGCGCGTGATTGTCGATGCAATCGGCAGCTTCCCCACACCCGACCGCTACTTCGCCGATCTTCGCGCGGCAGGCGGCGAAGTAGCGTGGTATCAGCCGATCCGCTGGTACACGCTGAAGCGATTCAACAACAGGACGCATCGCGAGATCATCGTCATCGACGGCGACATCGGCTTCGTCGGCGGTGCCGGCATCTCGTCGCACTGGCTCGACCCCGCGAAAGAGCGTCCCTGGCGCGATTCGATGCTGCGTGTCACGGGTAACCTCGTGTGCGGATTGCAAACGGCGTTCGCCGAGAACTGGCTCGAGGCGACGAGCGAGATCCTCGCCGACGATTCTGCGTTTCCTTTGATGCCAACGCCGCCGGGAGGCAGCCCCGGCATCGTCGTCATCGGCACGCCATCGCCGGCGCGCTCGTCCCCTGCGCGCGTGTTGTTTCAGGTCGTGCTTGCGGCCGCGCGCGTATCGGTCGACATCAACTCGCCGTATTTCCTGCCGGATGCGAGCGCGCGGCGTGAATTGATCGTTGCTGCGCGACGCGGCGTGCGCATTCGAATCATGACACCGGGCGATGCGAACAATCATCCGCTCGCGCGTCGCGCGAGTCGCAGGCGCTACGGCGAATTGCTCGCTGCCGGCATCGAGATGCTCGAATATCAGCCCGGCATGATCCACGCGAAGATTCTCGTCGCCGATGGCGCGTGCTGCATCATGGGCTCGACCAATTTCGACAGCCGCTCGTTCGACTTGAACGACGAAGTCAACATCGTGCTCGTCGACCCGAAACTCGCGCAGCGCCTCAAGGAAGATTATGAGCGCGACGTCGCCGCGAGCCGCCCCGTTACGCTGGACGAATGGCGCAATCGACCGATCGTCGAGAAAACCCTCGCGCTGCTCGGCTTCTTCCTCGAGCGACAGGAATGAGGTTCAGTAGTCAGCCGCCATTACTTGAGCCACGCGCTCGTCGTCCGGTCGTAATCGCCGCTGGCCTTCGCGAGATGCAGCCACTGGTCGACCCAGGCCTTGAATACAACGTCGCCGCGCGGCAAGAGATAAGCCATCTCGCCGTATTGCAACGGCTTGCCGGGATTCACGGCGCACAAGCCCGGATGCAGCTTCTGCTGAACGATCGTCTCGACGGACTCGGAGATCATCACGTCGGCATTGCCTTTGAGGATCTCGTCGAAGATCTTCGTGTTGTCGTTGAAGATGACGATCTTCGCCTGCTTGAAATTGGCGCGCGCGAACCGCTCGTTGCTGCCGCCCGGATTCTCGATGACCGTGACCGAAGGTTTGTCGATGTCGGCAACCGTCTGGAACTTCTGCACGTTCTCGCACTTCGTGATCGGCGCCTTGCCGTTGACCATGTAAGGCTCGGTGAAGAATGCCCGCTTCTGCCGCTCGAGTGTCACCGAGATGCCACCGACGCCGACGTCGCATTTGTCGACGAACGTGTCCATCAACTGCGCCCAGGGTGACTTCACGAACTCCACCTTGACCCCGAGCGCCTTTGCCATGGATTGCACGAGGTCGACGTCGATGCCTTCGTAGCTGCCGTCGGGTTTTGCGAGGCTGAACGGCTGGTAATCGCCGGGTGTGCATACACGCAGGGTCCCGCTCTTCTGAATCGCGTCGAGCCGGGACTCCTGCGCATCCGCATTGCTTGCCACGAATGCTGCGAAAACGACGACAAGGAATCGGATCATGGCGAGCCTCGTGGTTATTGGCATGGGGTCAGATCGCGCCTACCGTTCGAAGCCGCGCGATCGCTGTGTCGTCGAGCCCCAGCTCGCGCAGGATTGTATCGGTGTGCTGTCCAAGCGCCGGCACCGGATCCATCCGCGGTGAATAAGCGTTGGGTTGTCCGGGCGGGAACAGCGCCGGGACCTGGCCCGATGGCGTATCGACGGCCGTCCACCGCGCACGTGCCTTCAGTTGCTCGTGGTTCCATACGTCGTGCATGTCGTTCATTCGCGCATTGGCGATTTGCGCCGAATCGAGTCGTGCGACGACGTCGTCGATCGTCATTTGCGAGAAAGTGTCGACGATCATCGCGCGCAACACGTCGCGCGCTTGCGTGCGGCGCGAGTTCGATGAAAAACGGGCATCGGTCGCAAGCTCCGGATTGCGCAGCACGTCGCGGCAGAAC
>Ga0310810_10011018_pt1 | contig 10556 bp, 11 predicted proteins | sample NCmetagenome_FD_207641 | JGI IMG/M metagenome (GOLD analysis project Ga0310810, IMG submission 207641) | Soil microbial communities from experimental microcosm in Duke University, North Carolina, United States - NC | ecosystem: Engineered > Artificial ecosystem > Soil microcosm > Unclassified ... | reverse complement strand
CGCTTTCCACCAGGAGTTCGCGTGCAATTCGTCGCCAACCCGCACCCAGGGCCGCCCGGATCGCGAGTTCCTGCCGCCTCGACTGCGCTCGCACCAACAAAAGATTGGCGACGTTGGCACAAGCCAACAAGAGGACCAGTCCAACCGCGCCCATCAACACCCATAAGACACTACTGATGTCGCCGACAACGTCATTCTTGAGAGGCCGAAGCGCCGGCGCTAATCGTAGTGTGTCGAGCATTCTCTGCGTGCCGTCGGTGGCCGCCCATATCTTTAGCGTTCGAGCGAGATCGAGGTTTGCTTGCGTAACCGTGACGCCCGGCTTAAGTCTCGCGATGCCGAAATAGTCGAAGACATCCGGCCTTATTCGGCTGCGATCGAAACGTTGCGGAAGGATCACTTCCAGTTCCAGGTTCAGGAACCGGAAGCCCCGCGGCATCACCCCGATCACTTGGCGGGGCAGGGAATCGATCATGATCGTCTGCCCGACGGCCTGTGGGTTTCCTGCAAACTTTCGCTGCCAGAAGCCATGGCTCAAGATCACCGTTTCTGGTGTACCGGGTGTATCGTCGGCTTCGGAGAACCATCGCCCCAAAGACGGCCGCACATTCAAGGCGGGCAGGACTCCGAAGGTGACTTGGACGGTCCGCACTTGCTCTGGATCGCCAGTGTTGGTCACGGTAGCGGCGCCGTTGCTCCAGACCCCAAACTCCTGGAAGGACTGGGCGTACTTCTGGTAGGCGACATAAATCGGTGGCGAGAGGTTCAGATCATTCATTGCCTGCCCCTGAAACACGGCGGAATGCCAAACGCCGACCAATGCGTCGGCCTGGGGATACGGCAAAGGCTTGATCAGTATTCCATTGACGACGCTGAAGATGGCCGTGCTCGCGCCGATTCCGAGCGCCAGCGTCAGTACGGCGATCACCGTGAACGTAGGATTGTTTCGCAGTGAGCGGACGGTATGACGGATATCGCGGCCCAGTGTATCCAGGAAACCGATGGTGTTCATGCGATAAATCTCCTCCCGGATGAGCGTGCGGTTGCCGAGCTTCTTTTGGGCCGCGACGCGAGCCTCGTCCGGCGGCATTCCACGGGCGACGTTGGCGTCGGTCTCAGTGTGCAGATACGCTTCGAGCTCTTCGTGACGCTCTCGATCCCATTTTGCCCGCCGAAGGAAACGTCGCCAGCTCATTTTCATTTACTCCGAAGCCGGTTTCAGGATGCGGCCGATGGCGCGCACCACCTGCTCCCAACGCGTGGTCTGCGCGATCAACTGCTTTCGTCCCTTCGGTGTCAACCGGTAGTACTTTGCTTTGCGATTGTTCTCCGAGGTGCCCCAGAAGGAAGCGATCCAGCCCCGGTCTTCCAGGCGATGCAGGGCCGGGTAGAGCGAACCGTGCTCGATCTGGAGAACTTCCTCGGAGCCGCGCTCAATCGCATGGGCGATGGTGTGGCCGTGCGCTGGTCCCAAGACCAAGGTCTGCAGGACCAACATATCGAGGGTCCCCTGGACCATCTCGCTCTGAAGGGGCGATTCGCGGCTAGGCATGACCGGATTATTCCACTAGATCATCTACCTGTCAAGATACTATACGGGCTTGGAAGGAATTAGTTCCAGAAGACTCTTTCAGAAGAGCGACTTAATATGGGCCACGTGATGGCGTCCATGCCAGGCATACTGAGCCAGGTATTGATCCAGCCGCCAGGCACCGGATTCGGGATGCACGAAGGTGCGTTGAAAATCACGCTCGCTCATCGATTCGAGCAATCCCACCCAGCGGGCATGCAGGGCTTCGAGCAGATCAAGCGAAGCCTCGACCGGTAGCCGGGCGTCGGGCAGCAGGGCCCAGCGCGCTTCGTCGTAAGGCTTGATGGTTGGCCGGTCTTCGGTCAGAGCGAGCTTAAAGCGGACGAAGGCATTGATGTGGCTGTCCGGCACGTGGTGCGCGACCTGACGCGTGGTCCAGCCGCCGGGCCGGTAGGGTGTATCCAATTGTTGTTCTGAAAGCCCCGCGACCGCGGCGCGCAGGTCATGCGGCGCGCGCGCGATCTCATGAATCCACGTCTGCCGCTGTTCGGGCGTTGTCGAGTCCGGAAACGCAAACTGCCCGATCGGGTATTGGAGATCCGCCACCTATTCATAATATCGATTCATAATAACCAGGATGGTGCGTATTCTTTCCCTCGACAACCGTGGAGACCAACGTGGGTTCAGCTACTCCCTCCAGGCCCGGCAGTTCGCGTTCCTGGGTTCCGTTAAGGATGTTCACTTCAGCGCGACGTTGCCCGGCCACATCCGGGGAAATCATTTCCATCGTTTGCGAAAAGAGTTGCTGGTGGTTTGCTACGAGGATTCCTGGACGCTGGCCTTCGACCAGGGCGAAGGAACCGCCGTTACATCGCGAACGTTCTCCGGCTCCGGCACCGTGGCCGTGGAGATCGAACCTCTCGCGTCTCACGCCGTGAGGAACGATGGACAGCGGCCTCTGCTCGTTGTCGCTATGACCAACGGATTATACGATGCGGCGAATCCGGATGCGTACGGCAAGATTGTTTTGGACGCCTCGCGGGTGTAAACTCTAGATCGCGAAAGGAATTCACTATGTCGTCTTATTTACTACAAGTCGGCTACACCCCCGAAGCGTGGGCGGCGATGGTCCAGGCCCCTCAGGATCGTTCCGCCGCTATCAAGGTTCCGGTTGAGAAACTCGGCGGGCGCGTCGAGCGCTTCTGGCTATCGTTCGGCGACTACGACGTCGTGGGCATCATCGAAATGCCGGACAGCGTCAGCGCCGCGGCGTTTTCCATGGCGGTGGCCGCCGGTGGCGCGTGCCGCTCCGTGCGCACCACGCCCTTGCTGTCGTCGTCGGAGGGCCTGGAGGCCATGAAGAAAGCCGCCACCTGCGGCTATAAGCCCATCGCGCAGGCTGCCAAGTCCGGCCACTGAGCTACAGTGGCTAGGTGGATGGAGCCGTTATCGTCGACAAGCCCTCCGGCTGGACCTCGCATGACGTGGTCAACAAGGTTCGCCGGTTTGCCGGAACAAAGAAAGTCGGACATCTGGGGACGCTGGACCCGGCTGCTACCGGTGTATTGCCGCTGGTGATCGGGCGCGCCACGCGATTGGCGCAGTTCTACACGCGCAACGATAAGGTCTACGAAGGCGTCATCCACTTCGGCTACTCCACCGACAGCTACGATGCCGACGGCCAGCCTACGTCACCTGTGCGGGACGTCGTGTTGGATCGCGATCAGGTGGACGCGGCACTCCAGAGATTTCGCGGCGCCTTCGCCCAGGTACCTCCGCAGGTCTCGGCTAAAAAGGTCGCGGGGCGGCCCGCCTATGAAATGGCCCGCAAGAACCAGCCGGTGGAGTTGAAGCCTGTCGACGTGGAAGTCTACGCGCTTGAACTCCTGCGCCTGGAAGGCCCGGACGCTGAAGTTCGCGTGCGCTGCTCGGCAGGGACGTACTTGCGCAGCATCGCCCATGAAGCCGGTCAGGTGCTGGGCTGCGGGGCGTTTCTTAAATCCTTGCGCCGCACCGCGTCGGGCGATTTCAAGATCGAGGTGGCGCGCACTCTGGAGCAGCTCGCAGCTTTGGCCGAGGTGGGCAATTTTGACGACGCGGTGATTCCCGCCGCCCAGCTGCTGCCGGACTTTCCGGCCGAAATCGTGGACGCCCTGACCGCGGGCCAAATCCGCAATGGCCGGGATTTCCGAACGTCTCCGTTTCAGGTGCGGTCTTCTTGCCGGTTCGTGAAGGCATTGACGCAGGAGGGCCAGCTGGTGGCGATCGGCGAAGCCCGCTTGCCGCATCTGTATCATCCGGTGCTTGTCTTGTGAAGGTTGTGCCGTGACGTGAAAGTTTGTTCATTTGCGGGGCGCCGATATTGATTATCCTGAAGTGTGCGGATGAAGCTGGTCACCATCATCCTGAGCGTGGTCCTGGGTGTCATGTTGGTTGCGACGGCTCTCGCCGCGCAGGACGATCAAGACAACTATTTCACCGGAACGCTGTCCGAAATCACGCCCGATCATCTGAAGGTGTCGCGCGTGCTGCAGGGGAAAGCCGAGGGGCGCGTGTTTAAGGTGAACGCTCAGACCAAGATCGAGGGCGGGCGGCTGCGCCTGCGAGAACGTGTCACGGTCCGCTTTCTCACGGGCGACGAAAGCGACACCGCGATTCTAGTAATCGTTCGTCCGGCCGCCAAGAATAAAAAGTAGATTTGCTTCTACGTGCGGGTTTTCTTCTTCCAGCCTGGCTTGACCACCTGCCGGGCGCGTCCCAGCGCCAGCGCTTTCGATGGAACCGTGTCGGTGATCACACTGCCTGCGCCGACGTAGCTATCCGCTCCGATCTCCAGCGGCGCCACCAGCGTCGAATTGCTTCCGATGAACGCGCGCTCGCCGATGCGCGTCGGGTGCTTGTGCTCGCCGTCGTAATTGCAGGTGATGGTTCCCGCGCCGATGTTCGAGCCGGCACCGATCTCGGCATCCCCGAGATACGCCAGATGCTGGCTCTTGGCGCCCTTACCCAGTTTGGTCTTTTTCAGCTCCACGAAATTTCCCACACGCGCGTCCGGTCCCACCTGGGCGTCCATGCGCAGCCTGGCGAACGGACCCACCTGCGCGCCGGTTTCGATGCGGGAGTTGGCCACCAGGGTGTAAGGCGCCACTACCACGCGATCCGCTAGCACCGCCGATTCCAGAATCGCCCCGGCGCCGATGCGGCACTCTTCGCCGATGTCTGTCGAGCCCAGCAGCCGCGTGAAGGGCTCCACCACCGTGTCCGCGCCAACGCGCACGTGCATATCGATGGTGACCGTCTCGGGCCGTTCGATGGTGACGCCCTCCATCATCAGCTCGCGGCACTTGCGCTCGCGCAACACGCGGTCGGCGTCCGCCAGTTCGACGCGCGTGTTGATCCCCAGCAGCTCGTCCGGATCCTCGATGTGCAGCGCGGCGATGCGGTGCCCGTGGCGCGTCAGGATCTCGGCCATATCGGTCAGATACAGCTCGCCCGACGTGGCGTTGGGCTGGAGTTCCACGATGTGCCGCCACAGAAGGTCCGCCTGAAAGCAGTAAATGCCCGAGTTGATCACTTGGATTAACCGCTGTTCCTTGGTGGCTGCCTTCTGTTCGACGATGGCCGTCACGTCGCCCTGCGCGTTCACGATTACCCGCCCATATCCCGCCGGATCCGCGAGCGTCGTGGTGATCAGCGTGGCGGCGGCTCCCGACCGGCTTTGCAGATCACGCAGGCGGAGCAGGGTCGCGGGGGAGAGCAGGGGCGTGTCTCCATACAAAACCATGAGCAGGCCATCAAGTCCCTGGAGCTTTTCCCGGCAGGCCGCCAATGCGTGCCCCGTGCCTTTTTGTCCGATCTGCCGCACGAAGCTCATACCCAGCGGTGCCAGCACCGCCTCCACTTCGCCTGCCTGGTGTCCCGTCACCGCGACAATGCGATCGGGCGGCGCCAACTCCGCGGCGGCGGCGGCGACGTGTTCCACCAGCGTCAAGCCTCCCGCGCGATGCAAGACCTTGGCGCGTTTGGAGCGCATGCGCGTGCCCAGGCCCGCCGCCAGGATTACAACCGTAGTGTTTCCGCTCATGACGCCAGCCGTTCCTTCGCCCTGCGGCCTTGCCGCGCGAGCTGGATCGCCACGGCGCTGATGGCCCCGGGATCATGCCGGATCTTTTCCTGTATCCGTCGTCCCGCGATTCGCACCAGATCAGCCTCGACGACTCTTATGCCCATGGCCTGGAGATTCCCGGCGTCGTTTTCCACCGGGCGAGCCTCGCGGGCGCCATACTGCTCCAGCGCCTTCCGCAGGATCGGGCCGGTGTTCACCACGCATACATCCATCAGCTTCCGCCCTCGCCGTCCCGCGTGGTGCAAGAGCGCGGCCACATGATCCGACGCGCGCATACCGGTGGTTTCGCCGGGCTGTGTCATGAGATTCGCAAAATATACTTTTTCGGCGCGGCAGGCGGCCAGGGCTTGGGGAATCCCCTCGACCAAAAGATGCGGGATCACGCTGGTGTAGAGCGACCCCGGACCCAGCGTGATCAGGTCCGCTTGTGCGATCGCTTCCAGGGTTTCCTCGAGTGGCTTGGCCCGCCGCGGGCGCAGCTCCACGCGTTCGATGGGCCGCGTGCTGCGGCTGATGCGCGTCTCCCCGCTTACTTTCTTTCCTCCCTCCAGGGTGGCCTCCAGTCTCACATCGGCCGCGGTCGAAGGATAGATGCGGCCGCGCACGGCCAATACTTCCGATGAAAGCTTTACAGCCTGGGAGAAGTCGCCGGTCAGGTGGGTCATTGCGGTGAGAAAAAGATTTCCGAAGCTATGTCCCTTGAGCCCCCGCCCGCCCGTAAAACGATAGTTGAATAACTGCGACAGGAGGGTTTCATCCCGGGATAGCGCCACCATGCAGTTGCGGATATCCCCCGGCGGCAGGACGTCGAAATCGCGGCGCAGCCGCCCGGAGCTGCCGCCGTCGTCGGTCACCGTGACCACGGCCGTGATCTCCAGCGCGTCCTCGGACGCCTGCGCGTAGCGCTTCAATCCACGTAACAATGTCGCCAGCCCGGTGCCGCCACCCATGGAGACAATCCGCAGCGGTTGTGATCGCACACCTTCACTCATCGTAGAGTTACTTTGAGGATCGCACGAGCGCAGCCGGAATTACGACGCCTTCTTTTGGCGAGGCTCTTCTTCCGCGTCGTCGTAGACGGAGATCTGCTCCAGGTCGTCGGACTCGAAAACCTGACCGCATTCGACGCAGTGCACGTAATCGACCCCATCCCGGCGCATCAGGAATTCCGTGCGCGTATGCTCACAGCTCGGCATAGCAGCTTAATTATCCTTATTCTAGTCGCCGGCGTAACCTTGTCAAGCCCCCAGTTGGGCTAAAACGCCGGCCCCTTTCGCGGATCCCTTCAGTGGATCACCTTAGAAGGCAGCCCGCCGATCCTATAGGCCTCGAGGAGCGCCCCCTCCGCCGCGGTATGCAAGGGAGCCGCGATCCGGCTGCCTTCCTCCAGTTCCACCAGCATGCGAAACCTTTCAAGCAAAGGTTCACTGGCGAATACGCCCCCGCTATAACGCACGTCGACTTCGCGAGGCCGGTCAAGGGATGGCGCGAAGAGTTGCCGGCGCACGGCCGCGGTGATCGTCGCCAGCGCCTGGGCGGCCGATCCCAGGATGTCACCCGCCACGGCGTCTCCTGCGCGGGCCGCCTGGTCGATCCGCTGGGCCCAGCCCGCCACGCGATCACGCGGATAGGCGTCGGTATAAAGAAGATGCATGAGATGATGACCATCGCGCGCGCCGGTTTCGTCGAGCAGGGCTCGACGAAGAGATGTGGCCGGGCCCCAGCCTTCCTCATTGCGCAAGACCGCGCGCAGGGCTTGCCTCACCAGGTCGAATGCACCGCCCTCGTCGCCGAACACGTATCCCCAGCCGCCCGCCCGGGCGCTTACGCCAGCGGAATTTCTACCCAACACGATGGACCCGGTGCCCGCGATCACAATAATCCCCGGCTCGCCTCCCGTGGCTCCCGCCAGCGCGATGTGCGCATCGTCGGTGATCAGATAGCGTTCGGCGCGGATGATTTCCCTGGCGAGAGCTTCCTTGTCCTCCGGACCCCCGCTCAAGCCCAGGCACGCCGCCTCGAACATCACCGGGCCGCTCGCGCCCGCCCATTCCGCCGCCTGCCTCAAGCTGTCTTCCATCGCGGCGACAAATTTCCGCCGGCCCTCCCCGGTCCTGGCGTGATTCGAAGGTCCCGCCCGCCCGACGCCCAGTACGCGCCCGGTCTCGTCCCCGATCAGCGCCGTCGTGCCGGATTGCCCCCCGTCGATGCCCAGATAAAGCTTCATCACCAGATGGTCTGATACAGCCGCGCTTCATCATCGCGGCCGATGAGTTTCAGCCCCCAGGCCTCCGGATCCCCGGCGAAATCCTCGGCCCCAAAATTCGAGTCGTAGATCATCAGGTAGGGAACGCCGCGTGCGTGCATTTCGTAGGTCGCCATCCGCCGGATTCCCGTCGGAACTTCCAGGGATACCTGCCGCGGATTGCCGGCAAGCTTGTCCCATCCGCCCTCGGCATTTGTCGACTCCAGTTGCAGCGATGCTGCTTTGGAATCGGAGGACGTCACCACGCGCACTTCATCCACGGCTTCTTCCCGTCCGAAATCGGCATCCAGGTACATCCCCGGTGCCGCGACCTCCTGCGATCTCCAGCGCGTCGCCAGGGAGCTGTCGAAGGCCATCTGCACCTCCCACGGATTGGGCCAGGCGCGCAGCCTCCACTCCAGCCGCCGGGCGAGTTCCTTGCCGCGATAAAAGAACCGCAGCTCGTGTACACTCCACTGCTGGGGATAGGAGGCCTGCGCGGTCTGCACTACCCGCATTCGCCGCGTCTTGCGCTCCGGAAACTGAAACACCAGCCCCACGGTCGGCTGCATCGCTTCGGCCCAGCCCATATTGATGGTATCGGCCAGCGCCTGGTTGGCGGCGGACTGAAAGCTCACGCGAATCTCGTGCGTGGTGTAGGCATCCGGAATTCCGGTCATGGTGAGAACGGGGGCGCCGGGCGCCGCTTTGGCCTCGATCATGCGAGCCATGCCGTAGCCGTAGCTGTTCTCGCGCAGGAAGGCATCCTGCGGCGTGATCCGCAGCGCGGCCAAGTAGGGAAACCGCGTCAGCTTCCAGCAGCCCGGACTAACGTAGCGCTCCACCATCGTCGGCCAGGAGGCTACCGCGTGGAACAGCATCAGGGCCCCCAGTAGTGGAGCTGCTTCGCCCAAGGCTAATCCCATGGCCAGGGAAAAGAACGGAAGGCAAGGAATTAAGAAGCGCGCACCGATATTGGTGAAGTAAGTGGAAAAGACCAGCGCTCCCGCCAGCAGCAGACGTCTTCCGGCCCGGAACCGGAGTGCGGCCAGCGCGATCGGCACCAGCAGGAATACCGGTCCGATGATTCCGCCGATATGTCCGCCGCGGATGGTCGCCTCCAGCGGCAGCAGCCGCAAGCTGGGCAGGTCGTAACTGCGCAGAAATTCCGTATAGTCCTGTTCGAAAAGCACGTGCACATAGGGGTTCCGGAACAGCCAGTTGGCGAAGGGGGCCACCGGATTCTGATAAAAAATCCAGTTGCGCACGATCCAGGGACCCGCCGTGATCAGCGCGCACCCGGCCACCAGCAGCACCGGACGAAGTCGTTTTGCGCGCCAGGCCACGAACCCCAGCGCGTAAATGCCGATCGGAAAGGCCGTGTACTTGGCCGCGTAGGCGTAGCCCGCGAGCAGCCCCACGGGAATCAGCACACGCAATTGAGCGGTGTGTTCGTCCCATATCTCGGTCCAGTAGAACACCGCGAACACGATGGCCGCTGTGGCGACGTCCACGTATGCCGCGGATCCGGTGGTACCCACCATCGGGCTCGCGAAGGTGAGCAGTGCGGCCGTGGCACCCGCCCACGGCTTGCCGAGACGGCGCCCGTATGCCAGGATCGCCATGGCCAGCGCTACGGTGAAGGCGAAGTGAACCAGCGCCGCCGCGGAATGCCGCCCGATCGCGAACGCGGGGACGAAGAGCATCTCGACGCCCGCGCTCAGCATCGCATAGAGGTTGTCGGTGATCGGCTCAAACCCGTGGGCTCGGAGCTCGCGGGCGACGAGCGCCAGATGATAGCTTGCGCCATCCGGGCTCGCCTCTGGGGCCCAAGCGTTCACCAGGTAGATGATCCCGAAAACTCCCACGCACGGGCCAAAGATTACCTGGAGCGTCTTGCTGAGAGGTGCCACAGGCTTGCCGATTTTCGTGTGCACGCCGCGCCATGCACCGGTGATGACCGCCGCCGCGATGGTTCCGGCCAGCAGCGCCGTGAGCACCGGCCAATAGGCGATGTGCAGAGCCAGGACCGCGAAGATCGCCAGATGCAAACAGGCCGCCCCCAGCACGAATGCCAGAGGGATTCGCTCATCCCGCCGCAGCGCGACCCGCAATTGATCGATCAGCAGCGCTCCCGCCGCAAAGCAGGCGGCTACCGTAAATCCCGCCCCGAGTAAAGCTGCCACCGCTTGCCGCATCTATTGTGTTAGTCCCATCCGCACCAAAATGATCCCCAGTTTCGGGCTGTTGTCGGCGGGGATCCACAGCTTGTCTACTTCCGCGCCCACCGTCACGTCCTGTCCCGCCGTCACCCAACCGGCTGGAATCGGCTTTTCGAAATGCCGGCTGCCCGCGCGGGTGTAGCGCTCATGATCCAGAACGTGGTCATTCACCAGGAACGTCACGGTCACCGGACCCGTGGTTGCCAAGGTCGCTTCCACAATCGCGAAATCGATAGTGTATTTAAGATTTTCGGCGGAGCGCACCCTCACTCGCACCGTCGGCCGCTTTCCCGTCCAGCGCCAGGTGGCGGCCAGGAGCCCGGTGATGTCCTGGACGAAGTGCGTTTGGGCGTCCGCATCCGACATGTCGACGATTCCTGAAATGCGGTAGGCGCGGAAATCCGCGAGGGGCTGGCGTTGCACCGGCGGAGC
>Ga0310810_10011017_pt1 | contig 10557 bp, 10 predicted proteins | sample NCmetagenome_FD_207641 | JGI IMG/M metagenome (GOLD analysis project Ga0310810, IMG submission 207641) | Soil microbial communities from experimental microcosm in Duke University, North Carolina, United States - NC | ecosystem: Engineered > Artificial ecosystem > Soil microcosm > Unclassified ... | reverse complement strand
CTGGAGCGCGCTCATGGCGACGATCGCGCGCGACGGCCGGCTCATCGCCCTCGGTGCCGCGATCGTCGTCGGCGCCGGCGCGGTGGTGTGGTGGCTCCGGGCGCGGCGCCGCGCGCGGCGATGACCGACCCGCACGCCGACGCGCGCGGACGCCGCTTCCTCCTCCAGCGCTTCGCCGACTACGTCGCGCTGGAGCAGGGACTCTCGCCGCGCACCATCGAAGCGTACGGGCGCGATCTCGCGCGGTTCGCCGAGTACGCCGAGGCGCGCGGGCTCGCCGCGCCGCTCGACATCACGGCGCGCACCCTGCGCGAGTACGTGTACCACCTCAAGGACCTCGGCCTCTCGCCCGCGTCGATCCGGCGCAACGTGTCGGCGTTGCGAACCTATTTCCGCTTCCTCATCGGCGACGGGATCGTCGTGCGCGATCCGAGCGAGCGGCTCGAGACGCCGAAGCGCTGGCGCGAGCTGCCCGAGGTGCTCTCCGTGGAAGAGGTGCAGCGGCTGCTCGCCGCGCCGACGCTCGACGACACGATGGTCTTCCGCGACCGCGCGCTCCTCGAGCTGGCCTACGGGGCGGGGCTGCGCGTCTCCGAGTGGATCACCCTCGGCGTGCGCGACCTGCTGCTCGAGGAAGGTCTGGTGCGGGTGTTCGGGAAAGGGAGCAAGGAGCGGCTCGTGCCGATCGGCCGGTCGGCGATCGGCGCGGTGGCGGTGTATCTGCGCGAGCTCCGGCCGAAGCTCGAGAAGGGGGAGGGGAAGGGGATTCTGCTCCTCAACGCGCGCGGCCGGCCGCTGACGCGGATGGGCGCATGGAAGATCCTGCGCGGGCACGTCGAGCGGGCCGGCATCACGAAGCACGTCTCCCCGCACACGCTTCGCCATTCGTTCGCCACGCACCTGCTCGAGGGCGGCGCCGATCTCCGCGCGGTCCAGGAGATGCTCGGACACGTCGACATCGCGACCACGCAGATCTACACGCACGTGGACCGGGAGTACCTGCGACAGGTCCATCGGAGTTATCATCCCCGAGGCTGAGCCGGCACGTTTCTCGTATTCGCTCGTCGCGCATGCTCCTCGTCATCGACAACTACGACTCCTTCACGTACAACCTCGTCCAGTACCTGGGCGAGCTGGGCGCGGAGGTCGTCGTGCGCCGCAACGACGCCGTGACCGTCGACGAGGTGGGTGAGCTCGCGCCGGACGGGATCGTCCTCTCGCCGGGACCGTGCGCACCGGCGCAGGCGGGGGTCACCGTCGACGTGATCCGCGCATGGGGGGCGACCACGCCGACGCTCGGCGTCTGCCTCGGCCATCAGGCCATCGGCGAGGCGTACGGCGGCCACGTCGTGCGCGCCGCGCGCGCGGTGCACGGCAAGACCTCGCGCATCGCGCACGACGGCACCGACCTGTTTGCCGGCCTGCCGTCGCCGCTCCAGGTCGGACGCTACCACTCGCTCACCGTCGATCGCGCCACGCTTCCCGATTCGCTGCGCGTGACCGCGACCGCGGAGGGCGATCCGACCGAGATCCACGCGATCCGCCACGTCGAGCATCCGGTCTGGGGGGTGCAGTTCCATCCCGAGTCGGTGCTCACCCCAGACGGCAAGCAGCTCCTTCGCAACTTCCTCGGCTTCGTGTCGCGATGAAGCGGCGCCTGCTCGCCGCGCTCCTCGTCCCGACCGCGATCGGTGCGCAGGAGGTCGTGTTGCGCGAGCCGGGTCCCGAGCGCGTCGCGTCGATCGTGCGCGGCGCGGCGGCGGCGCCCCACGTGCTTCGCGCCGGCGACGGCGACCTCGTGCTCCGGCGCGACACGGTGATCGACACGAACCTCCTCGTGATCGGACGGCGCACGTATCTCGGAGCGCACGTGCGCGGCGACGTCGTCGTCATCGGCGGCGATCTCTTTCTCCGCCCCGGTGTGAACGTCGACGGACGCGCCGTCGCGATCGGCGGCGCCGTCTACCCCACGATGCTCGGCCACGTCGACGGCGAGGTGCGGAGCTTCCGCGACGACGGCTACGCGATCGCCGCGACCCCTGGGCGCATCGAGCTCACGTACGCCGGGAGGCGCCCCGACGCGCCGCCGCTGCTCCAGGGCGCGGGGGTGCAGGGGCTGCTCCTGCCGAGCTACGACCGCGTCGACGGATTGTCGCTCCCCGTCGGGGCGCTGGTCACGCTCGGCCAGCGCGTCGTCGAGATCCAGCCGACGATCACGTATCGGAGCCGGCTCGGCACGATCGATCCCGGCGTCGTCGTTCGGATCGCGCCGGAGCGTGCCGTGCGCTTCGAGGCCGACGCTGGCCGGAGCACGCGCACGAACGACGCGTGGATCTACTCGGACCTCGTCAATTCCGCCGCCGCGCTCGCGCTCGGGAGCGACACGCGGAACTACTTCCGCGCCACCGGCGGCACGGCGCGGCTCATCGGCCACGTCGAATCGCCGACGCTGGTGCTCGAGCCGTTCGTCGGCGGCCGCTACGAGGAGGTCCGGCCGATCGCCGCCGTCGGCAACGTCTTCAGCTTCTCCGGACGCACCTCGGTCGAGCACATGGCGCGCCCCAACTCACTCGTCGAGCCGGGCATCATCACCTCCGCGCTCGCCGGCGCCTCGCTCGAGTACGACGCCGATCCCGTGCGCGGGCGGCTTCGCGGTGAAGTCGAACGCGGCCTCCGCGCGCCGGCCGGCACCTCGACGTTCACGCAGCTCACGCTCGACGGCCGCATCGAGTTCCCCACCTTCGGCCAGCAGCGCCTGCGCTTCGACGCGCACGCGGTCACGACCTCGGGCGACGCCGTGCCGATGGCGCGGTGGGCCTGGCTGGGCCGCGGCGGCACGCTTCCGTTGCTCGAGCTCCTCGAGCAGGGAGGCGACGAGCTGCTGTTCGTCGAGAGCCGGTACGAGATCCCGATCTCGGCGATCGTCATCCCGAAGGTCGGCTCGCCGACGCTGTTCGTGCGCCACCTGATGGGCGCGGCGGGCGTCGGCTCGCTTCCCTCGCTCGAGCAGGAGATCGGCGCCGGCGTCGGGCTCAGCGTGCTGCGCTTCGACGTGACCGTCGACGCCGCCGGCGACCGCGACACCCGCGTCGGCGTCGGCCTCTCGATCGCGCGCTGAACGCCCGCGTCGTCGCGTCATTCCGAGCGAGCGGAGCTCCCTGCTGTCATTCCGAGCGATGCTCGCCTCACCCGTCATTCCGAGCGAGCGAAGCTCCCTGCTGTCATTCCGAGCGAGCGGAGCTCCCTGCTGTCCTTCCGAGCGAGCGAAGCGAGGCGAGGAATCGCCGTGTACGCCACCGCGACGTGGTTCCACGCGCAGGCGCGGAGGACAGCGGAGGCGCGGGGGTGGCAACGACAACAGCCTGCCGTGCGGGCACCTCTCGCCGGCACACGGTTCCCGGCCCTGCAACCTCCAAGACGCCCGGGTCGTGGATGGAGAGGAGCGATGAGCAGGCGCGAAGATCCTGGGCCGGAGAGTTCCGCCCCGCCTCCCGGTGCTCGCTTGCCGAGCGGTCCTCCGCGTCTCCGCGTGTCCTCCGCGCCTCCGCGTGGAACCACGTTGCGGGAGTGGCGTCCCAGGCGATTCCTCGACTCGCTCCGCTCGCTCGGAATGACGGGGTGAGGCGAGCATCGCTCGGAATGACGGTCGGGCTCCAACCACGACATTGCCCAAACGCGCGCCCCTGCGTACCTTGGATGGCGTGAAAGTTGCATCGGGCGCGCGCCTCCCGCGCGCAGCGGATCGCTGCGGGATCACCCGCCGACCGTGAGAACGCTCGCCGTCATCCCGGCCCGGCTGGGGGCGACTCGTCTCCCACGGAAGCCGCTCCGCCTCCTCGGCGGCGTCCCGCTCGTCGTCCGCGTCCTCGAGCGCGTCCGCGCCCTCGACGTCGCCCACCGCGCCATCGTCGCCACCGACAGCCCCGAGATCGTCGACGCCATCGCGCGCGCCGGCGGCGAGGCGGTGCTCACCGATCCGGCGCACCCCAGCGGGACCGACCGCGTCGCGGAAGTCGCCGCGCGCGCCGAGTGCCGCGGCTTCGACGCCATCCTCAACGTGCAGGGCGACGAGCCCTTCGTCGCCGCGTCGGCGCTCACCGGAGCGCTCGCGCAGGTCACGGAGCGCGGCTTCCCGCTCGGCACCGCCGCCGTGCGCGCCGCGCCGGCCGTGCTCGCGCGCCCCGACGTGGTGAAGGTCGTCGCTGCCGACGACGGAGCGGCGATGTACTTTTCCCGCGCACCCATTCCGTTCCTCCGCGACGACGCGGACGCCGCCGCCCGCGACGCCCGCATCCTCCACCACGTGGGCGTCTACGCCTACACCCCCGCCGCGCTCGCCCGATGGGTGGCGCTCCCCGTCCATCCGCTCGAGCGCATCGAGCGCCTCGAGCAGCTTCGCCCGCTCGCGCACGGCATGCGAATGGGCGTCGCCGTGACCGACGACGCCGAGCCCCTCCGCGGCGGGATCGATACCGAAGCAGATCTGGAGCTCGCGAACGCCCAGTGGCCGACCTTCACGTTGACCGAGAGCTGATGCAGACGACGACGCGACAACACACGACGAAGTTCATCTTCGTGACCGGCGGGGTGGTCTCCTCGCTCGGCAAGGGCATCGCCGCCGCCTCGCTCGGGCGATTGCTCGTCGAGCGCGGCCTGCGCGTCACCATGATGAAGTTCGACCCCTACCTGAACGTCGACCCGGGCACGATGTCTCCCTTCCAGCACGGGGAGGTGTTCGTCACCGACGACGGCGCCGAAACCGATCTCGATCTCGGTCACTACGAGCGGTTCATCGACCGGTCGCTCTCGCAGGCGAACAACGTCACGACGGGGCGCATCTACCTCAACGTCATCACCAAGGAGCGCCGCGGCGAATATCTCGGCTCCACGGTGCAGGTGATCCCGCACATCACCGACGAGATCAAGAGCGCCATGCGCCGCGTCGCGCCGGAGAACGACGTCGTCATCGTCGAGATCGGCGGCACGGTCGGCGACATCGAGTCGCAGCCCTTCCTCGAGGCCATCCGCCAGTTCCGCCACGACGTCGGCCGCGAGAACGCGATCTTCGTCCACCTCACCCTCATCCCGTACATCGCCGCGGCGGGAGAGCTCAAGACCAAGCCCACGCAGCACTCCGTGCGCGAGCTGATGGAGATCGGAATCCAGCCCGACATCCTCATCGTCCGCACCGAGCGTCCCGTCTCCGACGAGATCAAGCGCAAGATCGCGCTCTTCTGCAACGTGGAGTTCGGCGCGGTGATCGAGTCCCCCGACGTCTCGACGATCTACGAGATCCCGCTCGCCTTCCACGAGCAGGGCTTCGACGACAAGGTGCTCCAGAAGTTCGGGCTCGATCGCCCCGCGCCCGATCTCGCGCCGTGGCGCGAGATGGTCCAGCGCATCGTCGCCCCCTCCGAGCGCGTGCGGATCGCCGTCGTCGGCAAGTACACCGACTTCGTCGACAGCTACAAGAGCGTGCAGGAGGCGCTCATCCACGGCGGCATCGCCAACGACGTCGGCGTGGACATCCACTGGATCTCGAGCGACGACTTCGTCGATGCGCGCACGGCCGCCGAGATCCTCGGGCGGCACGACGGCCTGCTCGTGCCGGGCGGGTTCGGCGTGCGCGGCGTCGAAGGGATGGTCGACGCGATCCGTCACGCGCGCGAGCACGGCGTCCCCTTCTTCGGCATCTGCCTCGGGATGCAGACGGCGATCATCGAGTTCGCCCGCAACGTCTGCGGCCTCGACGACAGCCACTCGAGCGAGTTCGCGCCGGAGTGCGACAACCCCGTCATCTCGCTCATGGAGTCGCAGCAGCACGTCACCGACATGGGCGGCACGATGCGCCTCGGCGCGTACCCGTGCCGGCTGCAGCGCGGCTCGCGCGCCGCGGAGGTGTACGGCGTCGCCGAGGTGAGCGAGCGGCATCGTCACCGCTACGAGGTGTCGAACGCCTATCGCGAGCTGTTCGTGCAGCACGGCATGCGGCTCAGCGGGCTCTCGCCCGACGGCCAGCTCGTGGAGATGATCGAGCTCCCCGATCATCCGTGGTTCGTCGGCTGTCAGTTCCATCCGGAGCTGCAGTCGCGTCCGACGCGCCCGCATCCGCTGTTCGCCGGCTTCATCGCCGCGGCGACGGCGGCCAAGCGGCGCCACGCCGCCCCGCAGTCGGCTCCGCTCGCCGCCGCGCGCGCGTGACGACCGTTCGCTTCCGGCGCGACGCGCTCTTCCTCATCGCCGGCCCCTGCGTGCTCGAGGACGACGCGCTCAACCTGCGCGTCGCGGAGCACCTCGCGCGCCTCGCCGAGCACGTGCCGGGAGGCATCGTCTTCAAGGCGAGCTTCGACAAGGCCAACCGGTCGAACGCCGGCGCGTTTCGCGGCCCCGGCCTCGACGAGGGGCTCGCCGCGCTCGACCGCGTCCGCGCCGCGACCGGATTGCCCGTGCTCACCGACGTGCACCTGCCCGAGCAGTGCGCTCCCGCCGCGCAGGTCGCCGACGTGCTCCAGATCCCGGCGTTCCTCTGCCGGCAGACCGACCTGCTGCTCGCCGCGGGCGCGGCGGGGAAGCCGGTGAACGTGAAGAAGGGGCAGTGGATGCATCCGGAGGGGATGCGCGGCGCCGTGACGAAGGTCCGCGCCGGCGCGGCCGACGCGGGCCGGCGCGACCTCGAAGTCGCGGTGTGCGAGCGCGGGAGCTTCTTCGGGTACGGGGATCTCGTCGTCGACTTCCGCGCGCTGCCGCGCATGCGCGCCGCCTGCGACGCGCCCGTCGTGTTCGACGCGACCCACAGCGTGCAGCAGCCCGGGCGCGGCGAGGGCGGCGCGAGCGGCGGCGCGCGCCAGTTCGTCGCGCCGCTCACCTACGCGGCGTGCGCGGTCGGCACCGACGGGCTGTTCCTCGAGACGCATCCCGATCCCGATCACGCGCCGAGCGACGGCCCGAACATGGTGCCGCTCGACGCGCTCGACGATCTCGTGCGCCGCGCCGTCGACGTCTGGCACCGCGCGCGCGCATGATCGACCGCGCCCTCGCCCGCTCGATCCGCCTCGTCGGTCTCGACGTCGACGGCGTCATGACCGACGGCGGCATCTACCTCGGCGCCGCCGACGGCAAGCCGGTGGAGCTCAAGCGCTACGAGATCCAGGACGGCCTCGGCGTGCATCTCATGCAGCGCGCGGGACTGCGCGTCGCCATCGTCACGGGCCGCGTGTCGGAGAGCGTGCGGCTGCGCGCGATCGAGCTCGGCGTCGACGACGTGGCGCAGGATGCGAACGCCCAGAAGCTGCCCGCGTTCCTCGCCATGCTCGACCGCCACGGCATCGCGCCATCGGAAGCGGCATTCGTCGGCGACGATTTTCCCGATCTCGCCGTGCTTCGGCTCGTCGGCCTCCCGGTCTGCGTCGGCAACGCCGTCCCGGAGATCCGCGCCGAGTGCAAGCTCCAGCTCACCCGATCGGGCGGTGCGGGCGCGGTGCGCGAGCTCGCCGAGACGCTGCTCGAGGCGCGAGGGCAATGGACGCAGGTGACCGAGGCGTACGTGCGCGAGCGGTCGCTTCCCCTCGGCGAGCCGGCATCGTGAACGCGGAGCAGATCGTCGAGCGGGGACGGCGCGTCGTGCGGCTCGAGCGGGAGGCGCTCGCGCTGGTCGAGGAGCGCCTTGGCGACGCCTTCGCGAACGCCGTCCTGCTCATCGCCGCGGCCACCGGACGCGTCATCGTCGCCGGCGTCGGGAAGTCCGGCCTCGTCGGACGAAAGATCGCCGCGACGCTCACCTCCACGGGCACCCCAGCCATCTTCCTGCATCCGGCCGAGAGTGCGCATGGCGACCTCGGCATCGTCGGGTCGGGCGACGTCGCGATCCTCGTCTCGAAGTCCGGCGAGTCGGACGAGCTCCTCGTGCTGCTCGAACATCTCCAGGGGCTCGGGGTACGCACGATCGCGATCACGGGGGAGACGGGCTCGGCGCTCGGCAAGCTGTGCGACGTCGCGCTCGATGCGTGGGTGCGCGAGGAGGCGTGCCCGCACGACCTCGCCCCGACGTCGAGCACGACGGCGGCGCTCGCGCTCGGGGACGCGCTGGCCGTGACGCTGCTCGAGCACAAGGGATTCCGGCGGGAGGACTTCGCGCGGCTGCATCCGGGGGGCGCGCTCGGCCGCCGGCTGCTGCGCCGCGTCGACGAGGTGATGATCACCGAGCCGCTGCCCGTGCTTCCGCCCGGCTCGACGCTGCGCCAGGCGGTCGTCGTGCTCGCCGAGCAGCGCGGGATCGTCCTCGTCGCCGGCGCCGATCGGCGGCTGCACGGCGTGCTCACGGCGGGCGATCTGACGAGGCTCATGGAACACGAGGCGGAGGTGCTGGCACATCCCGTGGAGCGGATCATGACGCGCGCGCCGCGCACGGCGCGGGTGGGGGAGCTCGCGAGCGCGGTGACGTACCGCATGGAGGCGAACGGGGTGATGGCCATGCCCGTGCTCGACGGCGACGACCTCCTCGCCGGTGTCGTGCACCTCCACGACCTGATGCGGGCCCGCGTCGCGTGAGCCGTCTCGCATGCTTCCTGGTGGCACTGGCGCTCGTCGCGGCCGGCGCGTGTACCAGGGACGGCGCGGCGCCGCCGGTGCGCACCGGCCCGACGCTCGCCGACAGCGCGGAGCAGGTCATGTTCGACGTGCGCGCCCTGCTCACCGACCACGGCGTGCAGCGCGGCGAGATGTTCGCCGACACGGCGTACGTCTTCGACGACCAGACGCGCTTCGAGCTGCGGAAGGTGCGCGCCACGTTCAATACGAGCACCGGCGTGAAGGACGGCGTGATGAGCGCCGACCGCGGCCGCTACAGCCTGCGCGATCAGACGCTCGAGGGGTTCGGCAACGTGGTCATCGTGACGACGGAGGGACGCCGCCTCACCTCGCCGCACATCAAGTACATGCAGTCGGTGAACCAGGTGTCGAGCGACACGAACTTCACGCTCGTCGAGCCCGGCCGGAGCGTGAGCGGCATCGGCTTCACCGCGGACCCCCAGCTCAACCGCATCTCCATCCTGCGGAACCTGGGCGGCGAGGGCAGCTTCTCGCTGCCGGGCAAATGATGCTGGCGCGCGCGCTGCTCTGCCTCGGCCTCGCGGTGCCGTTCGCACGGCCACTCGCCGCGCAGGCCGCGCCGAGCGGGCGCTGCCGGTTCATCTTCGACAACATTCCCACGTCGCATCTCTTCACGGTCAAGCTCCCGAGCGGCCAGTACAACTCGTACATCGGCGGGGGAGTCGTCGCGCGCTGTCCCGCGCAGGGGCTCGTGTTCAAGGCCGACAGCCTCGAAGCGTACGGTGACGAGGACCGCTATTTCTTCATCGGCAACGTGGACTACCGGGAGCCGCGGCTCACCCTGCGCTCCGACTCGCTCACGTACTTCCAGCGCGACGAGCGGCTGCTCGCGCTGAACGACGTGGATGCGCAGCTTCCGAGCGGCTCGAACCTCAAGGGACCGCAGCTCGAGTTCTGGCGGGCGATCCCGCCGCCGAACGCGCGCGAGCAGCACGGCACGGCGATCAGCCGGCCGACGATCACGATCATCGAGCGGGATTCGGCGGGGAACCCGCAGCCGCCGGTGACCGTCACCGGGAACACGGTCTGGTTGAACGGCGACAGCGTCGTCGCGTCGTCGGGGCAGGTGGTCGTCGTGCGGCCGGAGCTCACCGCCTCGGGTGACTCGCTCTACCTCGACGGCGGCAGCGGCCTGCTGCGGATGATGCGCTCGCCCCGCGTCGTCGGCACGAAGGGCCGCCCGTTCACCCTCGTCGGCGAGACGATCGACGTCCTCTCGAAGGAGCGGAAGGTGAATCGCGTCCTCGCGAAGACCCGGGGGGAGGCGGTGAGCCGCGATCTCGATCTCAAGGCGGATACGATCGACCTTCGCATCGCGAACGAGGAGCTTCAGCGCGCGATCGCGTGGGGCAAGTCCCGCGCGCGAGCCGTGTCGTCGACGCAGTCGATCCTCGCCGACTCGGTGGACGTCCTCATGCCGAACCAGCGCCTCGAGGAGATGCACGCCGTCGGCGAGGCGGTCACCGACGCGGCGGCGGATACGGTCCGCTTCCGGACCGAGGAGCGCGATCGGCTCACCGGGGACACGATCGTTGCGCACTTCGACACGGCGGCGTCCCAGTTGCGTGACACCACCAGCAAGCCGAAGATCACGCTGCTCGTCTCGAGCGGCCACGCGACGTCGCTCCAGCACCTGCCGCCGCGCGACACCACGCTGCGCACGCCGGCGATCGTGTACGTGACGGGACGCCAGATCACCGTCCGCTTCGACTCGGGCGCCGTGCAGCGCGTCAAGGTGGAGGACGAGGATCTCGCGGCCGGGATCTACCTCGAGCCCGACAGCGCGCGAGCGCGGAAGAAGGGCGCCGTCTCGGCGTCGCCGCCGCGCACGCCGGCCCCCGCGCCGTCGCAGGCGCCGTCACGGTCCCCGTCGCCGGCGCCGGCGAGCGCCGTGCCGCTGCCCGCCGCCGCGCCACCGAAGAAGCCATGAGCGACGCACCGCGCCCCTCG
>Ga0310810_10011016_pt1 | contig 10557 bp, 8 predicted proteins | sample NCmetagenome_FD_207641 | JGI IMG/M metagenome (GOLD analysis project Ga0310810, IMG submission 207641) | Soil microbial communities from experimental microcosm in Duke University, North Carolina, United States - NC | ecosystem: Engineered > Artificial ecosystem > Soil microcosm > Unclassified ... | reverse complement strand
ATCGTTGGTCAACCCACTCGACGGGAGGAGCAAACGCGTGCGCTGGGAAGGCCAACGGGAAAGCGAGAATGTCGAGGACCGACGAGGCATGGGGCCGGCGAGAGTCGGCGGAGGCCTTGGGATCGGCGGTATTGTGCTCGTTCTTGCCGTCAGCTATTTCACCGGCATGAACCCGCTCACCCTCCTCCAAATGATGAGCGGGCTCCCGGGCACGACGGACGACACTCCCACTGAATCCGCCCCGTCAGGCCCGGTGACAGACGAGATTGGCCGATTCGCATCGGTCGTGTTGGCCGACACCGAAGACACATGGCAGAAGCTCCTTCCGAAGGCAGGCCGGCCCTATGAAAACCCGCGCCTCGTCTTGTTCACGGGCGCCGTACAGTCTGCCTGCGGCACCACTTCGTCGGCCGTGGGACCCTTTTACTGCCCGCAGGATCACAAGCTCTATCTGGATCTATCGTTTTTTACTGAAATGTCCCAGCGGCTTGGTGCTCCAGGCGATTTCGCGCAGGCCTATGTCATCGCCCATGAGGTCGGCCACCATGTGCAGAATCTTTTGGGGATCGCCGAGAAGGTCAGCCGACTCCAACGTCAGGCGGGGGAAGCGGAAGGCAACGCACTCTCGGTCCGTATGGAATTGCAGGCCGACTGTCTTGCCGGTGTGTGGGGCTTTCATGCCAACCGTGAGCGGAAGTTGATCGAACCGGGGGATTTCGAAGAAGGACTTGCGGCCGCGTCGGCCATTGGGGACGATCGACTGCAGAAAATGTCCCGCGGATACGTGCAGCCGGAGAGCTGGACTCACGGCTCTTCTCAACAGCGAAAGACCTGGCTCCGGAAGGGTCTGGAATCCGGCAACCCTGACGTCTGCGATACGTTTTCCTCAAGGCAACTTTAACCCCTGGAGTCATCCGGCATGATCGAAGAAGAAGCATGTTCCACCGCCTCCCATCCGCCATCGGCCTGGGAAGCGGTGCTGGCCGATCCTCCCTGGGCGGCGAAATCGTTTCTTGCCGTCGCCCTGGCCACGATCGGCGGCCTGGCGTCCTGGATCGGAAATTACACCTCGCCGGCCGTCGCTCAAGTCGGCGGCAGTTATCTCGGAGGATTTTTACTCGGCTGGGCGTTTCGTCGGTTCTTGCGAATGGCCGCCATGCTGCTCGCGGCAGCCGTGGCCTGCGTCGCCGTGATGAAGGCAACAGGCTGGATCGACGTGGATTGGAGCGCCCTGGAAGGCCAGATCAGCCGGACCGCGCAGTGGCTTCACGGCGAAGCGGAAGGATTGAGAAACGCGCTCTCGGGATTTCTGCCGTCGGCGGGAGCGGCAGGCGCGGGCTCGTTTTTCGGATTCCGCAAGAAATGAGCGTGACTGGAATCTTCAGGGCAGTTAATCGGCCAGCTTGTCTCTGATTTTTCGGTCAGCTTTCTCGAAACCTTCAGCCGTTTTGTCGGCGGCCTTCTTGAACTTCTGTTCCACCTTCTCGGGTACGCGCTTCTCTTCAAGTTTCTTGGCCGTTTTCTTGAATCCCTCCTCGATTTTCTTGCCGATTTTCTTGGCCGCGTCACCCACCTTCTCTGAAAATGACGAATCGCCCCCGCCTTGTGGCTCCGCCGCACGCGCGACCTTTGAATGTGCGACCACTGCTGTCAGAGCACAGAAGCAGACGGCGGCGAGCAATCTCCTCATGGTGTTCCCCCTGTCATTGAATGGCTCATGCTTATTATACTGTGCGGCATCGCCTTCATATAGTGAAAGGATCTTTCATGTCTGTCACCGCTGAACGCAAATGGATGACCGTGGCGATGCACACCTGCCTGCTCGTCAGCCTCGTCTGCGGCTTGACCGCCGTCGCTGCAGAAGCGGAAGCGCCACCGGAGGTGATCGAGCGTGCGAAACGGGCCACCGTTGGCATTCTGGAAGACACCCAAGATCCCCGCACCCCGGATAAACCGGGAAAGATCAAAATTCGCGGGACCGGCTTTCATCTCCATGACGGCTACATCGTGACGGCAAGACATGCCGTTGAGAAGAACAGTCCGACCGGCCACATCGTGCCGAAGGTCATTCATGTCTTGACCGCCGATCTACATGAACTCGTGGCCCAGATCGTGGGAGATAGCGCCTACCTGGACGTCGTCGTTTACCGCCTCAACCAAAAGGATCGGCCGATCCTCGAGACCGCCACCGGATTTGCTACCGAACCTCCGATCGTAGGCGGCGAAGTGTTTACAGTCGGATATCCCATGGGCTGGGGACCCACAATGGCCTTCGGCCGCATCGGCAACGTCAATACGTTTTTGCAGACCGTCGAAACACGGCTCCTGCAAGCTGATCTCTCGGCCTGCAGTGGAAATTCCGGAGGCGCGCTCTATAACCAGGGCGGCCAAGTGGTCGGCATCATGCATGCGGTGATCCAAACGGACAAAGAGGAGACTCACGTGTTCTGCAGCCAGATGGCTTTTGCGATTCCCGCCACGCTCGCCTCTCGGATCGTCTCTGCGGCCATCGAAGGCAAACCCCTGGTCTTCTCGAAGCTGGGCCTTCACATGACGGCGGTAAAGGAGGGAACGAAGTGGCGGATGGCTGTGAAGGACGTTTCGGAACCGGCCAAAGCAGCCGGCATTCAGAAGCACGATATCCTCTTGGCCATTGAGGACACGGAAATCATCGATGCCGCCCATCTCAAGAACTATCTGATCGAACGCACGATGCCCGGCCAGCGTGTAAGCCTCAAAGTCCGGCGGGCCGAAGCCGACTTGACGTTCACCGTCACATTAGCGGGCGGGTGAGGGGCTGACTCTGAACGCTGCGAGAACGAAGCCGGCCGGTGCAGGTGCGTCTCGGCGCACTGAGGTGGGCGGGTGAAACATGGGTAAAGCGCACGTCTCGGCGTGCGCGGGGTTGGTCGGGTGAGAACGGCTGTTTCAGCTTCCGGGTAACGCTTGATACCAACCGTTGGCACACACCAGCGTGACAGGACAATCAAACAGATGACTAAGGGTTCTTTCTGAAAGCACCGCTTTTTTCTCGCCGTCCTCGAGGATTCGCCCCTTCTTTAACAACACTACTCTCCTGATCTCCGGAGGAATTTCGTGGATATGGTGTGTGACGAGCAGAATGGTCTTGCCTTGGCGCATGCAGCCTCGCACCAGATCCAAATAATGAAAGGTGGCGGTCAGGTCGAGGCCGCTGGTGGGCTCATCGAGCACTAAGACTGACGGTCCATGGACGAGCGCACGCGCCAGGAGACAACGTCGTTGTTCGCCGGTGGACATGGCCGAGTATTTACGATCCGTCATCCCCGCGATTCCGAGGTCCTCCATCATCGCCCGCGCCCGGGCAATCTGTGCATAGGTAAAGTCTTGATGGTGATAGGTGCCGATGCTCGCATAATACCCTGAGAGAACGACTTTCAGCCCGGTCACCTGCTCCATATATTGATGCTGCAGATCGTGGGAGACCATGCCCAAGCGCTTGCGTACCTCCCAGACGTTCCATTGCGCCCCGCCGAAGAGCCGGATGGATGTCTCATTTTTCGGCATGGCATGCACTTCGCCGGCCAGAAGCTTCAGAATGGTCGACTTCCCCGCCCCGTTCGGGCCAAGGATTGCCGTGTGCTGGTCCTCTTCCAGTAGAAAGGAGAGATCGTCGAAGACACAGGTGTCCCCGCGGTAGACCGTGGCATGATTGATCTCGAGGATGCGGCCGTCGTCTGTGGGAGATGGCATGCGGGCGCGAAAGCTACAGCAATGCGGTGTGGCGTATCAGGCTTCGTCGGGATCAGGGTTGACCTTGGCCACGGGTTTTCGCCTGTCTTGCGAGACCGACGGCTTCGAGCACCCGGCGATCCGCGGCGTCGGCGTCCGCACATCGGCGTTTTGCGCGCGATGCAGGAGAGCGTGGTCCATCAGGACGAGGGCCATCATCGCTTCCGCGATGGGCGTGGCTCGTATTCCCACGCAGGGATCATGGCGGCCGTTCGTCTCCACGGTCACCGGATTTCCCCGCTTGTCTATCGAGCGGCGCGACACACGGATGCTCGAGGTCGGCTTAATGCCGATGGATACGACGATGTCTTGACCACTGGAGATACCGCCCAAAATACCGCCCGCATGGTTCGTCACGAATCCCTCCGGCGTCAGTTCGTCGCCGTGCTCCGAGCCGCGCTGGGTCACCGAGGCGAATCCTGCGCCAATCTCGACGGCCTTCACGGCATTGATGCTCATCATCGCCGCTGCCAGGTCTGCGTCGAGCTTGGCGTAGACCGGAGCGCCCCATCCTACCGGGACGTGCTCGGCCACCGTAGTGATTCTGGCGCCGACAGAGTCGCCGGCCTTCCGCAGTTCGTCCATGAAGGATTCGAGCGAGGCCACGACCTCTTGGTTCGCCACGAAAAACGGATTGTTGCCGACGTGGCCCCAAGATTTAAAGGGAATCTCGTGAGGACCCAACTGGCTCAGAAACCCATGAATGACGACGCCATAGGTTTCCCGGAGCCATTTCCGGGCGATTGCCGCGGCCGCGACTCGAACGGCGGTCTCCCTGGCGGACGCCCGGCCGCCGCCGCGATGATCCCGGATACCGTATTTCTGCCAATAGGTGTAGTCGGCATGGCCGGGACGGAACGTGTCAATGAGATTTCCGTAGTCTTTGCCCCGTGCATCTTCATTGCGGATCAACAGAGCAATGGGCGTGCCGCTCGTCTTGCCTTCGAACAGACCGGAAAGGATCTCGACTCTGTCGGACTCCTGCCGCTGGGTCACATGACGCGACGTGCCCGGTCGACGGCGGTCCAAATCCGCTTGAATGTCGTCAGTGGAGAGCGCCAGGCCCGGAGGACACCCATCGACGACACAGCCGATGGCGGGGCCATGGCTTTCGCCGAAGGAGGTGACGGTGAAAATGTGACCGAAGGTATTGCCGGCCATACTCAGCCTCTTCGCTCGCTGCGGCCTCGCCTGCGGAGCGGCGCGTTTTGGCGCGCAGGGGTGGGGTGGGTGAGAAAGTTGGCCTTTTTGAACATCCGGTCACTCCAAGAGATCAAGCTTGATGCGCAACTCCTTCAATTGTTCCTCGGCGACAGTGGACGGAGCGTCGGTCAATGGGCATTGGGCGCGCTGCGTTTTTGGAAACGCAATCACGTCGCGGATCGAGTCGGCGCTGCCGAGTAACATGATGAGCCGGTCGAGACCAAAAGCAATGCCGCCATGCGGCGGGGCGCCATAATCCAAGGCCTCGAGCAGGAAGCCGAACTTGGCTTGCGCCTGCTCCTTGCTGATCCCCAGCAAATCCAAGATCCGTAACTGGACTTCGCTGCGATGATTGCGGATGCTGCCGCCGCCGATCTCGTTGCCGTTTAAGACCATGTCGTAGGCCTTCGCACGCGCCCGAAGAGGCTCAGAATCGAGCAGCGGCAGGTCTTCATCAAGAGGCGCGGCAAAAGGATTGTGCATGAAGATATAGCGCTTCTCTTCCTGAGAATAGTCGAGCAGCGGGAAATCGTACACCCACACCGGTTTCCAGGCCGACTTGTCGATGAGATTCAGTTCTTCGCCCAGGAGCAGTCGAAGTCTCCCGAGCACGTCATGAACCACAGCCGGCGTATCCGCGCCGAACAGGACAAGATCGCCTGGCTGAGCCTCAGGCAGGGCATGGGCAAACGCCTTGGCGTCGAGAAACTTTGCAATGACCGAATCCAATTGGCCGTCGGTCGTGATTTTAAGCCATGCAAGTCCCTTTGCGCCAAAGCTTCTGGCCGTTTCACCCAGCGCATCGATGCGGCTGCGCGCAATGCTCTGGCCGCCCTTTACGATCAGCGCCTTCACGATCTTGCCTTTCCCGGCCACCTCTCGAAATACCTTGAACTCGCTGGCGGCGGCAAACTTGGTCACGTCATAGAGGGGCATCTCGAAGCGGAGGTCCGGTTTGTCGGATCCATAGCGTCCGATGGCTTCGGCATAGGTCATGCGAGGAAACGGAGTCGGCAGGTGGACTCCGCCTGCGTCCCGGAAGACCGTCACGATCATCCGCTCCATCATGTTCATGACCTGTTCGCGATCGACGAAAGACATTTCGAGGTCGATCTGCGTAAACTCGGGTTGACGGTCATTGCGCAGATCCTCGTCCCTGAAACAACGGGCGATTTGATAATACCGGTCCACGCCGCTCACCATCAGCACCTGTTTAAAGAGCTGAGGCGACTGCGGAAGCGCAAAAAACTGGCCGGGATTCACGCGGCTCGGCACCAGATAGTCCCTTGCCCCTTCCGGCGTGCTTTTCGTGAGAATCGGTGTCTCCACCTCCAGGAACCCTTCCTGATTGAGAAAGCCGTGCACGGCCTGCACGATGTTGTGTCGCAGACCTAACAGCCGCTGCATCTTCGGCCTTCGAAGATCGAGATACCGATACTTCAATCGTATTCCTTCCGTGACTTCGGCATCGTCCTCGATAACAAAGGGCGGCGTCTTGGCTTCATTCAAGATTTCCACGGCGTCCACGAACACTTCGATCTCGCCGGTCGATATATTTGGATTCTTCGAATCCTCCGGTCGCGCCATCACCTGACCGGTGACCGAGACCACACATTCGCTCCTCAGCGTGTGGGCCGCCTTATGAACATCCCGGTTCCGCTCGGCATTAAACACCACCTGCGTAATCCCCGTCCGGTCGCGAAGATCGATGAACATGACCATCCCGTGGTCGCGCCTCCCCTGCACCCACCCCTGCAGAACCACGGATTGGCCCACATGCGCTTTGTTCAACTCTCCGCATCGATGCGTTCTTTGTTTCACATCATGCTCGCTTTCCTAATCGGACGATGAAAAAGACCGTGGTTTCCACCCACCCCGGCACGCCAAGACGCGCCTGTGCAACTCATCCCTCTCGCTGCGGCCTCTCGTGGACAGACGCGTCTCGACGCGTCAGGGTGGGCGGGTGAGATAGTCGCCTTTTTGATCGTCCGCACAACTCAGACTGAACAATGGACTTCATCGATTCACCGCCAAAGGCCGTCTCCCACGATTCCTCTTAAGTTTTTTCGGTCGTGCCCAGCCCTCGCGCTGTTCCGGGCGTCGAGCGGAGTTGGCCGTCGGCGACCCTTCCACGGACGCCACCCGCTCATCCACCAACTGTCGCAAGGCATTGGCCTCCCGGTCGGTCAAAAAGCGGAACTCCCCGGGCTGCAGGTCGCCGAGCGAAAGAGATCCCATCCTGATTCGCAGCAGTTTGATCACCGGGTGTCCGACCGCTTCCAGCATTCGCTTGACTTGATGCTTACGGCCTTCCCTGATTGTGATCTCGAGCCAAGAATTCGCCTCGACCTTGCGGACTTTCTTCACCTGCGCCGGACCGGTCATGCCGTCTTCGAGTCTCACACCCTGCTCCAGATTCCTGATGTCCTCATCGGTCAACACACTCTTCACCTTGATCAGATACGTCTTGGGTACGTGATACCGCGGGTGAAGCATGGCCTGAGCCAGTTCGCCGTTATTGGTCAACAGCATCAACCCCTCGCTGTCGAAATCCAGCCGGCCGACCGGGAACACGCGCACGGATACTCCGCGCAGATAATCTTTGACCGTCGTCCGTCCGCCTGGGTCGTCCAAAGTGGAGACGACGTTCTTGGGTTTGTGCAACATCAGATAGACGAACGGCTGAGGCGCACTTAAGTGTTTGCCGTCGACTTTGACGTGATCGCGCGCGGGATCGACTTTGGTCCCCAATTCGGTCACCGTTTTTCCGTTGACCATCACGCGACCGGCGGCGATCAACGCTTCAGCCTTGCGGCGCGATGCGAGGCCGGCCCCGGCAATGAGTTTCTGCAGTCTGACTTCCATGACTACTGAAATATTCCCTCTTCACTCCCATTCAATCGTGCTGGGCGGCTTGGAACTGATGTCGTAGACGACGCGGTTCACACCCTTCACTTCGTTGATGATCCGATTGGACATCCGGCCCAATACGTCCGAGGGGATTTTCGCCCAATCCGCCGTCATCCCGTCAAGACTCGTCACGGCACGGATGGCCACCACATGCTCGTAGGTCCGCTGGTCGCCCATCACGCCGACGGTTCGAACCGGCAATAAGACGGCGAAGGCCTGCCAGATATCGCGGTACAGACCGGCGCTTCGTATCTCTTGGTCCACGATGGTTTCCGCGGCACGTAGGATCGATAGCCGTTCTTTCGTCACCACTCCCAGAACACGTATGGCCAGCCCCGGGCCGGGAAAGGGCTGGCGCCAGATAATTTCCTCCGGCAATCCCAATTCCGCTCCGAGTATGCGCACTTCGTCTTTGAACAGCTCGCGCAGAGGCTCGATCAGCTTCAGCCTCATCCGCGCCGGCAACCCGCCGACGTTATGATGCGTCTTGATGGTCGCCGACGGCCCTTTGAAGCTGACGCTTTCGATCACATCCGGGTACAGTGTTCCTTGGACCAAATACTTGACGCCCTTTAACTTCTTCGCTTCGGCTTCGAAATTCCTGATGAACAGGCGTCCGATGTTTTTTCGCTTTCGCTCCGGGTCCGTGACGCCCTTCAATCCGGCCAGAAACTGCGCCGTTCGATCAAGCATCCGAAGATTCAGATGCAATTGAGAGGCAAATGTCTTTTGCACCTGATCACGCTCACCCGCCCTCAATACGCCATTATCGACAAAAATGCAGGTCAATTGGTCCCCGATGGCGCGATGAGTCAGCGCTGCGGCGACTGAGGAATCCACGCCGCCGCTCAAGGCGCAGATCACGCGCTCTTTGCCCACCTGTTCCCGGACCTGCTTGACGGCAGTTTCAACATAGGAATGCATCGTCCACGTCGGCTTGCAGCCGCAGATGTGATACACAAAATTCCGCAGCACCTGCGCGCCGTCCGGCGTGTGGGCGACTTCAGGATGGAACTGCAGGCAATAGATGCGGCGCCTGCCGTCATCCCGTTTCATGGCGGCAACGGGCGAATTACCGGTATGCGCGATCGATCGAAACCCCGGGGGCATCCGTTCAATCCGGTCGCCGTGCGACATCCAGACGACGGTGGAACCGCCCTTCCCGATACCGGCAAAGAGATCGCCGGCGTCATCAATGGTCAGTTCCGCGCGGCCATATTCCCGATGCTTGGACTTTGCGACCTCACCGCCGCACAAGTGCGTGACCAGTTGCATGCCATAACAGATCCCGAGCACGGGAATGCCCTGCTCAAAGAGCTCTTTGGAAACGCTGGGCGCCTTTTTCTCATAGACGCTCGAGGGTCCCCCGGACAAGACGATCCCTTGGGGGCGGTATGCCAACACGGTCGCCAAGGGCACGGTGCAGGGAAGGATTTGTGAATAGACCTGCGCTTCACGAATTCGGCGCGCGATGAGCTGCGTGTACTGGGATCCGAAATCCAGGACCAGGATTCTGTCGTGCCAGAGTTCCATGAGTATTAGCTTCCGACGCTGATCGGTCGGTGAACTGGAGCATGCAACCGACAGCAGGGCCAATGAATAGTGCTGATCGGGGAAGGATTGATAACCGACGGCTGAACGCTGATGGCGCTATTCCCAATCCATGCGATAGTTCGGCGCTTCTTTGGTGATGATCACATCGTGCACATGGCTTTCCCGCAGTCCGGCCACCGTCTGACGGATGAAGGTGGCATTCTTTTGCAGGTCGGGAATCGTCTTGCATCCGCAATAGCCCATTCCGGATTTCAATCCGCCGACGAGCTGATAGATGACTGCCGACAACGGTCCCTTGTAGGGCACGCGACCTTCGATGCCTTCCGGCACGAGCTTCTGCGGCGGACGTCCGCTTTGACCGTATCGATCACCGCCGCCTCGTTCCATGGCCCCGATCGATCCCATCCCTCGGTAGACCTTATACGTTCGCGCCTGGTAGAGCACGGTTTCTCCCGGTGATTCCTCCGTCCCGGCCAATAACCCGCCGAGCATGACGACCGAAGCCCCGGCCGCCAACGCCTTGCTGATATCGCCGGAAAACTTGATGCCTCCGTCAGCCACGATCGGCACGCCGCTGCCTTCCAGCACCTTGGCGCAATCGGCGATCGCCGTCAGTTGAGGCATGCCCGAACCGGACACGATCCTGGTGGTGCAAATGGATCCAGGTCCCACGCCGACCTTGACGGCGTCGACGCCGGCTTTCAGAAGGTCCTTGGCCGCATCAGCGGTAGCGATATTGCCGGCGATCAATTCCACGGTCGGGTGCTGCTTTTTAATCATCTTGACGGTATCGAGGACCGCCTGCGCATGACCATGCGCGGTATCCACGACGACGAGATCGACACCGGCTTTTTTCAGATGCGCGAGCCGTTCTTCCGTATCCTGTCCGACGCCGACGGCCGCGCCGACCCGCAACCTTCCATGGGCATCCTTGCAAGCGTTCGGATACTTGATCCGTTTTTCAATGTCTTTGATCGTGATCAGCCCCTTGAGGTCTCCCTGCTTATTGACGACCGGAAGCTTCTCGATCCGATGCTCGTGCAGAATCTCGCGGGCCTTTTCCAGACTGGTCCCTTCCGGAGCAGTGATCAATTTGTCGCGCTTCTTGACCTGCGACAC
>Ga0310810_10011015_pt1 | contig 10558 bp, 11 predicted proteins | sample NCmetagenome_FD_207641 | JGI IMG/M metagenome (GOLD analysis project Ga0310810, IMG submission 207641) | Soil microbial communities from experimental microcosm in Duke University, North Carolina, United States - NC | ecosystem: Engineered > Artificial ecosystem > Soil microcosm > Unclassified ... | reverse complement strand
TCTCCCTTGGTCGCTCACCGGAACGCGCCGAAGCGGCCGAGCTCGTTCAGGTTGAGCCAGATGAAAAACGCCTTGCCGACGATGTTCTCGTCGGGCACGAACCCCCAGACGCGGCTGTCGCTCGAGTTGTCCCGGTTGTCGCCCATCACGAAGTAATGCCCCGACGGCACCGTGCACGCCAGACCGCTCGTATTGTAGTGGCAATTGCCGGAGAGGGGGAACGAGCGCGGCGGCATGGGCGCCGAGCCCTGCGGATCGTCCTCGATCAGGATGTCGTGCTCGACCCCGCCGAGCTTTTCCTCGTAGCGGCGCGAGTACTGCATGCGGTCGCGCGCCAGGTAGTCGTCGACCTGCCTCACCGGCACGAGCTCGCCGTTGATCGACAGGCGCTTGCTGCGGTACTGGTATTCGATCCGGTCGCCGGGCAGGCCGACCACCCGCTTGATGTAGTCGAGCGACGGATCGTCCGGATAGCGGAACACCATCACGTCGCCGCGCTTGGGGCTGCCGAGCGCGACGATCTTCTTGTTGATGACGGGGAGCCGGATGCCGTAGGAGAACTTGTTGACGAGGATGAAGTCGCCGATCAGCAGCGTCGGGATCATCGAGCCCGAGGGGATCTTGAACGGCTCGACCAGGAACGAGCGCAGCACGAACACGATCAGGATCACCGGGAAGAAGCTGATCGAGTACTCGACCCACCACGGCTGTTTCGCGTCGGTTTTCCTGTGTTTCCTTAAAAATCCGAATTCAAAAAGCCAAACGACGCCCGTGACGACGAGCAGCACGAGCAGGAAGCCGGCGAAACCGAAGGTGACCGAGCTCACGCCTTCTCGTCCCGCTGCAGCACGGCGAGGAAGGCCTCCTGGGGGATCTCCACCGAGCCGACCTGCTTCATGCGCTTCTTGCCCTCCTTCTGCTTCTCCAGCAGCTTCTTCTTGCGCGTCACGTCGCCGCCGTAGCACTTCGCCAGCACGTTCTTGCGCAGCGCCTTGACGGTCTCTCGGGCGAGGATATTGGAGCCGATCGCCGCTTGGATGGCGACGTCGAACATCTGGCGCGGGATGAGGCTGCGCAGGCGCGACACGACCTCGCGGCCGCGGTACTGGGCGGTCTCCCGGTGCACCATCACCGAGAGCGCGTCGACCTTGTCGCCGTTCACCAGCACGTCGAGCCGCACCACGTCGGCGGGTCGATATTCCTTGAATTCGTAGTCGAGCGACCCGTAGCCGCGCGTCAGGGACTTCAGCTTGTCGAAGAAATCCATGACCACCTCTGAGAGCGGCAGGTCGTAGGACATCACGACGTGGCGCGCCGAATAGTGCAGGTTCGTCTGCACGCCCCGCTTCTGCAGGCAAAGCGTCATCACCGGCCCGACGTACTCCTGCGGCAGGAAGATCGTCGTGGCGATCGTCGGCTCGCGGATCTCCTCGATTTTCGACGGATCGGGGAGCTTGGCCGGGTTGGACACGGTCTCGACGCTGCCGTCGCGCAGCAGCACCTCGTAGACGACCGAGGGCGCCGTGGTGACGAGCGCGATCTGGTACTCGCGCTCCAGGCGCTCCTGCACGATGTCCATGTGCAGCAGCCCGAGGAAGCCGCAGCGAAAGCCGAAGCCGAGCGCCTGCGAGGTCTCCTGCTCGTACTGGAACGAGGCGTCGTTCAGGTGCAGCTTCTCGAGCGCGTCGCGCATCGCGCCGAACTGGTTCGCCTCGACCGGATAGAGCCCGGCGAAGACCTGCGGCTTGATCTCCTTGAAGCCGGGCAGCGGCGCCGCCGCCGGCTTGTCGGCATGGGTGATCGTGTCGCCGACCTTCGCCTCGCGCAGCTCCTTCACCCCGGCGATGACGAAGCCCACCTCGCCCGCCGAGAGCTGCTCGCGCTGCTTGGACTTGGGGGTGAACACGCCCACCTGCTCGCACGGGTGCGTCGCGCCGGTGCTCATGAGCAGCAGCTTGTCGCGCGGCTTGAGCGTGCCCGCCACCATGCGCACGAGCATCACGATGCCGACGTAGTTGTCGAACCAGGAGTCGATGATGAGCGCCTGCAGCTTCGCCTCCGGGTCGCCACCCGGCGCCGGCACGCGCCGGATCACCGTCTCGAGGATCTCGGCCACGCCCTCGCCCGTCTTCGCGCTCACGCGCAGCGCATCGCCGGCCGGAATGCCGATCACGTCCTCGATTTCCTGGATCGCGCCTTCGGGGTCGGCCGAGGGCAGGTCGATCTTGTTCAGCACCGGGATCACCTCGACGCCCTGCTCGGTCGCCGTGTAGCAGTTGGCCACGGTCTGCGCTTCCACGCCCTGCGAGGCGTCCACGACGAGCAGCGCGCCCTCGCAGGCGGCGAGCGAGCGGCTCACCTCGTAGGAGAAGTCCACGTGGCCGGGCGTGTCGATGAGATTGAGCAGGTAGGTCTGGCCATCCTTCGAGCGGTACTCGAGCGCCGCGGTCTGCGCCTTGATGGTGATGCCGCGCTCGCGCTCGAGGTCCATGGAGTCGAGCACCTGCGCCTGCATCTCGCGCTCGGCGAGGCCGCCGCAGAGCTGGATGAAGCGGTCCGCCAGCGTCGACTTGCCGTGGTCGATGTGCGCGATGATGGAAAAGTTGCGGATGCGGCTCTGGGACATTGAGGGCACAAACAAAGAGGGTACCCCCGCCGGGGGCACCCTCCGGAATGCCTTGCTATTTTAGCTCAGCCCTTGTCGGTCAGGCCGTTGACCGTGACGAAGGCCATGGAGTCGCCGCGCCGCACCTTGAGCGTGATGACCGAGTTCTTGTCCAGCCCGGCGAGGAGCTGGTTCAACTGGTCGACCGACTTGAGCTCCGTGTGCTGGCCCTTGTGCACGAGGGTGAGCAGGATGTCGCCGCGGCGCACCTCGGCGCGCGCTTCGGGCCGCACCTCCATCACCACGAGGCCCGAGGCGAGCTTCAGGTCCTCCTTCTGCTTGGCCGTCAGCTCGCTCACCGCGATGCCCAGGCGGTTGGTGGCGAGCGGCGTGGGCTTGGGCGTGCGCGGGGTCTCGTCGGTGGAGGCGATGCGCTCGTCCTGCAGCTCGCCCACGGTGATGGCGAGCTGCTTGGTGCTGCCCTTGCGCCACACCTCGAGCTCCGACTTCGAACCGGGCCGCGTCGCGCCCACGAAGCGCGGCAGGTCGCTCTGCGACTCGACCGGCTTGCCGTTGAACTTGGTGATGATGTCGCTCGCCTCCACGCCCGCCTTCTCGGCCGGGCTGCCCTTCTCCACCGTGACCACGAGCGCGCCGCGCGGGCGGTCCAGGTTGAACGAGGTCGCGAGGTCGCGGCTCACCTCCTGGATGACCACGCCGATGCGCCCGCGCGAGACCCGGCCCTTCGCCTGCAGCTGCTGCTGCACGTCGAGCGCGACGTCGATCGGAATGGCAAAAGCGATGCCGAGGTTGGTGCCGGTCGGGCTGAAGAGGCGCGAGTTGATGCCGACGACCTCGCCGCGCATGTTGAAGAGCGGCCCGCCCGAGTTGCCGATGTTGATGGCGACGTCGGTCTGCAGGAAGGGCACGAGGTTCGCGTCCTGCATGACCCGGCCCTTGCCCGAGATGATGCCGGCGGTGACCGTGTTCTCGAAGCCGAAGGGCGAGCCGATCGCGATCACCCATTCGCCGACCTTGAGCTTGCCCGGGTCGCCGAGCTTGACGGTGGGCAGCGAGCCGCCGGGCTCGATCTTGATGAGCGCGATGTCGGTGCGCTTGTCGGCGCCGATCACTTTCGCCTTGAACTCGCGCTTGTCGGTGAGCTTGACGGTGATCTCGTCGGCGCCCTCGACGACGTGCTCGTTGGTGAGGATGAAGCCGTCCTTGCTGATGATGAAGCCCGAGCCGAGGGAGCGCGCCTCCTGGCGCGGACCCTGCTGCGGCCCCTGACCCGGGCCGGGCTGCGGCCGCTGCGGGAAGAAGCGCCGGAAGAATTCCTGCCCCTCCTCGTTCTCCATCCCCGGGAACTGCGGGACGGCGCCGGAGCGGCGCATGGTCTGCGTCGCGCTGATGTTGACCACCGCCGGCCCCTCCTCCTCCACCAGGCGCGTGAAGTCGGGCAGGTCGCGGCCCTGGGCGAAGAGCGGCGCGGCCACCGCGAGCGCGATGAACGCAATGAGGCTTTTCAGGAAGTTCATGGTTCCCTCTCCGGGGAGTATGGACTGCGAAAGGCTACTGCGGGGGACGGAAGACGACGGTATTGGCGACGCGCTGCACGCTCGCGGCGGGCGCCTCGCCCACCACGGTGACGATATGGTTGGCGACCTCGCGCGTATAGATGTGGAAGGCGCCGCGCGTCGACAGGCCCGGGCGCACCGCCTCGGCGCGGCCGGACTTGGGCTCGATGAAGACCGAGAGCGCCGCGAGGCCGTCGGAGTAGACGACCTGGCCGGCCGGTCGCGACTCGCCGAGCTTGCGTCGCACCTCGATCACCTTGCGAAAGCCGGGCAGGTCGCCCGCGACGATCCAGCCCGACTGCGCGAGGTTGGCCGGGGTCACGGCCGCGTCCTCGACCCGCCAGTTGCGCGCGTCCTCGCGCGTGCGCACGCGCTCGCGCGGCACGCTGCCGATGTGCAGCTGCGTGAAGGTGAACTGGTCGACCGTGCTGCCCTTCTTGTTGAAGGTCTCGGCCTTGAGCAGCATGCCGCTCGCCACGTCGGCCCACAGCCGGTAGCCGTAGCGCAAATCGTCCTTGGGCGTGAGGGTGACCGACTCGCAGTCGAAGCCCGCGATGCGCTTGTGCGCCCCGCGCGAGATCGTGTAGTTGCGCTCGAGCTCGGCGACCCGCTCCGGCAGGAGCGCCGGGAAGGCGCGCTGGTCGTTCCGCTCGACCTTCACGGTGTGGCTCTCGGGCAGGTAGCAGCGCACGCTGTCGCGCGTGCGCACGATCTCGCGCCGCGGCCCGTCGAGCACCTCGACGCGCTCCACGCCGCCGCCTTCGCCGGCCACGCGCGTGATGCGCGAGGTCTCGCTCTTGTCGCCCTGCGTATAGACGAAGATGCCGGTGTAGGAGAGCTTGTCGGTGGCCTGGTAGATCTTGCGAAGCAGCGCCGTGGCCTCCGGCGGCGTCTGCGCCTGCGCGAACCCCGCCCAGGCGAGCGCCAGGATGCCGAGCGCCCGCCTCACCGTCTGCGGGCCTCTGTGTCGCCCGAGACGCGCACGTAAGGCGCCACGCCAAGGAACGAGTTGCGCGGCGAGTAGCCCTGGTGCGCGAGCAGATAGTCGTCCGCGGTGTCCGGCGGGGCCACCATCGTGTCGGCGGCCGGCTGGACGCGCGGCGCGGCCGCGGGCAGCACGGTCGCCACCTGGGGCGCGCGCGCGGCCTCCTGCTCGGGCAGGAAAGCCACCCAGCCCACGAAAGCGACCGCCGCGAGGCTCGCGGCGAGCGCGGACCAGCGCGCCGCCGGGCGGGCCCGCAGGCCCGCCGCCGAAAAGGCGGGCGCGAGCACGGTCGGCTCTTCCTTCAGCCTGGCGATGACACGGTCCGCGAAGCCGGGCGAGAGCACGCGCGTATCGCGCATCGCGTCGCCGATCAGATGATAGGTGCGCCAGCTCTCGCGCCCCTCGCCCCCGTCTTCGAGCGCCTTGAGCGCCCCGGCGGACTCGAAGCGCTCGAGCTCGCCGTCCATCATCGCCGAAATTTTCTCTTTCACCCCTACCACCTCTTGTCCTTGGCCGAATCCAGCAGCGGCTTCAGCCTTTCCGCAATCGCCTCGCGCGCCCGGAAGATCCGCGAGCGCACCGTGCCGATCGGGCAATCCATCATCTTCGCAATCTCCTCGTAGCTCATCCCCTCGAGCTCGCGCAGCTGGATCGCGCTGCGCAGCTCCTCGGGGAGCGCTTCGATCGCCGCGTTCACGGTCGCCGCGATCTCCTTGGACAGCACCACGTTTTCAGGCGTGTTGATGTCCCGCAACTGCTCGCCTCCCTCATAGCCTTCCGCCTCCTCGGCTTCCACTTCGGTCGAGGTCGGCGCCCTTCTGCCCATCGCCACCAGGTAGTTCTTGGCGGTGTTGATGCCTATCCGGTACAGCCACGTATAGAACGCGCTGTCTCCGCGAAACGAGGGTAATGCCCGGTAGGCCTTGACGAACGCTTCCTGCGTCACGTCTTCCACCTCGCCCGGATCCCGGATGAGGCGTGCCAGCAACCGGGCGAGCTTGCGCTGATACTTCTCCACCAGCAGCTCGAAGGCCCGCTTATCGCCGCGCTGCGCGCGCTCGACCAACTGCTGGTCGACTTCGCGCTCAGACACTTTCGACGGGCCCCTTACCCGTCATGCCTATGTGCCACAGACAGTGGTGTTTGCAAATAGTTCGGCGCACGGCGGGCCTCATCCCCGGGCCTGCAGTTGCCCCCGCGCCACGGCGCCCGGAGGTTTCTGCCAGAGCGCCCAGAGTCGCAGCCGACGGAGCGGCTCATCGCCGAGCATCCCCGCGCAAACGAGAAATCCGTCACGTCCACACCGCAAAGCGACCCAGCCGCGCGTCACGCCGGCGCCGCGCACCGCCGCCACCGGCAGCCGCTTGCCGTCGCCCCGGACGAGCACGGCTTCGCCCGAGGGGCCGATCTCGATCGCGCGCGGCGCGCTCGCGCCGCGCAGCAGGGCCCGGGTCCAGGCCGAGGCCGCGCCCAGTCCCATCAGGAGCGCGGCCAGCGCCGCGCCCGCGGCGCCCGGAACCGCGAGCAGCGCCGACACGGCCGCGGCGGCATGGGCGACAAGAAGGAGGCCGGCGAAAACCGCGGAGGGCGAAAGCTCCAGCCGAAGGGTGGATGCGGTACTCAAGGAACCGCGGTTCAAGCCCGGTTGAAAACGAGCGTGCCGTTCGTGCCGCCGAAGCCGAAGGAGTTCGACAGCGCGGTGCGAATCGTCATCTTGCGCGCCTCGTTCGGCACGTAGTCCAGGTCGCACTTCGGGTCGGGGTTCTGCAGGTTGATCGTCGGCGGCGAGACCTGCTCGCGCAGCGCGAGGATCGTGAACACCGCCTCGATCCCGCCGGCGGCGCCGAGCAGGTGCCCGGTCATCGACTTGGTCGAGTTGACCGCCACCTTGCCGGCGCGATCGCCGAGCGCGCGCTTCACCGCCATCGTCTCGGCGATGTCGCCGAGCGGCGTGGAGGTGCCGTGCGCGTTGACGTAGTCGACGCTGCCGGCGTCGAGCCCCGCGTCCTTGAGCGCGTTGCGCATGCAGCGGAAGGCGCCGTCGCCGTCCTCGGCGGGCGCGGTCATGTGATAGGCGTCGGCCGACACGCCGTAGCCGGCGAGCTCGCAATAGATCGTGGCGCCGCGCTTTTTCGCGTGCTCCATCTCCTCGAGCACCACGGCGCCCGCGCCCTCGCCAAGCACGAAGCCGTCGCGGTCCCTGTCCCAGGGGCGGCTCGCGCCCGCCGGGTCGTCGTTGCGGGTGGAAAGCGCGCGCGCCGCGGCAAAGCCGCCCATCGCGAGCTCGGTCACCGTCGCCTCGGCGCCGCCCGCGATCATCACGTCGGCCTCGCCGTAGCGGATCGACTTCGCCGCTTCGCCGATGCAATGCGTCGAGGTGGTGCAGGCGGTGACGATGGCCAGGTTCGGGCCCTTGGTGCCGAGCATGATCGAGAGGTTGCCGGCGATCATGTTGATGATCGTGCCGGGAATGAAGAAGGGCGAGATGCGCCGCGGCCCGCTCTTCTTCAGCTCGTCGTGCATTTCCTCGATCAGCGGCAGACCGCCGATGCCCGAGCCGAAGTTGATGCCGATCCTCTCGGCGTTCTCCGGCGTGAGCGCGATCCCGCAATCCTTCCAGGCCTGCAGGCCGGCGGCCATGCCGTAGTGGATGAAGGTGTCCATGCGTCTCGCTTCTTTAGCAGAAAGATATTGCGAGACGTCGAAGCCCTTCACCTCCCCCGCGATCTGGCTGGCGAGGCGCGAGGGGTCGAAGCGGGTGACGCGGGTGATGCCGGATTTTCCGGCGAGGACGCTACTCCAGGCTTCCGGAACGGTATTGCCCACCGGGCTGATGATGCCGAGCCCGGTGACGACGACTCTGCGGCGTTGCACGGGCGGCGCGGATCAAGCCTTGGCGTGCGACTTCACGTAGTCGATGGCCTGCTGGACGGTGGTGATCTTCTCGGCGTCCTCGTCGGGAATCTCGGTCTCGAACTCCTCCTCGAGCGCCATGACCAGCTCGACGGTGTCAAGCGAGTCCGCGCCGAGGTCATCGACGAACGAGGACTCGTTCTTGATCTCGGCCTCGTTCACGCCGAGCTGCTCGGCGATGATTTTTTTTACGCGCTGCTCGATGTTTTCCATCCAGTTTCTCCTTCCCTGCGGGGTGCGTATTTTAACCGGAATCAGGTCATGAACATGCCGCCGTTCACGTGCAGCACGGTGCCCGTGACGTACGCGGCGGCCGGCGACGCCAGGTAGGCGACGGCGGCGGCGATGTCCTCGGGCTGGCCGAGCCGGCCGAGCGGAATCTGGCCGAGCAGCGCGCTCTTCTGCTCCTCGGAAAGCGCGCGCGTCATGTCGGTGTCGATGAAGCCCGGGGCGACGCAGTTCACCGTGATGTTGCGGCTGCCCAGCTCGCGCGCGAGGGACTTGGTCATGCCGACGAGCCCCGCCTTGGCGGTCGCGTAGTTCGCCTGGCCCGCGTTGCCGGTGGCGCCCACCACCGAGGTGATGTTGATGATGCGGCCCCAGCGCGCCTTCATCATGCCGCGCATCACCGCGCGCGAGAGCCGGAAGACGGGCTTCAGGTTCGTCTCCATCACCTCGTCCCATTCGGCGTCCTTCATGCGCAGCGCGAGGTTGTCGCGCGTGATGCCGGCGTTGTTGACGAGGATGTCGACCACCCCGATCGACTGCACGAGCGCGTCGCACTGCTCGGCGTTCTTCACGTCGAGCACTCTTCCGGCCACGCCGGCCTCCGAGATGCGCTTCGCGCCCTCTTCGCTCGTCGCCGTGCCGGTCACTTTCGCGCCCTGCTTCGCGAGCTCGAGCGCGATGGCGCGCCCGATGCCGCGCGAGGCGCCCGTCACCAACGCGACTTTGCCTTCGAGCATCCGCTAGCTCCCCTGGATAGTGGCGAGCGCCTGCTCGAGGCTCGCCTTGTCCGCGGCCGCGATCCCCGTCAGCGCCGGGTCGATGCGCTTGACCATGCCGGCGAGCACCTTGCCGGGCCCGCATTCGACGACGTGCGTCACGCCCTGCGCGGCCATCGCCTTGATGGTCTCGATCCAGCGCACCGGCGACGCCGCCTGGCGCACGAGCGCGTCCTTTATCGCTTCGGGATTCGCTTCTGTTCTTACGTCGACGTTGTTGATCAGCGAAATTGCGGGAGAACCCAAGGACACTTTCTTCAGATACTCCTTCAGCTTCTCACCGGCCGGCTTCATGAGGCTCGAGTGAAACGGCGCGCTCACCGGCAGCGGCATCGCCCGCTTGGCGCCGCGCGCCTTGCACGCCTCGATGGCGCGGGCGACCGCGGCCTTGTGGCCGGCGATCACGACTTGCCCGGGCGCGTTGAAATTCACCGCCTGCACGACTTCGCCCTGCGCCGCTTCGGCGCAGGCGTCCATCGCGCCTTTTTCGTCGAGCCCGAGGATCGCCGCCATCGCTCCCGTGCCTTCGGGAACCGCATCCTGCATGGATTGCGCGCGATACCTCACCAACGGAAGGGCGTCCTTGAGAGAAAGAGCGCCGGCCGCGACCAGCGCCGAGTATTCCCCAAGGCTGTGCCCGGCGACGATCGCGGGCTCCGCACCGCCCAGGCCGCGCCAGCCTCGATAGGCGGCGATGGCCGCGGTGACCATCGCAGGTTGCGTGTTGACGGTGAGATTCAACTGCTCAGCCGGGCCTTCGTCGAGCAGTTTCAGGAACGACTCGTCGAAGCTCCTGACCTCATTCCGAAGCTCCTCGACACCCGGCAGGCCGTCGTATCCCTTCAGCATCCCGACGGATTGAGATCCCTGCCCCGGAAACACCATCGCGAATTTCATGTCATCGTCACCAGTGAGGCGCCCCAGGTAAAGCCGCCGCCGACGCCTTGCAGCATCACGCGGTGGCCCGCCTTGATTTTTCCGGCGCGCACGTACTCGTCGAGCGCGAGCGGCACGGAGGCCGCCGAAGTGTTGCCGTGGTGGTCGACCGTCACCACGAGCTTGTCTCGCGCGAGGCCCATCTTCTTCGCCGTCGCTTCCAGGATCCGCACGTTCGCCTGGTGCGGGATGAGCCAATCCACGTCCTCGGGCTTCATCTTCGCCGCGGCGAGCGTCTCTCGCGCGACTTCGTCGAGCACCTTCACGGCGATCTTGAACACCTGGCTGCCCTGCATCTGCAGATAGGGCGAGCCGAGGATCTTGCCTCCGCACACGTTGCCCGGCACCGAAAGGATGCCCGACTGGCTGCCGTCGGCGTGAAGGACCGAGGCGTGGATGCCGGGCTGCTCGCCGGCGACGAGCACGACCGCGCCCGCGCCGTCGCCAAAGAGCACGCACGTGCCGCGGTCGTTCCAGTCGAGGATCCGCGAGAACACCTCGGCCCCGACCACCAAAGCTTTTCTTATCGATTGTGTCT
>Ga0310810_10011014_pt1 | contig 10559 bp, 6 predicted proteins | sample NCmetagenome_FD_207641 | JGI IMG/M metagenome (GOLD analysis project Ga0310810, IMG submission 207641) | Soil microbial communities from experimental microcosm in Duke University, North Carolina, United States - NC | ecosystem: Engineered > Artificial ecosystem > Soil microcosm > Unclassified ... | reverse complement strand
TTCGGCGCCCGCATCGCCCGCCGCTTGCGCGCCGGAGACGTGGTCGCGCTGTCCGGCCCCCTCGGCAGCGGCAAGACCACGCTCGCGCGGGCGATCATTGCGGCGCTCGGCCACGCGGAGGAAGTGCCGTCACCGACGTTCACCATCGTCGAGACATACGATCTCGATCCCTTGCTGGTGCATGCCGATTTCTATCGTCTCGACAGCCCGCGCGAGGCCGAGGAGCTCGGCCTCGACGATTATCGCGAAGGCGCGGCGCTGATCGCCGAATGGCCGGAGCGGGCGGGCGGCTTTGCCGATGAGCCGGGCTGCCTTTCGGTCACGCTCGAAATTGCGGGAAGCGGGCGCAAGGCGATTGTGGAAGGCGGCGCGGATTGGCTAGGGCGCCTTCCATGAGTGAAGCGCTGCCCGAAGGGCTCGACGAATTTCTCGAACAGGCCGGTTGGGGCGGGTCCAGGGTCGAACCGCTCGTGGGAGACGCCAGTTTCCGGCGCTATTTCCGTGTTCGCCATGGCGAACGCAGCGCGATGCTGATGGACGCGCCGCCGCCTCACGAGGATCCCGGTCCGTTCCTCGACGTCGGCAAATGGCTCGCCGAGCACGGCCACCGCGCGCCGGTGATCCACCACGAGGACCGTGTCCGCGGCCTCGTTCTGATCGAGGATTTAGGCCCCGACCGCATGCGCGACTGGCTGGACGACAACGCCCATGCCGAGCACGAGACCTACGCGCGCGCGATCGATGCGCTTGTTCGGCTGCACCGTTCGCCGCCCGGCCCGTTCCCGCCCTACGACATGGAGGTCTACCAGCGCGAGGCGGGGCTGTTCACGGAATGGTACTGCCCGGCGGTAAGGCTCGACGTCGATGCCGAGGGCTACCGCAAGGCTTTCGACGAGGTGCTGCGGCCGATGCTGCCGCGCCAGACCCCCGGCGTGACGGTCCTGCGGGATTACCATGCCGAGAACATCATGCTGCTGCCGCAAGGCGAGCAAGGGCTGATCGATTTCCAGGACGCGCTGGTCGGGCACCCGGCCTACGATCTCGTCTCGCTGCTGCAGGACGCGCGGCGCGATGTCTCGCCCGAGCTCGAGCGGGCCATGCTCGACCGTTACCTGGGGCAAGTCGATGCCGACGCGCATTTCGAGGCCGACTACGCCCGCCTCGGCGCGCAGCGAAACGCCAAGATCGTCGGCATCTTCAGCCGCTTGTGGAAGCGCGACGGCAAGCCGCGCTACCTCGCCTTCATCCCGAGGGTGTGGGAAGCCATGGAGCGCGATCTCAAGCACCCCGCGCTGGAGCCCGTCGCCGACTGGTTTGCGCAGAACATCCCGCAGAATTTCCGCGACAGCGGCGGCGGCGAAATCCGGTGAGCGACCTCGCCTCGGACACTGCCATGGTACTGGCCGCCGGGCTCGGCAAGCGCATGCGGCCCCTCACGGTCTCGCAGCCCAAGCCGATGGTGCGAGTGGCCGGAAAGCCGCTGATCGATCACGCGCTCGACAAGCTGGCGGACGCCGGAATCGCCAGGGCGGTGGTCAACCTCCACTACCTCGCCGATGCGCTCGAGGCGCACGTGACCTCGCGCGCGGCGCCGCTGGTGGCCGTGTCCGACGAGCGCGATCGGCTGCTGGAAACCGGCGGGGGCATGGTGAAGGCATTGCCGCTGCTGCCGGACCCGTTCTTCTGCATAAACAGCGACAACATCTGGCTCGATGGGCCGCGTGACGTGTTCCACGACTTGTCCGCCGCCTGGAACGCCGAAGAGATGGATGCACTGCTGGCAATGGTGCCGCACCGGGGCGCTCACAATTACCGCGGCGAGGGCGACTTCCGGATGGACGCGCGCGGGCGCCTCACGCGGCGGCGCTCGGGCCGGATTGCCCCGTTCATCTTCAGCGGAATCCAGCTGGTCGGACATCGCTTGTTGCGCGATGCCCCCACGGGCCCCTTCTCGACGAACATCCTCTGGGATCGGGCGATCGACGAAGGGCGGCTCTACGGCGTGGCCTTCACCGGGCAGTGGTTCGAAGTCGGCACGCCCGCCGCGATCGCGCCGACCGAGGCCGCCTTGAAGGAGAGCTGAGAGCGACCGATGGAGCGGAGGGGACCGCAAGTCTATTCGATCGCAGCCCATCGGGGCTTCGCCGACGCGCTCGTCGCCGGCCTGGCGCCGCGTTATTCCGAACCGGACATCGGTCTCGCCCGGCTGACCTTGCTGCTGCCGAGCACCCGGGCGGTGCGCACGGTGAGCGAGGCGTTCATCAGGATCAGCGGTACCGATGACCTCGCTGGCCTGCTGATGCCGCGGATGGCCGTGGTGGGCGATCTCGATATCGACGAGACACTCGGGCCGCTGCTCGATCCGCTGGGCACGGGCGCGGCGATCCCGCCGGCGGCCGATCCGACGCGGCGGCTGTTCAAGCTGGCCCAGTTCATACCGTCGGCCATGGCCGCGCTGAACCGCGAACCGCCGCGCGGCGCGGCTCTCCTGCGCATGGCGCAACAGATCGCCCGGGCCATCGACCGCTTGCTGGTGGAGGACATCGATCCCGAGGCGCTGTTCGGGGACCGCGTGCAACCGGTTTTCGCCGAGATGGCCGGGCATTGGCTCGAGAACACCAGGCTGTTCGCCGCCGTCCACGCGATGTGGCTCGCGGAGTTGCGGGCGTGCGGCGAGATCGACGCGGCGAAGCGGCGCAACCGGCTGTTCTCCCATGCGGCCGAGCAATGGCGCGCGGCGCCGCCGGCGACACCGATCGTCGCCGCAGGCGTGACCAGCGCCGCCCCGGCCTTGGCCGGGCTTTTGCGCGTCATTTCCGAACTGCCGCAAGGCGCGGTGATCATGCCGGACCTCGATTTGGCGATGCCCGACGAGGTGTGGGACGAGCTTGGGCACGCCGGTGCGCCCGATGCCGACCCGCCGCTGGCGCGCGGCGACGCGGTCACCCATCCGCAATACCACCTGAAACTGCTGCTCAATCGCATGGGCGTGGCACGCGGCGAGGTGCAGTCGTGGCACCGCGCCGGCCTGGGCAGGGGCTCGCCCGAGCGCAGCCACGCGATCTCCAACCTGTTCCTGCCGCCCGAGGCAAGCAAGGTATGGGTCGACTTGCCGGCGGACGAGCGGCGGCTCTCGGGCGTCCGGTTGCTGGAGACCGCCAGTCCCGAGGAGGAGGCGCAGGCGGTCGCGCTGCTGGTGCGGCAGGCGCTGGCCGAGCCGGAAAGGCGCGTAGCCGTCGTGACGCCCGACCGTGGCCTCGCCCGCCGTGTGGTGCAGCATTTGCGGCGGTGGAACATCGAGGCGGACGATTCCGCCGGCCAGATGCTGTCGCAGACCGCCGCCGGAAGGTTGTTCCTGCTGCTCGCCGAAGTCGCCGCCGAGCAGGCCGCTCCTGTGCCGATGATGGCGCTGCTCGAGCACCCGCTGGTCCGCGCAGGCGAGGGCAGGGCGGCGTGGCTGGAGAAGGCCCGCACGCTGGAACTGGCGCTGCGCGGCCCGCGACCGGCACCGGGGCTGGCGCCGTTGCGCGAGCTCGCAGCCGGTGCACGTGCCCAACGATGGTGGGCGGAGGTCGAAGCGATCCTGGCGCCGCTGATGGCGCAGGAGCCGCAGCCGCTGGCGGACCTGCTCGACACGCTGGTGACGGTCGGCGAGACGCTGTGCGGCACCGCGCTGTGGGGCCGCGAGGACGGACGCGCGCTTTGCGCCATGGTCGAGGACTTGCGGCTCCACGCGCGTGGGACCGATTTCACAATCGAACCGGGCGAGCTTCCCGCGGCCTTGCGCGATGCGATGAACCAGGTCGCCGTGCGCCCGCCCTATGGCGGCCACCCGCGGGTGGCGATCTACGGTCTCCTCGAAGCGCGCATGACGCGCGCCGACCTCGTGATTTGCGCCGGCCTCAACGAAGGCACCTGGCCAGCCACGCCGTCGCTCGACCCGCTGCTGGCCCCGGCGGTGCTGCGCGCGCTCGGGGTGCCGGGCGCCGATTTCCGCATCGGTTTGTCGGCACACGACCTGGCAGGCCTCCTCGGCGCGCCCGAGGTGGTGCTGAGCCGCTCGGCGCGCGACGTGCAGGGGCCGGCGATCCCCTCGCGCTTCCTGCTGCGTGTCAAGGCGTTGCTCGGCCGCAAGGCGGCCGGCGAGAGCACCGATGGCGAGACGCTCGCGCTCGCCCGCGCGCTCGACGACGGCGATCCGGCGCCGCCCTATCCGCGCCCCGAACCGCGTCCAAGCGGCGCGCAGCGCAAGGTGCCCATCAGCGTCACCGCGCTCGACCGTCTGCGCTCCGACCCGTACCAGTTCTACGCCTCGGCGATCCTGCGGCTGAAGCAGCTTGATCCGCTCGACGCCGAGCCTTCGGCTGCGTGGCGCGGAACCGCGGCGCACGAGGTGCTCGAAAGCTGGCACAAGACCGGGCGCCCGATGGCCGAGGTGGCCGACGAGGTGCTCACGAGGATGAACCACCACCCGCTCATGCGCGCCCTGTGGCGTCCGCGGCTCATGAAGGCGCTCGAATGGGTCGAGCAGGCCATCGCCGCCGACCCGAGCCGCAAGCCTGCTTTGTTCGAGGCATGGGGCAAGATGGAGCACCGCGGGGTCGAGATTTTCGGCAAGGCCGACCGCATCGACCGCTTCGAGGACGGCACGCTGGCGATCGTCGATTACAAGACCGGCGGCCCACCGAGCGCGCAGCAGGTGATCGATGGCTTCGCGCTGCAGCTCGGCACGACCGGGCTGATGGCGCGGCGCGGCGGGTTCGAAGGGCTGCAGGGCGAGCCGGTGGCGTTTGAATACTGGTCGCTCGCCAAGTCGAACAGAAGCGAGACGGGCTTCGGCTTTTGCACGACGCCGATCCTCGTCGACGGCAAGCGCAAGGGCATCGCGCTCGATGACTTTCTGCCGGAAGCCGAGCGCTATCTCGACGACGCGCTCGACCGCTGGATTCTCGGCGACCAGCCCTTCACCGCGCGGCTTAATCCCAACGCGCCGGGCTACGATACCTTCGACCAGCTCATGCGGCTCGACGAATGGCTCGGGCGGGGAGCTGAGCCATGAGCGGCCCAGGCAACCCGGGACAAGTCCATCCTCTGAGGGACGAGCAGGCGAAGGCGGTCGATCCCTTCGACAGCGTGTGGCTGTCGGCCTCGGCGGGCACGGGCAAGACGCAGGTGCTCTCGGCGCGGGTGTTGCGGCTGCTGCTGACCACAGGAGTCGCGCCGGAGCAGATCCTGTGCCTCACATTTACCAAGGCCGGCGCGGCGGAGATGGCGACGCGGGTCAACGAGGTGCTGGCGAACTGGGTGCGCATGCCGGAGACCGAGCTTGCGCGGGACCTCGCAAACATCGGCGAGAGGGCCGACCCGGAGACCATCGCCCGTGCCCGCGCGCTGTTCGCCCAAGTGCTCGATTGCCCCGGCGGGGGCCTGCGGATCGACACGATCCACGCGTTCTCGCAATGGCTGCTCGCCGCCTTCCCCGAGGAAGCGGGCCTGATCCCCGGCACCAAGCCGATGGAGGATCGCGACCGCGAACTGCTCGCCCATCGCATCCTCGCCGACCTGCTGATCGAGTGGCAGGAGCGGGGCGAAGGCCAGCTGCTCGAAGCTCTCGAGATACTCAGCGTGCGCTGGGGCCCGGACGGTGCGCGCAAGTGGCTGATGCGTTGCGCCGAAGCGCGCGACATGTGGTTCGGTCCGGGAAGCTGGCAGGAGCCGCTCGACGATCGCGTGCGGCAATTGATGGGGATCGCGCTCGATGCGGGCCCGGAGAGCATTGTTGCCTTGTGCGATGACGATGTGTTCGACTGTGCGGCCCTCAAGCGGTGCCTCGAGATCAACCGGGCGTGGGGCGCTGCTTCGGCAGAGAAGTGCATCGCTGCGATCGAAGCTTGGCTCGCCGGCACGGGGCAAGTGCGGGTCGATGGCTGTGCGGAGCTGGCGAAAGTCCTCTTCACGCAGAAGGGCGAGCCGAGGTGGCTCAAGAATCTCGCCAAGCTCGACGCCAATTATGCCGCCATGGTCGAGCGCGTGCGCCAATCGCTCGAAGCGGTCCGCGAGCAGGTCGCGCGTCTCGCCGTGGCCGAGATGCTCGTTCCGGCGCTCACCGTCGGCCGGCGATTCGCCCTCGCGTGGGACGAGGCCAAGGCGCGCGAGGGGTTGATCGACTTCGACGACCAGATCCGCCAGGCGGCCGCGCTCCTGACCAGAAAGGAGATGACCGACTGGATTCGCTTCAAGCTCGACCGCCAGTTCGACCACATCCTGATCGACGAGGCTCAGGACACCAACCAAGCGCAGTGGGACATCATCCACGCCCTGACCGAGGAGTTCTTCGCCGGCGCCGGCCAGCGCGACAACAAGCCGCGCACCGTGTTCGCGGTCGGCGACTACAAGCAGGCGATCTTCCGCTTCCAGGGTACCAGTCCCGAGCACTTCGAAGCGGCGAAGCGACGCTTTGCCGAAGCGATGGCCGGTGCCGCGGCCGACGACCCCGACGCCCGCCAGTTGAAGGATCTCGGTCTCGGTCGATCGTACCGCACCGCGCAGCCGGTGCTCGATTTCGTCGATGAGGCGCTGCAGGCGATCGGCCACGAATCGTTCGGCCTGCATGAGCCGCCCGAACCGCACAAGGGCGATGAACGTCCCGGCCTCGTGACGCTTTGGCACCCCGTCGGCGGCGAGGGTGTGGACGAGGAGGACGAACCCCAAGCGCCCGACACCTGGCTGCCCGGTCCCGAGCGGGCCATGGCGGACAACATCGCGGCGCAGGTGCAAGCCTGGCTGCGCGACGGGTTCGTGCTGGTGAAGGGCCATGAACGCCGTGCCGAGCCCGGCGACATCCTGGTCTTGGTCCGCAAGCGGCGGGGGCTGGCGGGCCTGATTGTCGCGCGGTTGCACGCCGCTGGCGTGCCCGTTGCCGGCGTCGACCGGTTGCGGCTCGGCGCGCCGCTGGCGGTCAGGGACCTGATGGCCGCCCTGCGCTTCGCCGCGCAACCGCTCGATGATCTCAGCCTCGCCGGCCTGCTGGTCTCGCCGCTGATGGGATGGACGCAGGAGCAACTGCTCGAGCACGGCTACCGCGACAAGGACGTGACGCTGTGGGATCACTTGCGCCGCAGCGATGAACCGAATGCGATGCGCGCCGCCGATGAACTGCGGCGGCTCCTCGCCCGCGCCGATTTCGAGCCGCCGCAGGCGCTGCTGCACTGGCTGCTGGTCGGGCCGTGGCAAGGCCGGCGCAAGCTGGTCTCACGCCTGGGCCGCGAGGCGAACGATCCGATCGACGAGCTGCTCAACGCCGCGCTGGCCTACGCCGGTACCCATACGCCGAGCCTGCAGGGCTTCATCCAGTGGTTCGATGCCGGCGAGGGCGAGCTGAAGCGCGAGGCGGGTGCCGGGGAAGAGCTGGTGCGGGTGATGACCGTGCACGGCTCGAAGGGCCTGCAGGCGCCGATCGTGATTCTTGCCGACGCAACCGGCAATCCCGACCGCTCGCCGACGCGCGGGCTCACCTTGGCCGAGCAGCTGCCTGGCGGCGGCGGCCGGACCGTGCCGCTGCCGGACCTCGCGAAGGAGGAAAAGGTCGGCCGGATCGCCGCTGCCGAAGCGGAAGCGGCCGCAGCCGAGCGGCAGGAGCATTGGCGGCTGCTTTACGTCGCGATGACTCGCGCCGAGGAGGCCCTATTCGTCGGCGGGGCCTTGCTCAACGGGGAGAAGGAGCCGGCGCCCGACAGCTGGTATGCCCGCCTGAGGCCGCTGTTCGAGGGGGAACCTGCGGCCGACGAAATCTGGGGCACGCGGCATGTTCGCGGCGCGAGCGCAGGCATGACTGCGCCGGCAACAGACGCCGCCAAGAGCCACCGCAAGCCCCTTCCGGTGTGGGCTACCACGCCGATCGGCCCCGAGCCGCGCCCGCCGCGTCCGCTGGCGCCCTCGTCGGCAGGGCAGGACGAAAGCGCCGAGCCGCCGTTCCCGCCGGGCGCGGATGCCTTCGCCGCCCGACGCGGCGTGCTGATTCACAAGCTGCTCGAACGCCTGCCGGAGCTTGCCCCGCAAGAGCGCGAGGGCAGGGCGCGCGAGTGGCTGGCGCGACAGGCTGGCGAGGTGTCCGAGAGCGACCGCGAGGCCATACTCCGGTCCGCTCTTGCGGTGCTGTCGGAGCCCGGCTGGCAGGCCATATTCTCGCCCGCCGCCTTGGCCGAAGTGCCCCTTGCCGCGACGGTCGGCGGCCAGGTCATTGCCGGCACGGCGGACCGGCTGCTGATCGAGCGCGAGCGTGTGCTGGTGGTCGATTTCAAGACGGCCCGCCGGCCGCCGTCCGGCCTCGGCGATGTGCCCTTGGCCACGCTGAGGCAGATGGCTGCCTATGCCCTGGCGCTCGAAGCGATCTATCCCGGCCGGAAAGTCGCGGCTGCGGTCCTCTACACGCAGGCGCCGCTCCTCGTGCCGATCCCGCCGGACGTGATCGGGAAGCACAAGGCCGGATTGGCGGTTCGTGAGGAAAGCTTTGCCGGGTGAGCCGTTGCAACCACGCGCCCCGGCCCTAGATTGGCGGAAATAGCAGGAGTCTTTTGATGCCCACCAAAGCCGTGACCGACGCCAGCTTCCAGGCCGACGTGCTCGATTCCTCGACCCCGGTGCTGGTCGATTTCTGGGCCGACTGGTGCGGGCCGTGCAAGATGATCGCCCCTGCGCTCGAGGAGATTGCCGAAGAACTGGGTGACCGTGTGACCATCGCCAAGATGGACATCATGGAAAACCCGCAAGTCCCAGGCCAGATCGGCGTCCAGTCGATCCCGCTGATGGTGCTGTTCAAGGACGGCAAGCCGGTCGCCCACAAGCTCGGCGCGGCGCCCAAAAGCCAGCTCAAGGGATGGCTAGAGAGCGTGATCTAGCATCGGATCCTCCCCGCGCCGGGCAGATCAATCCGGCAGCCTCGCCAGCCTTTCCGCCATTTCGTCCCACAGTTCGGGACTGGCGGCCCCAAGCAGCCCCTTGCGTCGCCAATCGTCCACCCGGTAGGCCGAGCCGTCGAGGCGGGCGCACCGCCCGCCGGCGGCGTGGTCCCACGGCAGCGTCCGCTCGAACAGCGAAACGTCGTTCACGCCGAGCGCCAGGCGCGGGTACTGCTCGGCGGCGCACCATGGCACGTCGACGAGGCGGTAATGATCGCCAATGCCCGCCAGCACGCCGTCGCGCTTCGCCATGTCCATGAACAGCAGCGAGACCGCCGCAACCGGCCTCGCTTCCCCGGTCGGGCGCGCCGCGATCTTCTCGCCGTCGACGAACGCGCCCTTGCCGCGATGGGCGACGCAGAAGCGGCCGGTGAGCACGTCGTAGATCCATCCGGTGTGCGCCTCGCCGCCCTGGGCCATGGCGATGAGGATGCCGAACGGCGCGGCCCCGCGCGCGAAGTTGCGCGTGCCGTCGAGGGGATCGACGATCCAGCAATCGCCGGTCAGCCGATCGAACACCGATTCGTCGGCGAAGGCCGCTTCTTCGCCGACCACCGGAAGGTCGGTGATTTTCGTCAGCCCCTCTGCAAGCATTTCTTCCGCGAGATGATCGGCGATGGTGACGACGTCGCCGGCTTCCTTCGGCGAGACGTGATGCTCGGCGAGCGACTGATAGTAGGGCAGGATCGCCTTCTGCGAGACCTCCTGCAGCAACGCGCGCATGGCCTGATGAAAGGCTGCGACGTCGCTCACGAGCGGTAATCGGCGTTGATCGCGATGTAGCCGTGCGTGAGGTCGCAGGTCCAAATCGTTGCGCGGGCCTCACCGAGGCCGAGATCGACCTCGATTTCGATTTCGCGCCCCCTGAGGTGCGCGGCCACGGGGCCTTCATCGTAATCGGCCAAGGGCTGGCCGTCGCGTGCGGCCGAAGCCGATCGACAGCTTGTCGCGGTCGGCCGGCTCGCCGGCCTTGCCGACAGCCATGACCACGCGGCCCCAGTTGGCGTCCTCGCCTGCGATGGCGGTCTTGACCAGCGGTGAATTGGCGACGGCAAGGCCGATGCGGCGCGCGCTCTCCTCGCTGGTGGCGCCGGTCACTCGCACCTCGATGAACTTTTGCGCTCCCTCGCCGTCGCGCACGACCAGCCGGGCGAGCTGGCGGCAAACATCGTGCAGGGCGGCGGCAAAGGCATCCGCCCCGGCATCGTCGAACGAAGCCAGCGGCGGATGGCCCGCCTGGCCGGTCGCGAATGCCAGGACCGTATCGCTGGTCGAGGTGTCGCTGTCGACCGTGATGCAGTTGAAGGTATCGGCGGCTGCTGCGGTAAGCAGCCGCTGCAGGAAGCTCGCCTCGACCGCGGCGTCGGTGAAGATGTAGCCGAGCATCGTCGCCATGTCGGGCGCGATCATGCCGCTGCCCTTGACGATTCCCGCGAGCGTGACGGCCTGGCCTCCGACAATCGCCGTCGCCATGGCGCCCTTAGTGAAAGTATCGGTTGTTCCGATTGTTGCCGCCGCTTCCTCCCACGTGCATTGAGGAGATTCGAGGACCGCGGCGACACCGGCGCGCGCCTTGTCCTTCGGCAGCGGTACGCCGATCAC
>Ga0310810_10011013_pt1 | contig 10559 bp, 8 predicted proteins | sample NCmetagenome_FD_207641 | JGI IMG/M metagenome (GOLD analysis project Ga0310810, IMG submission 207641) | Soil microbial communities from experimental microcosm in Duke University, North Carolina, United States - NC | ecosystem: Engineered > Artificial ecosystem > Soil microcosm > Unclassified ... | reverse complement strand
TGGAGCCGCAGCATTGGCAGGCGCCGAGCATCGTCAACCATATCGACCCGACCTTCGCCGCGTTCGCGCTGTTCGCGTTCGGCGCACTCATGCGCAAACTGCTCGGGGCGTTGCTCGGGGCGACCGCTACCGGCGGTGTCGTCGGCGCGGTGGCCTGGTACATCTCCGGATCGCTCATGGCCGCGTTCATGGCAACCGTCGTGATCTTCATGCTGGCGCTGGCGGCCGAGATCCTGGCGGCGGCCAATCAGAGCACGGGCAAAAGCGGCCGCGGTCGCAGCAGCCGGAGCGATGACAGTTCCTGGTCCGGAGGCTCATGGAGCAGCGGAAGCAGCAGTAGTGACAGCAGCAGTTCGAGCGACAGTGGAGGCGGCGGCGGCAGTTTTGGTGGCGGCGGCGCGTCGGGAAGCTGGTAGACACAGACATGAGCATCGGACGCATCGGCAAGCATCTTCTTCACCACCATTGGTGGCTGCGGCGCTATTTCCCGCCAAACGTACTGGCGGCAATCGAGGCGGCGACCAAGGCGGGCGAGGCGACCCATTCCGGCCAGGTTCGTTTCGTGGTGGAAGGCGCGCTGCACGGCGCGCCGCTGTTTTGGAACCAGCCGGCGCGGGAACGCGCGCTCGATCTCTTCTCGCAACTCCGGATCTGGGACACCGCCCACAACAACGGCGTCCTGATCTATCTGCTGCTCGCCGACCGCAATGTCGAGATCATCGCCGACCGCGGCATCGATGCCAAAATCGGCGCTGGCGGCTGGGAGAAAATCTGCAGGGAGATGGAAAGGGAATTCAAGGCGAGGAATTTCGAACGCGGTGCGGTCAAGGGGATCGAGGCCGTCTCGCGCGAATTGGCAAAACACTACCCGCCCTATGCCGGCGAGCCGAACGAACTGCCCGACGCGCCCGTGGTTATGTAGAACTCCGCACCTTCCACGTCATTGCGAGCCAACGGGTCGCGCGAATGCGCGCCCGATGACAGGCTCCGCGAAGCAATCCATCTCACTACGGAACGAAAGAATGGATTGCTTCGTCGCTTGCGCTCCCTTGCGCAAACGCTTCGCATTTGTCGCAGGCAATGACGGTTACGCCTTCGCCGAAGGCCGTTCCGCGACGCGCGCGGACAATGCGCGGATTGGGTCCAACCGAGTCGTCAAGTTTCATGGTGCTGGCCGCGGCGGCTTTTTTTGCCTTGATGATGTTAGTCGGGAAGTGGACCGGGGCAAACGGAACTGCCGGGGATTGCCGCAGGGCTGCATCGGGGAGGGCCGACATCTCCGGGTCGCGCGGCGGTCGCATTGCCGCCTCAAAACCGGCCCGGATGACTTCCTAAAATTTCGGTAAAGCCCCGGCCGGTAACGATTTCGCAAGCAATAAAAGTTACCAAATGGTCAACCTATTCTGGAGAATTTTACGTGAGCGAACAGCAATCCGAGCCAACCAGCGGTGAAACCGGTTTCGTCGGCGCCGGGCCGGCCGCTCCCGACACGTCCCCGCCAAAAGAGCCGGTGACGGCAGCGGCCTCAGTCGAGGTCGAATCCCCTCGGCTGGCCGAAGAAACTACGCCCCAGCCCGATGCGCCCCAGATGGAAGCGGTCACGGTCGAACCGCCCAAGCCCGACGCGTCCAAGGTGGAAGCGACCAGGGCGGAGCCGCCGCAGATCCCGGGCAAGCTGTTGGTGATGTCACCCGGCGAGCGGGCCTGGAATGGCGAAGAGGCTGGCGCGAAGCCGGAAGCTGCAGGCGAAGCAACCTCCGGCAAGCGCCGGATGTCGGCCATGGCTGCCGTGGTGGCGCTGGCAACGGTCGCCGGCGCGGTCGGTGGCGCACTCGCAACCACGGGCCTCGGATATTTGACGGGCGGGAATTCCGTGGTTGCAAATACCGGCGCGCTCGAATCCCAGGTGGCGCGGATCAATGCCGATATCGTCGCGCTGAAGGCTGGCGTCGAACATACCTCCAAGATGGGACTGAGCCAGTTCAACAAGACCAGCGACCGAATCGACAAGGTCGAGAAAGCGCAGATCGAGCCAGCGGCCAAGCTCGCCAAATTGAGCGAGGCCGTGGAAAAGCTCCGTGCCGTTCCGGCGCCCGCTACGGTTGCCGCTGCAACTCCGGCGGCCGCAAAGGACGTCACCGGCTCAATCACGCCGCCTGCAACCGCTGCCGCCGCTGCGCCCGTTCCGCTGCCCGCGCCGAAACCGGAAATTGCGCGGCTGCCTACCGTCGAAGGCTGGGTGATCCGTGACGTCGGCCGTGGCGGCGCGCTGATCGAAGGCCGCCGGGGTATCTTCGAAGTCTATGCCGGCGATCCGGTCCCCGGTCTTGGCCACGTTGAAGCCATCCGCAGGCAGGATGGCAAATGGGTGGTCGTCACCAGCAAGGGCCTGATCGTCGCCCGCTGATTATTCCTTCACTCTGACGTGAACGGCGCTCCTATTGTCGCGAGACAGCAGGGGCGCTTTTCGCTAATTTCCCGAGCGCAACACGCTGCCAACGACGCCGCAAACTGGCGTTCCGAACCGGCCGCATTCGTCAGGACATCGCTTGCGCGTACGCTTCCTTCTGTCCGCCTTTATCTTGTTGAGCACTGTTCAGTCAGCGCATGCGGGCGAGGCCGCGGCGCTGGAGCGCGGCACCGCGATAACCGACCCGCTGGCGCTGGGCGAACTCGACCATGGACGATTTGCGATCGGCAGCATGCTGCTGCCGGTACGATCCTCGAACATCCCGCTCACCAGCGGCCAGCTATTTTTGCTGCCGTCGATGGTCCCGGTCCGCCAGGCAATTGATCGCGAGTTCGATCGCTACCTCGCAAAGCACAAAGAGAGCCTGCCAAATGAGACGATCGGCGTCGGCGATGGTTTTGATTTTCAACTGTTCGACCGGAAACAGCTCGATTCCGATGACACGCGTTTCGTGCTCGCGGGCATCGTCAACCGCATGGACCGCGCCTATCTCGACGAGGCCAGTTGCGGCGAGATCCGGCTGATCTATCGGTTGACGCGCAGCAAGCCGGCGAGCGGTGACAATACAACGCCGTTACGGCTGCCGATGACGCTGAATTTGGTGCTGAAGGCCAAGGGCGGTCATGAGCGCGACCGCAGGGGAAATGCGATCACCTGTTCCGAGATCGCAAAGCGCTGGCTTGCCGCTGGTGAGCTATCGCTGACGGCCGCCGCACTCGCGGGGAAGCTGCTTGATGAAGGCGGGCCGCTCGATCTGTTCGGCTATGAGAATATCGATCGCATCGAGACCAACCTGCAGATCGCGCATGCTCCGAAATCGGCGGCGCGTGATTTTCGCACCGACTATTTGTTGAAGGTGTTTCGCTATAACGCCGCGGCGCGCGAGTTTCAGGAAGCGCCGATGGAAAACCAGGTCGACCGCGATCGCGTCCTGGCCGATAGCAGTCTGCGGCGTGAATTCAAGGCATGGCTGCTCGATCCCAAACATCTGGCCGAGTTCGATCGCGGCATCGCGCTGATTCCGGAAAAATTTCTCGCCAACGGTGCGATCGCCACGACCCCGGTCGGATTTGATGCATCCCCCCTGCAGCCTGAATTCGGCCTGATGCAGGGTGAGGGCGCCAAGGAGGTATTTGCCGAGAGCGACGTCGTCGCCGCATTGAAGAAGGCCGCAGCCAATGGCGTAAGACTGCAGAATATCCGCTCGGTTGGAGGCTTTGAGCGGCGGCTGAACGACGTGACTTGTTCCGGCTGCCACCAGACCCGCGGCATCGGCGGCTTTCATTTCCCCGGCGTCGACTGGATGGCGGAAAAGCCCTCGAATTCGACGGTCGTGCCGGCGTCGCCGCATTTCTTCGGCGACCAGCTTCGCCGCCGCGACATCCTCACCGCGGTGCGAGATGGCAAGCGACCGGACTATTCGCGTGGATTTTCCAGCCGCCCGCAATTGCGTGGTAGCACGGAATTGGCGGGAACCGAATATAGCGACGGCTGGGGCGCGCATTGTTATGCTCCCGGCAAACCGGCCGCCAACAATGACGCGAGTTTCCGCGCCTGGACCTGCGCCGAGGGGCTGGCCTGCCAGGTCGCCGGCAAGACCTCGCGCATGGGCATGTGTTTCGTCAAAGCCCGCTAGAAAACCACCTTTGCCGGCGGCAGCGAGATTGACAGTAGGCTTACTAATCATGTCTCATCCCGGCAATCAGAGCGGGAAGGAAGCATGGACGACGTCATTATCGTGGGCGCCGGGATCGGCGGGCTGACGCTCGGGCTTGCGTTGCATGGGTGCGGAATTCCCTGCCGCATTTTTGAATCCGCCCCCGAGATCAAGGCGGTCGGCGTCGGCATCAATCTGCTGCCGCATGCCACCAGGGAACTTGCCGCGCTTGGCCTCGAACCGGCGCTGGCCAAGGTCGCGATCACGACCAAGGACGCGACCTTCTTCAATCGCTTCGGCCAGCTGATCTATCAGGAGCCGCTCGGCCGTGCCGCCGGCTACGATCACCCGCAATTCTCGATTCATCGCGGCGACCTGCAAAGGGTGCTGCTGGACGCGTTCGTCGCGCGCGCCGGCCGCGACCGGTTGCTGACGGGCCACCATTGCGTCGGTGTCGAACAGGATCCGGCCGGCGTTAGCGTGACGTTTTCGGACGGGCCGGGCGGCGGCAATCGTTCCACCGCGCGCGGCCGCGTGGCGATCGCCTGCGACGGCATCAATTCCGTCATCCGCAAGCAGTTCTTTCCGGACGAGGGCGAGCCGCGCTATTCCGGCGTCAACATGTGGCGCGGCGTGACGCGCTGGAAGCCGATGCTCTCGGGCGCCAGCATGGTCCGCGCCGGCTGGCTCGCGCATGGCAAGATGGTGATCTATCCGATCCGCCCCGCAGGCGCGGACGGACTGCAGCTCGTCAACTGGGTCGCCGAAATCGAGACGCCTAATTATCGCAAGCGCGACTGGAACCGGTCTGGCTCGCTCGATGATTTCATCACAGCTTTCGCTGACTGGCATTTCGACTGGCTTGACGTGCCCGCCTTCATCCGCGCGGCCGATCATGTGCTGGAATTTCCGATGGTCGATCAGGACCCGCTGCCGCGCTGGAGTTTTGACCGGATCACGCTGCTCGGCGACGCCGCGCATCCGATGGTGCCGCGCGGCTCCAACGGCGCCGGTCAGGCCATTCTGGATGCGCGCGCCCTGACCACGGCGCTGCGTGAAAATGCCGATCCGGTCGCGGCGCTTGGGGTTTACGAAAAACAGCGGCTGGAGGCGACCACGCGCATCGTGCTGACCAACCGCACCAACCCGCCGGACGCGATTCTGCGCGAAGTGTTCGAGCGCACCACGGACAAGCCGTTCAAGGCGATCGAGGATGTCATCAGCCGCGAGGAACTGGTCGGCCTGTCGGAAGGCTACAAGCAGATTGCGGGCTATTCGAAGGAAGCGCTGCGCAGATGAAAGGTAAGTCTGCTGCGGTCATTGAATTCGCGTCGTGGCGTTTTCGAGAATGGATACCGGTTCGCGTCCGGTAAATGCGTTAAGACAAAGAGGCTGAGATGATGCGGTCGGCAAGAACCGTGAGTCCGGCATTCAAGGGGAGGGACGACCATGACGGATTCGCAGGCAAGCGTATCGCCTATCGATGTCGCCGGATATATCGATCAGCAGCCGGTCGGCAGCTTCCAGTTCAAGCTGTTGTTGACCTGTGCTGCGGTGCTGTTTCTCGACGGCTTTGACACCACGGCGATCGGCTATGTGGCGCCTTCGCTCGCCAAGGAGTGGGGGTTGACCAAGGCAGCGCTCGGCCCGGTGTTCAGCGCCGGTCTGTTCGGTCTGATGATCGGCGCGCTGACGCTTGGACCGCTGGCGGACCGCGTTGGGCGCAAGAAGATCATCATTTTCTCGACGCTGGCGTTCGGCATTGGTACGCTCGTGACCGCCTTCATTCAGGACGTCAACACGCTGCTGGTGATCCGGTTTCTGACCGGACTTGGTCTCGGCGGCGCGATGCCGAACACCGTTGCCATGACGTCGGAGTTCAACCCGCATCGCCGACGCGCCACCATGGTGATGATCATGTTCTGCGGCTTCTCGCTTGGCGCGGCTCTCGGCGGCCTGCTCGCGGCGGCCTTGATTCCGCATTTCGGCTGGCGCTCGGTATTCGTCGTCGGCGGGGCGGCGCCGCTGATGCTGGTGCCGATCCTGGCGCTGCGGCTGCCGGAATCCGTGCGCTTCCTCGCGCTGACCGGGCAGGCCAATGCGCGCGTTGCCGAATTGCTCGCCGCGATCAATCCGAAGGGGATGTTCGCGCCGGGGACGCAATTCGTGGTGCATGAACCGGCGCTCGCTGGCATGCCCGTGCTGCATCTGTTCAGGGACGGACGAACCCTGGTCACGGTGCTGCTGTGGGTGGTGTTCTTCATGAGCCTGCTCGATCTCTATTTCCTGGCGAACTGGCTGCCGACCGTGCTCAACGACCTCGGCGCGTCGGTATCGACGGCGGCGTTGATCGGATCGATGCTGCAGGTCGGCGGCGTGGTTGGCACGTTTGCACTCGGCAGCGTTATCGACCGCTTCTCGTTCCGCGCGCTGGCGCTGGTTTATTTCATCGCCGTCTTCGCCATCGGCGCGATCGGGCAACTCGGTCATTCGATCGTCTTCGTCACCATGGCGATTTTTGCCGCCGGCTTCTGCACGGTCGGCGGCCAGATCGCCGCCAACGCCCTGGCCGCGGGTTTTTACCCGACCTCGGTCAGGTCGACCGGTGTCGGCTGGGCGCTCGGCATCGGCCGGGTCGGCTCCATCATCGGCCCGTTGGTCGGCGGCGCGCTGATGACCGCCAAATGGAGCACCGGATCGGTGTTTATGGCAGCCGCCAGCGCAGCCTTTTGCGCAGCACTGGCGGCGTTTTCGCTGAGTCGGTTGGCGGGCAGCAAGGGCGCCGATGCGCCGTCAACGATTGATGCCAAGGCGGTGACGGCGACCAACTGACCGAGGGGACCGGCGATGAGTTTTTCCGACCAGGAGAAGCGCAATCGCGAGATCGCGCAGAACGAAGCCAGGCGTGAGATAGTGAGCAATCTCCGCGTCAGCGTCTGGGCGATCGCCGCCGCGATCATTGTCGGCGTGATCGCATTCGGCATCGTGTGGGCCTGGTTGCACCGCTGAGCAGCAGCTGGCTTTACGCCACCGTTCCGGACTGGCGCAGCGCCCGGATTGCGGCCTCGTCATAGCCGGCGTTGCGGAGGATCTCGTCGCTGTGCTCGCCGATGCCGGGCGGCTTGCGCGGTTGCACCTTGCGGCTGCCGTCGACCCAGATCGGGCTGTTGATGGTCAGCATTGTGTCGTTCTCGAACGGCACCAGCACCTCGTTCTCGAGCATCTGCTTGTCGTTGGGAATGTCGTCGAGGATGCCGACGACGCCGAACACCAGCCCGTTGCCGTCGAGGATTTTTCGCCATTCGGCAAGGTCCTTGGTGGCGAAGATGCCGTCAAAGATCTTGATCAGCTCCAGCGACCGCGCGTGGCGCTCCTTCCTGGTCGCAAAGCGTGGATCGGTGACGAATTCCTCGTGGCCCAGGCAACGCGCCAGCGTCGGCCATTGCCGGTCCTCGTTGAGGAGTGACAGGATCAGCCAGCGGCCGTCCTTGCACTGGTAGTGATTGGTCACCGCGTTCAGCGCGTGCTCGCGCGGACGCCGCTCGCTGAACCTGGCGCCGACGAGCTTCGCCTGCGCCAGCACCGAGGCCGCCCAGACGCCGTTGGCCATCAGGTTGGAACTGACGTGCGAGCCCTTGCCGGTCCGCTCGCGCTTGTAGAGCGCGGTGACGATCGCACCGTAAAACGCCATCGCGCAGGGGTGGTCGCCCATGCCGGCGATCGACCGCGCCGGGGTGGTGTTTTGATCGGCGCGCACCAGGTCCATCAGGCCCGAGCGTGCCCAATAGGCATTGCTGTCGAAGCCGGGCTTGTTGGCTTCCTCGCCCTTTTCGCCATAGCCGGTGAAGGAGGCATAGATCAGCCGGTCGTTCGCCGGTGCCAGATGGTCATAGGTAATGCCGAGCCGTGCTCGCACCGCAGGCGGATAATTGGTGATGAAAACGTCGGCCTCGCCGGCGAGCTTGTGCAGCACCGCCTGTCCCTCCGGCTTCGAGAGATCGAGCGCGAGGCTGCGCTTGTTGCGGGCCTCCAGCATCCACGCGAAATTATATTCACTCTGCGGATAACCCGGCAAATTGGGCAGGTTGCGGTAGGGATCGCCGTCGCCGGGCGGTTCGATCTTGATCACGTCGGCGCCGAAATCGGAAAGCACGGTGGCGGCCGCGGGGGCTGCGATGAAACTCGCGCAGTCCAGAACCTTGAGGCCGTCAAAAATGCCTTTTTCCATGATGGTGCCGCTCCCGTGACGTTTGTTGGTTTTGCTTATCGCGGCGGGAGGGGGAGAGCAACTAGTCCCCGCCCGACAGCAGGGCTGCATTGCCGCCGGCGGCGGCGATATTGACGGTGACCGTCTGTTCGGTGGCGAACCGTGCCAGGTAATGCGGCCCGCCGGCCTTGGGGCCGGTGCCGGAGAGGCCATGGCCACCGAACGGCTGCACGCCGACGACGGCGCCGATCATGTTGCGGTTGACATAGATGTTGCCGACCTGGACCGCGTCGATGATGTCCTCAACCGTATCGTCGATCCGGGAATGAATGCCGAGCGTTAGGCCGTAGCCTGAACCTTCGATCGATCGCAGTACGTGAGCGAGGTGGTCGGCGCGGTAGCGCACCACATGCAGCACCGGGCCAAACACTTCTTCCGTCAATTGCCCGGCATCAGTCAACTCGAAAATATGCGGCGCCACGTAGTTGCCCTCGGGCGCGGTGCCTGCGAAATGCACCCGCGCTTGCTTCTTCATCCTCGCGATATGCGCGTCGAGCCGCTGTTTGGCCTCCATATCGATCACCGGACCAACATGCGTCGCCGGATCGGATGGATCGCCAATCTGCAATTGGCGCGCGGCGCCCGCGATCATCTCGATGATGCGATCGGCAACGTCGTCCTGCAGGAACAGCAGCCGCAGCGCCGAGCAGCGCTGACCGGCGGAACGAAACGCCGAGGTGACGACGTCATCCGTGACCTGTTCGGGCAGCGCGGTGGCATCGACGATCATGGCATTGATGCCGCCGGTTTCCGCAATCAGCGGCACGATCGGACCATCTTTGTCGGCCAGCGTGCGGTTGATTGATCGCGCCACCTCGGTCGAGCCGGTAAACACCACGCCCGCGATCTCGGGATGCGCGACCAGCGCTGCGCCGGTCTTGCCGTCACCCTGCACCAAGTGCAGCACGGAAGTGTCCACGCCGGCCAGATGCAACAACCGTACCGCCTCGCGCGCGATCAGCGGCGTCTGTTCGGCTGGTTTTGCGACCACGGCATTGCCCGCCATCAGCGCCGCCGTGACCTGGCCCAGAAAAATCGCCAACGGAAAATTCCATGGCGAGATCGCGACGAACACGCCGCGGCCACGCAAGGCGAGCGTATTGCTCTCGCCGGTTGGCCCCGGCATCGCCTTGCCCGCACCGAATTGCGCGCGCCCTTCCGCGGCATAGTAGCGGCAGAAATCCGCGGCCTCCCGGGCTTCCGAGAGCGCATCGTCCAGCGTCTTGCCGCCCTCGCGTTGAAGCAGCGCGACGAAATGTGCCGTGCGCTGTTCCAGCAGATCGGCGGCTTTTTCCAGGATCGCCGCACGCGTCTCAGCCGGCGTGCGGCTCCAACTCCTGAATCCCTCGTGCGCGGCAGAGATCGCCGCGTTCGCTTCTGACGGTGTCGCATCGGCGACGCTGCCGGTCGCAGACATGATTTCTGCGGCCACGTCAGCGACCAGTTTGTGTAACGCCGCGCGCTCGCCGAATTCGAGGCCTCGCGAATTTTGCCGCTGCGGCCGATAGAGATCGCCCGGCAACGGGATGTTCGGGTGACGCGCATGGTCAGCGCTGCCGATCATATCCGCCGGGCGCCCGAGCAGCGCCGACACCGGAACAGTCTCGTCGGCGGCAAGCGCGACAAATGACGAGTTGGCACCGTTTTCGAGCAACCGCCGCACCAGATAGGCCAGTAAATCGCGGTGACTGCCGACAGGTGCGTAGGTGCGGCAGGCGATCTCAGGATGATCCTCGCCGAGTTGGGCATACAGCGCCTCGCCCATGCCATGCAGGCGCTGGAATTCGAAACCGCTTTCACCATCCGCCAGTTCGAGCAGGGTCGCGACCGTCAGCGCATTGTGAGTGGCGAATTGCGGAAAGATCCGCGGCCGCAGGCCCAGCAATTGTTGCGCGCAGGCGATGTAGTTCAGATCGGTCATCGCCTTGCGGGTGAATACCGGATAACCGTCGAGGCCACGCTCCTGGGCGCGCTTGATCTCGGTGTCCCAATAGGCGCCCTTCACCAGCCGTACCATCATCCGCCGGTTCAGGCTGTTGGCGAGTTGGTCGACATGGCCGATCACGCCGGCCGCACGCTTCTGATAGGCCTGGATCGCGAACCCGAATCCGTCCCAGCGCGCCAGCGATGGGTCGCCGAATGCGGCGGTGATCACGTCGAGCGAC
>Ga0310810_10011012_pt1 | contig 10560 bp, 9 predicted proteins | sample NCmetagenome_FD_207641 | JGI IMG/M metagenome (GOLD analysis project Ga0310810, IMG submission 207641) | Soil microbial communities from experimental microcosm in Duke University, North Carolina, United States - NC | ecosystem: Engineered > Artificial ecosystem > Soil microcosm > Unclassified ... | reverse complement strand
GAGGCATTCGGGTCAGCCCGATGTGGCTGGTGACGTCCTACTTCATCTCGGAGCTGGGCGAACTGTGCATCAGCCCGATCGGCCTGAGCGCCGTCACCAAGCTGGCGCCGCTGCGCATCGTCGGCTTGATGATGGGCGTGTGGTTCCTCTCGAATGCGTTCGGCAACAAGCTCGCGGGCTGGGCGGCGGGCTTCTTCAGCTCGATGCCGCTGAACACGTTGTTCGGCATCGTCACCGTCGTGCTCTTCGCGGCGGCGGTCGTGATGTTCGCGCTGGTGAAGCCGAGCCGCCGTCTGATGGGCGAGGTGCGATAGCGCGCACGCGTTGATATGGTCCTCGAAAAATACAAGCAGAAGCGCAACTTCGCCGCCACGCCGGAACCCGCCGGCGACACGACGCTCGCCGCGGAGCGGGCCAAGAAACAGCCCTCGAAAGGGCTGTTCTTCTGCGTGCAGAAACACCTGGCGAGCCACCTCCATTACGACTTCCGCCTCGAGTACAAAGGCGTGCTGCTGTCGTGGGCGGTGCCGAAAGGCCCGTCGCTCGATCCGAAGACCAAGCGGCTGGCCATGCACGTCGAGGATCACCCGATCGAGTACGGGACCTTCGAAGGCGTCATCCCCGAAGGGTACGGCGCCGGCATCGTGATGCTGTGGGATCAGGGCACGTGGACGCCGCAGAGCGACGACGTGGACGCGGCACTGAAAAAGGGCGACCTGAAGTTCACGCTCGACGGGTTCAAGCTGAAAGGCTCGTGGGTGCTGGTGCGGACGGGCGGACGGTATCCCGGCGGCGGCGATCGCTCCTGGCTGCTGATCAAGCACAAGGACGAGTGGGCCGGCGACGTGGACATTGCGACGTTCGCGCCGCTCAGCGTCAAGAGCGAGGGGGATTTCGCGGACATTCTCGCCGGCGGCAATCCCGAGATCTGGATTTCCAACCGGCCGGCGCAGGGCGGCGAGACCGGCGCGATGTTTCAGAAGATCGTCGAACGCGCGCTCGAGATGCGCGGCAGCCCCAAGCGGGTCACGGCACGGGCCACGAAGGGCGCCAGCCGCGCGAAGGCGCCGAAGCCGCCAAAGCGCGCGAGCGCCCCGGCGAAGGCGAAGCGGACTCCAAAGCGAGGCACATGAACAAATCAGACTACATTCTCTTCAGCGGCGCCGCCCCGGGCGCCGAAGCCGAATTCGGTGCGTGCGCCGAGCGCCACGGCATCGAGGAAGTGAACTTCACGTTCGACGGACACACCGAGGCGCGCCGCCGCGGCATCCGCGTGCTGAACCACGAAGAGCTGCAGGCCGGCGACGTCAGCCTCGAGTACGTGTCGCGGCTGATGCACCGCCGCTATACCGACAGTCCGACGCTGAGGAAAGTGCTGCAGACGATCTGGTATCAGGTCAACAACGGCCAGGAGATCTACGTCGTCGGCGTCATTCAAGGCGACGGCACCGTGCGCGGCGGGACCGGCTGGGGCGCGGAGTTCGCGAAGCTGTGCAACAAGCCGCTGTGCGTCTTCGACGAAGAGAAAGACAGCTGGTTCTGCTGGACGGGATCCGACTGGCAGCCGCAGGGCGTGCCGACGATCACCCATCCGCACTTCACCGGAACCGGCACGCGCAAGATCCACGACAATGGCAAGCGCGCCATCGAGGCGCTCTTCGCGAACAGCTTCAAATAGGGCCCGGGCTGGAACGTGCGGGCGGAAATGGGGAACGAACCATGGGTATCCAATTCGCGGTAGCGGCGGTGACGATCGCGGCGGCAATCGGCGGCGCGGCGCAGCGGCGTGTGCCGGATCAGACGCAGGACGGCAAGGTGCCAGTCACGATCGCGATCCGCTCGGGCGCCGACGCTTACGACTTCACCGGCAAGGCGACGTGCACGCACGCGCCGGTCGCTTCGATCTACGACGTGCGCGCCGAACAGTGGCGCGTCGACCAGTCCGAGGGCGGCAAGAGCCTCGCGCTCACGTTGTGGCGCCCCGGGTCGGGCGCCGACATGTTCACGCTGTCGCTCAGCCCCGGCGCGAAGCGCCACTCCGTGGACACGGTCAAGGTCGGTGCGAAGGGGACGCCCCAGGGATCGGGCACCGTGACGCTCGCCCCCGAAGGCACCGGCGGCACCTTCACCATCAGTGCTGTCGCCGCGGACGGCGCGCGGATCTCGGGGACGGTGAAGTGCGGCGCTTTCACGGCGGCCATCGCCGAAGGCGGCCACTGACCGTCGGCGCGCCGAAACGGTCACCGACGTTTTCGCGCCAGGGGCGCAACGCCATTCGTAGGATTCTTTTCGCTGCGCGCGTACGGGCGTGATCCAACGGATTCAAGCGCGGCGTCCGTGCGTGGATCGGATTGCGTCAGCTGCTCCGCGCGATCGCGTCGAGCTCCACCCAGCGCTCGAGTAGGGCGTCGAGCTCGACGCGGAGGGTATCCACCCGCGCGAGGACGTCGTGGATGTGGGCCGCGGGCGACTTGTAGAACTCCGCGGACGCGGACTCCTGTTCGAGCCGGCGCTGCTCCTCTTCCAGGTCGTTGATGCGCGCCGGAAGGCCGGCGAGCTCGCGCTGCTCCTTGTACGACAGCTTCCGCGGGCGCGTCCGGGGGGGTTGCGCGCCGGGACGGGGCGACTCGTCGCGCGGTGGCGCCGGCAGCTCGCTCCGCGCCCCGCGCTGACGCAGGTAGTCCTCGTATCCGCCGACATACTCCGCCAACTGGCCGCCGCCGTCGAACGCCACGGTGCTGGTGACCACGCGATCGAGGAAGACGCGATCGTGCGAGACGAGCAGGACGGTGCCGGGAAAATCGCTGACCAGCTCCTCGAGCAGCTCCAGCGTTTCGATGTCGAGATCGTTGGTCGGCTCGTCGAGGATCAGCAGGTTCGCCGGCCGGGCGAAGAGCCGCGCCAGCAGCAGGCGGTTGCGCTCGCCGCCCGACAGCGAGCCGACGGGCGACTGGGCCCGTTCCTTTGGAAACAGAAAGTCGGCGAGATAGCCGAGCACGTGCCGCGGTTGGCCGTTGATGACGACGGTGTCGTTGCCGTCGTTGACGGTATCGAGCACGCTCTTTTCCGGGTCGAGCTGCTGGCGCTGCTGGTCGAAGTACGCCGGCTGCAGCCGCGTGCCGCGCCGGATTTCGCCCGCGTCCGGTTCGAGCTCGCCGACGAGGAGCCTGAGCAGCGTCGACTTCCCCGACCCGTTGGGTCCGATCAGGCCGACGCGATCGCCACGGAAGATGCGCTGCGAGAAATCGGCGATCACCGGCGTGCCGCCGAAGGCCTTGCTGACGTGGCGGACGTCGAACACCAGCCGGCCGGACGCCTGCGATGCGTCGACGCCGAGGCGCACCTCGCCGCTGTGGTCGCGCCGCGCCGACCGTTCCGCGCGGAGCTTCATGAGATCCCGCACGCGCCCTTCGTTGCGCGTACGCCGCGCCTTCACGCCTTGCCGCAGCCAGGCTTCCTCCTGGGCCAGCTTCTTGTCCAGGCGATCGAGATCGCGCGCCTCGTTTTCAAGAGCCGCGGCCTTCTTTTCCAGGTAAGAGGCGTAGGATCCGGGCCACGAGGTGAGCCGGCCGCGATCGAGCTCCACGATCCGCGTGGCGAGAGCGCCGAGGAACGCGCGATCGTGGGTCACGAAGAGGATCGCGCCGGCGAATCCGGCGATGAAGCCCTCGAGCCAGCGGATCGCGTCGATGTCGAGATGGTTGGTGGGCTCGTCGAGGAGCAGCAGATCCGGCTGCGAGACGAGCGCCTTGGCGAGCAGCGTCCGCCGGCGCCAGCCGCCGGACAGCTCGCCGACGCGGCGATCGCCCGCCAGATCGAGTCGCGAGAGCACCAGCTTGATTTTCTGGTCCTCCCGCCAGCCGTCCTCGCCCTCGAGGTCGACGAGCGGTCCGAGGCCGCGCGCCACTTCCTGATAGACCGTGCGGGTCGCGGCGGCGTCGGCGGCCTCCGTCGCGGATGCGTCCGCCGCGAACACTTCCTGATCCAGCCGCGCCACGCGGAGTCCCGGTTCGCGCCAGACCGTGCCCGCGTCCAGCGGCACTTCGCCGGCAATCGCCTTCAGCAGACTCGACTTGCCCGTGCCGTTGCGCCCGATCAGCGCAATGCGCTCCCCCGGCTCGATGCGGAGGTCGGCGTTCTCGAACAGCGGCAGGTGACCGAACGCCAGCGACGCCTGCTGGAGGTGAAGAATGGGCACTAGGAAATCACAACAACCGGCGCGCCAGGACGGCCCACACGGCCTGCGCCAGGCGCCGGCGATCGTGCCGCGCAATCTCGCCGCACCAGAACTCCCCCGTCACGACTTCACACGACGCCGGCACGTCGGCGTGCTCCAGCGGCGCTTTCTGTTCCTCCGCATAGCGGGCGAGCGTCGCCGCCGGGGGGCGTGCGGTGTTGACGATCGCCACGTCGATCGGCCGTCCGATCGCCGCCTCGAGCGCTGTCACCGCGCGGCCGGTCGTGAAGCCGGTCATCCCTCGTCCCTCGGTCAGCAGGTTGGTGACCAGGACGATCGGTCCGGGCATGCGCCGCAGCGCCTCGGCCGCGCCTTTCACGAGGAAGATGGGCATCAGGCTGGTGTAGAAGCTGCCCGGGCCGATCACCGCCGCCTCGAATCCGGCGATGGCCGCCGCGGCCGCGGGAAGGATCCGCACCTCGGGCTCCAGCCACACGCGCGCAACGCCGTGCCCCGCATTGTGCGCGGCGTCCACCTCGAACTCGCCGGTGGTGATGCTGCCATCGCGATACTCCGCGCAGACGCTGGCCTGCTCCACGCTCACCGGCCACACGCGGCCGCGGCACCCGAGCAGGCTGCGCAGCCCGTCGACCGCCGCGAGAAAGTCGCCGCCGTACTGCTGCATCATCGAGAGGAGCAGGTTGCCGCCGGTGTGTCCGCCGAGGCGATGGTGTTCCAGCGTCGGCAGCCGCGCCAGCAGCACGCGGCGCGCCTCGCGCTCGTTGCGCGCGAGCGCCAGCGCGCACTTGAGTACGTCGCCGGGCGGCAGCACGCCGAGCTGGTCGCGCAGCATCCCCGAGCTGCCGCCGCTGTCGAACATCGTGACGACGGCGTTCAGATTGAGCCAGGGGTTGCTCTTCAATCCGCCCAGCAGACTGGGCAGGCCGGTGCCGCCGCCGAAGCATCCGATCGTGAAGGTCCGCAGCTTCATGAAACAGTTGATTGTAGCCCGCCGCTATAATCAGCGGATGCCGCACCTGACGTCCACGCACCAGCGCGCCGTCGATCAGCTCGCGCGCGACCTGGACGGCGTGTTCGGGCCGCGCCTGGAATCGCTCGTCGTCTACACCGGCCACCAGGCGGACGGCTCCATCCATTCGTGCGTGCTCATCCGCGCGCTCGCATTTCGCGATCTGACGCTCTGCCTGCCGTTCACCGAGAGCTGGCACCACCGCGGCATCGCCGTCCCGCTCATGCTGTCGTCGGACGAACTGCAGCGGACGGTCGACGTGTTTCCGCTCGAGTACGCGAGCATCATCGCGGACTACACCGTCGTACGCGGATCGGATCCGTTCCGGGGCCTCACGATTCCCGCGGACGACGTGCGGCGCGCCGTGGAAGGGCTGGCGAAGAGCCACCTCATTCACCTGCGCGAAGGCTTTCTCGAGTCGCACGGCGAAACCACCCGGATCGCGCGGCTGATTGGCGCGTCGGCGGCGCCGCTGCGGGCGTTGCTCACGCACATCGCGCGGCTGCCCGATGCCGGCCACGGTCCCCTCGACACCGGCGTGCCCTCCGACGAGTCGCTCGCCACGCTTGCGGAGCTGCGCATGGGCATCTCGCGCTCGCTGGTGCGCGCGATCCTCGCCGCCTCCGGCGGCCAGAGCACCATCACCGATCCCGGCCACCTGCTCGGACCTTACGTCGACGCCGCGCAGCGCATCTGGGAGTACGTGGATCGATGGCGCGCATGAAAGCGGCCCTCGTCCTCGCCCTGCTGGCGTGCGGCGCCGCGGGCGCCGCCGCCCAGCCGCCGCCCCCCGCGCTCACCGACACCGTCAACGATTTCGCGCACGTCGTCGACAGCGGCAGCCGCGAGGAGATGGACAGGCGGATCCGGGCGCTGAAGGAGGCCACCGGCGACGTGCTCGTGGTCGCCACCGTGCCCACGTTTCAGCCCTACGGCACGATCGAGGAGTACGCCGTCAAGATGTTCGAGAACGGCGGGCGCGGGATCGGCGACAAAGGCAAGGACAACGGTCTGCTGGTCCTCGTGGCGGTCAACGATCGCAAAGTCAAGATCGAGGTCGGCTACGACCTCGAGGGAGCGATTCCGGACGGCTTCGCGGGGGAGACCATCCGGCAGGCGATCGCGCCGGCGTTCCGGCGCGGCGAATATGGCGCGGGCCTGCTGGCGGGAACGACGCGGCTGATCAACCGCATCGGCGAGCAGCGCGGCGTAGCGATCCCGAACGTGCCGGCCGAGCGCGTGCGATCGGCGCCCTCAGGCACGCGGTTTCCGTGGACGCTGCTGATCTGGATCGTCATCATCCTGATCTCGGCGAGCCGCGGCAACCGGCGGCGGCGGCGCCGCTACTGGGGCGGCGGGCCGTGGAGCAACTGGACCGGCGGCGCCGGCGGGTTCGGCGGCGGCGGGTTCGGCGGATCGGGCGGCAGCTTCGGCGGCGGCGGCGGCGGGTTTGGCGGCGGCGGATTCGGCGGATTCGGCGGCGGGCGCTCCGGCGGCGGCGGCGCCTCCGGCGGCTGGTAGAGGTCCACGCGTTGCAACTCTGGAAATCCCATCACGAACCGGGGAATCGAAGGGAGAGACGGATGCGGAAGTCGCTACAGGCGGCGGTGCTCGCGATCGTCGCGTTCACGTTGTCCGGGTGTTCGTACAACAAGTTCACCACGCAGGAAGAAGCCGTGAAGGCGGCGTGGGGGGAAGTCAACAACCAGCTGATGCGCCGGAACGATCTCATACCCAATCTGGTCGAGACCGTCCGGGGCTACGCCACGCACGAAGAGAGCGTGTTCAAGGAAATCGCCGACGCGCGCGCGAAGCTGCTCGCGGCGAAATCGCCGGAAGAATCGATCGCCGCCGCGAACCAGCAGACCTCCGCGCTCGGGAGACTGCTCGCCGTCGTCGAGAACTATCCCAATCTGAAGGCGAACGAGCAGTTCAATCGCCTGATGGACGAGCTCGCCGGAACCGAGAACCGCCTCGCCACCGCCCGCATGCGCTACAACGAGCGGATCCAGGAGTACAACACCTCGCGGCGCAAGTTCCCGGGCAATGTGACCGCCAAGATGTTCGGGTTCAAGGAATACCCCTACTTCGAGGCGCCGGCCTCGGCGCAGGCGGCTCCCAAGGTCGACTTCAAGAAATAGAAGGAGATGTCAGTGACGAAGAGAGCAGCTGCAGGGCTGTCCCGGGTTGGTGCCGGCGTTCTCGCCGCGGGCGTCGGCGCGTTCGGCGTTCGCGGTATGCACGCGCAGGGATTTCAGCAGCCCGCCACTCCCCCGCCTCCGCCAATCCACGCGACGAACGATCCGCTGCTGAGGAGCTTCACGTGGCGCTCGATCGGCCCCGCCAACATGGGCGGCCGCGTCGACGATATCGCGGTGGTCGAGAGCAGCCCGTCCACCTTCTACGTCGGCTTCGCGACCGGCGGGCTGTGGAAAACCACGAACAACGGCACGACGTTCAGGCCGTTGTTCGACGAACAGCCGGTCACCTCGATTGGCGACATCGCGATTGCGCCCTCGAATCCCGACGTCGTCTACGTCGGCACCGGCGAGCCGAACAACCGCCAGAGCGCTTCATTCGGCGCCGGTGTGTACAAGTCCACTGACGCCGGCAAGTCGTGGAAGTACATGGGCCTGAAGGAGACGCAGAGCATCGCGCGGATCGTCGTGCACCCGAAGAACCCCGACATCGCGTACGTCGCGGTCATCGGCCACCTGTTCGGGCCGAACGCCGAGCGCGGGCTCTACAAGACGACCGACGGCGGCGCGACCTGGACCAACACGAAGTTCATCGACAACGACACCGGATTCACCGACGTGGTGATGGATCCCGCGAATCCGAACACGTTGTACGCGGCGTCGTATCAGCGGCGGCGGCAGCCGTGGGGCTTCAACGGCGGCGGGCCGGGCAGCGGAATCTGGAAGACGACCGACGCCGGCAAGACGTGGACGAAGATCACGGGCAACGGCCTGCCGGGCAACCCGATGATCGGCCGCATCGGGCTGGATCTCGCGCGCTCCAAGCCGTCGACGATCTATGCGTCGATCGAAGTCGGTCCCAGCGGCGGCACCGGCGCCGGCGTCAACGACGACGGCACGCTCGTCGATCCGAACGCGCAGGGCCGCGGCGGCGGCGGTGGCGGCGGCGGTACGCCGCAGCCCGATTGCGGCCAGGGCCCGGGCCGCGGCAACCAGCCGTTCGCGCCGCCCGATCCGAACAAGTCCGGCATCTGGCGCTCGGACGATTCGGGCAGGACGTGGCGCTTTCTGTCCAATTGCATGGACCGGCCGATGTATTACAGCCAGATCCGCGTCGACCCGACCAATCCGGAGATCGCGTATCAGGGCGGCGCGCCGTTCTTCAAGACGACTGACGGCGGCAAGACGTGGCGGCAGGTGCAGGGGCTCGCGCACAGCGACCATCACGCGATCTGGGTCGATCCGCGCGACGGCCGGCACCTGATGGTGGGCAACGACGGCGGCCTCGACATCTCCTACGACCAGGCGGAGACCTGGGAGTTCGTGAACAGCCTTGGCGCGGTCGGCCAGTTCTACAAGGTCAGCGCCGACATGCGCGAGCCCTACGTGGTCTGCGGCGGCCTGCAGGACAACGGCAGCTGGTGCGGTCCGAGCGCCGTCCGCAGCGGCAACGGGATCCTCAATTCCGACTGGTTCCGCGTCGGCGGCGGCGACGGGTTCTACACCGCCAACGATCCATCCGACTGGCGCATCCTGTATTCCGAATCGCAGGACGGCGCGACCAGCCGACTCGATCTGGGACGCGGCACCACCGTGGGCATCAGGCCGCGCGGTCCGACCAGCGGGCGCGGCGGCCAGCCGGCCGCCGGCGGTGAGAGCGCCGACCAGACGCCGGTGCAGTTCGGGTTCGGGCCGGGTACCGCGAGCGGCAACATCGTGCCGCCACCCGCCGCGGGCACGAATTTCCGTTTCTACTGGAACACCCCGTTCCAGCTCTCGCCCCACAACCCGTCGACCATCTATCTTGGCGGCGAACGCCTGTTCAAATCGATGGACCGCGGCAACACGTGGGTGATGTCCGATGACCTCACGCGCAATATCGGACGCAACGACCGTCCGATCATGGGCGTGGACGGGAAGGCGCCGATGGCGTCGAAGCACGACGGCGCCGCCGCGTACAGCAACGTCGTGACGATCAGCGAGTCGCCGGTCGTCCCGGGAATCGTGTGGGTCGGCACCAACGACGGGAACGTGCAGGTCAGCCGCGACGGCGGCCTGACCTGGAAGAACGTCGTCGACAAGGTGCCCGGCGTGCCGAAGGAAACGCACGTGTCGCGCGTGGAGGCGTCGCCGTTCGACGCCGGCGGCGCCTACGTCACGTTCGACGGCCACCGCACCGACGACCACAAGCCCTACGTCTTCGTGACCAAGGACTTCGGCGCGACGTGGACGTCGATCGCGTCGAACCTGCCGGCCGGCAACGTCAACGTCATCACGGCGGACAACCGGAACCGCGATCTGCTGTTCCTCGGTACCGAGTACGCGATCTACGTATCGACGAACGCCGGCCGCGAGTGGAAGCCGCTGATGCAGGGCCTGCCGACGGTTCGCGTCGACGATCTGATCATTCATCCGCGCGACCGCGATCTCATCGCCGGCACGCACGGCCGCAGCATCTGGATCCTCGACGACATCTCGCCGCTCGAGGCCATCAACGAGACGACGACGCAGGGGGACGCGTTCTTCTTCGACGTGCGCCCGGCGACCGCGTGGCTCAACGACATCCAGAAGCAGATCACGGTTGGCGGCCAGAAGAACTTCCGCGGTCAGAATCCCGATCCGGGCACCGCGATCAGTTACTGGCTGAAGCGGGACGCGGGCGCCGTGCGCGTGAGCATCTCCGACATCAACGGCCACGAAGTGCGCGCGTTGGAGGCGCCGAAGTCAGCCGGTCTGAACCGCGTCCGCTGGGATCTGCGCGCGACGCCGCCGCAGCGCGGTGCGGCGACCGGTCGTGCAGAAGAGCCTGCGGCCACCGCCCCCGCGATGCAGCCGCCGGCCGCGAATCCGCCCGCCACGCCACCGGCAACAGGCCAGCAGGGCGCGGGACGTGAAGATCGTCCCGGGGCGCCGGCGCCCGCGGCCGGACGCGGCGGCCGCGGCGGACAGCCGGCCGCCGGCGAACCGCAGACGGCGCAGCCGCCACAGGGAGGCGGAGGCGGGCGCGGCCGCGGCGGCTTCGCAGGCCCGCCGCTCGCGCCCGGCACCTATCTGGTGAAGCTGACCGTCGACGGCAAGGTCGTCGGCACGAAGACCGTGACCGTGCGGGAGGATAGGCTGCAATACTGAAGCGTGCTGAGTGCTCAGTGCTCAGT
>Ga0310810_10011009_pt1 | contig 10562 bp, 5 predicted proteins | sample NCmetagenome_FD_207641 | JGI IMG/M metagenome (GOLD analysis project Ga0310810, IMG submission 207641) | Soil microbial communities from experimental microcosm in Duke University, North Carolina, United States - NC | ecosystem: Engineered > Artificial ecosystem > Soil microcosm > Unclassified ... | reverse complement strand
AAGCCGGCTGGGCCGCCACGCTCGTCCTTCGACAAACTCCATCGGATGTTCCAGACGCCCGCGCGAAGCAATTTGCCGCGCTGACGCCCGACTTGCTCGGCGCCGATGCGGGCATCGATTGGCACCACGCTTTCAGGACTGCCGCCATGAACATTGCCACCGTCTCAAGATCACGGTAGCGAGTAGGCATGGTCTTGCTCTGCCAACCTGGGCGAACCTGGCGAATGAGCTAGTTCACGGCTCGGAAGTTTTGCTGGTCGACGATGGGCACGGAGAGTGGCCGGAGGAGGTGCAACAGGAACGCTACGGTAATGAAACGCTTTGGACCGAAACGCGCATCGAGCTCCTAGGACCGCCCCATCGTCTGAACCCGCCCGCACCGACGGGAACGACTAGTTGGCTGTTGTCCGTTTGCTATCGAGCGTCGCCATGAGCGCCGGAGCGAGCGCGCGGCGCAAGTGGCCTGCAAGCTGCGCCGGCTTTCCGGTCGCGATCAAGACGGAGATGGTCACCAGGCTGCGGTCGCGTGGCGACCACTCTGGCCGCCTCCACACATCGCCGAGAAGTACCTCGTCGGCGAGCATCGCGAGTCCGGGCGCGAGTTGTATTGCTCGTCGCTCACCTTTCCATCCACTGCACCCCCGTGCTATCGAGGTGCTCGGTAATCGCGATGTGCGTCGTGGACGTCTGCGGCGACGCTCCATTCCAATGCTTCTGACCGGCCGGCATCCTCGCGACGTCTCCCGGTCGAATTTCCTCGACAGGGTCACCCCACCGCTGGACGCGGCCCGTGCCGGCCGTGACGATCAAGAAAGGCTGTCTCGTTTATGCCACGGCCAGGTCGGCGACGAACTCGGTCCCCTTCGTCTCCGGCCCGGCCAGCAGCGCAAGACAGAAGCTGGCAGCAGAGATCGTGGTGCAAATCAGCATGCCATGGCGAGCCCCATGCCGCTGTAGCCGCAAATCATGATGACCAGCGGCATCAGCCCACCGGCGATCGAGCCGACGTGTACGCAGAAGGCGCTCGCCAACGCGCGAACTTCCGTTGGGAAACGCTCGGCAAGGTATCGATGCCGACTGGAACTCGGTAGGTTCCTGGAGGGTGGAATCGATTCTCAATTGAAGTCGCCAATTCCTCCACGCCGACCCCGCGCGATGTCGCAACGGTTCGACGAGTCGCGCAAGCCGACGTGTAGAGTGACGTCGCACCCGCGCGCTAGGCTTCAAGTGTGCAGATCGAGTAGTGCTGGAAGATAGGCGAAGAGATCGGATGGCCACGATACTTCCGGTACAGCTCACCGGTCGTAAAATTCTCGATCACCCGCATGCCCAGTTCGCGAGCGATGTCGTGGATGTCATCGATGCCGGACATCCAGGGCGCGCGCATCGCTTCGAAGCTCTCGACGAGAATCGTAAGGCCCGCATCGCCCGTAGTCTTCGCGATCACGGACTGCGTGAGATAGTCAAACGACAACCGGAACCGATTCACGTGCCGCCTTAGATGCAGCATCGTCTCCTTGTCGGTCGCCAGGGACATGTACATGACGTTGCCTTCCCAGATGAGATACGTCGGCACGTCGCACTCGAAGCCGTGCGACCGCAGTAGGTCGATCAGGCTATCTGTGACGTAGTTGCCTGGAATTAGCGTCACATCGGCGTCGATTCGCGCGTCCGTGTAGCAGCGCCGCTTCAGTTCCATCGTTGCCGGATCGTCGATTTCGAAGAACCGCACCTCGGCTGACTGCTTGCGAACTGCACGCGTGTCGAGCCCGGCCCCGAGAATCACGACTTGGCGTATCCCGGCCGCGATCTGGGCCTCCAGCATGTCGTCGAAGTAACGGGTCCGCGTCTTGACCATGTCCTTGACCGCCGGAAAGCGCGAGGAGACGCGATCGGCGGCCCGGCGGCTCGCGTCACTGAGGAAGAGGCTGACCACTGGATCCTGATAGATGGGGGTGGGTTCCCGATTTTCTTCTGCCCGGTATTCAGCGACGACAAATGCAGTACCGCTGACATCTCCGATCTCTGACATGAGTCCCTCCCGAGGAAATCGCTTTTCATCACGATGGGTACACGGTGTCGTTCTCTTTCACCTCGCGTGGTCGCGTCCTCCAATCCGCTCGGCTCGTCACCCGGGGCAGCTGTCGTAGTTCGTCGACAACGTGACAGGCGCAGGGGAGGCGTGCGGCAAGATCGACGCCAGATCGCGTATGGGGTTCAAGCGCCTCTTGTGGGCGCTCCCCGTTGGAGGAGAGGCCGAATGCTTACGGGGGGCGAAAGCCACCGACGAACTCCGAACCGCCATCCGCAGAAAAGCTCAACGGTGCCGTCACAGAGCCGCGTGGAAGTCGAAGCCGAGCTGGTATCTCGTGTCCACCGAGGACAACATGATTCCGCCGGACGCGCAGCCCGCGATGTCGAACGCGCTGGGGTCAACGGCTGCCGAGGTCAAGGGCAGCGATCACGCGACGTTTAGGTCACGCGGCGCCCTACTTTCCGAACCACTCGAGGCGGTACGCAATCTGAGACCGTGCGATTCGCAGTCAACGACGTCACTGCCGAGAAGGCCGTGGATGGACCGGTCACCATCCAGTTCGGCGGCTGCGCCAGCGCGATTCCGAACTGCCTGCCGATCATGAAGGGCTGGAACTGCATGGTGCGGCTCTATCGGCCGCGCTCCGAGATCCCGGATTGTTCATGGAAGTTCTTGGAGGCGGAGCCGGCCGGCCAGCAGGGCCCGAAATGGATGTCCGAAATCTGTATACATATTTCGGACGGCGTTCGAGGCGAGACTGCGCAAATCAAGGTGACGACGACGCTTGTCTCACGCGGCGGTCAGCAGCCAGTTGCGAATTCCGTCCCTAACACTCAGCCAACTCGCTCGCCTTCGGCTTCGCTCGTTCAGGCTGGTCGGCACGGCTTCAGGCGCGCCGTGAAGGCCTTCGGCCTTCACGAGCGGGCACGAATCCCTGCCCCTCGCATCGCTCCGCTCGCCTCGACTTCCTGGCTCTGCCTTGCACGCCACACATGAACTGCGGCGGCTTTTCTTTTCGCGCCCCCGTCACGTTTTGCATCGGCTGGGCCACATGTAACGTTGTCCGGGCGGTTAGGAGTCATTCGAAGGTCTGCCATGAGCGCCAAACCTGTCGCCATCGGTCTCACGGCCCTGGCTCTGCTCCCAGCCTCGGTTGAGCTCAGCGGGCAGAGCATCACAGAGCCCGGGAAGATCGCATTTGTCTCCGCAAGCTGTGCAAGGGCCGGCGGGCAGCCGTGCCTTGCGGTGATCGATCCCGATGGCAGCAACCTCGTCGAGCTGACCGACACCGATGCGACCGAGCCCGTGTGGTCGCCGGATGGCTCGCGAATCGCGTACACGAATGCCACTGGCCTCTTCGTCATACCTTCTGCGGGCGGAACTCCAACGAGCCTCGTCGCCAGCACGTACGCGTCTTCGCCGTCATGGTCTCCCGACGGCACCCGAATCGTCCTGGCAAACGGTGCCATCCAAGTGGTGCGCTCGTCAGGCGGGACGGCCACGAGCTTGACAACCAGCGAGTCGGGAAACACCAACCCCGCATGGTCTCCGAAGGCGGAGCGGATCGCCTTCTTGAGCAATCGAGATCATGACTGGCGGACTTTCGAGCTCTACGCGATGAACGCTGACGGTTCAGCAGTATCGCGTCTGGCTCCCGGGGTCCTCGCGATGGGACGACCGGCGTGGTCGTCCGACGGCTCACACATCGTCTTTGCTTGCCAGCCCGCGTCGCAGGTCAGCGTTTGCGTGGCCGGTGCTGATGGTTCTGGCGTCGCCGTCGTTGCAAGTGATGGAGGAGTCGACAATTCACCGATCGATGCAACGATGCCCTCTTGGTCCTCCCACATGAAGATCGCGTACGGCGCAGATGCCGGCAGCGATCCTTATTGCGGTTACAGACTGTCGACTGTCAATGTCGTGGGTGCCGACGGCAGCGGCTTGACGCAGCTGGGCGCCGGTGCGGGAACGACAGGAAGCACCGTCCGAAGTCCGGTGTGGTCCCCGCAGGGCGATCGAATCGCCTTCACCAATTGGGACATCAACTCCGGGGAATATGTCCCTTATTGCCCTGGACCGGCGTGCGATGCCGTTGTCTACATCTACTGTTCTGCGTCGCCCTCCGTTTACGTCATGAACAGCGATGGGACGAACATGGTGCCGGTCGCGACGGGTTACGACGACGCGTGGCGGCCGGCGAGTGCTGGCGGAACACCGCTCGTCGCGGCGTTCACCTACGTGTGCAGCGACGTCACGTGCACGTTCGATGCATCGACTTCACAAGGCGCAGCGAGCTACGCGTGGAGCTTTGGAGACGGCACGAGCGGCTCGGGCCGGATTGCACCGCACATCTACTCCACGGGCGATGCCATCTACAACGTCACTCTCACCGCAGTCAATGCGAGCGGTGACAAGGGGATGATGTCGCAACCGGTCGTACCGATCCGGCCGGTCGCGTCGTTCACCGTCAATTGCAGCGGGCTCTCCTGTACTTTCGATGGGTCGAGCTCGCAAGGAGCGATAACTGCGTTCCAGTGGCTCTTTGGCGATGGCACAGGCGCCTCAGGCAGGGTTGCTACGCATACCTACCTCGCCGGTGCCCCGTACCAGGCGACGCTCACCGTTGTTACCGTTGGCGGCGTCAAGGCATTCATGTCGAAATCCGTCACGCCGAACAGTCCGCCGTCAGCCTCCTTCACCGTCGGCTGCGTGAGTCTTACCTGCACCTTCAACGCTGGCGCGTCTCGAGATGCGGACGGGACGATCGCCACATACGCATGGGTATTCGGTGATGGAGGCTCCGCGTCGGCGATCAGCCCGACCCACACGTATCGTGCTCCAGGGACTTACACGATTACTCTGATCGTCACGGACAATCGCGGTGGGACAGGCGAGGAGCGTCAAAGCGTTGCCGTGAAGCGCGCCAGGCGATGAGGGTTCCGTGACCACTCAATGCCAGTCGCCCACCGCAACAAACCCCGCCCAGTAGAACGGATGCGTGTCCAGGCCGGCAGCGCGCCGTCGACGTAACAGGCCAAGGCTTGCGGCATGCACGGCATCGACTGTGGAAAGGCCCTTGACGAATCGCTGATGGTAGAGCCCGGTCATCCAGTCGGACGTCGCACGGTCTTCGACAGCCCACAGGCTCATGATCACGGTGCGCACTCCGGCGATCTGAAAGGCGCGCTGCAAACCAAAAACCCCTTCGCCGGCTTTGATCTGACCGACACCGGTATCGCAGGCGGAGAGGACCGCCCACTCCACCCCATTCAAATCGAGCGAGGCGATTTCTTCAGCAGTCAGGACTCCGTCGTCCTCGCCAGGCCCCGCCTCATCGCGGTGATTGGCGCCAGCGAGAATCAGGCCAGACAAGAGGAGCGGATTCTCGGCAGCGACAGCGGCCGGAACACCGGAGGGCGGCGAGGATGCCGACCTTCCCGAGGTCGAGCCACAACCCCCGCCGAGGAAGAAGCCGTGCGTCGCCGCGTGCAGCACGCGTCGGCCGCCTGCTTCGGCCTTGAATGCCGACTCGCTCGCGGCGGCGCCAGTCAACAAAAGACTGTCCGGCGTGCTCCGCGACTTGTCCCAGAGCGCCACCACCCGATTTACCTCCTTCGAGGACGCCGGTAGCGGATCGAATCGCATCGACTGAAAATCGCTGCAGGCCGATCGTGGTCCCCGAAAGCTCGCCTCCGATCCGACACCAGCCGCAGACGTGTGCTCATCAAAGGCCGGACTTCCCATAGCCAGCAGCCCCTGGCCAATCGATCCACCTTCTTCTGCAGGCACGAGATCTCGTTCCGCCGAGAGGTAATGGAGCACTGGCCCTGTCTCGAGCAGATATCCGGATTCCCCGGTCGGCAGCGCGGAAAGGCTCACGAGATTGAGGGCGCCGTCGGGGACGACGAAGACACGTGTCACGTTGGACAAGTGATCGCGGAGTGGATCCCAGACACGCTGTCGCAGTAAACCCGCGACACGGCGGTACGAAGCCTCGCCGCTCTTCGACGCAGTTCCACCGGCCATGGATTCGAGATTGAGGCTTTGGCGCCAGCCCAGGATAAGCCCCTCGATTGCCGCTGCGCTTCCTAGCGGAACGACGCTGGGCACGCTTCCATCACTTCGGAGCACGAAGGCGAGGTAGGACAATCCCACCGCCCGGCTCTCGGTGGCGTTCGCGCCCGCCGGTTGAAGATTCATCTGGTTGTAGCTGACGAACCCAACCAGGGCACAGTAGGCGGGGAGCGCTGCGGACACGTCCCGAAGACCAAGACGGCTCAGGGACTGATTCGCGCGGAAGCGAGTACTTTTTTCAGCGAGATCGCGCTCGGCGCGGTCCTTGTCCCTGCGAGCCTCCGCCAGCAGACGCTGATACCTCTCCGGAGGGTCGTCCCGCACTCCGCGGACGACTGCCGTGGCCAGCCGCTGGCGTGCTGACGCCAGCGCGTCCGCAAGCTGCGCGATCTCCCCGTTCTCGCTCCCGATCGCGGAGCGACGACGAGAGGCCATCTCTTCCAGAACAATGCCGCGTGCGCGAATGACCGCGTCCCAGGCCTCCGTTGTGAGGTGGGAGTCGTGAGGAGTTCGCGCCGCCAGGCTCAACATCAAGTCGAGCGTGGACGGTCTCGAGGACGCGTATGCCATCGCCTGATGCTCAGCGAGCGTTCTCGTCGTGAGGCGGACGTGCTCCCGACCGATGGCCTCCGCTCGTACGGCGGTTTCGAGGCCCTCGCTGGTTGCGCCCCTTCGAACGTCCAGCTCCGCAAGGATGGCCAATGTCGCTGCGACGTCCGGGTGATCTCCGCCAAGTTTTCGTTGTTGAATCGACAGGGCCCGGTCGAGCAGGGGTCGGGCCTCAGCGTAGCGACCGGCGCTCAGGTCCAGACGGGCGAGCCTCGCGAGTGCATCGGCCACTTTCGGATGGTCAGCGCCAAGCGACGTCTCTCGAATGCTCAGTGCGCGTTCGTACAAGCGCCTGGCCGCGGCGTTCTCGCCCGTCTGCACGAGCACGTCGCCAAGATTGACGGCAATCGCCGCAACGTCCGGGTGATCCGGGCCTACGGCCTTCTCCCTTGCGGCAAGCGCCTCCTCGAAGACGGGGCGGGTTCGCCGGTAATCGTCAGCCGTCGACAGAAGGGCCGCCAGATTGCTCAGTGTGTCTCCGACAGCGGGATGAGCAGGACCGTAACGGCTCTCGCGAAACCCGACCAGACTGACGAAGAGCTGCGCATCTGCTTGAGTGACATCCGAGGCGCGAAGCACGTCCTGGAGTGCCCCGAATGAGCGAGGTGCTGGATCAAACCGCACTTTCTCGCTGATTCTCGTGGCGCGCTCGAGCAGTTGCATCGCGCGCGCATAGTCACCCATTTCGGCGACGACAGTGGCCAGCGTATGCAGGCTCTTCGCGACGGCGGGATGATCCGGTCCAAACGCGCGCTCCGAAATCGCCAGCGAACGCTCCGCCGCGTCCTTCGCCGTCGCATAGTCCCCCAGGTCGCGAAGGTCCTGGGCCATGCTGTCCAGTGGAAACCTCAGACGTGGATCGGTTGCCCCGAAAGCGCCTTCGACGATCAGCAGGAGTTCCTTGTCCAGTCGAGCAGCCTCCGCGTAGTCACCGGAGAGACCGGCCACGACCGAGAGGGCCGTGAGACTCGAAAACGTCGTCGGAAAATCTCCCCGCGACCCGTTGTCGGCAAGGGCACGTGCCCGTTTGAAAAATGTCCGTGCTCCCACGTAGTCGTTCGTCGATGCGTAGTACACGCCCGCGTTGAAGATGGTTCGTACCGTCTCGGGGTGATTCTCGCCGTACGTCGTCTCACGAATGCGCAGCACTCGATCGATCACGCGTTTCGCCTCGTCATCATCCTGGAGTGCCATCAACAGGCCGGCCAGGCTCTCGAGCGACGAGGCGACCAGCGGATGGACTGGACCGAGAGCGGCTTCCCGAATGGCGATTGCGCGCTCGAGAATCGGTCGTGCGGCGGCAGGAGTGCCGCTCAGCGCCCGTTCCACGGCGAGGTTCATCAGGCTCGTCGCCAGTTCAGGATGATTCGGCCCGAGAATCCTTTCCTTGATGGCGACGGCACGCTCCGCGAGGGCGGTCGGATCTTCGCTTGCGGTAGAGGAGCGTCGTGAGGCTTCGCACAGAAGGTCCAGCACCTCGGCGACTTCCAACGCATTCGGTCCGCTCGCGCTCTCCGCGCGGGCCAGCAGCGCCCGGGCAACGTTTGCAGCCTCGGTGAATCGCGATCGGCTGAGCAGATCCCGAATCATGGCCAGCGACTCGTCGAACCCGCGAATTGATGATGCAGGAGGGCCTGGCATCTGACCGCGGATACGCGTGCCGGGCAGCGCCGCCGCGAGAACGAGGGCGACTACGATGAGATGGAACCGCGGGCGCACGACTCACCAGGTCAGGCGTACGCCGAGCTGAATCTGGCGAGGCGGCCGCGCGCTGGTCACGGCGCCAAAATCCTTGCCCCAGCCGGGCTCCGGTCCGCACGTGGTCTCTCCAACGCACACGGTGCTGACATCCAGAAACTGTGTGTGGTTGAACGCGTTGACGAAGTCCGCTCTGAATTGAAGGCGCGCCGTGGCAGTGAGGCTCAGGTTCTTTGACACCGAGAAGTCCCATTGCTGTCGTCCTGGCAGGCGGAACGGCACCACTGGGGCAGTACCGTACGCACCAACAGGTGGGGGTTGAAACGCTCCGGGGTCGAACCACTGCGTGCCGCTCTGATGGCCGACGTGCGCGTCAGCCACCAGGTCCGTCCGAAGCGTTCCAGGGTTTGAAACAGCAGACGAACCCGTGAGCGGGTAGAACCAAATGCGCACGGCCGGTCCTGAATCGATCGTCGTGATGCCTGCTATCTGCCATCCGCCCAGCACGCCTTTGCGCCAGCCCTCCGTCGAAGTACGGGCAAAGGGGAGGTCGTAAACGTAGTACGCCGTGAGGATTTGGCGCCGATCGGTCTGTGCGTCCGCGAATTCGGCGTTTCTGTCCAGTGGATTCTGCGGGTCGTCAGCTTCCGAATTGTCGTAAGTGGAGTCCCCCCGGTTTCGGCTGAGCGTGTAGTTGACGGTCGCCGATCCGGTTCTGCCGCCGTCGTGACGAAAGCTTGCGACCAGGCCGTGATAGCGGCTGACCCCCGTCGTCTCTCGCATGATGATCTGCGAGAAGCCCAGGTACGGCCGGGCCAGATCATTGATCCCGCCATGCGCCAGCACATCCTCGGGCTGTGGCTTGTTGATGTCCACGTAGCGGAGGAGATGATCGCCGTACGCGCCGACAAACCCCACATCCGCTACGCCGCGCGAATAGAGGCGTCGCTCGATGCCGATGTTCCAGTGCTGCCATCGCGGCGCGACGAATGGGTCGCTGACCGCGTAGAGGGCGGGGGGCGCAGCGTATGCGTTCTCGAGAGCCGTGCCCGCACCTGGATTCGAAAGGGGCGCGTTCGAGAGCACCGCCAGCGTCGGGCTGAACGGGGCGGATCCAATCTGCGCGTCCTCCATCAAGGCTTGCACCTGGGCCTGGTCAAAATAAACGCCGTAACCCGCCCGGATGAGCAGGCGGCTGTCGCCGCGGACATCCCATGCGACTCCGAGGCGCGGCTGGAGGTTGTTCGTGTCGGCAGCGTAGATGGCCCGCCCATACGGCGAGTTCTTCCCGGCGACGTAGACCCCGTTGAAAAGGTCTCCAGTGCCGACGACCAGCACAGGGAAATCCGGTTCAAACGGGTATGCGAATGTTGGAACCCGCGCGGGGTTGTAGGCGCGAATCGAGAAAGTGGAAAGCAGGTTCGCCTCGTCGGTCACAGGTGGGTAGAATGCGTACCGCACGCCGAGATCCACCGTCACCTTCGGGTAGATTCGCCACGTGTCCTGCACGAACGCCTCGTAGCGGTGGAAGCGAAGCCGGTTCCTGACATCGGTGTCGGACTCGAGGTACTGGCACCTGAATCCGCACGCGCCGTCCGGGTTGCCACGCAGGAAGTTCTGGAACCCGGTAAAGCCGCCTCCATTTCCGAAGTAGAAGTTCCCGTGGGTTGTCTGGCTGGGGGCATTCCAGTCCACTCGTTCGAAGCCGAGCTCCACGCCAGCCTTGAAGAAATGACTCTCGCGAGTGACGCTCAGCGTGTCGCTCAGCGTGTGGTTGCCGTACCGCGGCGCATCCGGGTACCACTTGGAGAAGCCCACCACACCCGCAATGCCGATGTTCGGAACCAGGTTCCCCTCGTTCTCCGGAAAGATTTCAGGGATAGCCACGCCCAGGTCGCTCCTGGTCTGTAGTTTGTTTTTCTGCGAGGTCGAGCGTGCCGACCACTTGTACGAAAGCTCGTTCACAAAGCGGGACTCTGCGTGCCGGAACTCCATGACCGCCACGTCGCCGCGAGTTCGAATCTGAAGTGGCTCGAGTTCCGGATAGACGCAGCCGGAGTCTGCCGAAGGTGAGTCGTGGTAATAACGGCCGGTCACCGCCCAATTCGTGCCGGGGTGATAGTCTGCCCGCACGAACTCCTGGCGGCTG
>Ga0310810_10011007_pt1 | contig 10562 bp, 10 predicted proteins | sample NCmetagenome_FD_207641 | JGI IMG/M metagenome (GOLD analysis project Ga0310810, IMG submission 207641) | Soil microbial communities from experimental microcosm in Duke University, North Carolina, United States - NC | ecosystem: Engineered > Artificial ecosystem > Soil microcosm > Unclassified ... | reverse complement strand
CCGTCAGGGCGCGTCGACGTCGAGCGCCGTGTGCCCCTGTCGCGCCTGCGCGCCGGCCTGTGGCGCATGCCGGTAGCGGAACAGCATCACGAAGGCGACCGCCATCACCAGCGAATACGCGGCGAACGCCAGCCAGATCCCGTGCCAGTCCTTGACCCCGCCGGCGCCGGTGAAGAAGCGGTCGATCGCGTAACCGGCGATCAGGCTGCCCAGCACCGCGCCGATGCCGTTGGTCATCAGCATGAACAGGCCCTGCGCGCTGGCGCGGATCTTGGCATCGCTCTGGCCTTCGACGAACAGCGAACCGGAGATGTTGAAGAAGTCGAACGCCATGCCGTAGACGATGCACGACAGCACGATCATCCACAGTCCCGGGCCCGGGTTGCCGTAGGCGAACAGGCCGAAGCGCAGGCACCAGGCGAGCATCGAGATCGTCATCACCGTCTTGATGCCGAAGCGGCGCAGGAAGAACGGGATCGCGAGGATGAACAGGGTTTCGGACACCTGCGAGATCGACATGATGATCGCCGGGTACTTCACCGCCAGCGCGTCCTGGTACGCGGGATTGCCGCTGAACTCGCCGAGGAAGGTGCCGCCGTAGGCATTGGTCAGCTGCAGCGCCGCGCCCAGCAGCATCGCGAAGATGAAGAACACCGCCATGTTGCGGTCGCGGAACAGACGGAAGGAATTCAGGCCCAGCACGTCGACCAGCGAACCCGATGCCGCCTGCAGCTTGGGCTGGCACGGCGGCAGGAAGAACGCGTACGCGCCCAGCGCGAACGCCGCGACCGCGGCCAGGTAGAACTGCGCCGCCGAGGTCTCGAAGCCGAGCAGGCTGGTGCTCCACAGCGCGGCGATGAAGCCGACGGTGCCCCACACCCGGATCGGCGGGAAGTCGCGGACCACGTCCATGCCTTCGCGCTTGAGCGCGTTGTAGGCGACCGCGATCGCGAGCGAGATCGTCGGCATGTAGCACACCATGGTTGCCAGGATCAGCCAGAAGAAATGCTGCGGATCGTTCGCCGTCGGCAGCAGGCACAGGAACACGCCGCCGAGGATGTGCAACACGCCGTACAGGCGTTCGGCATTGATCCAGCGGTCGGCGACGATCCCCATCAGCGCCGGCATGAACAGCGAGGCGATGCCCATCGTCGAGAAGATCGCGCCGAAGCTGGTGCCGGACCAGTGGCGGTTCTCGAACCAGTAGCGGCCGATGGTGATCAGCCATGCCCCCCAGACATAGAACTGGAGGAAGTTCATGACGATCAAGCGCAGTCTCAGGCTCACCCGTGTGCTCCCCTTAGCTTGCGATGGCCGCGGTGCCATCGCCGATTACGCAGCCTAGGGCCAAACCGCACGCAGGTGAAGCACGCCTGCCAGGCGCGTCGCGTTCAGGCGTCGCGGGCGATGACCCGGTTGCTGCCGTCGTGCTTGGCCTGCTGCAGCCGGCGGTCGGCGCTGCCCAGCAGGGCCGACAGGTCGCTGCCGTCGTGCGGCCATGCCGCCAGGCCGGCGCTGATGGTGACCGTCTGCGGTTCCATGCCGCGCCCGGGCTGGAACGGGCGCTGCGCGATCTCGCGGCGCACGCGGTCGATCCGCTCCCATGCGCTGCCGATCGGGCAGTGCAGCAGCAGCACGAATTCCTCGCCGCCCAGCCGCACCAGCCGCTCGCGATCGTGCAGCTCGGCGTCGAGGGTGGCCGCGATCTGGCGGATCGCGCGGTCGCCGTCGGCATGTCCGATCTCGTCGTTGAGGCGGCGGAAGCGGTCGATGTCCAGCAAGGCCAGGGTCAGCGACTCGCCCTGGTTGCGGGCTGCATTGAAGATCCGCGGCATGCGCTGCGACAGCCACAGCCGGTTGGGCAGTCCGGTGAGGGTGTCGCGCCCGGTCAGTTCCACCAGCCGCTGCATGCGATGGACGATCGTCACCGTCAGCAGCGTCATGATCGCCAGCAGGACCACCCGCTCGACCTGGCTGGCGACCGCAACCGTGCCGTAATCGGCCGACACCAGCTGGTCCGGGCTGCTGCCCGAGGCGATCACGGTCCAGACCAGCAGCGCGTATTCGACGATCGCCAGGATGCCCACGAACATCGTCAGGCGGCCGTCGTTGCGCAACGCGGTCATCGCGATCGCGATCAGGTAGAAGCACCACACCACCAGGCTGTTGGTGGCCGCGACCCGGTCGCCGAACGCGAGCAGGACCAGGACGCCGGTGGTGGCGGTGACGTCGTAGATCCCGGTCGCGAACGGCAACCAGCCATGCCGCTGCGGTTGCCGCGCCAGCGCCAGCCACAGCTGCGCCATCAGGTTGACGAACACCGCCGCCGCCAGGCCGATCACGGTTTCGCTAGCGCGCGCGCCGCCGGCGGCATTGGCCAGCGGCAACAGCAGGACCAGGATCGACAACAGCGCCCGCAGGCGCGCGACCAGCAACTCGCCGCTGGCGCCGGTTTCCAGCATCACTTCATCGGGGCGCGCGAACATGGTCGTCGCCAGCTCGCGCAGCCATTGCAGGCTTGTATGCATCGTCCCCGTGGATCGCGCTCCCGTGCCCCCGGCGATCATAGCCGTGTCGCGCGGGATCGCGCGGCGTGGTTCAGCCGATCCCGCGCACGGCCACCCAGGCGCCCAGCACCAGGAACACCAGCGCCGCCACCCGCCGCGCAAGGTGCAGCGGCAACCTCGCGGCGAAGCGGCTGCCCAGCAGCACCACCGGCACGTTCGCCAGCAGCATGCCGGCGGTGGTGCCGACCACGACCGCCCACAGCGGGGCATAGCGCGCCGCCAGCAGGACGGTCGCCACCTGGGTCTTGTCGCCGATCTCGGCCAGGAAGAAGGCAATGACGGTCGCCACGAACGCGCCGTGGTTCGAGCCCGCCTGCGCCTCGTCGTCGTCGAGTTTGTCGGGCTTGAGCGTCCACGCCGCGATCGCGATGAAGCTGATCGCGACGATCCAGCGCAGCACCTGCGGCGTCAGCCACTGCGCCGCGAGCGCGCCCAGCGCGCCGGCCAGCGCATGGTTGAGCAGGGTCGCGACGAGGATGCCCGCGACGATCGGCCCTGGCCTCCGGAAGCGCGCTGCCAGCAGCAGCGCCAGCAGCTGGGTCTTGTCGCCGATTTCCGCGAGGGCGACGGTGCCCGTGGAAATGGCCATGGTCGTCCACAGCGTTGCACTGATCACGCGGGAGGAGCCTTGCCGGGGATGGCCGCCATTGTAGTGGTCGCGCGTCCGCGGCCGTTACACTCGCCCGCATTCCCCCTGGATCGACGCCATGCACTATCGCCGCCTGGGTTCCTCCGGCCTGCAGTTGTCCGCGCTGGCACTCGGCGCCTGGGTCACGTTCGGCACCCGCATCGGGCGCGGCGCGGCGCGCGAGCTGATCGCGGCGGCGTGGGACCACGGCGTCAACTTCTTCGACAACGCCGAAGGCTATGCCGACGGCGAAGCCGAACGCGTCATGGGCGATGTCATCGCCGACCTGCGCCTGCCGCGCGACGGCTACTGCGTGTCGAGCAAGGTGTTCTTCGGCGCGGCCAAGAACCCCGGGCCGACGCAGAAGGGCCTGTCGCGGAAGCATGTCACCGATGCCTGCCACGACGCGCTCAAGCGCCTGCGGGTCGATTACCTCGACCTGTACTTCTGCCACCGCCCCGATCCGGACACGCCGATCGAGGAAACCGTGCGCGCGATGGATACCCTCGTGCAGCAGGGCAAGGTGCTGTACTGGGGCACGTCGGAATGGTCGGCCGACCAGATCCGCGAGGCGCACAAGATCGCGCGCCTGCGCCAGCTGACGCCGCCGACGATGGAACAGCCGCAATACAACTTGCTGCATCGCGAGCGGGTCGAGTGCGAATACGCGCCGCTGTATGCCGAATACGGCCTGGGCACCACGATCTGGTCGCCCTTGGCCTCGGGCCTGCTGACCGGCAAGTACAACAACGGCTTCCCGTCCGATTCGCGCCTGGCGCAGCCGGGTTACGACTGGCTCAAGCGCGGCACGATGGGCGATGCCGGCTCGCGCCGGATCCAGCGCGCGCGCAAGTTCACCGCGCTGGCGACCGAGCTCGGGGTCGCGCCCGCACCGCTGGCGATCGCCTGGTGCCTGCGCAACCCCAACGTGTCCAGCGTCCTGCTCGGCGCCACCCGCACCGAGCAGTTGCTGCAGAACCTGCAGGCGCTGGAGCTGGCGCAGCGCTTCGACGACGCGGTGTGGAAGCGGGTCGAGGCGGTCACCGCCTGAGCGGCGCGGCAGCGCCGCCGATGTAATTCTGTCCGCCCGGAAGGCGTGCCTATACTCGCGCCAATTTCAGGGAGGGGTCTTTCATGTTCAGTGGCTCGTTGCTTGCGGTGGTCCTTCTGGTCGCCGCGGTGGTCATCCTGTTCAAGACCGTGCGCATGGTGCCGCAGGGTTACGAATGGACGGTCGAACGCTTCGGTCGTTACACCCACACGCTTTCGCCGGGCCTGCATTTCCTGGTGCCGGTGATGTACGGCGTCGGCCGCAAGGTGAACATGATGGAGCAGGTGCTCGAGGTGCCGAGCCAGGACGTGATCACCAAGGACAACGCGGTGGTCAAGGTCGACGGCATCGTGTTCTTCCAGGTGCTGGACGCCGCCAAGGCGGCGTACGAAGTCGCCACGCTGGAGATCGCGATCATCAACCTGGTGATGACCAACATCCGTACCGCGATCGGTTCGATGGACCTGGACGAGTCGTTGTCCAAGCGCGACGAGATCAACGCCAAGGTGCTGGTCGCGGTCGACCAGGCGACGCACCCGTGGGGCATCAAGGTCAACCGCATCGAGCTCAAGGACATCGCGCCGCCGCGCGACCTGATCGAGGCGATGGCGCGGCAGATGAAGGCCGAGCGCGAGAAGCGCGCCAACATCCTCGAGGCCGAGGGCTTCCGCCAGGCGGCGATCCTCAAGGCCGAAGGCGAGAAGCAGTCGACGATCCTGGAAGCCGAAGGCAACAAGGAAGCCGCGTTCCGCCAAGCCGAAGCGCGCGAGCGGCTCGCCGGCGCCGAGGCCAAGGCCACGCAGCTGGTGTCCGATGCGATCGCCGGCGGCAACGTGCAGGCGGTCAACTACTTCATCGCGCAGAAGTACATCGAGGCGTTCAAGTCGCTGGCCGAGGCGCCGAACCAGAAGTTCGTGATGATGCCGATGGAGTCGGCCGGCGTGATCGGCTCGCTCGGCGGCATCGCGGAGCTGGCGAAGGAAGCGATGGAGCGCCAGCCCGCGCGCGTCGCCGCGCCCAAGCCGCAAGCCGGAGCCTGAGCCATGCGCTGGGACGTGTTCACCTGGGCGGCGGTCGCGCTGCTGCTGTTCGCCGCCGAAGCGCTCGCGCCGGGCGCCTTCATGTTGTGGCTGGGACTGGCGGCCGCGGTGGTGTTCGTGATCGTGCTGCTGGTGCCGGGGATGTCGCTGCTGGCCCAGGCGGTCGCGTTCGTCGTGCTCAGCTTCGTGTCGATCCAGCTGTACCGGAAGTTCTTCCGCGGTCGCGAACCGCAGAGCGACCAGCCGGCGCTCAACCGGCGCACCGCCGCGCTGGTCGGCAGGGTGGTGCCGCTGGAACGCGCGATCGTCGCCGGCCACGGCCGCGTGCAGATCGCCGATGCCTACTGGGACGTCAGCGGACCGGAACTGCCGGCCGGCGCGCAGGTGCGTGTGGTCGCCGCCGACGGCATGACCCTGCGGGTCGAAGCGGCAGGCTGATGCCCGGGTCGACGTTGCGGCTGGGCCTGCTGCTGGCATGCGCCGCGATCGCCGGCGGCGCCTGCGCGCAGGACCTGTCGCGACAGGCCGGCTGGATCGGCACGGTGGTGCCGCCGTATGCGTCTGGCGTACGCGAGCTCTCGGGCAGTTGCGTCGGCGCCGGGCCCTCGGGCGATGCCATGTGCGCGGTCTCGATCACCGTCCTGCGCGACGAACAGAGCCATGTACGCACGCTGCTGGCCACGCGCGAGCTGCGCCACGCCGATGGCACGCCGGTCGGCGGCGACCGGCCGCTGCAACTGGCCACCGACGCGATCGAGCCGGGCGTGCTCGACGACCCGGATGTCGCTGTCGCCGTCGGCACCTGCCAGCAGGACGGGCGCGACGATCCGCGCATCGTCGCGGCGCTGCATCCGGCGCCGGAACCGGAATGGTTCGAGCACGTCCTCGGCGCGTGGCGCCTGGGCGACGATGGCCGCTTCCAGCCGCTGGCCACGACGGGCGTGCGCTGCCGCAACGAAGGGTTCGGCTACGACGGCTGAGCGGCGCGATGCGACCGGCGCCCCTCCAGGCGCTGCCCCAGCGAAGGCGCCACAAGCAAGTTCCGCCGCGGCGCGGGATAATCGGCGGCTCCCCTGCACGAGCGCGCCCATGACCCGCAAGACCATCCTCAACGACAGCCATCGTGCGCTCGGCGCGCGCATGGTCGACTTCGGCGGCTGGGACATGCCGCTGCACTACGGCTCGCAGGTCGAGGAACACCACCAGGTGCGCCGCGATGCCGGCATGTTCGACGTCTCGCACATGACCGTGGTCGACCTGACCGGCGCCCAGGTGCGGCCGTTCCTGCGCAAGCTGGTCGCCAACTCGGTCGACAAGCTGCAGAAGCCGGGCAAGGCGCTGTACACGACCATGCTCGACGCCAACGGCGGCGTGATCGACGACCTGATCGTCTACTTCATGGACGAATCGTTCTTCCGGCTGGTGGTCAACGCCGCAACCCGCGAGAAGGACCTGGCATGGATCCGCGCCCAGGCAGGTTCCTACGGCGTCGACGTGCGCGAGCGCGATGACTTCGCCATGGTCGCGGTGCAGGGTCCGGCCGCCCGCGAGCGCGTGCTCGGCCTGCTCGACGAAGCCGGCGCCAGGGCCGCCGGAAAGCTCACGCGCTTCGCCGCGGCGCAGGTGGCGATGCAGGACGGCACGCCGCTGTTCGTCGCCCGCACCGGTTACACCGGCGAGGACGGATTCGAGATCGTGGTGCCGACCGGGCAGGCGGTCGCGCTGTGGAACGCTCTGCTCGCCGCGGGCGTGAAGCCGGCGGGCCTGGGCGCGCGCGACACGCTGCGGCTGGAAGCGGGCATGAACCTGTACGGGCAGGACATGGATGAATCGGTGACGCCCTACGAGGCCGCGCTTGGCTGGACCGTCGCGCTCGACGCGGACGCCGATGCCAGGCCGCGCGATTTCAATGGCCGCTCGCGACTCGAGGCCCAGCACGCCGAGGGCGCGCCGACCCAGATGATCGGCCTGGTGCTCGACGACAAGGGCGTGCTGCGCCACGGCCAGAAGGTCCTGACCGCCAACGGCGAGGGCGAGATCCTGTCGGGCACGTTCTCGCCGACGCTGGGCAAGGCGATCGCGTTCGCGCGGGTGCCGGCCGGGGTGCCCGGCGACATCCGCGTCGACATCCGCGGCAAGGAAGTGCCGGTGCGGATGGTCAAGTTCCCGTTCGTGCGCGACGGCAAGCCGCAGGACGGCATCTGATGTCGCTTGAACCGGCAACGCCACGGCCTAAACTAGCGTCCCGTTCCCCACATCACGTTCGACCACACGGAGCAGCACGATGAGCGAGATCCCCGGCGACCTGAAGTTCCTCAAGTCCCATGAATGGGCCCGCGTCGAAGGCGATGGCAAGGTGACCATCGGCATCTCCGACCACGCGCAGGGGCTGCTCGGCGACCTGGTCTACGTGGAACTGCCCAATGTCGGGGACCACATCGAAGCCGGCACCGCATGCGCGGTGGTGGAATCGGTGAAGGCGGCTTCCGACGTGTACGCGCCGATCAGCGGCACCGTGGTCGAGGTCAATTCGGCGCTGTCCGACAAGCCGGAAACGATCAACGAGGACGCCTACGGCGACGGCTGGATCTTCGTCGTCGAGGCCGAGGAGCCTGAACAGCTCAACGAACTGCTCGATCCCGACGCCTATGCCGAACTGCTCGAGGAAGACGACCACTGAGTCGCCTGCACTCGCATTCGGGTTGTCCCCGACCGGCCGCGCAAGCGGCCGGAATCGTTTCCGGCCATCGCGTCGCGCCCGACGCCGACGCGCTCGACGCGACGCGCATGCGGATGCCACGATCGATCGCGAACGGCATCGCACGCACCGCGCATGGTTGCCGGGCCGGCTCGCGGCGTCCGCGAAAGTTTGCGCAAATCGGCGCAAATGCGCTTGTGCGACGCGCCATGGGCAGCCCTCGCGGAAATTATTTTCCAGTCGTTCCGGACTGCCTCCGCGACCGTTGCCGGCGTTGTTCGATGCGATCCCGGATCGTCGTTGCATGCAGGCGCGCGCACGGTGGATTGGCGCGAATGCGCGGAAAACACCGGCTCTTTTTGCAATTCGCGTGGCGCGTGCAGGCAGTGCGCGTGTCCGCGACGGCACGCATGCATGCGGGTGTCGTTGCTGGTGCGGTGGCCGGGACCGTCGCCGGACCCGGAAAAAAATCCGGCGGGGTTGTTGACAGTTGAAAAAACCGTGATTAGGTTTCGCCCAGCAGACGCACCCTGCCGAAGCGAGTGAGACAAATAGCCGCGACAACGCGCTGCACAACCAAGCCCTCCGCCCGGACACACGCAACGGTGGACACGGGCATCGTCTCTCCGGGGAAAGCGAACACGCACTTCAAATCATCGGCCCGCGGCGCTGCACGTCGTGGGCTTTTTGTTGCCGGGAACCCCGTTTCCCGGATGCCGGAATCCGTTCCGGCGCGCCTCGCGCGTCGGCGGCTGGTCGCGGGTCCGATACCCGCGATGCTGTTTTGCACTGGGCCGTAGTACCCGCAAGTCAACTGACGAGGAGCCATCTCATGGCCATGAAGAAAGCTGCGAAGAAGTCCGCCAAGAAGGCGACCAAGAAGGCCGCCAAGAAACCGGCGAAGAAGACCGCCCGCAAGACCGCCAAGAAGGCAGTCGCCAAGAAGCGCCCGGCCAAGAAGGCCGCCAAGAAGACCGCTCGCAAGACCGCGAAGAAGGCCACCCGCAAGGTAGCCAAGAAGCGTCCGGCCAAGAAGGCCGCCAAGAAGACCGCGAAGAAGGCCGCCAAGAAGGCCACCCGCAAGGTCGCCAAGAAGCGTCCGGCCAAGAAGGCGGCGAAGAAGGCCACCAAGAAGGCTGCGAAGAAGACCGCCAAGAAGGCGGCCACCAAGAAGAAGCCTGCCAAGAAGGCCGCGAAGAAGGCCAAGCGTCCGGCGAAGCGCGCCCCGGTGGCGATGCCTTCGGCTCCGGCGCCGATGATGTAAGCAAGCCCCGATTAGTCGTAATCAGGACTCTCCCTCCGCGATGCCCAGGCGGAGGGGGAGTTTTTTATTGCGCCTCGATTCACCCCGTCTACGGTGCCCTCCAACGCGCCGCAGCGCGCTGCGAACCCTCCAGTTGCGAGGTTTTTAACTGTTTGCAGCGCAGACAAGACAACGCCGGCACTCGGCCGGCGTCGTCGGCACCACGGATCGATCCCGGCTTACTTCGGCATCGCGTCCGAGGTCGAAGCATCGCTTCCCGCATCGTCCCCGTTCTCGGATTGCGACCTGGACTGGATCGCGTACAGGGTGCGGCTTTCGGTCTCGTCATCGAGCCAATCGCCGGCCGGCAGGCCGATCGCGCTGTCCAGGATCGTCGGCAGCAGGCCGCTGGGCAGGACGCTTTCGCTGTTCCACAGGATCACCACGCCGAAGTCGCGCTCGGGGACCATCGCGATCACCGCGCGATAGCCCTGTACCGCGCCGCCGTGGAAGACCACGCGGTGCCCGGCATAGTCGTAGACGCGCCAGCCGATCCCGTAGCCGGCGGCATTCAGGCGACCGCGGCGCCATGAGGAGCCATGGGTTTCGCCGGGCGTGTCGACCACGGGGGCATGCAGGGTCGCGAGCAGCGACTCGGGCAGGACGTCCGGGCGATGGCCGGTCTGGGCGACCAGCCACTGCGCCATGTCGCTGATGCTGGCATTGACGCCCGCGGCCGGCGCGACCCGGTAATAACTCGGCTTCGGCGTCAGCGCCACCCAGCCACCGCGACCGCGCACGTGCGGTCGTGCCCAGCGCGGGCTCGCCTCGATGCCTTCCAGTCCGTAGCTGGCGTCGTTCATGCCCAGCGGCTTGAAGATCTGCTGCGCGACCGCGTCCTGGTAGAACTTGCCGGTCACCGCGAACACCACGTCGCCGATCAGGCTGAAGGCGATGTTCTGGTAGCCATAGCACTGGCCCGGCATGCAGCTCATCGGCGCGTAGGCCAGCTTCTGCACCAGGCTGCGGTAATCGACGTTGGCTTCCAGGTCGCGGTCGTAGGTGTTGTGGACCAGGCCGGCGCGCTGGCTCACCACGTCGGCAACGGTCAGCTGCTGCGCGGCCCCGGGCTGCGAGAACTGCAGGCCGGGCATGTAGTCGGTGACGTGGCTGTCCCAGCGCAGGGCGCCCTGCGAGACCAGCATCCCGGTCAGCGTGCCGGCGAACGCCTTGGACAGCGAGGCAAGGCGGAACACGGTGTGGGTGTCGACCGGTTGCGGGGCATCGACATCGGTGACGCCGTAGCCGCGCAGGCTGAGGATGCGGCCGTCGCGC
>Ga0310810_10011006_pt1 | contig 10562 bp, 8 predicted proteins | sample NCmetagenome_FD_207641 | JGI IMG/M metagenome (GOLD analysis project Ga0310810, IMG submission 207641) | Soil microbial communities from experimental microcosm in Duke University, North Carolina, United States - NC | ecosystem: Engineered > Artificial ecosystem > Soil microcosm > Unclassified ... | reverse complement strand
GCAGTACAGCGTGCCGCCGTCGCGTTCGACGACGCCGACCACGAGATGGATCTCATGCGATTTGGCGATCTTGCCCAGCCGCTCGACAGCGGGTCCGGGAATGTCGACGCTGCTCTCCCAGTAGCGGTGGAAGTCGTCGCGGCCGGCTTCGGTCCGCGCGCCGACGACGGCGCCGAAATCGAGGCCGCGCGGGTACGCGGACACAAAGGCTTCCGGAAAGAGCACGAGCCGCGCACCCTGCCGCGCTGCGTCGCAGGCGAGCGACTGCAGCTTGTCGAGCGTCCGCTCGCGATCGAAGACGACGGGCGACGACTGGACGACGGCGACCTTGAATCGATTCTCCACGCCCGCAACGATACACCGCGGCGCGGCGTACAAGTTGCGCATGAATCTGCAGTCTGACGGTCCCGGCACACCACGCGCGCCGCCGCACGGCGATCGTGATCGTCGGCCGGCGCGGCCTAACCCCTTGATTTCATGGGGCCCTGACGCTCGTGTCGGAGCCGCTCGCAGCTGCGGCCCGCCGCTTGCCATCTGGTCCGGCCGGGAGACGACGACATGGACCAGACCTTCAACATCGTGATCGACCAGCTGGTGGAAGACGAGGAATTCCGCGACGCCTTTCTCCGCAACCCGCGCAAGACGCTCCGGCTCGCCCGCGAGTGGGGCCTGCCGTTGTGCGACAGCGAGGTGTACTCGCTGCTCGCGATGACGCCGTCGGTGTGGACCCGCGTCGCGCAGGCCATGACGGCTCGGCTGCAGGAGGCGGCGTAATGCGCACAGCGATCAGAGCCGGCCTGTTGGTCGGCTGCCTTGCGCTGATTCCGGCCACCGCGTCGGCGCAGAAAGTCAGCGTCGACTACGACAAGAGCGTCGATTTCTCGACGTACCGGACATACGCGTGGCGTGCGCTCGGGGCGTCGCCGAATCCGCTGATGGACAAACGGATCCTCAACGCCATCGACGCGCAGCTTGCCGCCAAAGGATGGACGAAGGTGGAGGCCGAGCCGGTCGCCATCGTCATCTACCGCGCCGGCGTTGACGTGCGCCGCCAGTTGAACGAATGGCGCAGCGGGCCGCGATGGAGCGGCATCGGCACGGTGAGCGTCGAGGAGATTCACACCGGGCAACTCGCCGTCGACATCTACGACGCCTCCACGCGACAACTGCTGTGGCGCGGGCTTGCGAGCGACACGATGGCCGACAACCCGGAGAAAAACGAGAAGCGCCTGAACGACGCTGTCGCCAAGCTGTTCAAGCAGTTTCCGCCGCGGTGATCGATCGCAGCAACGAGGCACGCACATGAAAACGGCTCGCGCGAATGTCTGTATCGTCGGCGGCGGACCCGGCGGATTGATGCTGGGACTGCTGCTCGCCAAACGCGGCGTGCACGTCGTGGTCCTCGAGGGACACGAGAACTTCGCGCGCGAATTCCGCGGCGAAGTGCTTCAGCCGAGCACGTCGCGGCTGCTCGACGAGCTCGGACTGCTCGAGTACGTCCTGGAGCAGCCGCACTCGATCCTCGACTCCGGCAAGGTCCGCATGAACGGCGACGAGATTGGGGAATTCGCGTTCAAGAAGATCTCGCCCGAATACCCGTACGCGATCTGGATGCCGCAATCCGTGTTTCTGGAGGCGATGCTCCGGAAGGCGGAGCAGTTCCCGACGTTTCAGTGCTGGATGGGCGCGAAGGTGTCGAATCTGATTCGGCAGGACGGCTGCGTCGTCGGCGTCAGCGGCGTGCAGCACGGCAGCGAGCCGTTCGAGGTGCGGGCCGACGTCGTGGTCGGCGCGGACGGACGATATTCGATGATCGCGAAGCTCGGCGGCTTCAAGGCGGCCTACGAGCATCACGATTTCGATCTCGTCTGGTTCACGATCCCGCAGCCGGCGGGCTGGTCGGGCACGATGTATGTGTCGCTCGGCTCGAGGGTCCGCGGATTGTTGCTGCCGAAGTATCCGCATGACATTCAGGCGGGCATGGCGCTGCCGACCGGCCAGTGGAAGCGATGGCGCACCGAGGGCATTGCCGCCGTCGCCGCGCGCGTCCGCGACTTCGACCCGATGTTCACCGAATTCGCCGATGGGCTGAAGGACTTCACCCCGTTCTTTCCGCTCGAATGCACGGTCCGCCTGATCGAGGACTGGGCGCAGGACGGCCTCCTGCTGATCGGCGATGCCGCGCACACCATGAGCCCCGTCGGCGCGATTGGCGTGAACGTCGCGATTGCCACGGCCGCGGTTGCCGCGCAGGTCATCTATCCGCGCGTTGGCCGCGGGCCGATCCGCCGCGCGGACCTCCAGGAGGTCCAGCGACTGCGGGAAAAGGACGTGCGGACGCTGCATGCCCTGCAGCTTCAGGGGCAGCGGCTGCTGGTCGGGAGCGATCACCCCGGATTCATGAGGCGGCATGTCGTACCGACGTTCCTGCCGCTGCTGCTGCGGTCGCCGCTGATGCCCCGCATTCAGCGCCGCGTATTCTTCGGCGCGCCGCTGCCGCCGCTGGACGCGGCCTTCAGTTTTCGCAGCGCGGCGAAGGAGGCCGCATAAGACCGCTCGGCTAATGCCTCGCGCTCCGTCCTGAGAGCGCTACACTTTACAGATTCCCAATGCCCCCACGCTGGCCGCTCTCCATGGCGCTCGCCGCTATCGAGGGCGACGTGTGGGCGTCGCCTCGGCTCGCGGCGTTTGGCCTGATCGAGCCCGCTCCTGACGGCGGGCTGCTCTTCGAGATTCGCACCCGCCTGGCCGTCGCTGGAGCGGTGACAACCGCAGTGGAATTTCGGCCGGGCGGCGAGATCGATCGCGTGCGCGGCGTGTGGCAACTGGGGCCGCTCGTGCGCGTCCCGCTGAACGGCGACGGCGCGGAGCTGTTCGCCGCACCTCCTGCCGACGGCAACGAGCTGGAACCGGCGCTTGTTGCAGCGCTTGGCGAGCGCGTGACCGCTGCCTACGCGGCCGGCGAATCGATCGACGCGGCGGAGGATCGTCTCACTCGCGTCCACGCCGTCGCCGACGCGCTCCAGGCGTTGGGCTCCGCGCTCGATCTCCGCGAGGTGTTCAGCCAGTTGTCAGTTGCGGCGCGGCAGGCGGTGCCACACGACCTCTGCCTCGTCAGCCTCCGCGAGGACGGCGGTCGCCGCCTGCGCCTGCACGCGCTGGCGGCCCCGGACGGCATGACCATCCCCGAGATCATCGACAATCCATATTCCTTGGCGCTCAGCCGGACGTGGACGATCAACATCGTTCACGACCTCGCAAACCATCCGCTCGAACGCAACATGCCAGCCGCGCGTATCGGTCTGCGCTCGGCGATCCGCGTGCCCATCGCGCTCGGCGGGGACCTCATCGGCGCGCTCGATTTCGGTGCGTTCGCGCCGCACCGCTACACCGACGCCGATCGCGCGATCGTCCTCCGGCTCGGCGAGTACGTCGTGCTGGCCCTCTCGCATCAGCGGCTCGCGAACGAGGCGCGCGAGGCTGCCGAAGTGCGCGAGCGGGCCGCGAACCTCGAGCTGCTCGAGGATCTGCTGCGGACGCTGACCGGCGTACTCGACATTCGCGACGTCTTCGACCGCGTCTCCTCCATCAGCCACAAGGTGATGACGCACGACGCGATGTCGATCTCGATTCCGAGCGACGACGGCCACAGCTGGACGATCCACGTGGCAACCGGTTATCTCGAGCACCTGCCCCTCCCGTACACGATGCGCGCACCGACGCCGCGGCTCCTCGACACGCACTGGGACTACGAGCTCGTCGACGACATGCAGGCGCAGCGCAAGTACGACGGCACGCCGTCCGTGGATGCCGGCATGCGCGCGCTCCTCAGTATCCCTGTCTGGGTCGAAGGCCGCCTGCAGGCGACGGTCAACTTCTACTCGAGGGAGCCCGAGCACTTCGCGAAAGACGACGTGCTCTTGGGACGGCGGATTGCGGATCACATCGAGCTGGCGCTCTCGCATCAGCGGCTCGCGGAAGAATCGCGCCGCACCGCGGAGCTGCAGGCACGGGCGGCGCGAGTCGATTTGCTCGACGAGCTCGTGGCGACAGTCACCGATCGCGTGTCCGCCGTGGCCAAGCGTGTGTTGCCGCACGACATGCTCGTGCTCGCGATCGTCCTGCCGGACGGCGCCAACGCCCGCGCGTACGCCCGCTCCGGCGCGGAAGCGGCCAACGTGCCGGCGACGCTGCCGATTCCGCCGGAGTTCATCGGCAACGACGCCTGGGAGTTCGACATCGTCGACGATGCGACCACCCACCCGAGTCAGCGCAACCTGCACGCCGCGCGCCTCGGGTACAAATCGGCGCTGCGCGTACCGATCCGCCTCGACGGGAAGTTCGTGGCGGCCGTCGCGTTTCTCGCCTATCCGATCGCGACGTATACCGTGGCCGACGTGCCGGTCGCACGGCGAATCGCCGACCGGCTGGCGTTGGCGCTTGCGCGCGAGCGCGGCCGCGAAGAGACCAGGCGCGCTGACGAGGCGTCGGCGCGCGCCTCGAAGCTCGAGTCGCGCGTCCGCGCGCTCACCGAGGAGCTCGACGCGCGGACGGGCTACCGGCGGGTCGTGGGCGAATCGGCGTCGTGGCGCGCAGCGCTGACGCACGCGACGCAGGTCGCCGCGACGGACACTACGGTGCTCCTGCTCGGCGAATCGGGGACCGGCAAGGAGGTCATCGCCCGGTTCGTGCACCGCGCGTCGGCGCGGCGCGACGGCCCGTTCGTCGCGCTCAACTGTGCGGCGCTGCCCGAGCAGCTGCTCGAAGCGGAGCTCTTCGGCTACGAGCGCGGCGCCTTCACCGGCGCCACGCAGAGCAAGCCGGGCCAGCTCGAACAGGCCGGGGGCGGCACGCTGTTCCTCGACGAAGTGGGCGAGATGACGCTGCCGGCGCAGGCGAAATTTCTGCGCGTGCTGCAGGAGCGCGAGTTCCAGCGGCTCGGCGGCACGCGCGTCCTGAAGAGCGACGCGCGCATCGTCGCGGCGACCAACCGCGACCTCGCGCGCGCGATCGCGCAGGGTACGTTCCGCGAGGATCTCTTCTATCGCCTCAACGTGTTCGCCATCCGGCTGCCGCCGCTGCGCGATCGGCGCGACGACGTGCTGCCGCTGAGCGAAGCGTTTCTCGCCGACATCGCGCGCGGCCTCGGCCGGCCGCCGTCGGGGATCTCGAAGGACGCGCGCCAGGCGCTCACGGAATACGAGTGGCCGGGCAACGTACGCGAGCTGCGGAACATTCTCGAGCGCGCCGCGATCCTCTGCGAAGGCGGCCTCATCACGCACGAGCACTTGTCGCTCGGGGCGCTGACACCGCGGGCGGCCGCGCCGCCGCCGACGCCGGCAGCGATGCTGCAGCCGGCGTCCCCGTCGTCGGCCACCGATCTGAAGTCCATGGAGCGCGCGCTCATCGAGCAGGCGCTGCGCGACGCGCGATTCAACAAATCCAAGGCTGCCACGGCGCTCGGCTTGACGCGCGCGCAGCTCTACGTCCGCATGAAGCGGTACGGCCTCGAGTGATGCTGCTGTCCGACTTCGGCGACGACGTCCGGGCGATCGTCGATGTCGAGGCGTACGGCATCGTGCTCGCGAAACCCGATCAGCGCGCGAAGCTGGTGACGCGTCATCGGGCCGGCGTCAACGCGCATCTCGTTCCCGTCGAGCGCCTCATCTGGCCGCTCCTGCCTGCGCTCGAGGCGGCTTCTGCGGTCACGAGCCTGTCGCAGCACCCCGAGGCGCATCCGGTGTTCGAACGGCTGCGCAGATACCGCATCGACGCCCTGCTGGTGGTCCCGCTGCCCGACCAGATCGGTGTGCTCTGGACAGGCGTAAAGGGCGCCGACCCATTTACGAACGCGAAGATCGGCGCGTTCCAGGCGTTGACGGCACGGATCGCCGCCGCGATCCGTGATCCGGAGCCGCGCGATGCGCGGCTTAGCCGGCTCGCGCGCATCGACGCGGTCGAGCGGATGGTCCCGGTGATCGCGGGATCGCTCGACGTGCGCGATGTCTTCCAGCAGCTGTCCGACGTCGCGAAATCCGTCCTGCCCCACGATGGCGCGACGATCCAGATTCTCTCCGACGACCACGTGCACGCACGGCTGTACGCGCTCAACGGCATCCCGCGCGACATCGTCCCAGACGTGTTCGCGACCAACTACGCGCCGGTGTTCAACGAGACCTTTCTGTTTTCGCTGCACGACGATCTGCTCGCGAGCGATGCCGAACGCGATCGGCCGACGGCCAAAGCAGGGATGCGCTCGGCGCTTCGCTTGCCACTCTGGTTCGGCGGCCGCATCGGCGGCGCGCTCGAGCTGAGCTCCAAAGCCGTCGGCGCGTATCGAGAGGACGATGCGGCGGTGGCGCGGCGGATTGCGGACTACGTGACGCTTGCCATCGCGCATCAGCGGATGGCGGACGAGGCGAAGCGCGCGGCGGCGCTGCAGGCGCGATCCGACCAGCTGTTCGCGCTCGACGATCTGCTGGCGGCGCTGTCGGGCGTCTTGGATCTCCGCGAGGTCTTCGATCGCGTCGCCGTCGTGGCGCAGAAGGTACTGCCGCACGATGGCATGGGCGTCACGCGCATCCTGCCAGGCGAGCGGATCCGCGTCCACGCGATCAGCGGATTCGGCGCGGATGTCCCTGAATCGTTCGAGCAGCGGATCGCCGAGCCGTCGATGCTCACCGATCCGTGGGAGTTCCGACTCATCGACGACATGGCGAGCGATCCCCGGTACGCCGAATCGCCGACGAAGAAGGCCGGGATGAGATCGGTGCTCGGCCTGCCGGTCCGGCTCGAAGGCGGCCGCTTGTTCGGCGGCGTCAATTTCTACTCGCGGACCGTCGGTCGGTTCACAGAGCAGGACGTGCTCGTCGGCAAACGCATCGCCGATCATCTGACGCTCGCGCTCTCGCACGAGCGCCTGGCCGACGAGGCGCGCCTCAGCGCGGATCTGGCGGCGCGCGCCGCCAACCTCGAGCTGCTCGACGATCTCCTCGCGGCGCTCACAGACAAGGAAGGGCTGAACGAGCTGATCGATCGGATCTCGACGATTGCCGGCAAGGTGCTGCCGCACGACGCGATCGTCGTGCCGGTGGTGCTGCCGGACAATCAGCGCGCGCGTATCTACGCCAAGGCCGGCACGGAGGTCGTGAATTTTCCGGAGATCGTTCCGCTGCCAGACGAGTTCAAGGCCGCGGATTTCGATCACGAGATCGTCGACGACCTCCTGCGGCGCACGGAGTCGCCGAGTACCATCAGCGCCGCCTTGGGCTTCCGATCCTCGCTGCGGATGGCGATTCGCGTCGAGGGGCGGTTTGTCGCCGGCGTGTCGTTTCTCTCGCGACAGCCGGCTGCATTCCGGCCCGCGGACGTAGCGGTGGCCCGTCGGATCACCGATCGCTTCGCGCTGTGCCTGCAGCGGGAGCGAGGCCTGGACGCGTCGCGCCGCGCCGACGAAGCGTCGGCGCGTGCGCAGCGGCTCGAAGCCCGCGTCCGCGAGCTCACCGAGGAGCTCGACGCACGGACCGGTTACCGCCGCGTCATCGGGCAGTCGACGTCGTGGACGCATGCGTTGACGCAGGCGACGCAGGTCGCCGCCACGGAGACGACCGTGCTCCTGCTCGGCGAGTCGGGGACCGGCAAGGAAGTCATCGCGCGCTTTCTGCACCGCGCGTCGAACCGGCACGGCGGTCCGTTCATCGCCCTGAACTGCGCCGCGCTGCCCGAGCACCTGCTCGAGGCGGAGTTGTTCGGCTACGAGCGCGGCGCTTTCACCGGCGCGACGCAGAGCAAGCCTGGGCAGCTCGAGCTGGCCGCGGGCGGCACGCTGTTTCTCGACGAGGTCGGCGAGATGGCGCTGCCGGCGCAGGCGAAGTTCCTGCGCGTGCTCCAGGAACGCGAGTTCCAGCGACTGGGTGGTACCCGCGTCCTCAAAACCGACGCGCGCATCGTCGCGGCCACCAACCGCGACCTTGCGCAGGCGATTACGAAAGGGCAGTTCCGCGAGGATCTGTTCTACCGGCTCAACGTGTTCGCGATCCACCTGCCGCCGCTCCGCGATCGGCGCGACGACGTGCTGCCGCTGAGCGAGGCGTTTCTGGCGGAATACGGCCGGACGCTTGGCCGTCCGCCGGCTGGAATCTCACGCGACGCGCGAAAGTGCCTGATGGAATACGACTGGCCCGGGAACGTCCGCGAGTTGCGCAACATTCTGGAGCGCGCGGCAATTCTTTGCGATGGTGGGTTGATTACTTCCGATCACTTGGCACTGTCCGCCCCAGTCGCGGCGCCGGCTGCGCCAGCGGCCATCGACGAGCCGATCGGACACGCAACCGCCGCTCCGGCATCGGCGGGCGATCTCAGCGCGATGGAACGCGCCATGATCGAGCAGGCACTGCAGAACGCGCGCTTCAACAAATCGAAGGCGGCCGCAGCGCTCGGTCTGACGCGCGCGCAGTTATACGTCCGGATGCGGCGCTACGGGCTGGACTAGACACATGATCATCGGGATCTTCGCGGTGTCGCGATCCAGCTGAAGCATCGACATCACCTGGAAGCCTTCCGGATCGTCCATCGACAGGCAGACCACAATCATGTCCGGCGCGACGCGCTTGATCTGCGAGTAGGCGTGCTGAGGCGGCTCGACGACGACCATGTCGTAGTTCCCCGCTTGCGCAATTGCCCCCATCACGCGCTCGTCACCTTCGTGTCCGACCACCAGGGCGGTCCGGATCGAATGGGGCGCCGGCCGGGCTTGCACGGTTGCGGTAGGAGTCGTAGGAGTCGTCATCGCGTCCTCCACTGCCGGTCTGTAGGGCAAATGTGATGCCGTCGCCGCCAGCCGTCTCGAGCGCGAAAAATCGAACAAATCAGCCGAGTCGGTGACGCCTGGCGGTGGCGCAGCGTGGATCGACATCCGCAAGTTGTCGATTTCGGTGCAATCAGCGTTTGCGCCCGTCCGCGGCGATTGCCGCGATCGATTCAATGCAACCACCGGAACTGCAAGGGCTTAGCGACTGCCGCCGACGGCTGATGAGATATGGCGTCGCGCTTGCCTTGTGGCGGGGCGGAGGAACGGTGACGCAACGCTGCATCGAGATCGTGGTTGGCCGGCTGGTGACCGACGAGGAATTCAGGCAGACGTTCCTGTCAGATCCGCACAGAGCGCTCAGCGAGCTGCTCGAACGCGGCGCGCATCTGAGTCACGCCGAGATCGCCGCGCTCATCGCGACCGATCCGTCGCTGTGGGATCGGATCGCCGAAGACGTCGATCCGCGCCTGCAGAAAGTCAGCCTCAAAGTTTAAGCACGGAGTGCGAAATGAAGCGTTTCAGTGAGCTGTCGATACCCGTGTGTCTACGCACGCTCGTCCCGCCGCGGCTCCCCGACCGGCAGGCCTTGCCGGCGAATCGAGCCGCCGATCCCGCCCACGCACCCGCCGCGTGCCGGCGCCTGACCTCGAACGGTCGGGCGCCGCGCAAGCCTTGCCGGGTGGGATGAGGAGAAGGAGCGAACATGCTGATGGTTGATGTCGGGACGTTCAAGACGCTCGATACGCTCGACGCGGCCGACCAGGCGCGCGTCGGCGGCAAGGCGTACAACTGCGCGCGGCTCCGCCAAGCCGGCTTTCCGGTGCCGGACGCGCTCATCGTGCCGAGCGACGCGACCGAGTCGCAGATTCAGGCGCTCCGTCACGATCAGTGGCTCGACGCCGCGCCGGCGGGGACACGCTACGCCGTGCGTTCATCGGGCCTCGGCGAAGACAGCACGGGACACTCGTTCGCCGGCATTCACGAAACCCAGCTGAACGTCGAACGCGATCAGATCGTTGAAGCGGTTATCGTGTGCCGCCGGTCCGCGGCGTCCGATCAGGCGCGGGCGTACCGCCGCGCCCGCGGCATCGGCGAGGACGAAGCGGGCATCGGCGTGCTGGTGCAGCGGATGGTCAGCGCAGCCGTCTCCGGAGTGGCGTTCACGACCAATCCGATCACCGGCGCAGCCGAAATCGTGATCAACGCGGCGCCCGGCCTGGGTGAGGCCCTCGTGAGCGGCCTCGTCACGCCAGACGAATACCGACTGAACAAGAGCGACCTCGCGGTGATCGACGCAACCACGGTGTCGAACACGCTCGACGGCGCGAAGCTCGCGGAGCTCGGCGACATGATCCGGCGCATCGAGCAGCATTACGGCGCGCCGCAGGACATCGAGTGGTGCCACGACGGGACCGGCTTCTGGATCGTCCAGTCGCGTCCGATTACGACGACGAAGATCGATCCGATCGAGTGGACGCGGGCGAATCTCGCCGAGGTCCTTCCCGACCAGCTCTCGCCCCAGGCGCTCGACGTGTACGAGCCGCTGCTCAACACGGCCGAGCGGACGTTCTTCGGCCGGCTGATGGCGCCGCAGTCCGAGCGTGGACCGATCGTCAAGTCGTTTCACGGCCGGCTCTATTTCAATCTGTGGCAACTGCGGCACGTGACCTCGATCGTCCGCGCCCCGTTCGCCGAAACGCTGCGATCGCTCGGGCATTCGGAGCGCATCAAGCCGGAAGACGAGATTACGACA
>Ga0310810_10011005_pt1 | contig 10563 bp, 8 predicted proteins | sample NCmetagenome_FD_207641 | JGI IMG/M metagenome (GOLD analysis project Ga0310810, IMG submission 207641) | Soil microbial communities from experimental microcosm in Duke University, North Carolina, United States - NC | ecosystem: Engineered > Artificial ecosystem > Soil microcosm > Unclassified ... | reverse complement strand
GCGGCCGATTCGATTTGTCTGGTCGGCAACCCGGACGTGCCCTCGGTACGCAACGCCCAACGGCTGCTCGACCGCATCGGTCAGATGGGCACGTCGGGCGATCGCGTTCGGCTGCTGATGAACCGCGCCGCGGAGCCGTATCCGATTCCGCCCGCGCAGATCGAAAAGGCGGTTGGTCACCCCATCTTCCACACGTTCCTGAGCGACTACAAGACGGTGTCCACGGCACTCAACTCGGGTGTGCCGATTGCGCTCGCGGGCAACAGCGAGCTGGCGTCGCAGTTTGCCGAGTTCGCACGACGCATCGTGGATCCGTCGTCGCCTGAAGCCGCCGTGCCGTCCAAGCGCAGCTCGCTCGGACTGCAGCGTCTGGCTTCCATGTGGTAATCGATCATGCGTAACGCTGCTGCTCCCTCTACACCCCCGTCCGTTCCATCGCGCCTGGCGCCGGTGGCCGCGCAGGCACAGGCTGCCGTCCGCCAGCAGTATCTCGAGCTGCGCGCCTCCGTCCATCGCAAGCTGCTCGGCCGCCTGAACCTGGAAGCGCTTGCCCATGTCGATCGCGCCAAGGCAGAAGGCGAGATCCGGACGCTGCTCGCTCAACTGCTGTCGGAGGAGTCCACTCCGATCAGCCTGGCCGAACGCGAAACGCTCTTTGCCGAAGTCCTGGACGACGTCTTCGGCCTCGGGCCGCTCGAGCCGCTGCTGCGCGACCCGAGCATCAGCGACATTCTGGTCAACACCTATCGCAGCGTCTTCGTCGAGCGCCGCGGTCAGCTCGAGCGCGTGACCGCAACCTTCCAGGACGATGCGCATCTGCTGCGCGTGATCGATCGGATCGTGAGCCGCATCGGCCGGCGCGTGGACGACAGCTCGCCGATGGTCGATGCGCGACTCGCCGATGGCTCGCGTGTCAACGCCATCATTCCGCCGTTGGCGGTTGACGGTCCGCTGCTCTCGATTCGCCGGTTCCCGACCGACCGTCTCAAGGCTGAGGACCTCGTCAACCTGGGCGCGCTGACCAAGCCGATGCTCGACTTTCTCAGCCACTGCGTCCGCGCCCATCTGAACTGCATCATCAGCGGCGGAACCGGCGCCGGCAAGACGACGCTGCTGAATGTGCTCTCCAGCTTCATCTCGTCGCGCGAGCGCATCGTGACGATCGAAGACGCCGCCGAATTGCAGCTCCATCAGGAGCACGTGGCCCGGCTCGAAACGCGCCCGCCCAACGTCGAAGGCAAAGGCGCCATCCGCCAGCGGCAGCTCGTGGTCAACGCGCTGCGTATGCGGCCCGATCGCATCGTGGTTGGCGAGGTGAGAAGCGAAGAAGCGCTCGACATGCTCCAGGCGATGAATACCGGCCACGACGGATCGCTGACCACGGTTCACGCCAACACGCCGCGCGACGCGCTGACCCGTATCGAAACGATGATCGCGATGGGGTCGACGAACCTGCCGGACAAGGCGATGCGTCAGCAGATTGCATCCGCGATCCACCTCGTCGTGCAGCAGACGCGATTGGCCGACGGCACGCGCAAGGTGACGAGCATCTCCGAGATCACCGGCATGGAGGGTGACGTGATCACCATGCAGGAGATCTACGTGTTCGAGAAGGCCGGCATCAACAAGGAAGGCAAGGTCGTGGGCCGCTTCCGCGCGACCGGCGTGCGGCCCAAATGCTCGGAACGGCTCAAGGCCGCCGGCATCGTGCTGCCGCCCGAGATGTTCGAAGGCGTCGTGGAGGTGCGGTAAATGCTGATCGCCTTCCTCGCTTTCCTCGTGGTGACCGGCGTGGTCGCGGCCGCCGGTATCGGCGCACTGCGGCTGCCGGGCACCCTCGCCGATCGGCGGATGGCAAAACGGCTGCGCGAGGTGTCGCATCGCCCGGACGATGCGCAGCAGGCCTCCTTCATCCGCGAGCGGAAGTCAGGGCCGCTGCCGGCACTGGACCGGGCGTTCGGTGGGAGCGGCTCACCGCTCGCGAGACTGATTGAGCAGTCGGGTGTCCACACCACGCCAAGCACCATCGTGCTCGCCAGCCTTGGACTCGGCGCGTTGTTTGCGCTCATGGCATTCGTCTTCGTTCGACAGCCGTTTGCCTGGCCCGTTGGGTTGCTGCTCGGGCTGGCGTTTCCGACGCTCTATCTGAAGCACAAGCGATCCTCCCGGATGAAACGATTCGAGGAGCAGTTTCCCGAAGCACTCGACCTGCTCTCGCGGGCGATCCGTGCGGGCCATGCGTTTCAGACGGCGATGGGGATGTGCGCCGATGAACTGCCCGCCCCGGTCGGCGTGGAATTCAAAAAGAGCTTCGATCAGCAGAACTTCGGTCTTCCACTCAAAGACGCGTTGAACGAGCTGGCCGAACGCGTGCCGCACCTCGACGTGAAGTTCTTCGTGACAGCCGTGCTGATTCAGCGCGAGACCGGCGGCAACCTCGCCGAGATTCTCGACAACCTCGCGCATGTCGTCCGCGAGCGTTTCAAGATTCTGCGGCAGGTCCGGGTCCACACGGCGCACGGCCGGTTCACCGGGTATGTGCTGCTCGCATTGCCGGCGTCACTGGGCGTGGTGCTGTCCTTCCTGAACCCGGAGCACATGGACCTGCTGTTCAAGGAGCACATGGGCCAGATGATGATCATGGGTGCCATCGTCATGCAGACGATCGGGTACTTCTGGATCCGTAAGGTCATCAAGATCGAGGTATAGCCGTGACGGTTCTGCTACCGCTCCTTGGATTTGTCTTCGTCTCGCTGCTGATAGCCGCGGCCGCCATGGTGCTGTCGCCGAGCGGGAACGCGATCATTCAGCGCCGCCTGGGTGAGATTCGCGGTGTCGACGTCGACAAGCCGGCCTACGCCGAGACCGCGGTCAAGACGCTGAAGCACCTGGCCAAGTACGCGCCGCAGTCGCCCTCGGAGATGGGCAAGCTGCAGAAGCGTCTCGTCTGCGCGGGCTATCGAAACAAAGAAGCGATCACGATCTTCATGGGCATCCGCTTGGGGGTCGCGTTGCTGGCGTTCGGTATCGCGTCCTCACCGCTCGTGGGGCGGCCGAATGTGTTTCTGGCGCTTGGGATGGCCGCGGTCGGCTACCTGTTGCCCAGCATGGCGCTCGGCCGGCTCGCCAAGAAACGCCAGCATCGCATCCGGCTGTCGCTGGCCGACGTGCTCGACCTCCTGGTGGTGAGCGTCGAAGCCGGTCTCGGCTTGGACCAGGCGCTTCAGCGCGTCGGCGAAGAGCTCGCGACGACGCACCCCGACCTGTCCGACGAGCTCCGGTTGATCAACCTGGAACTGCGAGCCGGCAAGGCTCGATCGGAAGCGCTGCGGAATCTCGCGGATCGGACCGGCGTCGACGACCTCTCCTCTCTGGCCGCGATGCTGATTCAGACCGATAAGTTCGGTACCAGCGTGGCGCAGTCGTTGCGCGTGCACTCGGACACGCTGCGCACGAAGCGGCGTCAGCGGGCGGAGGAAGCGGCGGCCAAGACCGGTGTGAAGATGGTCTTCCCGCTGGTGTTCTGCATCTTTCCCGCGATCTGGGTTGTCACAATCGGGCCGGCGGCGATCCGCTTCGTCCAGGTCCTTTTCCCGATGGCGCAGCAGCAATGATGAGCGCGACACCAGGCCTCGACGAGATTCGGACGACAGCGCCAAAGGTTCCCACGACGCTCGAGATGACCGGGCTGACGACCGACATGGTCGAGCAGCTCATCGTGAAGACGGTCTATGGCGGCGAGATGACCGGGTTGATGCTCGCCGATCGGCTTCGACTGCCGTTCACGCTCCTCGAGTCGATGATCGAACGTCTGCGAGCGGAGCGGCTCCTCGAAGTGCGCGGCGGGACGACGTCGGCGAGCTACCGGTATGCGCCCACCGATCTCGGGCGCGACCGGGCACAGCAGTATCTCGCCATCAATCAGTACACCGGCGCAGCGCCGGTGCCGCTGTCGACCTACGTCGCGCAGATGCGCGCGCTCGCCGCATCACGCGGCTACATCGATCGCGAGCGGTTGCAACGAGGGTTCTCGCATCTGATCGTTCCCCAGGGGGTGCTCGACCAGCTCGGACCGGCAGCGAATGCGAACAAGGCGATCTTTCTGTACGGCCCTCCGGGAAATGGCAAGACCGTGCTTGCTGAAGGGCTGTCGCGGACGCTCGGCGGCGACATGTATATGCCGTACGCGATCGAGGTCGAAGGGCACATCATCACGATGTACGACCCGATCAGCCACGAGCCGCTCGACGCCGAGGTGCCCGACGCCACCAGCATCATCGCGGCGACGCCGCGCGATCGACGCTGGGTGCGCATCCGCCGGCCTGTCGTGATCGTGGGTGGTGAGCTCACGCTCGACATGCTCGACCTCACGTTCAACTCGCTGGCGAAGTTCTACGACGCGCCGCTGCAGCTCAAGGCCAATGGCGGCATCTTCCTCGTGGACGACTTCGGACGCCAGCGTATGCGGCCGGAAGACCTGCTGAATCGCTGGATCGTTCCGCTCGAGAGTCGAGTGGATTACCTGACGCTGCACACCGGCAAGAAATTCCAGGTCCCATTCGACGTGCTGACGGTGTTTGCGACGAACCTCGATCCATCCTCGCTCGCCGACGAGGCGTTCCTGCGCCGCATTCCGTACAAGATCGCCATCCAGGATCCCAGCATCGAAGACTTCACGCGCATTCTGGAGTTGAACTGCCGGCGTCGCGACCTGCGTTTCCACCCGGTGATGGCCGCATACCTGCAGCGGCGGCATTACATGCCGACGAATCGGCCGTTGCGTGCCTGCCACCCGCGTGACCTGCTCGATCAGGTGACGGCCCTCTGCCGGTATCGTGGCATCGAGCCGACGTTGACGCGCGAGATGATCGATGCCGCGTGCGAGGCCTACTTCCTGAACGACTCGGTTCCGCGGAGCGAGTCCACTGCTGTGCGACGAAAGCGCAGTTCCGCGGTCGAGGTGCGGTGATGACCGGCGATCGGGTCCCCGGGCACGGCCCCTGGCTCATGAATCAACGGACCGACGAGGCGGTCGCGGAGCGCGTCGAAGTGGCGATCACGCGGGAAACTCGGCGCAAGGGACTCCTGGGGCGGCAGGCCTTCGAGCCGTCGAGCGCACTCATCATCGCACCGTGCTTCTCGATCCATACGATGTTCATGCACTTCGACATCGATGCCGTGTTCGTGGACGACGATGGGCGGGCGGTGAAGGTCGTGCAGGCCATGACACCATGGCGTATCGCGGTGCGGCCGTTCGCGCACGCCGTCGTGGAGCTTCCCGGCGGAAGCCTGAGGGAGCGTCCCGTGGATGTCGGCGACCGTTTGTATCTCATCGACGGGCACGGCCAGAGAGTGGGTCTCTCCGTGGATGACCTGCGAGCACGCCTGTGTTGACGCCGCGGGTCCAGAAGCCGGAGCTCGACGCGCAGCAATACGCCGTGGTCCTCGTGAATGAGGACCAGCTCAATAACTTGATGCGGCGTCCGGCGATGCGGCAGGTGAACTCGCGGTACGCATCGAACGATTTTTACCAGCGCTACGAGACGTTGAAGCGGCGCACGACCGCCGTGGCCATCATCCTGCTCATCGTGATCACCGGTGCGCTGGCCTGGGTGTTCGTGCCGCAGCCGGCCATGGCATCGATGTTCCCGTGGTCCAGGCCGTCGACGCTTCCGACGCTCTCGACCGCGGCGAGCTTCAGCGTCACCATCGCCTCGCTCGATGGCGTTGACGCAGCCAATGATGCCGCCTCGCGAGTGCGGGGACTCGGGATGCCGGCGTTCATGCGCCGATCGCCCGGGAAGAATCAGGTGTATCAGGCGATGGTCGGTCCGTTCGCCTCGCTCGACGAAGCGGAAAAGATGCAGCGCCGCCTCAGCGGAATGGGGTATCGCGGCGCCAGGCTTTTCGTCGATGAGTCGCTGCGGAGCCCGGCGCGCAGCGACCGGCCGATGGAAATGGCCGCAAGCGATCCTGGTGTGCTGCTCCTTGGCGCACCCGACCGTCTGTCGCTCGTGTTCGAGCTGCAATCCGAGCCTCGACAGGTCACGTCCAGCAGGCCTGACGCGGCGACGCTGCAAATCGACGCGGGTCCGATGCCGTCGCCGGCGCATCCACAGCAGTGGACCGCGCCGGATAACGTGCACCTCCTTCACACCGTGTCGATCGAAACGCTCGCAGCACAGGGTGAGTTGCACTACATGCGCGCACGCGTCGCGCTGCCCGAGTTTGCGAAGGCGAACGTGCGCACCGAAGGGCGCCGGGTCTACGTCGATCTGACCTGGCCGCTCGATGGAGAAGATGCGCGATCGCCGCGACGTAGCATGGTCGAACCGGGATCGGGGGCGGCGGGAACGCGCGACTCGGACGCTGCGGCCGGGGATTCGGCACCAGCGCCGCGCGTTGGTGCGCAGAAGCTGGCTCCGCAGGCACAGGACGCTCAGTACCGTGAGGCCATGCAGCCGATTCACCGGCGTATCAGCGAGGTGCGGCCGTTCTTGCTCTCGGCGGCGCAGTCGGGATCGCTCGATGTCTACGCCGCGGTCGATCAGACGCTGGCGTCACTGGAGACGTCGCTTTCCGGGATGAACGTGCCCCCACCCGAAGTCGGGCAGCACCAGTTGCTGATTTCCGCGATCCGCGTCGCGCGTTCTGGTCTGGAGCCGGGATTCTCGGGCGACCGCGTCACGAACGCGCAAAAGGCCATCACGATGTTCGAAGGCGCCATGGCCGCGCCCGTCGTCATCACCGCTCAGTAGCCTCTACGTGGTATCCGGCTTCCGCCTTCGCTGAAGCGACGGCGGGCCACCATAGCTGTGGCGCCGGTTGGTTCGCTGGACGCTGTTGCTACCCGATCGGCGCCGTCAACCACACACCGCCAACGACAATCGCCAGTAAGGCAGCCGCGGTCATCATCGCCTGTTGCACGCGAGGTCCATGCATGCCGCGCAGCGCTACCGATCCGATGGCAGCCGCGAAGATCGTCATCGCGGCCACGGTGCCGACGCCGAACGCGCCGATGTAGAGAACCGCGGCGCTCGTGGTTGGCAGCGCGAGAGCGGGCAACACGCCAAAGAAATGCGAGCTCCCGGCGACGCCGTGCAGGACTCCCATGCAGAACGAGGCGTGCGCGTGACCCAGGCGTCGAATCCATTGCGGGCCCGCCTGCACGTGAATGTGAGCGTGCGACCACTGGCCGTGGCGGTGCCGCGCGGAGCCGATGTGCGCCGAGCGGCGCAGCGCCCACAGACCAATGGCGACCAGCGCAACGCCAACGACACGCTCGCCCCACGCGGAGAGCACGTCGATCGGAGGGAGCAGTTCGCGTAACAGGACCCCGAGCAGTGCGACGACCACGACGCCGGAGGCGTGACCGAGACCCCACGTCCACCCGGCGAGCCAGCCTTTGCGCTTGCCGTCGAGGGCGAGCGGCGCCACCGCCGCGAGGTGATCGGGACCGGAGAGGACGTGAAACAAACCAGCGGCGGCGCCGGTGAGCAGAATCATCATCGCACTGTCATGATGACATGGCTGGGTAATTCTCGATCTTTGATCTTTGATTGTTGATCTTCGATTCGTTGTTGATTGTTGATCTGTGATTTTCGAATGGGTTCGTGATCGAACAGAACGCCGAATACATTCACCAATCAAGAATCAACAATCGCCAACGATTCAAAGATCAACAATCATCAATCAACGATGCACTACTTCGGCGCCATGCGGATCGCCCCATCGAGCCGAATCACTTCTCCGTTCAGCATTTCGTTCTCGAAGATGTGGCGGACGAGCGACGCGTATTCGTCGGGACGTCCGAGACGCGACGGAAACGGGACCTGCTGGGCGAGCGATACGCGCGCGGCCTCGGGTAAGGCGGCCAGGAGTGGTGTGTCGAATGTGCCCGGAGCGATGGTCATCACCCTGACGCCAATCCGTGCGAACTCGCGAGCGATGGGCAGCGTCAGCGCAACGATGCCCCCTTTCGAGGCGGAGTAGGCGGCCTGACCAATCTGGCCGTCGAACGCGGCAACCGAGGCGGTGTTGACGATCACGCCGCGCTCGCCGCCGTCGTTCGACGGGTTGTCGCTCATCGCAGCCGCCGCCAGCCTGATCACGTTGAACGTGCCGATCAGATTGACCTGGATGACGCGCGTGAAGTGCTCGAGTGGTTGCACGCCTTCGCGGCCCAGCACGCGCTCGGCAGCCGGGATGCCGGCGGCGTTGACCACGCCATCGAGCCGGCCGAATTCCTGCAGCGCCAGACCGATCGCCGCCACGACATCATCTTCTTTGGTGACGTCGGCCTTCGCGAAGCGCGCCTTGGCGCCGTGTTGACTGGCCTTGGCCTGACCCTCCTCGTTCTTCAGGTCGACGATGACGACATTTCCACCCTGCGCGACGATCATGTCGACGGTGGCGCCGCCAAGCCCGGATGCGCCACCCGTCACCAGTACGGTTTGTCTTTTCAGCTGCACGACGCGATTTTATCCCGGCGATGTGAACGACCGCCTTTCGCCGAGGACGCTGGACGACAGACCAATCACGTAGAATCCGTGCGTGACGCTGAGTCCCGGCGTGCAGCTCGGTGGCTATGAGGTCCTCGCGAAGCTGGGCGAAGGGGGAATGGGCGAGGTCTACCGGGCGCGCGACATGCGGCTAAAACGCGAGGTCGCGCTGAAGATCCTGCCCGAATCTTTCGCGGCAGATGAAGAACGTCTCGCGCGCTTTCAGCGGGAGGCCGAAGTCCTCGCCTCACTCAACCATCCGAACATCGCCGCCATCTACGGAGTCGAGGAGGCAGGTCACATCCGGGCGCTGGTTCTCGAGCTGGTCGAGGGAGAGACACTCGCCGATCGTGCGTCGACCGGAGTCATTCTCCTGGGCGAAACCTTGTCAATCGCGATACAGATTGCCGAAGCCCTCGAAGCCGCGCACGAGCGGGGCATTGTCCACCGCGATCTCAAGCCGGCGAACATCAAAGTGCGGCCGGATGGCACCGTGAAGGTGCTCGACTTCGGGCTGGCCAAGCTTGTCGACCCGGGATCGAGCAGAACCGGAGCAACGGGTGTCGCACTCTCACTGTCGCCGACGATCACAAGTCCCGTCGGCACGATGGCGGGAGTGATCCTGGGCACTGCGCCGTACATGTCACCCGAGCAGGCGCGCGGATTCCAGGCCGATCATCGCAGCGACCTCTTCTCGTTCGGCTGCGTACTTTACGAGATGCTCACCGGCACGCGTGCGTTCCAGGGCGACAGTGTGCCCGACACTCTTGCGTCGGTTCTGGCGCGCGAGCCCGATCTCACCGCGCTGCCGCCGAACCTCAATCCCCGCCTGCACAAGCTGCTGCGCCGATGCCTCGCCAAAGATCCCAGGCAGCGCTGGCAGGCGGCCGGCGATCTCCGTTTCGAGCTCGACGAGATCGCCAGAGCGCCGCACGGCGACGCCGCGGCAAAGGTTGCGCCCGCATCTTCCTGGCGCTACGTCGCGCTCTACGGCGCCCCGGCGCTCGTAATCGGCGCGGCATCCGCTCTGCTCGGCACATGGCTGACGACCCGACCGCCCGCCGAGCGGATCATCCGGACGACCATCGCAACGACGGCAGCGACGATCGTCGGTCCCGATCGCGTCGTGGCCATCACCCCTGATGGCACTAGCGTGGTCTACGTTGGCAGCAACGGTACCAAGCTGTTCGTGCGTCCACTCGGCGCGCTCGAAACGGTTGCCATCGCATCGGGCAGCGGCCTGCGCGGGCCATTCGTGTCGCCAAACGGTGAGTGGGTCGGCTTCTTCGACGACGAACAGCGGATGCTGAGGGTGCCCATTACGGGTGGTCCGGCGATTCCGATCGTCGAACGCATTGATGGTGGGACTGCGCGCGGCGCGAGTTGGGGACCTGACGACACGATTGTGTTCGGCACCAGCAACACGGCGACAGGACTGCAACGTGTCTCAGCCGCCGGCGGGCCGGTGACGGTGTTGACGCGGCCTGACCGCACCCAGGGAGAGGGGGACCATGAGTGGCCACAACTTCTGCCAGGCGGTGCCGTGCTCTTCACCACGAGGCCGCAGGACAACACCGCCGAGCGCAGCGTCGCGGTCCTCGATGTCCGCACGATGACGCAGAAGATCCTCGTTCCAGGCGGATCCGACGCCAAATACCTCAGGAATGGGTACATCGTCTATGCAGCGTCCGGGACACTGCGGGCTATCGGGTTCGACCTGGAACGACTCGACGTCCGCGGCGCACCTGTCCCCGTTCTGCCTCGGCTGGCTGTGTCCAATCTGGGGTACGGGAGCTTTGCATTGTCGGACGACGGCACGCTCGTCTATGTCGATGGGCCTTCCGATGGGACCAGTGCCGCGCGGCGAACGCTGGCGTGGATCGACCGAAGCGGCAAGCAGCAGGACATCCCGGTGCCGCCACGCCAGTACCTGAGCCCGAGGATTTCACCCGATGGTGCATTCATCGCCGTCGACGCATTCGACGATCGTGGGGACATTTTCATCTGGGACATTCGACGCGCCACCATGCGACGTCTGACGATGAATCCCAATCGCGACGGT
>Ga0310810_10011004_pt1 | contig 10563 bp, 9 predicted proteins | sample NCmetagenome_FD_207641 | JGI IMG/M metagenome (GOLD analysis project Ga0310810, IMG submission 207641) | Soil microbial communities from experimental microcosm in Duke University, North Carolina, United States - NC | ecosystem: Engineered > Artificial ecosystem > Soil microcosm > Unclassified ... | reverse complement strand
GCGCCGTGACCGACGTCACGCCGGCAAGGAGCACGAGCAAGGTGAAGGGGCGCGTCATGACTGGATCGGGTCGCTGATCGCGATCCTAGCTACATCGGCCACCCGCCTCCGTAATGGTGCGAACGCGCAGCTCCTGTGCCGACGGATGTGGAACGCCTGAAGCGGAGACCTCGCCACGAACGCCGGTCTCGCTCCGTAACGGCACCAGATCGCGGCGTTCACCGGGAGCGTTGTCGATCGTTCCAGTCACGCGGACCCGGTGACCGACGTGAGGGGTGAGCAGATCGCTCGATCCCACGAGCGTGTAGCCGGCGATGGCATTCGAACCGGCGGTGCCGGTGGCGGCCGCGGCGGGAAGCGTGCCCGAGTCGCTCCCGGACGCCGACGATCCGGGTACGGCGCTGGCGCGCTGGTCCGGCACGCTGACCGAGATGTCCTTCAGGACAAACGCCTGGCCGTCGTCGTTGTTGCGACTGACACAACCGGTTACGTCGATCGTCGTCACCGCCGCGACGCGCGGGGCAGACGATTCCGCGGGCCGGGAACTTGCCGGTTTTGGGCTGGCCGGCGCTGGCGTCGCTGCCGCAACCGACTGCGGACACGAACCGCCCCTCGATCGCGACGACCGCACGTTGAGCCGTGCGAGATCGCCGAGGGCGACGGGCGTGGAATCCGGTGTCGCCGCAGCAGCGGAATCCAGCGCCGACGCGCCCGCAACGGCATCGCCCTGCTCGTGCGCGGGACTGCCGCCGGGTGTCACCCCGACCGGCGCGTTCGGATTGACGGGAGCGCTCGGCGGTTTATTCGCTCCGGTTGCAATCGTCGGTTCTCCCGGCTCGACGACCCCGGTCAGTTCCACCCGTGTCCCGACTTTCGAGCGCAATCCGGCCTCGTTGACGCCGGTGAGCGCGTACACCGATTGCGCCGGCACGTCACCTGCCGTCCGGCCATTCGAGGTGTCCGGGACTATTACGAGCTGCGGTCCGGTGGCACCGCCGCTGGAGACCGTCGCCAATCCCCGTGCGGCAGCGTAGGTCCGCTCGTCGAGGAGACATCCCGTGACGGATACGGTGGCTCCGACGGCCTCGGCGGGCGCCGGCTGGCGCCGTTGAGCCGCTGAGGTCGATTCGAGACCCAGCGTCAGCATCGCCACACTGAGTACTCCGTAACCGATCGTGCGCGGCAGTGGCATCGCCTCTCACCTCCACGGTCCAGTAATGCAATTCACGGCCCGCACGCGCATGCGTCGGGCGGTCTTTACGCTCCCACGATCCTTACGGTTGAGGCGTCGTTTGGACGCGACGTCTTTGAATCAGGGTCAACGTCTTTCCAGCAGCGGCTGGAGGCGAAGCATGATCGAGCGCTGGAGCAGCACCGGGTAGAGATGAACGGGCACACCCGGCAACAGCATCCAGAGTGCGCCGCTCCACGGGTGACTGCTGAACAGCGCGAGGACAGCCAGGAGGACATGGATCGCAAAGCAGATTCCGTGGGCGCCGGCACTGGTCCGGGCCGACTGTTCCAGGGACAGCAAGCTGGCCCTTGTGCCCGAGAATCCCCGCAGCGGTGTGATCAAACGATTCCAACCCGAGACATCCAGCAGTCGATCGAAGAGTCCAACGCCGGCGATGCGATGGAGTACGCGCTCGTGCGCCGGCACGCGGAACCATTGGCGAGGCAGACGTCGAATGACGGCAGGGGCGCACACTGCGGGAGTGAGCGCCCAGGTGGCCCCCAGCACGGTCAGCGCACTCAACGGATGATCCGGCCCGACGGCGAACCAGATTATGGATATCGCGCCGGCCTCGATCAGCACTACCAGGAGATAGACGAGCCAGAACCAGACGCTCTGAAAGAGGGCGTCCATGGGATTTGCTTTGGGTGACGGCTCAACGTTCACAGGGCGGGTTCGATCGCATGCGGAGCCGATCGTTCGGTATCAGTTTTCCGTGGGCCGTTCGATGTGGTCGATCACCAGCAGCTTGTTCGTGCCGACGAACGGCACGAGCTTCAATCCCAGGTCGTTCTGCAACGCGCTGAAGATCGAGGGATACAGTCCGAGCGGCGCGTTCGGGTCGCGCTCCTGGCGGCTGTAGTGCAGCACGAACTCCCAGCGGCCGTCGAGGCCGGTGCGATCCACGACCTGCCGGCCCGACGCGCCAATCAGCTGCGGCGCCAGATCCGCCATCCTGATGCCGCCCGCCAGGATCGTCTCACCGTCGGTCCAGATCCCACACGGCGGGGCGCCGTTGGGCCTGTCCGGCGTCTTCCGGCCGGCCTTCGCTGCCGCGTCAACCGCATCGCAATCGACCGTCGAGCGCGTCAATCCCTTGCCCGGCCGGCCGTCGGCGCGTGCCACGGTCAGCGCGAACGACGGATCGTCGATCGGTTCGTAATGCGCCTGCAGCTTCAGGCGTTCCGCGAACATCGCCCGCCACATCTCCTTGACCTGCTCGCGCGGCGTGTTTGCCGGCCACTTGGCGTCGATGTCGAACAGCTCCTCGTCGGCCCAGTTCGGCAGCCCCTTGATGCCATAGACCGGACCCATCGGAATATCCCAACCCCAGGAGAGGACGAAGGCGATCGGCGTGCTGGTCGTGCGGTACTGTCCCGGCGGCGCCGCGACGAACGGGCCACCGCGACCACCGACGTGCCGCTTGATCGACACCGCGTCGAAGGCCGGCGCCTGTGCGTGAACCATCGCCCCGACCGCCAGCGCGGCGAGGACAACCACGTGGATGACCGAGTGGCGATATCGCATTGCAGCTAAAGACGACGGTCTGACCCATCCGGCCGTCCTTGATCTCGAGTCGTCAGCGTAAGACGAGTGCGGCTCAGGCTGTGCGCGGTCGCGGCGCCCCTTCCAGAATGGCGAGTTCCAGCGGCGTGACGCTCACGCGCGTCAGCTCGAAGCCGGCCGCGTCCAGCAGGGTTCGGTACTCCGCCTCCGTGCGCTCGCGGCCGCCGGTCATCACCAGCATGTTGATGTCCATCAGCTTGTGCAGGCACGGCTCGTTGCGCGCCGACAGGGGCGCCTCGATCAGCAGCAAGCGCGCGTGCGGCGGCATCGCCGCGTGGCAGTTCTTCAGAATGGCGACGGCCTGCGCATCGTCCCAGTCATGGATCACCCATTTCAGCAGGTAGACATCGCCGCTCGACGGAACGGACTGGAAGAAATCGCCGGCGATCAACTCACAGCGATCCTGCAGTCCGTTATCCGCGATCAGGTGTCGGCCCTGCTCGATCACGTGCGGAAGGTCGACCACGATCCCGCGGGCCTGCGGGTACGCCGTCAGAACCGCCGACATCAGCGTCCCGCGTCCGCCGCCGACATCGACGATGGTCCGCGCACCCGACAAGTCGCAGAGGGAGAGGACCGCGGGCTCGATGATGGCAGTCATCTCGGACATGCCACGGTTGAAGATTCCGGCCTGCTCTTCGTGTCCGGCCCAGTACTTCCAGTTGGGCATTCCGAACACGTCATCGAACGCCAACTCGCCGGTCTTGACGCTGAACAGCAGGTTGCCCCACGCCGGATAGTGCTCCTCGCCGAGCTCGGTGGTGGCCAGCGCGCGCAGCGACCCGGGCGCGCCGGTTTGGAGTCCTGCGGTCAGCGGTGTCGCAGCGAAACGGCCGTCGGTCTCCTCGTGCAGCCACCCCGTGCTGGCGAGCGCCCGCAGCACCCGGTAGAGCGCCGGTGCGTGCGTCCCGGTCGCGGCGGCGAGCTCCCCCGGCGTTTTCGGACCGTCCGTGAGCAGATCGGCGAGGCCAAGCTTCGCCGCGATGTACACGCACCGCGACAGCCAGAAGCCGGCGATCACGTGAAGGACCGCCTGCGTCGGCGTGACGGATGACGATGTCGTCATGACCTGGATGCTCCTGGAGTGTGAATGGGTGGGCGCAAGTGTAGCGCGCGCGGACGCGGCGTCGTAGCAGGCCCGCGCGTGGCGGAGGAACATGCTCGACTCGCGGTGCTCACCTCGCGATGGTGTCCTGGCCGCTCGTCACCGGGAGCGATCGGGCTTCTCCTCGGAATGCCGGCGGCGACGTGGCGTCCCGTCGTCAGCCATCCGCCATTCGTGTTCACAGGCCCCGCAATAGAAGGCCCGAATGGCGGTCCCGCCCTTGATGATGTTCTCCGCGCGGACGAATCCGACGCGGCCACAACGGGGACAGGGTGTTTGGTCAGCCACCTCAGCGGCAGCATAGCCCGAAATGGCCGTCCAGGCAGAAACGCCTCAGAACATGTGGAACCGATACCCATCGCTTCGACCGTCGACCGTGGTGTGACCGAAGTCGGAGGGTGTTCCACGATCTCAAACGGCGGTCGCTAAAGGAGCTGAACGACCCGGCTAGAACTTGAGCAGCGTGTCGCGAAGGGCGCGAGACTGATTTCTGCTGACGCCGAGTTCCTGTCCGTTGGTCAACGTCGCGGTGTACATTCCGCCCGGCATCGGATTGATCTGGGCGATCATCTCGATGTTGGCCAGCGTGCCGCGGCTCAGACGAATGAACCGCCGCGGGTCGAGACGCGCTTCGAGTGTATGGAGCCGATGGGCGATCGTGTACTTCTCGTTCGTCGCGGTGTGGATGTGCAGCAGCTCCCCGTCCGCGATCACTGACGCGATGCTTCGGACCGGCACGATGAGAACCTTGTCGCGTTGGCGAAGCGGAAGGCGCTCGGCGTACTTCTGTCGGCTGGAGCGCTCATAATCGGCTCGAGCGCTGGCGAAAGCCGCGGCTTGCTGCTCCAGCGGTTCCGCCGCCTGGAGTCGCAGGCGAGCGCGGTGCAGTGTCGCTTCCAGCCGCTCCTTCTGGACCGGCTTCAACAGGTAATCGATGGCATTCAACTCGAACGCCTCGATGGCATGGTCATCAAAGGCCGTGACGAATGCGATCAGCGGCAGCACGTCCTTCGAGAGACGTCGCACGACATCGAGGCCCGTCAACTCCGGCATCTGCAGGTCGAGCAGCGCCAGTTGCGGCCGCTCCCGCTGAATGACCGTGACAGCCTCGTCACCCGACGATGCCTCGCCGACGATCGCAATCCCTGGGCACGTCTTCAGCAGCCCACTCAGAAACCGTCGTGCGGGCCGCTCATCGTCAGCAATGACCACCGTCAGCGGACGGGGCTTCACGAGCCTGATCGCTCCGTCAGCACCGGTGCTTCTGAGACGACCCCGTCGGCGACGGGAAGCGTGATCGTCGCGACGGTCTCGCCGCATACCTGGTCACGCGTCAGTGTGATGGCCGCACCGTCGCCGTAATAGCAGCGCAGCCGTCGCTCGACGTTCCGCAGCCCCACTCCCGTGCTGGCCTCGGACCGACCAATCCGAAGGGGTGCCCCGCTGTTCTTCACAGCGATCTCCAGATGCGTCTCGTCACCCGCCATCCTGGCGCGGGCGGCGACGCGCACGTACCCGCCCTGCCGCGACTGCGAGATGCCATGTTTGATCGCGTTCTCCACCAGAGGCTGGACGATCAGCGCGGGAATCGCGACGTCGGCCAACGTCTCAGGGATGTCGATCGTCGTCTGCAATCGCTCCTCGAACCGCTCGCCCTCAATCTGCAGGTAGCACTCAATCAAGTCGCGCTCGTGCGCCAGCGTCGTGAACTCGCCTTCCGATCGCAGCACCGATCGCAGCAGCGTCGTCAACCGCATGAGCGTATCGAAGGCACGCGCCGGAGCATGCTGAATCAGGTAGCCGAGCGTCGTCAGCGCATTGAACAGGAAATGTGGATTGATTTGGGCGCGCAACGCGCGGAGCTCGGCCTCGGTCGCCAGGGAGCTGATTTCACGCTCTCGCAACATGCGCTCGTAGCGTTCGTCGCTCAGCCGCAACGCGTCGAGGCGGCGGCCGGCCATCGTCGCCGCGCGGTCGAGCATCAGCCGATCGTCGGAGAGCAGGCGGCGTCCACCGGCCAACGCACCGATCATCAGCATCCGATGGGGAGCTTCGGCCGTGACAATCGATACGCAGTTCGATCCAGGCGAATCTGCGGCACACGTCGTCACCGCCGCGCCACCGAGCGCCTCGCTGATCGTGGCGCCGAGGTCCGCCAGCACCACCTCCTCTGACGCAGCGGACTGCAACCGTCCCAGGAATCCCTCGAGCAGCCGTTCGTAATTGGATCGCTTCAACATCACCCGGTCGACGAAGGTGCCGACCAGACGTTGCATCCACGGAAACAGCAGCGCAGTCAGAATCCATAACCCAAGGAGCAGGCCGACGGTCAACGGGCCGCCGGGGTCAGTCGCGACGATCGGACCGACGACCGACCACGCGACGAACACGGTCGCGACGAGTACGACCAGCGTCAAGGCCCGCTTCAGGAACAGGTCGGCGAACGCGAACCGGTAATCCTGATAGAGGATGGCAAACGCCAGCGGAATGGACGCATGGTGGCCGAGCAGCTCCGTGGTCCATGATTCAGAGGTCCCGTGAAACCGGCCGATGTGCAGCGCGGAAATGGCGAACAACGCGAGAGCGGTCATCGAGCCAGCCCGGCCTCGGTGCCGGTTGTGTCGCGTCACCCACAGCAGCCCTGCTGCGAGCGTTGCCAATCCTCCCGTGAGCAGATACAAACCGAGTGGTGACGGCAGCGGCGCGTGCGTACCAGCCGCGATCAGGTGGTCGATCGCCGCAATCGCCGCACAACTGTACGCGACCGGACCGACGAGTCGAACCAGCGAAGACCGTGTTTCGCTCTCGCCTGTAGACCGAGCGGCCGAGTGGACGACAACAGCGGCGAGAAACCCGAGCGCTCCGTACGAGGCCGCCGACAGCCATTCGCGGCCAGCGAGGTGGAGCGCATCGAAGAGGTGAGCGGAGAGCTCGCCGACGTTCCATCCGACGCCGAGGAGCGCCGTTCCGAGGGTGAGCCGGTACCCCGGCCCGTCGTGGCGAAGCACCATGACCAGGAGCATCGCGAAGAGCGATGCTCCGGTCAGGTAGCCGACGATGTGCAGGAGTGCGGGTGCGTCGGCAGTAGCCATCGCCACTCCCATTGTAGGCTCCGCGTGCAGTGTCAGATCAGAAGGTGATGCCCACCTGCATCTGATATGTACGCGGGGTCACGAAATGCGTCCCGCTGAATGTCGACAGGAAGTTGTACAGCGCCTCCTTGTTGGTCAGGTTCAGGACGTTGAACCGCAGCCGCAGCTTCACGCCCGACGTCTGCAGCAGGTTGTCCGCACCAATCCCGAGGTCGAACAGGTTGCGTGGCGCGATCCGAGGAGGATTCGCGACGTCGTCTTCGGTCCCTTCGGCGGGGACACGAATGCGCGCCGCGCCGGAGTTCGAGCTGCTGCAATCGGATGCGGTCAACGGCGCATCGAGCGTCGCCGACGTGCCGCCGCAGAAGAATCCGATCGCTGACTGCTGATCGGCGGTCAGAGCGAGCGCGTCTTCGAGGCTGCCCACCGACCCGGCGACGAGGCCGGAATCATAGCGCCACGACAGCGCCGCCCAGGCGCCGCCCCGCTTCTCGAACACATACTGCAGGTTCGTCGTCGCGTTGAACTTCTGATCGTGGTCGATGCGGAAATCGCCGTCGGGTTGCTCGAGCAGGATACCCCCGACACCGGGCGGCGAGAAGATGGCGTTGGTATGGGCCATGACGAACCCAGCGCTGAAGCCGCCGTGTTGTACGACGTTGACGCGGCCCGTGAAGCCGTCAATGTTCGAATGTGCCCACGCGATCGGAAAGGCGATCGGCGTGTCGAACAGTACGCCGAAGTCGTATGCGTTGTCCGTCCATTTGCGGAAGTAGCCGAAGTCCGCAACGAGCCATCGGCCGAACGCCTGCTGGATACCGGTCTCGATCTGATCGCGAGTCCCTGGTGGAACCGCTTCGCCGTCGCCGAACTCCCCGTTCAGCCCGACTCCGGCTGACAGCAGCAGGTTCTCGTTGTAAGGCGTCTCCATCGTCCGGCCGTAGGACCCACGCAACACGGTGAGCGTCCCAGGCACGGAGATGGAGACGCCCAGACGCGGCTGCGCCAGGGTTTTCTGGCTCAGGCCGTCGTAGTGATCCAGCCGCAATCCCAGGTTGAACGTCGCTGCGCCCGCAGTGAGGGTGTCTTGAACGTACGCCCCCTGTTCGTTGATCGTCCCCTTCTGGTCGTAGACGAGCGGGGCGCCGCCGTTGGTGAGATCGAATGGCACGAGCGACGGAGCAAGATCGCCCTTCTCGCCGGCAAACGCGGTGTCGGTCGGATCGGTGATTCCGAACGTGAACTGCTCGTGCAACCGTGTCGTCGAGACGCTGCCCCCGAACTTCAGCGTCGAGTGTCCGGCCGTGATCGACACGTCGGCCTTGCCACCGCCGTTGGTCAGCGTCCGGTCCTGGCTGATCGTGGCCGGCGTGTCATCGAGCGGATTGAGGCTCGGGTCATAGGTCAGGTGATCGCGGCGCACGAATCCGTTGGCCGTGAACAAGGTGTTCATCCCGATGACCCGCGTGTACGCCGGCGCGATGTTGACGGTCTTCAGATCCTGATGCTGTGACTGCCCCACTTGATCGAACGTATTGGGGACGTCGAAGCCGGACTGCGCCAGTTGCAGATTCAATCGGAGGGTATCCGTCGTCGTCGGCCGGAAGTCGAATCGATTGAAGAACGAAGCGCTGTGACCCGTATCGTGCAGCGCTTCGAACTCCGGCGGATCCAGAAAGCGATCGGTCCGGAGTCCGGACACCGACAGAAACTCACCCAGCGTGTGCGTGCCGGCGCCGATGTTCGCATCGACGGTTGGAGTCTTGAACGAGCCATACCCGAAGTCGAGGCTGCCGGAGGGCTTCTGCTGATCGAGGCCCGACTTGGTGATGATGTGCACCACCAGGCTGCTCTTGTCCCCGTACTCCGCCGGGGCAACGCCGGTAATCAACTCGAGTGATTGCACGGCATCGGGCGAAATCTGGTTCGAGTAGATCCGGCTCTGTTGATCGGTGATCGGCTGGTTGTCGATCGAGAATTGCGTCTGCGCGTGATCACCGATCGGATGGAAGAACCCGTTGGCGTCGGCGACGACGCCGGGCGACGCAAGTGTCACCACCTGGTTCAGGCCCGCGCTGCTCGCGATCGGGAGTTTTTCGATGAGTGCCTGATCGACATCCGTATGGGCCGTCGGATCCCGCTCCAGCAGATCCTCGCCGTGTCCGACGACGTCGACGGTCGTCGCTTGTCCGCCGAGGGAGAGCATCAACTCGACGACAACGGGCACGCCAGTGCCGACATCGACATCACGCGCGATCGACTGGAATCCCTGGACCTCGATCGACAGATGATACGGATTCGGCGGCAGGTTGCTGAACACGAACCGGCCCGTCGCATCCGTGGTAACAGTGCGATTGAGGCCGCTGACCGGGTTCGTCAGGTGGATCTCGACGGCCTGCATCACGCCGCCGCTGGGATCCTTGACTGTCCCCTGAATGCTGCCGGCGCCGAGACCCTGAGCCAGGAGAGGAGCCGCGAATGCCAGAACGAGGAAACACGAATAGAGAAAACGCATGCTCTATTCGCTCCCAGGTCTCGGGAGAGGCCAATCGGATTACAACGAGTGGCGCGTATCTGGTCACCGATGGTCGCTGGTGGTCCACGAGCGGGGGAAGTGCCCAGGGACGATGAGCGAGCCACACCTGACCATGGAGTACACGAGACGCGGCGCGATGGTCGTCGTCCACAACAGTCACGGGATTCATCTGCGGCCGCCTGGAACCCGCGAAGCCGAGCAACACTTCACCACCGAGGCGTTCGAACTGCTGCGTCGCGCGAATCGGGACGTGACGTTCGTCGAGCGCGTGCCGCGAAACGCCTGACTCGATAAAAACGACGCGCGCCGCGTCAACGAGTCGAAGTCTTCCGAGTCGGCGACTTCACATCAGACGAGCTTTGCGGCGGAAAATCGACGCTACAATTCGCGATCGTGCTTGCGCCCGCACACGCGGCCACTATCTTGATCGTCGAAGACGATCCCGAACTTCGAGAACTTTACCGACGCACCCTTCTCAGTTCGCGCTACCGCGCGATCGTCGCTGAAGATGGCCTGACGGCGCTGACGATGCTCGAACAGGGTCACGTCGACGTCGTGGTGCTCGATCTCGATCTCCCGCGCGTCAGCGGGTGGGATGTCTATCATGAGTTGCGTGGACGACGCCAAACACGGAGCGTTCCCATCATCATCGTCACCGGCCACGATCTCAAAGAGATCGACGAGCGCGACCTCGCCGCGTTCCTGGAGAAGCCGGTCGATCCGTATCAACTGGTCGCGGCCGTGGACGGGGCGTTGAACCGTTAATCCTGTTCCTTCGCTCGTCGCTCCGTTCGAGGCGAACCGCGGCGATCACGGTGCTGGCGTCTATCGGCCTGCCGCGTGTCCTCATACTCACGCCACTCAAAGCCGCAGACGCCGCAGGTGTAATGAAGGTACAGGTCCCTCCCGCGGACGACGGTTTCGCGCCGCACGAAGCCGGTCTTGTGACATCGCGCGCAAGAGAGTCTGTCGGGCACAACCACGAACCCTCGATCGTCCTTTCCGGCGAATCCTCCGCCCGACGGCCGTC
>Ga0310810_10011003_pt1 | contig 10563 bp, 11 predicted proteins | sample NCmetagenome_FD_207641 | JGI IMG/M metagenome (GOLD analysis project Ga0310810, IMG submission 207641) | Soil microbial communities from experimental microcosm in Duke University, North Carolina, United States - NC | ecosystem: Engineered > Artificial ecosystem > Soil microcosm > Unclassified ... | reverse complement strand
GGCGCGCGAAGTGCTCGACGGAGTCACGCCATCGCCACCGCCGCGCAAGTCCGGGCCGGGACGGTCCAGCGGGATCGTCGCGCCTACCGCCGGGGGCGCCCGCAGCCGCGAGAAGACCGTGTGGGAGTGGCCCGAGATCGGCGACCGCCTGCTGGAGGAGTGGCGCTGATGGCGATCAAGGGCAGCCTCAAGGAAGCCAGCCTTCCGGACGTGATCCAGCTGCTGTTTCTGGGTCGCCGCACCGGCTGTCTCGCGCTTGCCGACCGGCACAACTTCGGCACCATCTATTTCGACGAAGGGCACATCGTCTTCGCCGCCATCGTCAATCGCCGGGATCGCCTGGGCGACATCATGGTGGCGAGCGGCCGGATCACACCGGAGCAGCTCACCGCCGCGATCGAGCAGCAGCGCGACGATCGGGAGCACAAGCTGGGCGAGATCCTGGTGGAGCAGGGGGCGATCACGCGTCCCGAGCTGGAGCAGTGGGTCCGGCACCAGATCGAGGAGGCGGTCTACTACCTGTTCACCTGGAGTTCGGGGACGTTCAACTTCGAGGCCGGCGTCCGCCCGGAACGGGAGGATCTCCTGGTCCGGATCAATCCCGAGTTCCTGCTGCTCGAGGGCGCTCGGCGGGTGGATGAGTGGAGTCTGATCGAGAAGAAGATTCCCAGCTTCGACATCATCTTCTCGGTCGACCGCGCGCACGTGGGGCAATCGGCGCCGGAGCTCTCGCCGGAGCAGCATCGGCTGCTGCCGCTGCTCGACGGCAGCCGCGACGTCCAGCAGGTCTTCGACCGCTCGGGGCTGACTGAATTCGAGGCGGGGAAGGCCTTGTTCGGCCTGATTACGGCCGGGTTCGCCCACCGGGTCGGCACGTCCGAGGCTACCGCGCCCCGCGTCAACGACACGCGGGTGGAGGAACATCGCAACCTCGGCGTCGCCTTCTACAAGGCCTCGATGTTCGACGAGGCGCTGCGCGAGTTCCGCCGGGTCGCCGATCTCCGCCCGGGCGACTCGGGGGCGCCGTTCTTCCTCGGCCTCATCGCGCTGCGCCAGGCGCGCTGGGAGGAGGCGGCCAACGCCTTCCGGCAGGCCATCGATGCGGGGGGCCAGCAGGCCGCCGCGCTCCACAACCTCGGCGTGGCGCTCGAGCGTCTGGGCCGGCTGGAGGAGGCCGAGGCCGCGGCCGGCGACGCCGCGGGCCGGGCCCGCAACGATGCACGGGTCATGCTGGGATGGAGTCTCATCGCGCTGCGCCGGAGCGAGCATCAGGTGGCGCAAGGCCGACTGGCCCGGGCGCTCGAGCTCCTCGGGGGCAAGCCGGCGCCGGCGGTGTGGTATTGGGCGGCGACGCTGGCCAGCGCGGGGCTGGACGACACCGATGGTGCCCTGCGGGCCGCCCGGGACGGCGCCGCCGCCTTCCCCGGCAATGCCGTCCTGCAGAACAACCTGGCCGTGCTGCTCGAGCTGACCGGCGACATGACGGGCGCGGAGGCGGCGCTTCGCGCGGCGCTGGCTGAGGATCCGTCGCTGCCCCAGGTCTCCAAGAACCTGGCCGACATCCTCTACCGGAATGGACGCTACGACGACGCCAAGGAGGCCTACGAGCGCGCGGCCAAGCTCTCGCCCGACCTGGGCGACGATCTGTACTTCAAGCTGGGGAACATCGCCTATAAGCGGCGTGACCACGGCGCGGCGCGGGCCGGCTGGAGTCGGGCGACCGCGCTCAACCCCGGGCACGAGCTGGCCCGGGCCAACCTCGACATGCTGGACCTGGTCCCGTGACGCCGTCCGACGACGCCGCCTTCGCGGAGCTCTCCCGGCAGATCGCCCGGGGCGCGGGCATGATGCTGGAGGCGTACAAGGACAAGTGCGTCCGCCGACGCATCGCGGTTCGCATGCGGGCGTGTGGCGTCCATACCTATGCCGAGTATCGCGCGCTGCTGGAGCGGAGCCCGGAGGAATGCGAGCGCCTGCGGGATGCACTCACCATCAACGTCACCCGCTTCTATCGCAACGCGGACACCTGGTCGGTACTCCGCCGCGATCTGGTGCCGGCGCTGGTGGACGGCGGTAAGCGGGATTTCCGGGCCTGGAGCGCGGGCTGCTCGTCGGGCGAGGAGCCGTATACCCTGGCCATGCTGGTGGTCGAGCACCTCGAGCAGGCTGGTCGTGCGGACGCGCTGGGCCGGACCCGGATCGAGGCCACCGACATCGATCGTGCCTGCCTCGACCGTGCGCGGGCGGCGGTCTACCGCCGGGAGATGCTCTCCGAGCTCCCACCGGACCTCACCGGGGCGTACTTCCAGCCCGCCGGCGTCGACCTGCAGGTGGTCGAGCGGGCGCGCCGCCTGGTGGCGTTCACCGAGCTGGACCTCAGCCGCCAACGGCCGCTGCGCCGGGACTATCACCTGATCCTCTGCCGCAACGTGGTGATCTACTTCGACCGCGCGACCCAGGAGCGCCTCTTCCAGGTGTTTACCGACTCGCTCGCGCCTGGAGGATATCTGGTGCTCGGCAAGGTGGAGACCCTCTTCGGTCCCGCGCGAGAGCGGCTGCAGCTGATCGACCCCCGCGAGCGGATCTACCGGAGGCCGGCGTGAGCGCGCGCCAGAAGATCGTGCGCGTGGCCGACCTCCAGGTGGCCGGCACGGGCGAGACGCTGATCACCGTCGGACTGGGCAGTTGCGTCGCGATCGTGCTCTACGACGCGGTCGCCCGGATCGGTGGGATGGCGCACGTGCTGCTGCCCTCGCCCGGGCTCAGTCGGGACGACAGCAACCGGGCCAAGTTTCCCCAGACGGCGGTGCCACGGCTGCTGGAGCTGATGAGCCAGTGCGGTGCCTCGCCCCGTCGCCTAACGGGGCGGCTGGTGGGCGGCGCCAGCATGTTCTCCTCCCTCGCCGCGCCCGGCACCATCCAGATGGGCGACCGCAACGTGGTCGCCTCCCGGCAGGCCCTCAACCAGCATGGCATCCCGCTCACGGGGGAATCGGTGGGCGGCGACTACGGCCGCACCGTCCGGCTCACCGTGGCCGATGGGCTCCTCGAAGTCAGCTCGGTGGCGCATGGTATCCATACGCTCTGAGCGGCGGACCGTCCTGGTGGTGGACGACAGCCCCTTCTTCCGCCGCCTCCTCAGCGAGGTGGTGGACGGCACCGACGAGTTCGAGGTCGTCGCCACGGCCCGGAACGGCATGGACGCCTTGAAGAAGGTGCACGACCACGTTCCCGACCTCGTGCTCATGGACCTCGAGATGCCGGAGCTCGATGGCCTGGGCGCCATCGGCTACATCATGTCCGAGTCGCCCCGGCCGATCGTGGTGGTGAGCTCCTATGCCGGCCCGGGGACCGCGGCGGCTATCCGCGCGCTGGAGCTGGGCGCGGTGGACCTGGTGGCCAAGGAAGAGGAGCGCTCGGACGCCGCGGCCAGCCGGTTCGCCGATCGGCTGGTCGGAGTGCTGCGCGCCGCCCGCTCCGCGGACATCCACCGCCTGCCGGTACTCGCCCGTCCCTCGTCGCCGCCGCGCCGCGGGCTCGATCTGGCGGTCGCGGGGCGGGCCCGGACCTGCGTGGCCATCGCCGCCTCGACCGGAGGGCCCCGGGCCCTGGTGGAGGTCGTGCCCCGCCTGCCGACCGGGCTTGGCGCGGCGGTGGTCATCGTTCAACACATGCCGCCTCGCTTCACCCGATCGCTCGCGGAGCGACTGGCGGCGCAGAGTCGCCTGTCGGTGGTCGAGGCCGCCGACGATACGCCGCTGCTCGCGGACACGGCCTACGTCGCCCCGGGCGACTACCACATGCGGGTGGTGGTCCGCCCCGACGGACCCCGCCTGGTGCTCGACCGGGATGCGCCGATCTGGGGTGTCCGCCCGGCGGCCGATCCCCTCTTTCGCAGCGTCGCGGAGGTGTACGGGGACCAGGCGGTCGGGGTCGTGCTCACCGGCCTGGGTCGAGATGGCGCCGACGGACTCCGCCGGATTCACGACGCCGGCGGCGTGGGAATCGCGCAGGACCGGGAGACCTCCGCCATCTACGGGATGCCCAACGCGGCGCGCCAGGCGGGCGGGGCCCGGCATGTCGTCCCGGTCGGCCGTATCGCGGCGCTGGTGACCGAGGAGCTGAGCCGGAGGCGGTCGTCATGACCGGGTCCTGGCTCCTGGTCCGGGCCGGCTCGCGGCGAATCGGACTGGCCCTGGCCGACGTGGTCGAGGTTCTCGACTCCGGTCCGATCTATCCAGTCCCCGCGCAGGAGCCGGCGGTCCGGGGCGTCACCACCGCGCGCGAAGGCATCATGCCGGTGGTCCATCTCGAAGCCTTGCTCGACGGTACCGCGTGTCCGGAGCGCCGTGGCGCGACCACGATTCTCGTGCGGGTCGACGGCCGTCCCCTCTGCCTCGAGGTGGACGACGCCGAGGAGGTCCTCACGGAGCCGGGGCACCCCGTGCCTCCCGGATCGAGGCTGCCGTTCGCCGCGGCCGTGGCCCGGCGGCCGGAGGGTCTGGTGCCCCTGCTCGACCTTACCGCCCTGGTGGCGCGCATCTCGGAGACCACGTCCGCATGAACACGGCCGACCACATCCAGGTGGTGAGCTTCCGCCTGGGCTCCCAGGAGTTCGCGTTCGACATCCTGCAGATCGAGCGCATCCTGCGCTACGAGTCCCCAGCTCCGCTGCCCAAGGCCCCGGAGTTCCTGGAAGGCGTCATTCCCTATGCCGGGGGCGCAGTGCCGGTCGTGGACCTGCGGAAGCGCTTCGAGCTCGACGCCCCGATCCGGGAGGAGACCCGGGTCATGGTGCTCGACCTCGGCGACCAGCGGGTGGCGGTGCTGGTGGACGAGGTCCGGGAGGTGCTGCGGGTCGACAGCACGACCATCGCGGCGCCGGGTCCGATGGTGAGCGGCCTGGCGGCGACCTATATCGCCGGGATCGTGCCGCGTCCGGGTCGGACGATCATCATTCTCAATGCACGCAAACTACTCACCTCGACCGAGCGGCTGTCCCTGAGCGGAGTGGGAACCTGAGATGAGTGAATCGTGGCTGACCGCGCTTCGGACCCAATACCAGGAGATCGAGGGCCGCCTGGCCGACGCCCCGGACCCGGCCGGACGGGAGGCCATCAAGCGCGACATCATCGCCCTGTTCAAGCGGGTCGACGGCGCGCTGACCGACCTGGGTCAGCTCAAGGAGGACATCCGGACCCTGGTCGACCGGTACAAGCAGGCGAACGCGGCCGCGGCGAATCCCCAGGGCCCGGCCCCGGCGCCGCAGTTCACCGGGACCCGTCCGGCGGTCCACGCCGATCACCTGGGGGCCTCTACCTTCATCGAGAAGGGCTGGAGTCTCATCTCGCTGGGGGACTATGCGGGCGCGATCCAGGCCCTGGACAAGGCGCTGGCCCTGTCGCCGGGGGCGACTCAGGCGCAATCGCTCCTGGGCTGGGCGCAGATGCTCCACGAGGACTACGACGACGCGCTGGCCACCTTCTCCAAGGTCCTCATGAAGGAGCCCGCCAACTCGCTCGCCCGCATCAACGTCGGCTACATCTGCCTGAAGAAACGGATCTTCGGCGAGGCGATCGAGCATCTCTCGAAAGCCATCCGGCTGGACAACGACCGCAAGGCCACGCTCTACGCCCACTACTATCTTGGTCTGGTGTATCTCGAACGCGAGATGTATGAGGACGCCCAGACCTTCTTCCGCAAGACCCTGGCGCTGGGGCCGAACCTGATCGAAGCCTACTTCGAGCTGGGCCGGGCGCTCTGGTTCACCGGTGAGCGCGACGCCGCCCGGCAGAGCTGGGCCGACGGTCACAAGGCCAACAAGTTCAACCCCTGGGCCAAGCGGTGTAAGGAGATGCTGGATCTGGTGGCGGCCGGAGGTGAGGTCCCGCGAACGCTGGCATCCTGATCCTGCTGCTCGGCCTGGGCGCGCTGCGGTCCGACGCGCCCGAGCCGCCCAGAGTCGTGCAGGTGGGGCAGGTGACCGCCGTCGCCTGGCCCGCGCAGCTCGAGCTCGCCGCCGAGCTGGCGCGGGAGGCCGTCCGGCCCACCGAGTGGCCCGGCCTGGGTCTTCGCGCGGTTGATTCCTTCCGTCTCATCATCGTCCCCGATGCCCGCCGACTCGACTCGCTCACCGGTGGACGGGCTCCCTCGTGGGCGGCTGCCGTCGCGCTGCCCGAGAGCCGGACCATCGTCCTCCGGGCCGACGGGGAGGAGCTCCCGCGGATTCTGCGCCATGAGATCGCGCACCTCACCCTGCACGAGGTGGTGAAGGGGCGGGTCCCGCTGTGGTTCGATGAGGGCTACGCGGGCTGGGCGGCGGGCGAGTGGGAGCGGCTGGGACTCCTGGAGCTCAATCTTTCCGTGGCACGTGGCGCGTTGCCTTCCCTGGCGCGGCTCGACGCCTCGCTCCGCGGCGCGACCTCCACCGCCGATGCCGCGTACGCGCTGGCCGTCTCCGCCGTCACCGAGCTGGCCCGACGGAACCCCTCGGGGACACTCGAGCCGCTCATGGCCCGACTCGCGGCCGGAGACGACTTCGAGGCTGCGGTCCTCGCCACCACGGGCCTGACCCTCGATCGGTTCGAGGAGGAGTGGCAGCGGTCGGTTCGCCGGCGGTACAGCCTGGTGACCTGGCTGCTGGCCAGCGGCGGCTGGCTCCTCATTGCCGTCGGTGTCCTCGTTTTGGTACACTTTCGCCGCCGGATGGACCGCGAGCGCCGCGCCGCACTGGACGATGGGTGGGTGGTGGAGCCGGAAACCGAACCGGGGCCTGAACTTGACCCGACCCGAGATCGGTGGTAGCCTCATCGTCTATGTCTGCGACCCGTTCCCAGTCACAAGCCCCGGGATCTCCGCCACGACGGTTCGTCCTGGCCCGACGGAACCTCATTATTCTGGCGCTCGCGCTTGTTGTCCTGGTGGCCGGGTATCTCACCCTCCGTGCGGGACATCCGAGCGCGGCGGCGGTGATTCTGGTCCTCGGTTACTGCGTTCTCTTTCCCTTGGGAATCGCACTCTGAGGGCTGGTGTTGGTCGTCACGGCACGGTCCCTGCGCAGTAGGTTATCTCGTTGGGTTAGGGTCAGTTCCCCGGGCGAATAGCTCAGTTGGTTCAGAGCGCCTGCCTTACACGCAGGATGTCGGGGGTTCGAATCCCTCTTCGCCCATCGCACCCGCGCGGGTCGCGCGGCTGATGCTGGCCCTCTGAGGGCCAATCCCTTGTGGAGGCTTTGGCATGTACCTGTCGCGTCTCGTCGCCTTGGTGGCCCTCGGTGGTGCGGTGTCCGCGCCGCTGGCTGCGCAGGGAATTCCCCGGCGAAGCGGTGGTCAATCCACCACGGTCAACAATGCGCCTCGATTCATGGTCGCCAACCCCTTCGCGTTCGCCCCGGCCGATTCGGCGCCGGCGGTGGCGATTGGGACCGGCATGCGGGAAGAGATGAAGGACGTGGTCGGACGGGACTACACCGTCATCGAGCAGGCGCAGATGAACGACGCCCTGACCCAGTATGGCTATCCGAAGGACGCCATCCTGAGTCCGGCGCTCGCCGTGACCCTGGCCAAGAACATACAGGCCCGCTTCCTGGTCAACTCGACGCTCGCCAAGAGCGCGAATGGATTCACGGTGACGGCCCGCCTCACCGGCACGAATGATGACGCCGGCAACGTGGTCACCCTGACACAGACGGCGGGCGAGACTCCCCAGGCGTTCGGCAAGCGGCTGGCCTCGGCCCTCCAGCCGGCGGTCGAGTCACTGGATGAGGCCAAGGCCTGCATCGAGCAGCGCCAGAGCAAGCCCGACAAAGCCGCGGAAGCCGCCCAGAAGGCCATCAAGATGCTGCCCGACCACGGGCTGGCGCACTACTGCCTCGCGCTCCTCGCGCAGGACAAGAAGGCGTCGCGGGCCGACATCGTGAAGGAGCTGCAGGCCGCCGCCAAGGGTGACCCACAGAGCTTGCCGGTCTGGACCGCCCTGGCCACGCAGTACCAGCAGGCCAACGACACGGCGAATACGCTGGTCGCCTTCAAGCAGATGCTGCGGGTGGCCCCGACCAACCAGAAGCTCCGGGAGGAGCTGTTCAAGTACTTCCTCCAGACGGGGCATCCGGAGACGGCACGCGAGGTGGCGGACGAGGGACTCAAGATCGATCCCTACAACGCCGACCTGTATGACCTGAAGAGCAACGCCTGCCTCTTCCTCAGCGACTTCAAGTGTGCGGTGGACGCGCTGGAGACGATGTACGCGACCGACTCCACCAAGGCCGACACGCTCTTCTTCACCAAGATCTCGGCCGCGGCGGCCGAGGGCGAGAAGCCCGATACGGCGAAGCTGCTCAAGTGGTCGCAGGCCGGGGTGAAGAAGTATCCGGACAACCCGACGCTGCTGGGCTACCTGAACCGGGCTTACGCCATGACCGGTCCGGTGGACAGCGTGGTCTCGGTGACCAACCGGATCATCGCCAAGGACAGCACCGCCGTGGTACCCGCCCTGGCCGCCGCCAAGGCGCTGATCGAGGCGCCCGCCACGGGCGCTCCCCCGGCCACCCCGACGACCGACACCGGCAAGGCCGGTCCGGCGCCGGCCCCGGCCCCGACCCACCGGACCAAGGAAGCGGTGCCGTTCCTCCAGTTCGCGATCCAGCACGGCGATCCCCAGCAGAAGGAGCAGGCGGCGGCGCTGCTGTATACCGGGGCCGCCCCGCTCCTGCAGCAGCCGCAGGACCTTCAGGGTGCCGCCGAGCTGCTCAAGATGGCGACCGGCGCGGCAAACCCCTCGGGCAAGGTCTACCCGGCGGCCAACTACCTGCTGGGTCTGGCTACGCTGTTCCAGGTACCTCAGGTCGATCCGCTGGCGGAGAAGGGGAAGTCCTGCGACCTTGCTAAGCAGGAGGAGACCCTGTTGACCGACGCCGAGACCGCCCTCAACGCGGGTCAGTCGGTCAACCCGGACGCGGTGGCCAAGAACCTCGGCATCATCAAGCAATACAAGCCCCGCGTGGCATCAATGAAGAAGGCCTACTGCAAGTAAGTCCGCCCCGGATCACGGCATGTCTTGCGGCCCTTTCGGCTCCTGCCGGAAGGGCCGCAGGCCTTTCCGCCCTCTCGGCAACCCTCTATATTCCGCCCGCGTCGCTGGGGCTGTAGCTCAGCTTGGTTAGAGTGCCGCACTGTCACTGCGGAGGTCGCGGGTTCGAGCCCCGTCAGCCCCGTTCATCCATGCCTCACCCCGTCCAGTCGGACGGGGTGTTGCGTTTTCCCCCGAGGAGAGCCGCGCGGTGACCGAGCCGACGCCGGCCTTGCACCAACCCGTTCTGCTCGGCCCGGTGCTCGAGGCCGCCCGGGGCGCGGCGCGCGTCGTCGATGCCACCCTCGGTCACGGCGGCCATGCCGAAGCGCTTCGGGCAGCGGGTGCCGAGGTGCTCGGCATCGACCGGGACCCCGACGCGATCAGGACCGCCCGGGCTCGCCTCGGTGACGATCGCGTCCGCTACCTGACTCTGGCCTATGACGACCCCGAGGCGTTGGCCACGGTGGCGAGCTTCGGGCCCGACTTCGTGCTCCTCGACCTGGGCGTCTCCTCTCGCCAATTGGACCAGACGGAGCGGGGTTTTACTTTCCGACCGGGCGCGCCGCTGGACATGCGCATGGGCGGCACCGGGCCCACTGCTTCCGACCTCCTGAATCTGACTTCCGAAGCCGGACTGGAGCGGCTCTTCGCCGACTACGGCGACGAGCGCCGGTCGCGAAGCCTCGCCCGGGAAATCGTGCGCCGGCGCGGCCGCCAGCCCCTGGCCAGCAGCGACGACCTGGTGAACGCCATCCGTGCCGTCCTGGGACCACGCGCTGGTCCCCCGGAGTTCGCGCGCCTCTTCCAGGCCGTGCGCATCGGGGTGAACGACGAGCTCCCCGGCTTGGAGCGCGCCTTGCCGGCATTCCGGGAGGCCCTTCGGGCGGAGGGCAAGCTGGCGGTGATCACCTATCACTCGGGCGAGGATCGGCTGGTGAAGCTGGCGTTCCGCGAATGGGCCAGTGCGTGCATCTGTCCGCCGCGGCAGCCGATATGCACCTGCCGCGGGCGGGCCTTGGGTCGCCTCGAGCCGCGCAAGCCGATCCTGCCGAGCGAGTCGGAGGTCGCCGCCAACCCACGGTCCCGCAGTGCCAAGCTGCGCATCTTCCGGGTCTCGCATGCGGCTTAAGGGACGACACTGGCTGATGGTCTGGCTGCTCATCTTCGTCGGCGTGCTGCTGGCGATCGCGGCGCGCCAGACCGCCGGCTTCCGGACCGCTCGGCGCCTGCACGACCTCCGGGAGCAGCGCACGAACCTCGAGGCGCAACGGGCGGACCTCGAGCGCCAGATCCGGGTCGCCAGCAGCCGCCAGGTTCTGGTGCCGATCGCCGAACGTGAGCTCGGCCTCCATCTGCCCAGCGATTCCGAGTTCACCCTGCTGGTCCTGCCGGCCCCACCGGCAGCGGGTCGCTGATGGCCAAGCCGAGCGCCCGAATCGCCGCCATCCAGTTCGGCTTTGCCGTCGGGGTAGCGCTCATTCTGACCCGGGCCGC
>Ga0310810_10011002_pt1 | contig 10564 bp, 12 predicted proteins | sample NCmetagenome_FD_207641 | JGI IMG/M metagenome (GOLD analysis project Ga0310810, IMG submission 207641) | Soil microbial communities from experimental microcosm in Duke University, North Carolina, United States - NC | ecosystem: Engineered > Artificial ecosystem > Soil microcosm > Unclassified ... | reverse complement strand
GCGCGATTGCCGGCTTTTCACCACGATGTCGAGCCAGCTGGATAATGCCCAGAACTCGGGATTACGCAGGCTGGCTGCCAAATCGCGCCAGAGGTTCATGCCTGCAACGCCATGTCCAGGTCTGCGCGCAAATCATCAAGCGCCTCGATCCCAACGCTCAGCCGCACCAGGTTGTCGCCGATGCCCAGCTGCGCGCGGCGTTCCGGCGGCACGCTGGCATGGGTCATCACCGCGGGGTGGTTGACCAGCGATTCCACGCCGCCGAGCGATTCGGCCAGGGTGAACAGTTCGGTGCGCTCGCAGAAACGCCGGGCCGCTTCGAAACCACCCTTCAGGTTGATCGAGAGCATGCCGCCGAAGCCATCCATCTGGCGCGCGGCGAGTGCGTGGTGCGGATGCGACGGCAGGCCCGGGTAGATCACCTGCTCGACCGCGGAATGGGTGTCCAGGAACCGCGCGAGTTCCATTGCGTTGTCGCAATGCGCGCGCATGCGCAGGTGCAGGGTCTTGGCGCCGCGCAGGCCGAGGAAGCTGTCGAACGGACCCTGCACGCCGCCGACCGCGTTCTGCAGGAACGCGAGCTGATCGGCGAGTTCGGCGTCGTCGCCGACCACGACCATGCCGCCGACCATGTCGGAATGGCCGTTGAGGTACTTGGTAGCCGAGTGCATGACGATGTCGGCCCCATGCTCGAGCGGACGCTGCAGGATCGGCGAGGCGAAGGTGTTGTCGACCACCATCCGCAGGCCGTGCCTGCGCGCGATCGCCGAAATCGCCTTGAGGTCGACGATCTTGAGCAACGGGTTGGTCGGGGTCTCGACCCAGACGAGCCTGGTCTTCGGCGTGATCGCGGCTTCGAACGCGGCCGGATCGGTGAGGTCGACGAAACTGAAATCCAGGCCGGCGCTGCGCCGGCGCACGCGCTCGAACAGGCGGTAGCTGCCGCCGTAGAGATCGTCCATCGCGACCACGTGGTCGCCGCTGTCCAGCAGTTCGAGGATGGTCGAAGTCGCCGCCAGCCCGGAAGCGAAGGCCAAGCCGCGGCTGCCGCCCTCGAGCGAAGCGACGCAGCGCTCCCAGGCGAACCGCGTCGGGTTGTGGCTGCGCGAATACTCGAAGCCCTGGTGCACGCCCGGGCTGGACTGGGCGTAGGTGCTGGTCGCGTAGATCGGCACCATCACCGCACCGGTGCTGGGATCGACGGACTGGCCACCATGGATGGCGCGGGTCCCCAGGCCCCAGTGCGACGCGTCTGGCGCGGCGTCGCCGTGCTTGTCGTTCATCTTCTCTGACCCTGGATTTCGGCCGGCGATTCTAGCATCGGGGCGGTCGCGGCCCGGGGTCACTGCACCCGCCGGCGCAGGTAATTCAGCAGGTCGATGCGGGTGATCAGGCCGAGGAACCTGCTGCCGCCGGCGGTGTTATCGGTGACGATCGCGACGTGGCCGCGGTCGAACACCGGCAACAGCGCCTCGATCGGCGCGTCGACCTCGATCCGGTCGAGCTTGCTGACCATCGCGGTCGCCACCGGATCGCGGAACCGGACCTCGTCGCCGTACACGTGCAGCAGCACGTCGGACTCGTCGACGATGCCGACCAGTTCATCGCCATCCATCACCGGCAGCTGCGAGACGTCGTACAGCTTCATGCGCTGGTAGGCCGTCACCAGCAGGTCGTTCGGCCCGACCACGACGGTGTCGCGCTGCGAGAACGGGCGCAGGATCAGGTCTCGCAGATCGCCGGTGGCTTCGCGCTCGAGGAAGCCGTTGTCCAGCATCCAGTAGTCGTTGTACATCTTCGACAGGTACTTGTTGCCGGTGTCGCAGACGAAGACCAGAACCCGCTTGGGCTCGGTCTGTTCGCGGCAGTACCGGAGCGCGGCCGCCAGCAGCGTGCCGGTCGAGGAGCCGCCGAGGATGCCCTCCTTCGCCAGCAGTTCGCGTGCGGTCAGGAAGCTTTCCTTGTCGCTGATCGCATAGGCCTTCTTGACCCGCGTGAAGTCGGAGATCGGCGGCAGGAAGTCCTCGCCGATGCCTTCGACCATCCAGCTGGCCGACTTCTCCACGACCTCGCCGCGATTGATGTAGTCCTCGAGGATCGAACCGACCGGATCGGCGAGGACCAGTTCGGTGTCCGGCGAATGCGTGGCGAAGCAGCGCGACAGGCCGGTCATCGTGCCGGAGCTGCCGCAGCCGAACACGATCGCGTCCAGCGCGCCATCCATCTGCCGCAGGATTTCCGGGCCGGTGCCGAACTCGTGCGCGGCCGGGTTGTCGGGGTTGCCGAACTGGTTGATGAAGTAGGCACCGGGGGTCTCGCGCGCGATCCGCTCGGCCATGTCCTGGTAGTAGTCGGGATGGCCCTTGGCGACGTCGCTGCGGGTGAGCACGACCTGCGCGCCCATCGCCTTGAGGTTGAAGATCTTCTCCCGGCTCATCTTGTCGGGCACGACCAGGATCAGCTTGTAACCCTTCTGCTGCGCCACCAGGGCCAGGCCGATGCCGGTGTTGCCGGCGGTGCCTTCGACCAGGGTGTCGCCGGGCTTGATGTCGCCGCGCTTTTCCGCGGCTTCGATCATCGACAGGCCGATGCGGTCCTTGATCGAGCCGCCGGGATTCTGGCTCTCGAGCTTGAAGAACAGGGTGCATGGGCCGGCATCGAGGTGCTGGGCCTGGATGATCGGGGTGTCGCCGACCAGCTCGAGCACGGATTGCTTGATTGAAGCAGGCCGGAGCGATGCGGCTGCGGGATCGTTGGAACCGGTATGGGTCGACATGCGGGGGCCGCGGCGGGAAAACACCGATTATCGGCCACTCCGGGCGACGGGTTGAACCCCGGCGACTTCGGGCGGACAACCGCGGGCGGCGGCGGCCGACGAGGAAACCGCCGCCGCCCGCGTGAGAGAACGGGATGGATCAGTGGTGGAGCACGTCGTACAGACGGGTCAATCGATCCTTGGCGGCCAGTTTTTCGCGCTTCATCTGCGACAGGGTGCCATCGTCGATCGGCAGGACGCCCAATTCGGCATCGAGCACGCGCTTGTCCAGTTCCTTGTGGCGCTGGTAGAGCTGCTTGAACTCCGAATTGGCCTGGATCAGGGCGTCGAGTTCTGCCTGCGGTTGACCTTCGAACATGGAAACCTCCTTCAGCCTTTGGATCGGTTGGCCGACGCCGAGCTGCGGTCGCCGGCGGCACCGCCCGGATACGACAACGCCCCGGCCTGGGCAGGCACGGGGCGCTCGGGGTGGTGCAATGGTTCCAGCTTGCTGACGCGGGTGCTTCGGCCATCCGGAGCGCCCGCAAGCACCTGGCTTGCGGCGGCGTTCTCCAGTGGCGGGAAGGCTTCGGTCATCGGCTGGCCTGATCGCCAAGGGACACCGGAATGGAGGCCCTTGGGAAATCGACCCTACTCCTGACCTCAGGGTCGGGCAAGCCTTTCAGGCAGAGCGGTCACACGCGCCCGGGATTCTTCCGACCAGCGGTCGGATCAGACCCGGGGCGAAACGCAACTGATTGATTTAATGGAATTTTACGGAATCAACGGCCGGGCTTGTGCCTGGGCTTGGGCTTGGCCGGGGCCGGCTTGTCGCGGGCCTTGTCCGCAGCCTCGCCGGCGGTCAGTTCGGCTTCCTGGCGGGCCAGTTCGGCATCGCGCGCGCGCGCGGCCTTGAGCCTGGCGGCGGCCTGGGCGCCGACATCGTTGACCACGTCCTCGGCCTGCTGGCGGGCGGCAGCCTCGGCATCGGCGGCTTCGCGCAGGCGCTGGGCCTCCTCGGCCTGGAGCTGGGCCTGCATGCGCATGCGCTCGGCCTCCTGGCGCGCGCGTTCGGCTTCCTGGCGGCTGGCCTCGACCAGCAACTCGCTGCGCTGGCGGTCGAGCTGGTCGATCCGCTGGCGGGTGGCCTCGGTCCGGGCCGCGAGTTCGGCGATCGCCACCCTGCGCGCGACCTGCGGCATCGCCGCGTCGCGCTGCTTGGCGCTGCGGATCGCCAGCGCCGCATCCAGCGCCTGGTGGGCGCGCAGGCGCTCGTAGGCGGCGAAGGCATTGAGCTGCGGATCGGCATCCACCGCCTGCAGGCGCATGGCCGGATCGACGGGCTGTGCGGGATCCGCGGCCGCCGCGTCCAGCGGGCTCGAGGCCGGCAGGTCGGCCGGCAGCTGCAGGCGCTGCTGCAGGTCGGCCACTTCGGCGCGGCGCTGGGCGTAATCGGCGCGGGTGCGGGCGGCCTGGCTCGATGCGGTGGTGAAATCGGCGTCGGCAGCGGCCTGCAGCGCGAGCGCGCGGGCGCTGTCGTCGTCGCCGGCCGCCATCGCCGCCTGGGCCTGCGACAGCTCGCTGCGCGCCTGCGCCATCGCCTGGGCCGCGTACTGGTCGCCATCGGCGGCGGTGGCGCGCGCGACCGACTGCTGCGCCGTGGACAGTTCCGCGGTCGGTGGCGGCAGGGTCGCGCAGCCGGCGAGCGTGATCGCCACCAACAGCACAGTCGCGGGCAGCGCGAATCGGTATTGTGCGAAGCTTGTGTTCATCGGGGTGCCGTGGCGGAGGGGTGTCGCGCGGCCATTTTTCATCAGCCGTCGCGTTGTCTGCAACGATAACGGGCCGGATACGAGGGTACGTGAATGGATATCGGCTATTTCCTGAAGCTGATGACGGAGAAGAACGCCTCCGACATGTTCCTGACCACCGGCGCGCCGGTGTACATCAAGGTCGAGGGCAAGCTGCATCCGCTGGGCAATACCGGCCTACCGCCCGGGATGGTCAAGAAGATCGCCTACTCGCTGATGGACGAGGGCCAGGTACCGCAGTTCGAACGCGACCTGGAAATGAACATGGCGATCGCGCTGCAGGAATCCGGCCGCTTCCGCGTCAACGTCTTCAAGCAGCGCGGCGAGGTCGGGATGGTGATCCGCGCGATCCGCAGCGTGATCCCCTCGATCGAGGAGCTGCAGCTGCCGCAGGTGCTCAAGGACATCATCATGGCCCCGCGCGGGCTGGTGCTGCTGGTCGGCTCGACCGGTTCGGGCAAGTCGACCACGCTGGCGTCGATGATCGACTACCGCAACTCCACCACCTCGGGCCACATCCTCACCATCGAAGATCCGATCGAATACCTGCACAAGCACAAGAAATCGATCGTCAACCAGCGCGAGGTCGGGCTCGACACCCATGCCTTCCACAACGCGCTCAAGAACGCGATGCGCGAGGCGCCGGACGTGATCCTGATCGGCGAGATCCTCGACGCGACGACCATGGAAGCGGCGATCGCCTTCGCCGAGACCGGCCACATCTGCCTGGCGACGCTTCACTCCAACAACGCCGACCAGACCATCGAGCGCATCCTCAACTTCTTCCCCGAGGGCGCGCACAAGAACGTGCTGATGAACGTGGCCCTGAACCTGCGCGCGATCGTGTCGCAGCGACTGGTGGTGGGCACCGACGGTCGCCGCCTGCCGGCCGCCGAGGTGCTGATCAACACCCCCAGCATCCGCGACCTGCTGCGCCGCGGCCAGGTGCACGAGATCAAGCAGGCGATGGAGGAGTCGCTCGAGGAAGGCATGGAGTCGTTCGACCAGTGCCTGTTCCGGCTGCACAAGGAAGGCAAGATCGAGAAGGAGGAAGCGCTGCGCGCGGCCGACTCGCGCGACGGCCTGGCGCTCAAGTTCCGCCTGTCCGAGGGCAGCAGCGGCGAGCATGACCCCTACGCGGACGTGTTCGACGCCAGCGCCGCGGGGCGCTGACCACCGATCGACGCGATTTAGGCGATCGCGGGCGCGTCCGGCTGCCGTTCCGGGCGCGCGGCGTCGAAGGTCGGCAACGCCAGGCAGGTCTGCTCGATCCGGGCGATGTTCGGATACGGATCCAGGCTGATCCCGAACCGGCGCGCGTTGTAGACCTGCGGGATCAGGCAGCAGTCGGCGAGGCTGGGCATCGCGCCATCGCAGAACATGCCGGTCGAGGGGTGGTCCTGCAGCAGCGACTCGAATGCGTCGAAGCCCGCGCAGATCCAGTGCCGCACCCAGACGTCGCGCTCGGCCTGCGGCACGCCCCAGTCGCGTTCGAAATACTGGAGCACGCGCAGGTTGTTGAGCGGATGGATGTCGCAGGCGACCAACTGGGCCAGCGCGCGCACCCGCTGGCGGTCGCGCGCGGTCGCAGGCAGCAACGCAGGCGACGGCCACATCTCGTCGAGGTATTCGAGGATCGCCAGTGACTGCCGCAGCATGCGCTGGCCGTGCTGCAGCACCGGCACCAGTTCCTGCGGATTGGCGCGATGGAAATCGTCGGTGTGCTGCTCGCCGCCATCGCGCAGCAGGTGCACCGGCATGATCTCGTACGGCAGGCCCTTGAGGTTCAGGCCGATGCGCACGCGATACGCGGCGCTGGAGCGCCAGTAGGAAAACAGGCAAAGCCGGTCGGTCACGGTCCCGCTCCCCTCCATGCCTCCGCGCGCGGGCGGGGCCGGGAAACCTTAGCCTGCGGCACGCGGCTTCGGTAGACCGCCGGTCGCGCCAACCGCCGCGCCGGTGCCATCACCCTGCAGGACACCGGTCAGGGCGCCGGCTGGCGTTCGATCCGCTGTTCGATCGCACCGAAGATGCTGTTCCCTTCGGGATCCAGCATCTCGATCCGCACCAGGTCGCCGAAACGCATGAACGGCGTCAGCGGCTTGCCGTGTTCCAGCGTCTCGACCGTGCGCTTCTCGGCGAAGCAGGACGCGCCCAGGCTGGTGTCCTGGTTGGCGATGGTGCCCGAGCCGACGATGGTGCCGGCCGACAGCGGCCGCGTCTTCGCCGCATGCGCGACCAGCTGGCCGAAGTCGAACTGCATGTCCACGCCCGCTTCCGGCGCACCGAACCATTCGCCGTTGACGTGCGTGAGCAGCGGCCGGTGCAGCTTGCTGCCGCGCCAGGCATCGCCGAGTTCGTCCGGGGTCACGAACACCGGCGACAGGGTCGAGCGCGGCTTGGACTGCAGGAAACCGAAGCCCTTGGCCAGCTCGCCCGGGATCAGCCCGCGGAGCGACACGTCGTTGACCAGGCCGACCAGCTGGATGTGCGCGGCCGCCTGTTCCGGCGTCACCGCCATCGGCACGTCGTCGGTGACCACCACGATCTCGGCTTCCAGGTCGATGCCGTAGTCCTCGCTCACCACCCGCACCGGATCGCGCGGGCCGTTGAAGCCGGCGCTGGTCGCCTGGTACATCAGCGGATCGGTGTAGAAGCTTTCCGGCACCTCGGCGCCACGCGCGCGCCGCACCCGCTCGACGTGCGGCAGGTAGGCGCTGCCATCGACGAATTCATAGGCGCGCGGCAGCGGTGCGGCGAGCGCCGCGGCGTCCAGGTCGAAGGCGCCATCGGCACTGCCGTCGTCGAGCGCGTCCGACAGCGCGGCCAGGCGAGGCGCGGCGTTGGACCAGTCTTCCAGCGCGCGCTGCAGGGTCGGCGCGATGCCGGTGGCACGGACCGCGCGCGACAGGTCTCGGGACACCACGACCAGGGTGCCGTCGCGACCGCCTTCCTTGAGGGAACCAAGCTTCATGCCAACTCCGGCGCGGGAAATGGTTTCAATTGTAACCGCTTGCCGCGACACGCCGGTCAGGCGTCGGCGGCGCTCTGGAAGCCATCGGCGCGATAGGTCAGCACCAGCGTGTCGCGATGCCCGACCGCATCGCCAGCGGGCTGGATCGGGGTGGATTCGTGGATCATGCGGGTGTCGTCGAGCAGCAGCAGCGACCACGGTTCGCGCAGGGTGAAGCGCTGGCCATCGGGACCGTCGGCGGCGAACACGCGGGTTTCGCCGCCCTTGATCGCGACCCGGTCGACCAGGAACACCGCGACGAAGTCGACGCCGTCGCGGTGCGCGCCTTCCGGCGTCGGCCGGCCGATGCCCTCGCCGGTATCGATCCGGAACTGGTGCGCCTCGACGTACCAGGCCGGCACCGGCCGGAGTCGCGAGAACACGCCGGCCAGTCCCAGCAGCAGGCGCGGCCATGCCGGCTGTGCGATGACCTGCGGTTCGATCGGCTCGAACCAGCGCTGCATGCCGCCGTGCAGGGCGTTGTAGTCCAGCGACTGCCAGTGCGGGCGATGCGGGGCCTGGGCCAGCGCATCGTCGGCCAGCACGAAACAGGCGTGCCGCCGGCGGCGGTAATGGCCGCCATCCTTGAGGTACTCGTCGACCGCCAGCGCATCCCAGCTGGCGACCAGCGCCTGCAGCTGCGCGGGCGCGACCGCGCACAGCGCGGCGACATCGGCCGGCGCGAGCACGGCGAACCCGCGGCCGCCCAGTTGCGAAACCAGCGCAGCCGCTGGCGTGTACGGCGCGGAGAAGCTGGCGACCACGACATCACTCCTGCGGGATCTGTTGCCGCAAAAGCAAAAACCCGCACGAGGCGGGCTTTTGCGTCTGGCTGCGCGAAGCAGGCCTGGGTATGGCAGCCCCGGATGGATTCGAACCACCGAATGCCTGAGTCAGAGTCAGGTGCCTTACCGCTTGGCGACGGGGCTATGGAGCGTAGTTTAGCGCTTCGAGAACTGGGTGGCGCGGCGTGCCTTGTGCAGGCCGACCTTCTTGCGCTCGACCTCGCGCGCATCGCGGGTCATGAACCCGGCCTTGCGCAGTTCGGCCTTCAGCGACTCGTCGTATTCGACCAGCGCGCGGGCGATGCCCAGGCGGATCGCACCGGCCTGGCCGGTGGTGCCGCCGCCCGAAGCGGTGACGATCACGTCGAACTTGTCGCTCGACTTGGTCAGCTCCAGCGGCTGGCGCACGATCATGCGCGCGGTTTCGCGGCCGAAGAATTCTTCGATCGAGCGGTCGTTGATGGTGATCTTGCCGTCACCCTTGCGCAGGAACACGCGGGCGGTGGAAGACTTGCGGCGGCCGGTGCCGTAATTCTGGGTGGTTGCCATGGTTATCAGATCTCGAGCGGCTGCGGCTGCTGGGAAGCATGCGGGTGGTTCGGTCCGGCGTAGACCTTGAGCTTGCGGTACATGGCGCGGCCGAGCGGATTCTTCGGCAGCATGCCCTTGACCGCGATCTCGATCACGCGTTCCGGATGGCGCTGCAGCGCCTGGGCGAGGTTCTCGGACTTCAGGTTGCCGACGTAACCGGTGAACCGGTGGTACATCTTGTCCTGCAGCTTGTTGCCGGTGACCGCGACCTTCTCGGCGTTGACCACCACGAGGTAGTCGCCGGTATCGACGTGCGGGGTGAACACGGGCTTGTGCTTGCCGCGCAGGCGGCGTGCGAGCTCGGAGGCGAGGCGGCCCAGGGTCTTGCCCTCGGCGTCGACGACGTACCAGTCGCGCTGGACGGTCTCGTTCTTGGCGGTGAAAGTCTTCATGACGAACTCGATTTAGGGGTGCCTTGTCGGGCTGGTACCGCGGGATTGCCCCGTCGGAACGTCGCCTCGCGTTGTTTTTGCCGGAGCAAAGAGGCGGAATGATAGCGATCCGGCCCACCCGGCGCAAGCTCACCGGCCCTGACGCTCCGGCTTGCCGTCCCCACGACCCGGCCTGCCGCACAATGGCGCCATGACCCGCGCCCTGTCGCCGCTCGACCGCCTGCTCGCCGATGCCCAGAACGCCCTGGACACGGTCTTCGGCAGCGCCCGCGCCGAACGCCCGAACCCCGGGGCCGGGCGCGCCCAGATCGAACTCGACCCTCGCGAGCGCCGGCACGCCGCCGGCCTGATGCGGGTCAACCACGTCGGCGAGGTCTGCGCCCAAGCGCTGTATGTCGGCCAGGCCGCGGTCGCGCGCGACCCGGCCACCCGCGCCCAGCTGCTGGCCGCGGCCCAGGAGGAGACCGACCACCTGGCCTGGTGCGGCGACCGCCTGCGCGAACTGGACAGCCGGCCGAGCCTGCTCAACCCGCTGTGGTACGCCGGCAGCTATGCGATCGGCGCGCTGGCGGGACTGCGCGGCGACGGCTGGAACCTCGGCTTCGTGGCCGAGACCGAGCGCCAGGTCGAAGCCCACCTCGACCAGCACCTGCAGCAGCTGCCCGCCGCCGACGCGCGCAGCCGCGCGATCCTGGAAACGATGAAGGCGGACGAGGCGCGCCATGCCGAGCACGCCCGGGCGCAGGGTGCGCGCGCGTTGCCGCCGCCGGTGCCGTCGCTGATGGCGCTGGCCTCGAGGCTGATGAAGACGGTCGCGTACCGCCTGTAAAAAAGGCCGGCATCGCCGGCCTTCCGTTCTGTCGCGCCCCGGCAACCTCACTCCACCAGGTTGCGGCCGTGGTAGAGCTCCTCGATCTCGCGCTTGAGCCGCGCCTCGATCTTCATCCGCTCCTTGAACGAGAGGTTCTTGGCCTTCTCCTCGAACAGGTAGTTGTCGAGGTCGAAGTCCTTCAGGTGCATCTTGGTGTGGAAGATGTTTTCCTGGTAGACGTTGACGTCGAGCATCTCGTAGCGCGAGCGGATGTTCTTGGCCAGGTAATCCTGGATCGAATTGATCTTGTGGTCGATGTAGTGCTTGCGGCCCTTGATGTCGCGGGTGAAACCGCGCACCCGGTAGTCCATCACCACGATGTCCGACTCCAGCGACTCGATCAGGT
>Ga0310810_10011001_pt1 | contig 10565 bp, 9 predicted proteins | sample NCmetagenome_FD_207641 | JGI IMG/M metagenome (GOLD analysis project Ga0310810, IMG submission 207641) | Soil microbial communities from experimental microcosm in Duke University, North Carolina, United States - NC | ecosystem: Engineered > Artificial ecosystem > Soil microcosm > Unclassified ... | reverse complement strand
GCCCGACGGCTACACGCTGCTCGTCACCACCGCGTCGCTGGCGATCAACATGTCGCTCTACTCGAAGCTGCCGTTCGACGCGGCGCGGGATTTCATTCCGGTCTCGGTCATCGCCGAGAGCCCGAATGTGCTCGTCGTCCCGGCGATCCACACGGTGAAAAGCGTCAAGGAGCTGATCGCGCAGGCGCGCGCGGCGCCCGGAAAGCTCAACTATTCCTCGGCCGGCGTCGGCACCACGCAGCACCTCGCCGCGGAGCTGTTGAAGCTGCGCACGAAAACCTTCATGGTGCACATCCCGTACCGGGGCTCGGCCCCCTCGCTCGCCGCGCTGATGGCGGGCGAGGTCGACCTTTCCTTCGCAAACATTCCCGCGATCCATTCCCACATCGTCGCGGGCCGCCTGCGCGCGCTCGCGGTCGCGGCGCCGAAGCGCGACGCACAGTTGCCGGAGGTTCCGACCATGAAGGAAGCGGGCGTGGAAGGCGTCGAGGTCCTCGTCTGGTACGGCCTATTCGCGCCCGCGGGCACGCCGCGCGACATCGTGCACACGCTCGCCGCCGGCGTGCAGCGCGCCACGCGCGAGGCGGCGACGCGCAAGCGCCTGATCGAGCAGGGCGCGGAGCCCGTAGGCAACTCGCCCGAGGAATTCGGCAAGCTCTTTCGCGACGAGCTCGCGCGCTGGGCCGAGGTGGTGAAGGTCTCGGGCGCGAAAGCGGATTAATTCTTGTTTTTAAAAGAAGAGTCCAGAAAAGAAACGATAAGGCGGACGAGCTCTTCCTCGTGCCCCTCGAAGAAGTGCTTGGCGCCCTTCACCATCACCTGCCGCGACCCGGCGACGCTGCGGATCTCCTTCTCGCGCTCGGGCGCGCCGTAGACGTTGGTCGACCAGTCGTCGCTCGCGAAGACGTCGAGCACCGGAATCTTGATGCGGAACATCTCCTGCAGGCCCTGCAGGATGCTGATGGAAACCCAGGCGCCGACCGTCGTGTCGTCGGTGCGGATCAGGTACTGGTTCGCCATGGTCGCGCCGAGGCTGTGCGAGACGATGCCGATGTTCTTGTAGCCCTTCGCTTTGAGGAAATCGATCGCGAGCTGGAAGCGCTCGCGCGCATCCGGGTAGAGCGGCACGTAGAGCCCGAGGATCGCCGTGCTCGGCAGCACCGGCATCTGGATGGAAAGCGTCGAGTAGCCCTGCTCCGCGATCAGCGTCCTGAGCGTGCCGTAGAGCTCGAAATCCGGGCTCCAGCCGCGGCCGTGCGCGATGACGACGGCGCCGCGCGCCGGGCCCTTCTCCTTCGCCGCCTCGGTATAGAGCGCGAGGAACTTGTGGCCGTTCTTCTGCTGGAGCCACTCGGCGTTCCCCACCATGAGGGTCTTGAGGATGTCATCCGCCCAGCGTTTTTCCTTGTCGTAATCCTGCGCGGCGGCCACGCCGGAAAAAAGCAGCAGCAAAACAAAAAGCCCGCCAAGGCGGGCCTTTTGTCCGAGCTTGCGAGCCGCGCTACGCAACGCGCAGCGGCATCTGACGCAGCCGCTTGCCGGTGAGCGTGAAGACCGCGTTCGCGACCGCCGGCGAGATGAGCGCCATGCCCGGCTCGCCGATTCCGCCCGGCTTCTCCGTGCTCTTGACGATGTGCATGTCGATCTTCGGCATCTCGTTGATGCGCAGCAGCTTGTAGGTGTCGAAGTTCGTCTGCTGCACGCGGCCGTCCTTGAGCGTGATATCGCCGTAGAGGAGCGCGGTCAGGCCGAACACGATGTTCGACTCGAGCTGCTGCTGGACGATGTTCGGGTTGACCATGCGTCCGAGATCCACCGCCACCGTCACCCTGTGCACCTTGATGTCGCCGCCCTGCACGGAGACTTCGGCCACTTGCGCCATGTAGGTCTCGTAGCCTTCCATCAGTGCGACGCCGCGCGCGTGTCCTTTCGGCAACGGCTTGCCCCAGCCCGCCTTCTCGGCGGCGATCTTGAGCACGTTGGCGTGGCGCGGCTGCTTGCCGAGCATGGCCAGGCGGAACTCGACCGGGTCCTTGCCCGCCGCCGCAGCCATTTCGTCGACGAACGACTCGTTGGCGAAGACGTTGAGCGCGTGCGACACCGAGCGCAGGTAGCCCACCCGCAGGCCGGGCTCATGGATCACCGTGTGGACCGACTGGTTGGCGATGTCGTAGGGCACGACGATCGCCTCGGCCATGAACGGATCCACCCCGTCCTTGACCACGGGCGGGAAAAGCCGCGACGTGATCGAGGGCGAGCTCATCTTGTGGCTGATCGCGACCGGCTTGCCGCCCGAATCCAGGCCGGCCGAGAGCCGGTGCAGGCTCGCCGGACGGTAGAAGTCGTGCGTCACGTCGTCCTCGCGCGTCCACACGAGCTTCACCGGCGCTCCGACCGCCATCGAGATCTCGACCGCCTGCATCATGTAGTCGAGGTCGATGCGCCGGCCGAAGCCGCCGCCGAGGAAGGTCGTCTTGATGGTGATCTGCTCGGGCTTGAGCTTGGTCATCGCCGAGGCGATGCCGAGCGCGGCCTGCTGGAACTGGATCGATCCGATCAGCAGCGCCGAGTCCTTCTTCACGTCCGCCGTGAAGTTCATCGGCTCCATCGGCGAGTGCGACAGGAACGGCATCTGGTAGGTCGCCTCCACCGTCTTGGCGGCGCCCTTCATCGCATCATCGACGTTGCCCTGCTGCTTGATCGAGGCGCCGGGCTTGGCCATCGCGTCGGCGAGCTGCTTGAACACGCCCTCGGAGGACAGGCCCTTCATCGGACCCTCGTCCCAGGTGATGTTCAGCGCATCGCGCGCCTGCTTGGCCTGCCACCAGCTGTCCGCGACCACGGCGACACCGTCGGTGACCTTGACCACATGCTTGACGCCGGGCATCGACTTCGCTTTCGCGTCGTCGACCGCCGTCGCCTTGCCGCCGATCACCGGGCACTGCGCGAGCGCGGCATAGAGCATCCCCGGAAGCTTGGTGTCGATGCCGAACTGCGTCTTGCCCGTGATCTTGCCGGGCGTGTCGAGGCGATGCAGCGGCTTGCCGACGTAGCGCCACTTGGACGGATCCTTGAGCGCGACTTCCTTGGGCGGCGTGAGCTTCGAGGCGGCCTCGGCGAGCGAGCCGTAGGTCGCCTTCTTGCCCTTGCACGTCACCATGCCGTTGGCGGCCTTGCAATCGGAAGCGCTCACGCCCCACTTCTGCGCGGCGGCTTCGGTGAGCATCACGCGCGCTTTCGCGCCCGCGACGCGCAGCTTCTCCCAGCCGTCGCGCACCGAGGTCGAGCCGCCGGTGATCTGGCCGCCCAGCATCGCGTTGATGTACATCTCGCCGGGAGGCGCGAATTCCACCTTGACCTTGTTCAGGTCGACTTCGAGCTCCTCGGCCACGAGCATCGGGAGAGCCATCACTACGCCCTGGCCCATCTCGGAACGGTCGACGAGGATGGTGACGGTGTTGTCGCTGCCAACGCGCACCCAGGCGTTCATTGCGGAATCGGTCGCGGCCTGCGCCTCGCCCATTACGCTGGAGAGCGACACGCCGATGACCAGCGCGCCGCCGGTGGCGGCGCTCGTCTGGAGGAACTTGCGGCGGGACGGATTCTTGAGCTGGGTCATGATCAGGCCCCCTTCGCGGCTTTGTGGATCGCCGCGCGGATGCGCGGATACGTGCCGCAGCGGCAGATGTTGCCCGCCATGGCGTTATCGATATCGGCATCCGTGGGCTTGGGCTTCTCCGTAAGGAGCGCCGTCGCCGACATGATCTGGCCCGACTGGCAGTAGCCGCACTGCGGCACGTCCAGCGCCGCCCATGCGGCCTGAACCTTCTTGCCGACCGGCGTCGCGCCGATGCCTTCGATCGTGGTGATCTTCTTGCCCTCGGCCGCGGACACGGGCGTGCCGCAGGAGCGCACCGGCTTGCCGTCGAGGTGCACGGTGCACGCGCCGCAGAGCTGCGCGCCGCAACCGAACTTGGTCCCGGTCATGCCGACGGTGTCGCGGATCGCCCAGAGCAGCGGCGTGCTCGGATCCACGTCGACGTTATGGGTCTTGCCGTTGATATTCAGACGCGCCATTGCTTTCCTCCCAGAAGTTTGCCGGTTGCTCACCGGTAGCAGGCTGCGGCTATTATGCTCCCGGCGATGATTGCAAAACTATGTATTTTGCTCGCTGCGCTGGCCGCGGCCGCCGCGCCGGAAAGCCTTTGCGCTCAGGACTTTCCCAATCGTCCCGTGCGGATCGTGGTGCCCTGGCCGCCGAGCGGAAACGTCGACATCACCGCGCGCACCCTCGCGCCCGCTCTGGGCGAAGCCCTTGGCCAGCAAGTGATTATCGAGAACAAGGCCGGCGCGGGCGGCACGATCGGCTCGGCGCAGGTCGCAAAAGCGCCCGCCGACGGCTACAGCCTGCTGCTCGGCTCGACCGGCACGATCACGAGCGCGCCTGCAGTATTTCGCAATATTCCTTACGACCCCGTCAGGGATTTCGTCGCGATCGGCGCGATCCAGTACGTGCCCATGGTGCTGACGGCGGCGCCGAAAGCGCCGGTCGCGAGCTACGCCGAGCTTCTGTCCTACATAAAAACCAAGGGAAGCCCGGTGACAGTCGCCTCCGCCGGCAACGGCTCGTCCAACCATCTCGCGATCGAGCTGCTCATGCGCCAGGCGAAGCTGCCGCTTTTGCACGTTCCGTACAAGGGCAGCGGCCCGGCGATCACCGATCTGCTCGGCAGCCAGGTCGACACGATGATGGATCAGCTCACCGCCTCGATCGAGCACATCCGCGGCGGACGCCTGAAGGCGCTCGCCGTCACCTCGAGCACGCGCTCGCCGCTCCTGCCGAACGTGCCGACGCTCGCCGAGCTCGGCGTCGCGGGGTACGAGGCCGGAACATTCACCGGCCTGTTCGCTCCCGCGGCGACGCCGCCGACGGTCGTCGCGAAGCTCTATGCGGGGTTGCGCGAGGCGCTCGCCAATCCGACGCTGCGCGAGCGCTACCGCGCGATGGGCGCGGAGGTGTCCGAGCTCGGCCAGGGCGAGTTCGAGGCCTACGTGCGCGCCGATCTCGACAAGTGGCGGCGCGTCGCGCGCGAAGCGAACATCTTCGTCGAATGAGGCGCGCATGAACATCGGTTTCATCGGCCTGGGTCTCATGGGCCGCCCCATGGCCGCCAACCTGTTGAAGGCGGGGTTCGCGCTGAGCGTTTTTGATTTGAGGAAGGAAAACGCGGCGTCATTGAACGGTGCGGCCTGGAGCGAGGAGCCGGCCAAAAACGCCGACGTCGTGCTGACCTCGCTGCCCGGGCCGCCCGAAGTTGAAGCGGTGTCAGAGAGAATCCTGAATAGCGCAAGGCCGGGAACGGCGTGGCTCGATTTGTCGACCAACTCGCCCGAAGTCGTGCGCCGGATCTACGCGAAGTGCAAGGCGAAGGGCATCGCACTGCTCGATGCGCCCGTGAGCGGCGGGCCGGGAGGCGCCGCTTCGGGCCGGCTCGCGATCTGGGTCGGCGGCGACCGGGACGCGTACGAGCGCTGCCTGCCGGTGCTCAAGGCGCTCGGCGACCAGCCCTTCTACGTCGGCCCGATCGGCGCGGGCTCGGTCGCCAAGCTCGTGCACAACGCCTCGACCTTCACGGTGCAGACCGCGCTCGCGGAGACCTTCACGCTCGGCGTGAAGGCCGGCGTCGAGCCGCTCGCGCTCTTTCAGGCGATCCGCCACGGCGCCTCGGGCCGCGCGCGCACCTTCGATCGCCTGGCCGAGAAATTCCTGCCCGGGACCTACGATCCGGCCGGCTTTGCGCTCAAGCTCGCGCACAAGGACGTCGCCCTCGCGCTCGAGCTCGCAAAATCGCTCGGCGTGCCGATGCCCGCGGGCGAGCACGCGCTCGCCGAGCTGAGCGAGGCGATGCGCCGGGGCTGGGGCGAGCGCGACGGCCGCGTCGCGATGGTCCTTCAGGAGGAGCGCGCCAAGGTCTCGGTGCGCGTGCCTCCCGAAGAGCTCAAGAAGGTTATTTAGGCAGCGAGACGACCCGCAGGTAGGGCTTCAGCGTCTTGAAGCCCTGCGGGTATTTCTTCTTCGCGTCGTCATCCGACACCGAGGTCGGAATGATGACCTCCTGCCCCGGCTTCCAGTTCGCCGGCGTGGCGACGCCGTGCTTGGCGTTCACCTGCAGCGCATCGAGCAGGCGCAGCACCTCGTCGAAGTTGCGGCCCGCGCTCATCGGATAGGTCAGCATCGCCTTCACCTTCTTGTCCGGGCCGATGATGAACACCGAGCGGATGGTCGCGTTGTCGTTGGCGGTGCGCGGGCCGGGGTTCGCGTTCGGATGGATCATGTCGTAGAGCTTCGCCACCTTCAGGTCCTCGCCGCCGATGATCGGGTAGTTGACCGCGTGGCCCTGCGTCTCCTTGATGTCGCCGACCCACTTGCCGTGATCGCTCACCGAGTCGTTCGAAAGGCCGATGATCTTGGTGTTCCTCTTGTCGAACTCGGGCTTCAGTCCCGCCATGTAGCCGAGCTCGGTGGTGCAGACCGGGGTGAAATCCTTCGGGTGCGAGAACAGGATCGCCCACTTGTCGCCGATCCACTGGTGAAAGTCGATCTTGCCTTCGGTGGTTTCGGCGGTGAAATTGGGGGCTTCGTCGCCAATGCGGACAGCCATAGGTGTCTCCGTGGGGTTGGGAAGTTCGGGGGGATGAAAATTATACGGCGCACCGTGTCCGCAAATAACCCCACGCGCCGCGTCGCTTTGGCGCGAGCCCGGGCGCCTGCCGTTACGAGGAAATCCTCTTGCCGAGCAGCATCTTGGTCGGTTGCGCGGTCCCCGGATCGAGCAGCACGACGAGCCAGGCAAAGCGGGTGCGCAGCAGCAGCGATGGCGCATCGCCAGCGCCGCTGCCCGCGCTGGCGAGGTATTCGTCAATCGCCCGCCCGACGTCGCTGTCCTTGCGCAAGCGCTCGAGCGGCTGCGCCTTGGCGAGAACCTGCGCGCGGCGCTCCTCGTACGGAACCCAGAGCCGGGGCTGTTGCTGCAGGTCCCGGCCGGCGAGCGCAGCTTCGATGACTTTGCGTCGTTCCGCGGGATCCGCGGGCATGACCGCCGCCGCGAGCTTCGGGCCGGTGAGCGGCGCGTGCCGGAACTGCGGATACCTCGCCAAGGCGAGCTCCTCGGGCGGCAGGTCCGCGGCCGACACCAGCTCGAAGCGATCCTTGACGAAGACGATGAACGCGGGCCGCGCCAGGAAGACGATGTAGCCGCCGTAGAGGAGCGCGGCGACCTGGACGAGCGCGATGGCCACGAGGTCGAACTTCATGCCGGGCTTGCCTGCCTTGAAAACGACGAGCGTGAGCAGCGGTCCGAGAGTCACGTCAACGCCGACCAGGATGATCAGAAGGTCGTTGCCGCCGGCCGCCTCGAAGAGCGGCCACGGGTACCACAGCGTGAGCATGAGCGTGACCGCCGCCGCGGCGATCGCCACGCAGATGAGCAGATGGGTGCCCGACGCCTGCCAGCGCGACCAGGCGCGGATGCTCATCCCTTGTCTTTTTTGCGCCCGGCCCTGGCCGCGGGCGGCGGCGCCTTGTCCGGCGCGATCACCTTGGCGAGCGCCGGGAAGTACTCCTTGGCGAAGCCCGCGCGGATCGCGCGCTTGATCAGCTCCTTGGCGTTGTCCGCGCCGGTGAGAAAAAGACCCGCCTCCTCGCCCAGCCGCAGCGCGTAGCGGATGTCCTTGAGCGCGTACTCCGAGGAAAAGGCGCGCTCCGGAAATTGCCCGGGCAGGATCGCCTTCATGCCGTGGTTGCGCAGCGCGAAGCTGTCGGCCGAGCCCTTGGACAGGATCGCGAACGCGCGCGCGGGCTCGACGCCCGCATGCCGCACCAGCGCCATCGCCTCGGCGAGCGCGACCACATTCTCGAACAGCACCATGTTGTTGATCAGCTTCATCGCCTGCCCGGTGCCCGTGCGGCCGCAGTGCACGATGTCGCTCGCCATGTGCGCGAGCAGCGGCTTGATGCGCCCGAACGTGGCCTCGCTCGCGCCGACCATCGCAAGCAGCGTCCCCGCCTTCGCGGCCTCGCGCGTGCGCGCGACCGGCGCGTCGGCGAACTGGATGCCGCGCGCGTTGAAGCGCGCCTCGAGCTCGCGCGCGAGGTTCACGGGCGAGGTGCTGCAATCGACCACGCAGGCGCCCGGGCGCAGGTGCGTGAGCAGGCTCCCCCCGCCCAGGCACACCGCCTGCACCTGCGGGCCGCCGGGCAGGCAGAGGAACACGACATCGGCGTGCTCGGCCACCTCGCGGATCGACTCGGCCGGGATCACGCCCGCCTCGTCCATCTGCGCGAGCGTGTCCAGGTCCGCGTCGAACGCGCGCACTTCGTCGCGCGACTTGGCCGCGAGGTTGCGGCACATCGCCGCGCCCATGACGCCCAGCCCGATGAAACCCAACGCCATCAGCGTTCCCTCATTCCTTCAGCACGACCAGCGCATCCACCGCCACCGCGCCCTTCTTCTTCACGATCACCGGATTCGCCTCGGCCTCGCGCACCGGCCGTCCCGCGACGAGCGCGAGCCGCGAGATCGCGGCCACTGCGCGCGCGAGCGCCCGCAGATCGCCCCGCGCCATGCCCCGGTAGCCGGCGAGCGGCGCGAGTCCCTTCACCTGCCCGATCATTTCCAGCGCTTCGGCCTCCGACACGGGCGCGAGGCGCAGCACCACGTCATTGTAGAGTTCCGCGAGCGTCCCGCCCGCGCCCACCATCGCGACCGGACCCGCGACCGGGTCATCCCGATAGCCGACGATCGCCTCGCCGAGGCCCGCTTGCATCGCTTGTACCAGAACCGGTTTTCCGCGTCTGCCGAGCGCGCGCGCCTTTGCGGCAAATTTCCCGGCCTCGACGCCGAGCGCGACCCCGCCCGCCTCCGTCTTGTGATCGATGCCCGAGTCGAAGATCTTCACCGCCACCGGGTAGGCGAGCTTGTGCGCGTAGCGCGGCGCCTTGGCGAGCGCGTGCTCGACCACGGTCATGCCGAGCGACTTGAACAGGGCGAGCCCTTGCATTTCGTCGAGCCGCCCCCGCCGGGGCAGCCCTCTCGGCCATTCGAGCGCGGATGTCCTCGAGACCTTCCGGGGACGCTGCCAGTCGAAGTAAGCGCCGAGCGCGTCCGCGCAGGCCTCCGGCGTGCGGAACGCCGCAATGCCCGCGCCGGCGAGCAGCGCGAGCGCCTCGTCGGCCTGCGGCGTGAGGAACACGGCGAGGGGCTTGCCGCCGCGCCTGGCCGCGACGATCGGCGCAATCGCTTCCCTCGGGCGCGAGAAGGCCGACGAACCCGTGACGGCGAGCACCGCGTCGCAGCCGGGCCAGGCGAGGAGCTCGTTCAAGGTCTGGCCGTATGCGGCAAGCGCCTTGCCCATGGTGGTATCGATGATCGGCGCATCGCCCGCGGGCACCACGGCCTCGATGCCCTTTTCGCCGAGGCGATCGACCACGACCGCCGCGCCGCCGCCCGTATTGGTCAGCACGGACACGCGCGGGGCACGGCCAAGCCGGGGAGGCTTCTGCCCCGAGAGCAACGGCGCGATCTCGATCAGCGTCTCGAGCATGTCGACGCGCGCGATGCCGCAGTCGCGAAAGTAGGCGTCGAGCGCCGCGTCCTCGCCCGCGATCGCGCCGGTGTGCGTGCGCGCGAGGCGCTCGCCGAGGCGCGAGCGCCCGAGCTTGTAGGCGACGACCGGCTTGCCCGCGGCGTGCGCGGCGCGCGCCGCCGCGGCCAGGCGCTCCGCGTCGCGCACCGTCTCGAGAAAGAGCAGCACCTGCTTCGTGTCGGGATCGGCGACGAGCATCTCGACCAGCTCCCCCACGCCGATGTCGATCTCGTTGCCGACCGAGACGAGCTTGGCGAAGCCCAGGCCGCGCGCCGTGCCGCGCGTGAGCAGCGTGCCGAGCATCGTGCCGCTTTGCGAGACGACGCTCGCGCCGCCCGGGGCCGGCGCGTCCGCCTCGAGCACCGCGTTCACCGAGACGGTGACCCCGGCGGGCAGGTTGATGACGCCCATGCTGTTCGGGCCGACGAGGCGCACGCCGAGCTTTTTCGCGCGCGCCGCGAGCTTTGCCTGGCGCGCCGCGCCTGCGGCGCCGCGATCGGCGAAGCCGTCGCTGAAAATCGTCGCGACCGGCACGCCGGCCCGGCCGCAGTCCTCCAGCGCGCCCTCGACGTCCTCCACCATGATGAAGGCGTGCTCGATTTTCGCCTTCGTATCGACCACGCTCTTGAAACAGGGCAGATCGAAAACGACGGAGCGCCCGGGGTTCACGGGAAAGACGCCGCCCGTGTAGCCGTGCTTTTTCAGGAATTTTTGCGGGCGCGCGGTGGCCTTGGAGGAATCGCCCGAGGCGCCGACGAGGGCAATCGTGCGCGGGGTGAACAGAGCCTGGAAGAGGCTCATGCCGCGAGTGTCGGTTCGGTCTCGAGCTTCCAGAGCCGGCCAAGGAGCGCGCGCGCCTTCGGTTCACCCAGCACAGGGGCCGCGAGCTCGAGGTATTTCGCCTCGAGCTGCGCGTCCGA
>Ga0310810_10010999_pt1 | contig 10565 bp, 7 predicted proteins | sample NCmetagenome_FD_207641 | JGI IMG/M metagenome (GOLD analysis project Ga0310810, IMG submission 207641) | Soil microbial communities from experimental microcosm in Duke University, North Carolina, United States - NC | ecosystem: Engineered > Artificial ecosystem > Soil microcosm > Unclassified ... | reverse complement strand
CCGCCGCCGAAATAGATCGACACCAGCTCGTGGCCTTCGAGCAACGCCGCGCGCGCGTCGATCTCGCCGAGGATCGCGGCGGTGTACGCGTCGTGCGGCGGCTCGCCCTTCGCGACGGCGACCGGGAAGTCGCAGTACGGGCACAGATGACGGCACCAGGGGAAGTGCACGTAGAGGCCGGACGATCCCAGCCGCCGCTCGGGGTGCTGCCCCGGGTCCTCGCGCTGCGCGCTCGGCTCGGCCTCCGGCCTCGGCCCTGCCCCTCTTCGCGGCGGCATTCGCACGCCTTCTTGTGCCACGCTTCGCGGGTGCAGACCATCTACCTGGACAGCGCGGCGTCGACGCGCGTCGACGAGGACGTGATCGCGCGGATGGCCGAGGTCATGCGCACCGCGTGGGGGAATCCGTCGTCGGCGCACCCGCAGGGCGCGGCCGGGCGGCGCTGGATCGAGGCCGCGCGCGTCGAGCTGCTCGCGGCGCTCGGCGACGGCGGCGCGGGCGACGTCGTCTTCACGTCGGGCTGCACCGAGTCGGACGCGATCGGCGTGCTCGGCGGGTTCCGCGCGCGCGGGCGCGGGCGGGTCGTCGTGTCGGCGATCGAGCACCCCGCGGTCGGCGCGACCGCGGACATGATCGACCTCGGCGAGGTCGTGCGTGTGCCGGCGACGAAGGACGGCGTGATCGATCTCGAGGCGCTCGAGCGCGCGATCGATCCGGACGCCGCGGTGGTCGCGCTGGTCGTCGTGCAGAACGAGATCGGCACGCTGCAGCCGTACGCGGACGCCGCGCGGATCGCGCGCCGGCGCGCGCCGGATTGTCACGTGCACCTCGACGCGGCGCAGGCGATCGGCAAGGTCGCGTTCGACGCGGCCGCCTCGGGCGCGGACTCGATCGCGATCGCGGGGCACAAGATCGGCGGGCCGAAAGGCGCCGGCGCGCTGTGGCTCCGGCGCGGCGCGCGCGTCGTGCCGCTGTGGAGCGGCGGCGGCCAGCAAGGCGGGCTGCGATCGGGCACGCAAGACGCGCCGGGCGCGTCGGGGCTCGCGCTCGCGTGCACGCACGCGGTCGCGTCGCGCGCCGAGTCCGCCGCGCGCTGGGGCGCGATGCGCGCGCGCTTGATCGAGGCCGCGGCGCAGGCGGGCGTGCCGTGGCTCGAGATCGCCGCCGGCGCGCCGCGCTCGCCGCACATCGTCGCGCTCGCCTTCGAGCGCGTCGCCGCCTCCGCGCTCCGCAACACGCTCTCGTCGCGCGGCGTCTACATCTCGACCGGCAGCGCCTGCGCCGATCGCGACTCGAAGCCCTCGGCGGTCCTCCAAGCGCTCGGCCTCGGCAACGACTTCGGCGTCGCGCGCTTCAGCTTCGAGCGCACGACGACGGCCGAAGAAGTCGAGATGGCCGCATCCATTCTGTGTGATGCGGTGAAGTCGCTCGCCCGCTGAGTTGGGCCTCAGGCCTCGGGCCTCGGGCCTCGGCCCTGCAGGAGACACGCACGCCTGTTCTGGGCCGAGGCCCGAGGCCCGAGGCCCGAGGCCCGAAATCAGTGCTGCTGGAAGACCAGCGGGAAGACCGTGTTGATGCCCTCGGTCGACTGGCGGAACGGCCACCGGCGGATCGCGGCGGTGAGGCACTGGCCGAGATCGTCGGAGGCGTGCGAGTCGAGCGAGACGTCGGTGACGACGCCGGACTTGTCGACCTTGAGCGAGACGTTGATCTTCTGGACCGAGAGGAACGGATCCTTCTTGAGCGCGCGCTCGTAGCAGCGCGAGGTGCCCATCGACATCTTCGACGAGACCGAGATGATGTCGTCGCCGGTGAGCGGCGTGATCGGCTCGCCGTTGGGCCCGATCTCCTGACGGCCGCTGCCCTGCGGGTTGGTCTGGATCGACTGCGAGCCGTTGCCGCCGTTGCCGCCGTTGCCGGTGCGCTTGATGATGCGCGTGCCGGTGATCGTGACGCTGCCCGAGCCGGTGCCGTTGTCGCTGCCGCGCGGGCGCAGCGGATCGTACGTGTAGCCGAGGCCGGTGACGTCGATGTTGCCGGTCGAGACCTGCTCGCCTGCGCCGCCGCTCGACGACGCGGCGACCGCGGCCACCACGATCACGCCGAGCAACAGCGCGGCGCCGCCGATCATCCACATCACCTGGTGATTGCGACGCGACACCGACGGCGAGAGCGGCGCGTGCGCGTCCGCGAGCGCGGCGTCGCTGAGCGGCGGCAGCGCGTCGCCGTCGATTCCCTGCCCCGCGTTGCCGAGCGCGGCGGCGCCGGCGGCCGCGGCGAGCGCAGGCGCCGCGCCGGTGCCGCGCGCGATCGCGGCGTTCGAGCCGGTCGTGCGCCCCATCGTCTTCTTCGGCTTCGCGGCGGCCGCGCGCGCGCCCGCGGCCATCAGATCCGGAAGCCGCACGACGCGCGAGACCTCGCCGATCTCGAGATCGTCGCCGCCGTTGTCCTCGGGCTCGTCCTCGAGCGCGCTCTCGTCGAGGTGCTCCGGCTCCTCGGCGGCTTCGCCGGTGTCGAACATCGGGCGCCGCGCGGGCCCCGACTTGCCGCTCGGCATCGGCTTCGGCAGCGCGGCGGCGGGCTCGGGCTCGCGCAACGCGGGCGCGGTCGCCGTCGCCGTCGCAGCGGCAGGCGCGGCGCTCGCGACCGCCCCGGAACCTGCGACCGCGCCGCGCGCCGGCGACGAAGAAGATGAAATCGGCGGCGACGCGTTGCGCGTCGGCATCGGCAGCGGCGCGCGCGAAGCCCCGGGCGCCTTCGCGGCGAGCGCGGCGAGCGGCACCGGCTCGGGCTTCTTCGGGGGCGTCGCCGCGAGCGGCTCCGGCTTCTTCGGCGGCGTCGCGGCGAGCGGCTCCAGCTTCTTCGGCGCGGGCGCCTTCGATTCGCCGTTCTTGCCCGGCGGTCCCGGCAGCGGGATCAACCCCGACTGCTCGGCCTCGAGCTTCGCGAGCGTCGCGGCGAAGAGCGGCTTCGGCTCTTCATCGGGCGGCGGCGCGGCGGCGGGCGCCTTGCGCTGGCTCGGCGCGGTCGGCGCGGCCGCGAGCGGCGTCCCGCCGCTCGCCTTCGACTTCGCAGCGCCCGCCGGTTTCGGCGTCTCCTCACGCTTCCCGCGCAGCCCGCGGAAGTGCGAGACCTTCTCGACCGGCAGCCAGTCGTCGAAGCCTTCGCACCAACAGTAGAGGTCTTCGGTCGGCGTCTTGCCGCCGACCCACGCCTGCGCCTCGGCGAGCGTGAACGGTCCGGACTGGTTGCCGTCGATCGCGACGTACCACTCCTCCTCGAGGACGGGCGGCGGCGGCTGCGTCTCGCCGGGGCGCGCGCCGATCATCGCGGTCGCGAACGCGTTCTGCAGCGCGGAGCCTTCCTGCTGCGGCGCGGGCGCCGACGCATCGACGTCGGCGTCGGTCATGCCCTCGCGAACGCTGATGACGTTCGCGCAGTTCTTGCAACGGATCTTGAGGATCTTGCCGCGAACGCGTTCGTCAGCGATCGAGTAGCGGGTCTTGCAGCGATCGCAGAGGAACTTCATGAAACGCGGCCCAAGCGGCAGCTTTCGTGGGGTCGGCGCGGCGCCACGGGTCCGAACATTGTGCCGAAAAAGCCGAGCACTGGCAAAGGGGTAGGCGTGAGACACACGCTGAGCGGTGCACGCTCGAAAGGTTCGGAGGAGATCCGTCGGTTATCGGTGGGCGTCATCGGTCGGATGGCCGGCGTCGAGATCGGGCGTGATCGCGCGCCGGCGACGCACGACCTCGACGGGAACCAGCGGCGCGACGTCGCGGATCTCGCCGCCCGCGCGCGACACCATCGCGCCGGTCGCGACCACGTTCTCGTCGCGCGCGTCGAGCTCGATCAGGATCTCGACGTCCTCGAGCTTGGCGCCGATCCAGCGCGCCGACTGCGCGGTGAGGCGATACAGATCCTGCTCGGCGACGCGGCTCGGGCGGCCCGCGTCCATGCGGTAGATCGTGAGCTCGATCGTGCGCGCGTCGGCGCCGCCGCGCTCGGACACGACCGCGAGATCGTCGCGATCGTCGTCGGCGATCGCGCCGGCCCACACGACGCCGGGCGCGTCGAGCGCGCCGACCTTGTGCGGATGTCCGTCGGCGGCGCCGATCAGCGTGACGACGCCCTCGGTCGCGACCGCGGTGAGCGCGGCGCCCTCACCGGTGCACCACGGCGACGCGTAGATCGGCACGCCGGGCTTGGACGCGATCACCGCGATCGCGTCGGCGGCGGCCGGCGCGTCGCATTCGGGCAGCGCGTCGGAAGCGGGCACGCCCGCGTCGGGCGGCGAGACCGGCTTGGTGCCGGGCGCGACCGCGCCGGGGCCGCGCGCGAGGAAGACCGCGACGATGTGATCGTTCTCGACGACGAAGCGCACGCTCGGCATCGCGTGGCCGACCCAGATGCGCGGATCGCGCGCGCGCCGGTGATCGATCAGCTGCGGGCCGAGCGCGCGCTCGAGATCCTCGCGCGTCGAGCCGACCATGATGCCGCTCTCGGTGCGCGCGATGTCGGGGCGCACGACCGCGAGGAAGCTCGCCTCGCCCTGCGACTCGCCGTCGATCAAGACCGCGCCCTCTTCCGCGCGCACGACGCTGGTGCCGACGACGCCGGGGATGTCGAGCGTCGCGATGCTCGGGCCGAGCGGGAGATCGGCGAGGATCTCGCCGAGCGGACGGCCGAGGCGATATGGCCCGACGCCGTCGCCGCGGATCGCGTGCGGCGGCAGCGCGCGCACGCCGCCGGGCGCGGGGCCGAGCACGCGGCGCGGCGCCGGCGGCGCGGTGTGGGGCGCAGGCGGCGGCGGGTCGGTGCCGCGGCACGCGCACGCGACGATCGCGATCACCGACCAACGCATGTCGATCGCTATAGCAGGAAGTAGAGCAGCGCGCCGACGATCGCGGCCGCGAGCCCGCCGATCACGACGTACGGCACGAAGTCCTGCGGCGGACCTTGGATCGCCGTCGCCGATCCCGCGGGCTGCGGGACCAAGGATGTGGGCGCCGCCGGTGTCGCGGCCGGCGCGGGCGCGCGCTTCGGCGGCGCCGGGGCGATCACCTCCGGCGGCGCCTGCAGCGGCAGCATCTCGCGATGGAGCGTCGGCGGCGGCTCGCCACCACCGCCACCGGTTCCGCCGCTGCCGTCGCCGTGATGCGGCACCGGCGTGCGCATCAGCTTCAGCTGCTCGAGATCCAAGCCGAGCGCCGCGGCGACGTCTTCGTCGCGCTCGTCGTACTCGTCCCAATCGCTCTGCGGCGGCGCTTCGCCCGGCGGCGCCGGCTCGTAGCCCGCGAACACCTGCGAGTCGAAGTCGAGCTCCTCGTGCTTCGGCGCGCGCTCGTGCTCGCTGATCAGCTCGTGGCGCCTGACGCCGCCCGCCGCCTCGGCGAGCTCGTCGAGGTAGCGCGCGATCCGCACCGGCCCCGAGTGGAGGTTCGCGTGACGCAGGAACTCCTCGAGATCGTCCGCGAGATCGTACGCGCTCTGGTAGCGATCGATCGGATGGCGCTCGAGCGCGCGCATCACGATCGCCTCGAGCCCGCCCGGGAAGTCGCGCCGCACGAAGGTCGGCGGCTCGATCACGCCTTCCGTCAAGCGCTTCAAGACATCGTGCGCCGGCCCCTTGAAGAGCCGCTTGCCGACGGTGATCTCGTACAAGACGATGCCGAGCGAATAGATGTCGCTGCGCGCGTCGACGCGCTCGCGCAGCGCCTGCTCGGGCGACATGTACGAGAGCTTGCCGGGGAAGATGCCCTCCTCGCGGAAGCGCTGGCCGCGCGCGCGCGCGATGCCGAAATCGATCAGCTTGAGGAAGCCGTCCTCGGTGACGAGCAGGTTGGTCGGCGAGATGTCGCAGTGGACGATGTCGAGCGGCTCGCCGCCGAGCCGCGATCCCAGGGCGCCGCGCTTGGCGTGGAAGTAGCCCATGCCCGCGGCGGCCTGGCGGATCACCTCGACCGCGTGCTCGAGCGGCAGGAACTTGCCGAGCCCCAAGCCGCGCCGGCACAGATCGACGAGCTCCTCGCCGACGATGTACTCCATCGCGATGTACGGGACGCCCGCGTGCTCCTCGACGTCGTAGACGTGCACGATGTTCGGGTGATTGAGCACCGCGCCGATGCGCGCCTCGTCGAGGAACATCTCGACCAGCCGCGGATCGGTCGCGAGCTCCGGCTTGAGCCGCTTGATCACGACTTCCTTCTCGAAGCCGGCCATCGCGTTCTGGCGCGCGAGGTAGATCTCGGCCATGCCGCCGGTCGCGAGCAAGCGCAAGAGCTCGTAGCGTCCGCCGAGCGAGATCGGCGCCTGGAGGTTGGAACCCGCGGGCGCCTTGTTCACGAGCCCAGCTCCGGGTGCGCGCGCTTGGTCGCCTCGATCGCGATCCGCGCCGGCGCCGACACGGTCACCGGCGGCGCGACCGCGGGCGCGCGCTCGGCGACCAGCGCCTCGAGCACGTGCGTCATGCCGCCGGCGAGGCCGTCGAGATCGTAGCCGCCCTCGAGCGCGACGACGATCCGCCCCGCGCACAGCTCGTCGGCGGCGGCGCGCAGGCGCGCGGCCATCGCGCCGAAGCCGCGATGCGTGACCCGCATGCCGGCGAGCGGATCGTCTTCATATGGATCGAAGCCCGCCGAGACCAGCACGACGTCGGGCCTGAAGCGCCGCAACGCGGGCAGGAAGACCTCTTCGAAGACCGCGGCGTACTCGGTGTCGCCGGAGCCCGCGGGCAAGCCGACGTTCACGGTCGCGCCGCGCGCGCCTTCGCCGCCGATCTCGTCGGGCGCGCCGGTGCCCGGGTAGTACGGGTACTGGTGGCAGCTCGCGTACAGGACCGACGGATCGTCCCAGAAGATGTCCTGCGTGCCGTTGCCGTGGTGCACGTCCCAGTCGACGATCGCGACGCGCGCCGCGCCGGCCGCGCGCGCCGCCGCCGCCGCGACCGCGACGTTGTTGAGCAAGCAGAAGCCCATCGCGCGATCCGCGGTCGCGTGATGGCCGGGCGGGCGCACGACCGCGAGCCCACGCCCGAGCTCGCCGTGCAGGACGCGGATCGCGAGATCGCTCACGCCGCCGGCCGCGCGCGTCGCGGCCTCCCACGTCCCCGGCGAGAAGTACGTGTCGGCGTCGAGCCAGCCGGACTTGCCCGGCACGTCGCGCGTCAGATCATCGAGGTACGCGCCGCGGTGCACGCGCGCGAGCTCCTCGTCGGTGGCGGCGCGCGGATCGATCAGCGTCCCGCGCTGCTTCACGCCCGCCGCGACCAACGCGTCACGCACGGCCTCCGCGCGCGCCGGCCGCTCGGGGTGTCCGAGCGGCGCGCGGTGTTGTACGAACACCTCGTCGAGCACGTAGCCGAGCACGTGCCGGAGATTACACGATCGGACTGCTTCAGTTCACGATCGGGCCGACGCACGACGCGATGTCGAAGAAGATGAAGGCGAGCGCCTTCTCCTGCGGCGTCATCGTGGGGTCGGTCGAGCAGCCCTTCGGGAAGCCTTCGCTCGTCGACGACGACGAGCCCGACGCGACGTGCATGTCGCTGAACACGACCTTGCCGCAGCGCTCGGACTCCGGCTTGTCGTTGGGCGTCGTGAACTGGAAGTCCTGCACCGCAGTCGCCAGCGAGCAGTCGCTGCAGCCGCCGAGATCGACGAAGTCGTCGGCGCGCGGCGTGTTCGTGCCCGTGTAGTTGTTGATCGTGTGCGCGCTGTCGCGGGGATCGTTGACCGGCAGCTTCTTCGACGCATCGAGCGCCTTGACCTCGGGCCCGTCGAGCCACAGGTACATCGCCTTGCCGCGATCGAAGCTCTGGTTGATCGTGTCGAGCGCCTCGAACGGCGTGTCCTGGTTGTTGTCGAAGTTCGCGACCGACGGCCACGGCTGCGGCGCGTTCTCGATCCAGCCGTTCTGCCAGTGCGACATGAACACGCGGCCGCCGAGGTTCGAGTAGTCGTAGAGCGCCTGCAGCGCCTTCGGCGGCTTGGTCTCCATGTGCTGCTCGCACTCGCAGGAGAACATCACGATGTCGTACTTCTTCAGCTGATTGACGTCGCTCCACCAGCTCTTCGAGTCGCCGAAGTTGCCCTGGTTCGCGAACGACGTGTCGAACTTGTTCGCGCCGTCGGTGCCCGCGTAGAGATGCACCTTGCCGGCGCCGCTGCCGTTGGTGAACTCGCTGTCGTCGATGCCGAGCTTGTGGACGAGGCACTCGAGCGCGTCGCAGCCGCCGGTCGAGATCGCGATCTGCGGCATGTCGCCTTCGGTGTGGTTCTTCGGCAGGCGCGTCGCCGCGACGTCGAGCGGGTTGTCCATGCACTGCGTGACCGTCGAGACGGTCAGCTGACGGCGCCACTTGCCGACCGTCACGACCACCGGGAGGTTGTCGACGACCGGCACGTCGTCGAGCTGGAAGTGACCGTACTCGTCGGTCGTCGTCTTCGACACCGGGTTGCCCGGCAGCTTGTCGTCGCAGCGATTGCACGACACGCCGTCGGTGATCGCGCCCGGATCGCTGTTGGGCACGTAGACGTTCACGCCGTAGAGCGGCAGCGTGCCGTTCGGCGCGTAGACGGTGCCGGACAAGCGCGTCGTGCCGATGCCCTGTCCCTTGCAATCGACCTTCATGCACTCGAGCCCGACGCACGCGTCGGGCGTACCGTCGATGTAGTGCACCTCGGGCGCGTCGACCGCGCCTTGCACCGGCGCGTCGACGTCGCCGTTGTGCGGCGGCTTGTTGTTCGAGCCGCAGGCGATCGCGAGGACGGCGGTGAGAGCGAGGGTCGTGCGCATCTGCCGCTCAATAACAAAACGCCGCCTCCGTTGGGAAGCGGCGTTTCGAGTTGCGCGTGATCTTCGAGCTAGAGCCTTAGTTCACGATAGGGCCAACACAACTCGCGATGTCGAAGAAGATGAACGCGAGTGCTTTCTCTTGCGGAGTCAGGTCAGCCGTCGAACAGCCGGTCGGGTACGGCTTGCCCGTCGAGGACGACGAGCCCGACGCGACGTGCATGTCGCTGAACACGACCTTGCCGCAGCGATCCTGAGGCGCCTTGTCGTTGGGCACCGTGAACTGGAGATCTTGGACGCCGTCGAGGCCACCCGCGGTGTTGGGATCGAGATAGACGAACCGATCCGCCTTGGTCTCGTCGTTGATCTTCGAGCACGTGTTGCGCGCGTTGTTGATCTGCAGGAGGCCATTGGCGTCGAGCGCCATGACCTCGGGACCGTTGAGCCACTTGTACATGGCCTTGCCGCGATCGATGCCCTGGTTGATGGTGCCCTTGGTCGACGAGATGTTGTTCGAGTTGTTGTCGAAGGTCGCGATGGTCGACCACGACGGGTTCATCTCGAGCCAGTAGTTGTGCCAGTGCGACATGAACACGCGGCCGCCGAGGTTCGAGTAGTCGTTGACCGCCTGCAGCGCGGTCGTGCCCTTGGTGCCGGGGTTCTGCGCGCCCTCGCACGAGAAGATCACGATGTCGTAGCCCTTCAGCTTGTCGAGCGAGCCCCAGATCGTCTGCGCGTTGGCGAACGCGCCGCTGCCGCCGGCGAAGCCCGTGTTGAAGGAGTTGGTGCCGCCGGTGCCGGCGAAGAGATGGACGCGGCCGTTGCCGGTGTCGGTCGTGATCTCCTTGTCGTCGATGCCGATCTTGCGGACCAGGCACTCGAGCGCGTCGGCGCCGCCGGTCGTGATCGCGATCTGCGGGATGTCGCCTTCGCTCGAGTTCTTCGGCAAGCGCGTCTTCGCCGCGGCGACCGGGTTGTCCGCGCACTGCGCGACGGTGTCGATCGTGATCTGACGGCGCCACTTGCCGAGCTGGATCACGACCGGCAGGTTGTCGCTGACCGGCACGTTGTCGAGCGCGAAGTGACCGAGCTCGTCGGTCGTCGTCTGCGCGACCGGCTGGCCCGGCAGGATGTCGTTGCAGCGATCGCACGTCACGCCCTTCGCGAGCGGACCCGGATCGGTGTTCGGCACGTAGACCGACGCGTTGTAGAGCGGCAGCGTTCCGTTCGGCGCGTAGACCGTGCCCGACAGGCGCGTCGTGCCGATGCCCTGCCCCATGCAGTTGACGAGCTTGCACTGGAGACCGACGCACGCGTCGGGCGGGCCGCCGGAGCCCTGCCCGTCGACGTCATCTCCACCGATCTTTCCGTTACCGCCGCAGGCTGCGGCGAGGATCAAAGCGAAAGCCGCGGTCGCGGCGCGGACGGCGCGCATGCGTTACCTCCAGAGAGCTCGCCCGGCAGCAAGCCCAGTTCAGATCATACTCGCCACAGAACCGATTGAAACGGCAACTTTGGCGCCGTTCTCAAGCGTCGCGTTCCGTACGAAGCGCGCGCGACATGAGCCGGGTCATCGTGTCCCGGGCCGGGGCCCCCCGGTGGATGATGTGGAACATGACCTCGGTGATCGGCGCGGGGACGCCGACCTTTGCGGCGAGCTCGTGTGCAACTTTTGTCGTCTTCACACCCTCGGCCACCATGCCCTTCATGTCGCGCTGGATCTCGTCCATCGACTTGCCCTGACCGAGACCCAAGCCGACGCGCCGGTTTCG
>Ga0310810_10010998_pt1 | contig 10566 bp, 7 predicted proteins | sample NCmetagenome_FD_207641 | JGI IMG/M metagenome (GOLD analysis project Ga0310810, IMG submission 207641) | Soil microbial communities from experimental microcosm in Duke University, North Carolina, United States - NC | ecosystem: Engineered > Artificial ecosystem > Soil microcosm > Unclassified ... | reverse complement strand
GTGATCGAGGAGGGCCGGCCGAAAGACGTTCCCATCCGCGAGGGCGAGATCCTGCTCCTGCCCGCGCACGTGCGCCATTCGCCGCAGCGTCCCGAGGCGGGCTCGGTGGGATTGGTGGTGGAAAAAATCCGTCCCGCCGAGGTGAAGGACGGCTTCGAGTGGTATTGCCCGGGCTGCTGGACGCGCGTGCACCGCGTCGAGGTGGGCCTTAAGAGCATCGTGCGCGACCTGCCGCCGCTCTTCGAGGCCTTCTATGCGAGCGAGCGCAAGTGCCCGGGCTGCGGCCGCATTCATCCGGGGAAGGCATGAGCGAGCCCGGGAAAGCGGCCGAGCCGCGCATCGAGCAGGCGGGCGATTGGCTCGCCAAGGCGCACGCGGCACGCGAGCCCTTCGGCCCGCTGCCGGCGGCGCTCGCGCCGCGCTCGGTCGAGGAGGCGTACGCGATCCAGGGCGAATTCGTCGGCATGCGCGCCAAGCAGCTCGGCCGCGTCGCCGGCTACAAGATCGCCCTCACCACCGAGGCGATGCGCAGGATGACCGGCATGGGCGACTCGGTCGCCGGCTGCATGCTGGAGAAGACACTCCTGCGCGGCCCGGCGCGCGTGCGCGCCGCGGACTACGGGCGGCTGCTGGTCGAATTCGAGATCGCCTTCGAGATCGCCGAGGACCTGCCCGCGATCGGCGCGCCGTACACGCGCGAGAGCATCGCCCGCGCCGTGGGCGCCGCCATGCCGGCGCTCGAGCTCGCTGACGACCGCAACGCCGACTACTCGAAGCTGCGCGAGCACCCGCTCATGATGATCGCCGACAACGCCTGGAACGAGGGCGCGGTGCTCGGCGCGCCGGTGAAGGAGTGGAAGGACATCGATATCGCTGCGCTGAAGGGCGTCGCGAAAGTGAACGGCAAGACCGTGGGCGAGGGCCACGGCCGCGACGTCATGGGCCATCCGCTCGAGGCGCTCGCCTGGGTCGCGAACAACCTCGCCGCGCGCGGCGAGGGCCTGTGGCGAAGCGACGTGGTGATCACCGGAAGCCTGGTCGCCTCCCAGTTTCCCAGGGCGGGCGACCGGTTGCGCTTCGAGGCGGGCGCCCTGGGCGCGGTCGAACTCTCGGTCGATTAGGCGGCGAGCCGGAAGCGCACGCCGCAGAGCTCCACGCTCGCGTTCGTGGCGGCTTCGAGCTCCACGCCGGTGAAAGCCTCTTCCTTGCCGCGCATGAAGCGAATCGCTCCCTGGTCGAGGGCGAGCGCGTTGCGCTCGACCGGCCGCTCGAAGAGCTTGCCCCAGCGCGAGGCGAGCCCCGCCGGATCCGGGCATTCGATCTCCACGGCGCGCAGGCCGCGCACGACGTCCCTGCGAATGGCGCGCTGCCAATCGGGGCCCGCGGGCGCGTAAGGGCCCATGGGATCGGCGCCGCCTGCCGTCGTGTTGAATTCCAGCATCGCCGCGCCCGTGTCGCGGGGATGGAGCTGGATTCCGTGATAGCCGTCGTGGCGGATCTCGTTCGCGACGCGGATGCCGAGCGCCTCGGCCTGCTTGCGATAGCGCTCCGGGTCGTCGCAATCGAGGATCACCATGTAGCCGTGGCGGCCGCCGTGGCGCTCGAGGAACCGGCCGGCCGCGGTGCCCTCGCGCGTGGGGGCGACGATCTCGAGGAAGCTCGTGCCCACGGGAAAGAGCACGTTCTCGAGGCCGTATTTCGCGACGTTCGCGTCGCGGTAGCACTCCTCCACGCCGAGCGCTTCCTTCATGCGCGCGGCCTCGCGCGCGAGGTCGGCGGCGACCAGGCACACCTGCCGCAGCCGTAGATAGGGCGTCACTTCACCTGCCACGGCGTCGCTTCAGCTGCCGGTGAACGCGGGCGCGCGTTTTTCGACAAAATGCGCGACGCCTTCCTTGAAATCGGCGCTCGCGAAGCTCTTCTGCATCTCGGCGTCGGCGAGCTCGAGCGCCTGGTTGAAGTCCTGGAACTGCGCCTTCCAGACCTGCGCCTTGATCACCGCCGTGGAGCGGGGCGAGACCGTCTTCGCGAGCGCGCTCGCGTAGGCGAGCACGTCCGGCATGAAGCTCTCCTGCGGGAAGACCTTGTTGACGAGGCCGAGGCGCTCGGCCTCGGCCGCCTTGATCTTGCGCGCCGAGAGGAGGAGGTCGAGCGCGTGCGCGGGGCCGACCAGGCGCGGCAGCAGCCAGCTGATGCCGTGCTCGGCGATGAGGCCGCGCTGCGCAAAGGAGGTGGTGAGCTTCGCCTCGCTCGCGGCAAAGCGGATGTCGGCATAGAGCGCGAGGACAAGGCCGAGCCCCGCGGCGGGCCCGTTGATGGCCGCGATCACGGGCTTGCGGCACTGGAGCAGGTAGCCGAAGCGCCCGCCGAAGTGCGCGCCGACGTCGGGGCCGAGATGCGAGCGGAAGTCGTGCTTGACGTTCTGCGCCTGCGACACGCGTTGCCCGCCCGGCTTGATTTTCTGCAGAAGGTTCATGTCGGCGCCGGCGCAGAAGCCGCGGCCCGCGCCGGTCAGCACGACGACGCGCACCGAATCGTCGGCCGCCGCCGCGGCGACGGCGCGCTCCAGGCTCTGGCCCATCGCGGCGGTGTAGGCGTTGAGCGCCTGCGGGCGGTTGAGCGTGATGGCGGCGATGCCCTCCGCCGACTCGTACAAGAGGTCTTCGTAGGTCATGACAGCTCCCTCAGCTTCTGTTTCAGCTCGAACTTCTGCACCTTGCCCATCGCGTTCCTGGGCAAGCTCTCCAGGAATATTACCCGCCTCGGGTGCTTGAACCGGGCGAGGCGGTCGTTGAAGAGGGTTTTGACCCTGTCTTCCGTCAGGCTCGAGCCCGAACGAAGGACGACGCAGGCCACGGCGGCCTCGCCCCACTTCTCGTCCTCGACCCCCAGCACGGCGCATTCGGCGATCTCGGGGCAGTCGGCGAGCACGTTCTCGAGCTCGGCCGGATAGACGTTCTCCCCGCCCGAGATGATCACGTCCTTCGACCGCCCCATGATCCAGTAGAAGCCGTCCTCGTCGATGCGCGCGAGATCGCCCGTCCTGAACCAGCCCTCCGGGGTGAGCGCGGCGGCGCTGCCCGCCGGGTCGTTCCAGTAGCCGCGCATGACGTTCGGACCGCGCACCCAGACCTCACCCTCGACCAGCTTCACCTCGCAGTGCGGCGCGGGCTTGCCGGCGCTGCCGAGCTTTCTTTCGGCGTCCTCGCGCAGGAGCACAGTGGCGATCGGAGCGGTCTCGGTGCAGCCGTAGATCTGCCCGACCGGCACGCCGCGCGCGTGAAAGGCGCGGATGAGCGAGTCGGGCACGACCATCGAGCCGCAGTTGAGCATGCGCAGCGAAGAGAGATCCGTGCTTTTCCAGGCCGGATGCCCGATCACCGCCTGCATGGTCGCGGGCACGAGGAGCGAGAGCGTGGGCTTGCGCTTCGCCACGTCCTCGAGCCAGAGCGCGGGATCGAAGCGCTTGTGCAGCGTGACGCTCGCGCCGGCGAGGAGGGCGGGCAGGGTCTGGTTGTTGAGCCCGCCGACGTGGAACATCGGCAGCGCGGTGAGCACGTGATCGGACTGGCGCAGGTCGTGCGCGTGGATCGAGTTGAAGCCGTTCCAGAGGAGCGCCGACTGCGTGAGCACCGCGCCCTTGGGCTTGCCCGTCGTCCCGGAGGTGTAGACGATCAGCGCGTCATCTTCGTCCTTGCCTTCGACCGGGTTTTGGGTTTGCTTTTTCGTTTCCTGGATGGGTATTTCAAGTGACCTTGCGTGAACTGCAAAATCAGCGTCGTGAAAAAGCCACTTCGGGGAACAGTCGGCGAGGATCGCCTTGTGCTCGGCCGCGGTGAGGCGCCAGTTGAGCGGCACGAGGATCGCGCCGCGCCGCGCCAGCGCGAAAAGCAGCACCAGCATCTCCGGGGAGTTGTAGCCGAGCCACGCGACCCGGTCCCCTTTGCGCACGTCAAGGGAATTTGCAGCTTTTTTTATCTCGCCCCAAAGGGCCGCATAGCTGATGTCCGAGCCGTGAAAATGCAATGCCGGCTTGTCCGGAAAGTGCTCCGCCCAGCGCTCGATGATGCGGGAGAGATTCATGGGAGAATCGCCCGACTTTACATGGTCTCTGCACGCCGCACGGGGGTTTTGCGGGCGCTGCTGGCGGGCATCCTCGCCGCCTGCTGCGCCTCGACGCTCGCGCAGGCGCCCGCACCACAGGATCCGGCGCAGGCTCCCCTCATCGAAGCGCAGTCGCTCGCGCGCGAAGCGGCCGAATTGCAGCTGCTCGGCTTCCGGCGCCAGGCGATCGAGCGCCTCGAGCGTGCCGCGAGCCTCACCGCGGGGCGCCCGGACGCCCGGCCGATCGCCGCGGGCGTGCTTGGCGCGCTCGGCCAGGCCTACCTCAAGGCGGGACAGTCCGAGCAGGCGCTGCCGAAACTGCAGGAGGCGCTCGAGCTCGCGCGCGCGGAACGCCAGCCCGCCCTCATGGCGGCGGCGCTGAACGACATGGGCCAGCTCTACGGCGCGACCGCGCGCCGTGCCGAGGCGATGACGGCCTATCGCGAAAGCATGACGCGCGCGGGGGAAGCGAGCTCGCCGCTCACTTTCGCCGCCGCGGCAACGAACGCCGCGCTCCTTGCCGCACCCACCGATCCCTCGGCCGCTGCGGCGCTGCTCGACCAGGCCGGCGCCCGGCTCGAGGCGGCGGGCGACGCTCGCGAAGCGGATTTCGCGCGCATCCGCGCCGCGCAGGTGTGGCGCAGCCTCCAGCTTCCGAATGCCGACCCGCGCTCGCTTGAGCGGCCACATGCGCTGCTCACGCGCGCGCTGCGCTCGGCCGAGGCGCGCGATGACGCGCTTGCGACCTCCTACGCGGCCGGGCGGCTGGGCGAGCTCTACGGTGTCGCCGGGCGCGGCGAGGAAGCGCTCGGCCTCACGCGCCGCGCCGTGCGCGCGGCGCAGCGCGCGCGCGCCGACGAGAGTCTGTATCTGTGGAGCTGGCAGGCGGCGCGCCTGCTCGCGAGCCGGGGCGAGCGCGAGGCCGCGCTCGCCGCCTACCGGCGCGCGCTCGAGAGCCTGCACGCGGTGCGCCAGGACATGATCCTCGAGCTGCGCGCCACGCATCGTTCCTGGCGCGCCGAAGTGGGGCCGCTCTTCCTCGAGTACGCCGAGCTGCTGCTGCGCCGCGAGGCCGGGCAGGGCGTGGCGCAGTCGCGCCTGCGCGAGGCGCGCGACGTGGTGGAGCAGCTGAAGGCGGTCGAGCTCGAGGACTACTTCCAGGACAACTGCGTCGCGGCGCAGCTCGCGACGCAAAAGGGCATCGACCAGATGGCCCCGCGCACCGCGGTGCTCTATCCGATCCTGCTGCCCGAGCGCCTCGAGCTGCTGGTGGGCCTGGAGGACGGCATCCACCAGGTCACGCTGCCGGTGGCCGCGGCGGCGCTCTCGGAGGACGCGCACGGCCTGCGCCGCCGGCTGGAGAAGCGCACCACCAGCGAATACCTGCCGTTCTCGCGCCGGCTCTATGCCTCGCTCTTCCAGCCGATCGAGGCGCTCCTTGCCGAGCACAAGGTGGAGACGCTCGTCTTCGTTCCGGACGGCGCGCTGCGCGGCGTGCCGCTCGGCGCGCTCTATGACGGCAAGCGGTATCTCGTCGAGCGCTTCGCGTTCGCGACCGCGCCGGGACTCACGCTCGTCGACCCGCGCCCGCTCTCGGAAAAAGGCGAGGCGCAGGTGCTGCTCTCCGGGCTGACGGAGTCGGTGCAGAATTTTCCCGCGCTGCCCTTCGTGGCCGAGGAGCTGAAGGGCCTGCAGGCGATCTTCGCCGGCGGCCGCCAGCTGCGCGACCGCGACTTCAGCGTGCCCGGCTTCAAGCAGGAGCTGCGCGGCAAGTCCTACTCGATCGTGCACATCGCCTCGCACGGCGAGTTCGACAGCGATCCGCGGAAGAGCTTCCTGCTCACCTGGGACGGGCGCCTCGACATGGACGGGCTGGAGGCGGTGATGAAGCAGGTGCGCTTTCGCGACGAGCCGGTGGAGCTGCTCACGCTCTCGGCCTGCCGCACGGCCGCGGGCGACGATCGCGCCTCGCTCGGCCTCGCCGGGGTCGCGGTGAAGGCGGGCGCGCGCAGCGTGCTCGCGACGCTCTGGTACGTGAACGACCAGGCCTCGAGCCTTCTCGTCAACGACTTCTACCGCCAGCTGCGCGAGGGCAGCGCCTCCAAGGCAAAAGCGCTGCAGGCCGCGCAGCGCGCCGTGCTCTCGGACCGGCGCTTCCGGCATCCGGGCTACTGGGCGCCGTTCCTGCTCATCGGCAACTGGCTTTAATGGCGGGCACGCCGCTTCGCGAGCGCCCGGCGGTCTACGCCGGCGCGATCGCGCTCGCCGCGGCGCTCTTCGTGCTCGCGCTGCGCCAGGCGGGCGTGCTGCAGACGCTCGAGCTCGCGCTCTACGACCGCATGGTCACCGCGCGCGCGGCGCAGGAGCGGCCGCGCGAGCGCGTGGTGCTCGTCGGCGCGACCGAGCAGGACATCGTCAAGCTCGGCTGGCCGGCGAGCGACGCGACGCTCGCCGCGCTCCTCGGCGAGATCAAGAAGGATGCGCCGCGCGCCATCGGCCTGGACATCTACCGCGACCAGCCGCGCCCCCCGGGGGAGGCGCCCTTCGCCGCGCTCCTGCGCGACACCCCGAACTTGGTCGCGGTGCGCAAGATCGGCGGCGGCGCCGAGCAGGGCGTGGCGGCGCCGAGCGCGCTGAAAGGGAGCGAGCGCGTCGGCTTTGCCGACGTGGCGAGCGATCCGGGCGGCGTCGTGCGCCGCGCGATGCTGTTTCTCGACGACAACGAGGGCTCGCACACCTCGTTCCCGCTGCGGCTTGCGCTCGTTTACCTCGCGAAGCAGGGCATCGCGCCCGCGCCGGGCGAGCCCGATGCGTCGTTCCTGCGGCTGGGCAAGGTCACCTTGCCGCCCTTCGAGGCGAACGACGGCGGCTATGTCGACGCCGACGCGGGCGGCTACCAGGTCCTGCTCGATTTCGCCGGCGGCGCGGCGCCGTTTCGCCGCTACTCGTTCGGCGAGGTGCTCGAGGGCAAGGCGCCGCCGGGCGCTTTCCGCGACCGCGTGGTGATCGTCGGCGTCACCGCGCCGAGCGTGAAGGACTTCTTCGAGACGCCCTGGAGCGTCGTCGATTCCTCCGAGACGGTCTACGGCATCACGCTGCACGCGCATGCGGTGTCGCAGTTCCTGCGCGCCGCGCTCGAGGGCGCGGCGCCGCGGCGCGTGGCGCCGGAATGGGCGAAGCTCGCGTGGCTCGCGCTCTGGTGCGCGCTCGGCGCGCTGATCGGCCTCTACGCGCAAGGGGTCTGGCGCTATGTCGGGGCGGCGCTCGCCGGCCTCGCGCTGAACGCGCTCATCGTCTGGGTCGCCTTCGGGCAGGGCCTCTGGTATCCGCTCTTTCCGCAGAGCCTCGGCTGGCTGATCGCGCTCTCGATCGTCACCGCCTACTCGTACTACCTCGAGCAGTCGCACCGCGGCCAGCTGATGAACATCTTCTCGCGCTACATGGCGCGCGACCTCGCCGCCGACGTGTGGCGCCGCCGCGGCGAGTTCCTCGAGTCGGGCGGCCGCCCGAAGCCGCAGCGGCTCACCGCCACGGTGCTCTTCTCCGACATCAAGGGCTTCACCGCCGTCTCGGAGAAGCTCGACGCCGCGGGCCTCATGGAATGGCTCAACTCGTACATGGAGGCGATGGCGGGCCTGGTCATGAAGCACGGCGGCGTGGTGGACAAGTTCATCGGCGATGCGGTGATGGCGGTGTTCGGCGTGCCGGTCGCGCGCTCGGGCGAGGCGGAGATCGCCGCCGACGCCAGGTCCGCAGCACGCTGCGCGCTCGCGATGCGCGCCGAGCTCGATCGCTTCAACGCCGCCTGGGCGGCGAAGGGCCTGCCCGCGATCGGCATCCGCATCGGCCTTTACACGGGCGAGCTCATCTCGGGGAGCCTCGGGTCCTCGGAGCGCATGGAGTACACCGTCATCGGCGACACCGTGAACACCGCCTCGCGGCTGGAGAGCTTCAAGCTTGCCCCTGGCGAGTCCCCGCCCGAGGCCCTGGCCGAGGAGCGCGACGGTGCCTGCCGCATCCTCGCGGGCGACAGCACGGTGCGGCTGCTGGGCGGGCAGTTCGCCGTCTCGCCGGTCGGCAAGGTGCGCCTGAAGGGCAAGGAGGAGCCGGTGGCGGTGTTCAGCCTCGTCGGCGAGAGGAGGGATGAGAACTGATACCTATGGGTCCTTTCCCGGGAGGTGCGAAAATCCACTCGTTCTCAATAGGGGGAACCGATGAACCGACTCGCAATCCTGCTCGCGCTCGCCCTGGGGCTGCCGGCGGCGTGGGCGCAGCAGCCGCCCCAGCAGGCCTCCGCCGAAGCCGACAAGCCGCCGGTCTACGTGCCGCCCCAGCGCGGCGCGCCCTCGCGCCGGGTGGGCGGCAGTTCGCGCGGCGCAGGCGACAACCTGCCGAGCGTGATGGTGCTCGTGCCGGACCACGTCGGGCTCACGACCTCGGATACGCCCGCGCTCTACTGGTATCTCTCCAAGCCCACCGCGGTGCGGATCGAAGTGACGCTGGTCGACGATCGCGCCGAGCAGCCGCTGATCGAATTCGCGGTCGCCAAGGCGGCCGGGCCGGCGGTGCACCGCATCGACCTCGCCAGGCGCGCCGTGCACCTGAAGCCCGGCGTCGAGTACCAGTGGTCGGTGGCGGTCGTGCCCAATCCGAACGAGCGCTCGAACGACATCATGGCGGGCGGCGTGCTGATGCGGGTCGACGAGCCCGCCGCGGTCGCGGCGCGCCGCAAGGCAGGCGCCTCGAAGGAAGAGCTCGCGCGGCTGCTCGCCGGCGAGGGCATCTGGTACGACGCGATCGCGCTTTATTCGGAGCTGATCGAGGCGCAGCCCGGCGACCGCAAGCTCCGCGCCGCGCGCGCGGCGCTCCTCGAGCAGGTCGGCCTGAAGGAAGTGGCCGACTTCGACCGGCGCGCGGTCTCGCCCTAGCGCCTAGAAGAGGGTCTGCAGCGCGACGAGGAAGTGCACGCCGCGGTCGGCGAGCGTGCGCGTGGGCGTGAGATCGTCGATCCTCTGCCGCGCGAATCCCTTGTAGAGCTGCGCGAGGACGCCGGGCGCCGGCGCCCAGCGCAGTCCCACGCCCCAGCTCGACAGGCGCCGCGCCGCCTCGCCGTCGTCGCGCGCCTTGCCCGCGTCGGTGAAGACCGCGAGCTCGAGGAGGCCGTCCTCGGGCCCGCCGCGCGCGGCGCCGAGCGGAAAGCGGCCGACCGGGCGCCGGTACTCGATCGAGGCCGCCCAGCCGTGGTCGCGCACGAGCGCGTTCTCGCGGTAGCCGCGCACGCTCTGCAGCCCGCCGACGGCGAATTTTTCCGCAGGCAGGAGCGAGCCGTTGGCGTGCTGCCAGTCGGCGCGCACCACGACCTGGCCCGCCTCGCGCCCGAGGCGCCGCGCCCACTGCAGCTGCGCGAGCCGGCTGTCGAACTTCGAATCCGGAAAGCCGGGGTGGACGGTCGAGCCGAAGAGCGCGAGCCCGTGGCTCGCCGTGACGCGCACGGCGAGCACCTCGTCGTTGCTGCGCTCGCTCCAGTCGCCAACGAGGCGCAGCGCGCTGACCGAGCTGCGGCCATCCACCAGGCCCGGCGTGAAGGAGAACGGCTGGCCGAGCAGGAAGCTCGCGTTGTCGCGGTTCGAGATCACCGCGCCCACCGCGACCTCGCGCGAGAGCGTGCGCACGAGCGGCTGGGTGAGGCCCGCCTCGGCGTTGCGCGTGCTGCTGCGGATGTCGATCTGGTCGAAGGGCGGCTCGATCACCTCGGCGCCGGTGCGCTCGTACTTGAGCGTGAAGAGCGTGTCGCGCGGCGAGACCGGGACGGCGAGGTTTGCGCCCCATTCGACCAGCCCCTCGGTGCGCCCGAAGCGAAGGCCGAGCGCCTCGCCGAAGCCGAATTTGTCGCGAAAGACGAGCGTGCCCTCGCCGTGGTTGGCGCCGACCGCGGGCGAGCGGTTGTTGGCAAGAGTGAAGCCGAGCGTCTGCTGCTTCGCCTCGGTCACGTCGAGCTTGAGCACCGCCTCGCCGGGCTCGGCGCCGGGCCCGAGCTCGGCGTTGATGCGCTCGATCTGCGGGTTCTGCAGCATGACCTGCATGCGCTCCTGCAGGCGCTGCACGTTGAGCGGCGGGCCGGCGGCGAGCTCGACCCGCTCGCGGATGAAGCCGGGCCGGAAGGCGTTCGCGCCGCCGACCACGACTTCGGCGAGCCTTCCCTCGATCACGCGGATCTCGAGCGTGCCCTCGGCGATCGTCTGGTCGGGGATGATGGCGCCGGAATTGACGTAGCCCGCCGCCAGGTAGCGCGCGGTGATCGCGCGGCGCGCCTCCTCGAGGTCCTCGTCGGCGAGGCGCCGCCCGGTCCAGGGCGCGAGCGCCTGCTCGAGCTCCGCCGCGGAAAAGACGGTCGCGCCGGTGACGCGAAAGCGCGAGACCACGACGCTCAATCCCGAGCGGGGGGCGGGGCGCTCGGCCGGG
>Ga0310810_10010997_pt1 | contig 10567 bp, 7 predicted proteins | sample NCmetagenome_FD_207641 | JGI IMG/M metagenome (GOLD analysis project Ga0310810, IMG submission 207641) | Soil microbial communities from experimental microcosm in Duke University, North Carolina, United States - NC | ecosystem: Engineered > Artificial ecosystem > Soil microcosm > Unclassified ... | reverse complement strand
CGGCGCGCCGTTCGTCTCGTCGGGCCTGTTCCTGGCCGGGTACCTGGTGGCGTGGGTCGGGTTCAGCGCCGCCGCCGCGTTTCTCCAGGGCGTGCTGTTCCGCGCCGCCGTCCTCGACGGACGCTCGCTGGCGATCGGACCGTGGGCGGGTGCCGCCGTGCTGGTGGCGGCGGCGATGTTCCAGCTGTCGCCCGCGAAGAGCGCGTGCCTCACCCAGTGCCGTGCGCCCGTCGGCTACTTCATGACCGAGTGGCGGGAAGGCAAGATGGGCGCCCTGATCATGGGCCTCCGTCACGGCAGCTTCTGCATCGGCTGCTGCTGGCTGCTGATGGCGGTGCTGTTCGCCGTCGGCATCATGAACGTCGTGTGGGGCGCCGTGCTGACCGCCTTCGTCGTCGCCGAAAAGGTGCTGCCCTGGCGCCGCGCCGTGGTCTGGTCTGGCGGCGCCGCCTGCCTCGCCGGCGCCATCGTTCTCATCTGGAGGGCCGCTTCATGAGCACCGCGCCGTCGTCCGACTGGTCCGTTTCCGGCTCGTACTACGAAGTGTGCAGCTGCGAGGCGATCTGCCCGTGCCGCCGCTCCCGCGGCGAGCAGGGCGGCGCCCCCACCTACGATCCGTGCGACTTCGCGCTGTCGTGGTGGATCAAAAACGGCCGCGCGGGCGCGACAGATCTCGGCGGGTTGAAGGTCGTCATGGTCGGGCGCTGGGACGTGAAGCCCGGAAACCCCTGGCACGTGGTGCTGTACATCGACGAGCGCGCGAGCGACGCGCAGGCCGAGGCGCTGACCGCCGTGTTCCTGGGCCGCGCGGGCGGGTTGCCCGGACGCGGCTTCGGCTCGAACATCGTCGAAGTGCACGAAGTTCGCCGCGCCGCGATCCAGCTCGACCACACACCCGCGAAGGAGACGATCGAGGTGGCGCCGTTCCTGACCGTGCGGACGCGCGAGGCGGTCGCGCACGACTTCACGATCACGTGCGGGATCCCGGGGCACGACCATCCGGGCCAAGAGATTCGCGCCGACATCTTCCGCTACGACGCCGCCCCGTATGCGTGGGAGCTGAGCGGTCGCTGCGGCTTCTTCACGGACTTCGCCTACTCCTCGGCGACGTGATCTGACCGAGATCACGAGCGAACGCGCGCGCATGGGCGGGTTTCGTAACTCGCGGTCGGTGTAGGCGTAACCGTCTGACGTCGCGCCCGCCGAAGGGCCGCGATTTTCGGGGGCACTACGGTGGCACGCTGATTGAAAGTTGTGCCAAGTCGAAATGCAGTCGACGGAACACACGGGATTTCCGGCGAGGGACGCGGGCGGCCTGGGGCGGGTTGGTGGTGGTGACGACGAGGTCGGCCGCTCGCAGTTGGGACAGCTGGGGCGTGTAGGGGAACTGGGGCGAGGAGACGGTGGGCGTGCCAGGGAGTCCCGTGTGTTTCCGTTCGGCGGCGCGGATGGGGTTGGCTTTCGCATCGGCGATCTGGCGATCCGACCGATCCCCGTCGTGCCGGCGGATCTGCCGGTTTCTGCCGCGCGCAAGGTCGCCGCGCTGAAGCGCGTCTCGCTGTTGCTCGTCGAGCGGAACGAACGCCTGGTCGGTTTCGTGGGCGACCGCGCCCTCGCCGACGCCGTGGACGGGATGCCGGTCGCGGCGGCGATGAAGGCGTTCGCGCTGTGCCTTCACCCGGGGATGTCCGCTGCGAAAGCGCGCGCCTTGTTCATCCGGACGGGCGCGACCGCGCTGCCGGTGATCGCCGGCGGGTTCGTGCTTGGCGCCGTCGCGCGGCGCGACATCGACGCCGCCGGCCGAGACTGCTGACCACCGTTCAGCCGGCCTGGTCCTGCGCCGGCCCGCCGAGAGAAGGCCCGGGCGTGGTTGAACGCGCGTCGTCTTCCGCGTCGCCGATGCCGTGGGCGCGTAGCTTCTCCCAGAGATTCTTTCGCGAGATGCCGAGCGTCTGGGCGGCCTGCATGCGGCGACCGTTCGATTCCGCCAGCACCCGCAAGAGGTAGCTGCGCTCGAACTCCTGGGCTGCCTGACGGAGCGGCGCCATCTGCGACGCGGCTTTCACGGCGTCCTCGCTGCGTCCGCCGCGAATGGGGGACGGCAGGTGCTCGAGATCGATCTTGCCGCCGGACGCCAGGATCGTCGCGTGCTGGACGGTGTGCATCAGCTCGCGGACGTTGCCCGGGAATGGGTAGGCCGCCAGCGCTTCCCAGGCCCGAAAGGTGATGCCGGGCGCGTCCGCGCCATTATTTGCGAACTGCTCCATGAAGACCTTGACCAGGATCGCGAGGTCACCGGCCCGCTCGCGCAGGGGCGGGATCGCCAGGTCGATCGTATTGATGCGGAAATAGAGGTCGGCCCGGAAAAGTCCTTCCGCGATCCGTTGCCGCAGATCCCGGTGGGTCGCGGATATGATCCGGACGTCCACCTGGACAGATTGATTGCTCCCCAGCGGTTCGACAGTTCCTTCCTGCAGAACGCGCAGCAGCTTGGCCTGTGCCGCCGGCGACAGCTCCGCCACCTCGTCCAGGAAAAGCGTTCCGCCGTTCGCGGCGACGAAGCGGCCGTCGCGCCGGCTTGTCGCATCCGTGAACGCGCCGCGCTCGTGACCGAACAGCTCCGCTTCGATCAGCGTGTCGGGAAAAGCAGCGCAGTTGACCGCGACGAAGGGCTTTGCTTTCCGACCCCCGAGATCGTGGAGGGCGTGCGCCACCAGCTCCTTGCCCGTACCGGTCTCGCCGGCGATCACGACGGACGCGTCGCTCTGGGCGACCGCCTCGACGCGCTGGAGCAGCCGGCGCATCTCCGGCGAGTGACCGACAAGCCGATCGAGCGCGCGATCGGGCCGCGCCAGCTCGGCACGGGCGGCCGCGACCTCGCTATGCAGCGCCCGATAGGTCGCGATGCGGGCAAACTGCGCGATCAGCTCGGCGATCTGGATCGGCTTCGTCAGATAGTCGAACGCGCCCGCCTTGAGAACCGCGACCGCGTCGGCGACCGCGCCACTGCCTGTCATCAAGATCATGTCTGTGGACGGCGACTCGGCGCGCAGGCGGTGAAACAACGTGACGCCGTCGACGCGCGGAAGCCGCACGTCGGCGAGCACCACGTCGAAGCTCGTCTCGGCCAGGAGGGCGATCGCCTCGGCGCCATCGCCGGCACAGGTCACGGCGTGGCCCTCGTCGATCAGAGCTTCGGCGATCAGAGAACAAAGATCCGGCTCGTCATCTACGACCAGGACAGTGAGCATGGCCGGCGCAAAACGTAAGACAGCGGATTACGCCGTCCAGGGATGTCCCTGAAAAAGTTACTTTGCGGAGACCCACCGCTCGAGCGTCCTCAGGGCGGCGATCCGATCAGCGGCGCGTGCACGATCTGCAGCGGCGTCTGGATGCCGAGCAGCGCCACCGCGTCTCCGCCGAGGTAGACGAACTTCACTGGTCCGCTGGGCCCGCCCGGCAGCGTCAGCGTGCCGACCTTCGTGAAGGTGGCGGTGTCGAACATGAACAGCGTCGGGCCGTCGCCGTACGCCGGGCACAGCATCATCACGCGGGTGGCGCTGCGGCTCTGCAGCTGGCAAGTGGTGCCGCCGGCGGGAAAATGCCCGGCGGGCACCGGCGCGTCCGGGTTAGTAAGGTCGATGACCTCACCCGTTCCGGCGGTGGCGACGCCGGCGCTATAGAGGAAGCCGGTCGTGGTCGTGTAGTAGCGGCTCAGGAGACCGCCGTAGGACTCCATCGTCACGCCCGCGGCGCCCAGATGGAAGGCGAGCAGGTGGTTGTCGTCGGCGATGCCCAGCAGGTATCCCGGCGGACCGTTGGTGAGCAGGTTGACCGAGACCTCGGGCGGCTGGATGTAGTTCGCGCGCAGTTGCCCGTCGTCCAGGATGAACACGCCACGCGCGTAGGTGTACCCGGTGCCTTGCACGGCGACGGCGATCGACGACGGCGCCCCGGGCAGGACGGCGATGGACGTCGGCAGGGACGGCTCGCCCGTCGTCAGCAAATTCGGCAGCACGTACGCGGGGCCGGGGGCGGGCGTCGCGCCCGGGGTCAACCGCCGCACGCGGCGCTCGCCGATCAAGCCGGCCCACAGCGCCGAGCCGTCGTCGGACAGCGCGAGCACTTGCGGATCGTTTCCGACGGGGACGAACGACGCGACCGCCGGGCCGGCCGGATCGACGGTGACGATCGTGCTCGGGTGCAGTGGCGACTGCGCGTCGGACGCGACGTAGATGAGTTTGCGCGTCGGGTCGCTGACCATGTCGAGGCCATAAGTCTGGACGGTCGCGATCGTGCACCCGGGGCAGCGATCGGGTGCGCCGCCCGTTCCGCCGCCGCCGCCCGTTGCGCCCGCGCCGCCGGCGCCGCCCGTTCCGCCCGTGCCGCCCGCGCCGCCGATCGGCGCGCCGAGCCCGGGATCGTGCGCGATCACCAGACCCTGCGACGGGCCGCCGCGCCTGATGAACGCGGCCGCGTCGTTGCCGGCGTACACCAGGTCGGTGTACGAGGAGCCGAAGCTGTCGGGAATCGACACCGTCGCGAGCTCGATGAGCTGATTGTTCGAATAGATGTGGATGTCGGTCCGCTCGTTGGCAGGGAAGGGGAGCGGGACGACCGTCAGCTCCATGACCGACATCGGATCGCGGCGCGCGACCGCGCCCGAGTAGGGAAGGTGGCCTCCCGACGCCAGCGCGGCGAGATTCGCTACGTTGATGACGTTGCCGCCGCTGGTGAACACACGATCGCCGACGTACGCGAGGCCGCTGGTCGCACTGCTCGGAATCAGGCTGGAAGTCACCTTCGTCGTGACGCCCGACGGCGAAACCATGAACACGAAAAAGGTGTACGAGTTGCCGTCGACGCCGAAGGCCACCCCCGGCGGCCCCGCGGTCAAGAACGGGCGGGCGAGGAAGGTGCCCGCGATGTCGGTGACGGCCGTCGGGCGCGGAACGCCGTCGTCGAACACGCGGACCTCGTTCGTGTACGCGCTGTCGGTCAGCACCACCGCCACCGACTGCGGTGCGCTCGCCAGCACCGCCATCGACGCGGTGTCGAAGTACGCGTCCGGCTGCACCTTGGGCAGGTGCGCGAGCGGCCCGACCACGGGCGGCGTCGCGCCCATCGTCACCTTGCGGATCGCGTGCGCGCCGTCGATCGCGACCCACAACGTCGAGCCGTCGTCGGAAAGTGCCAGCACGTTCGGTTCCGAACCGACAGGGAAGGATGACGTGATCGACGCCGTCGTCGGATCGACGACAACGATCGAGTTCGGATACGCGTCCGCGTCGCCGGGGATGCTGGCGTAAAGCTCGTTGCGCGCGGCGCTGTACACGACGTGGCGCGCGTCGATCTGCAGGATCGACGTGCGGCAGGTGAGGCAGGCGGTGCCGCCGGTGCCGCCGCGCCCGGCGCTGCCGCCGCTCCCGGATATGCCCGCGGTGCCGCCCCTGCCGCCGAAGCCCGCGATCGCACCCGTCCCGCCGATGCCGCCAGTGCCGCTCGCGCCGCCGCGGCCGCTGGTACCGCCGCGGCCGACGACGCCACCACCGCCGCCGCGGCCGGCGAGATCGGATGAGCCGCCGATGCCGCCGCGGCCGGTGACGAACGTACCGGCGATTCCGCCGGTGGCGCCGGAGCCGCCGATGCCGCCGCGGCCGGCGAGATCGGATGAGCCTGCGACGCCGCCGCGACCGGTGACGAACGTGCCGGCGATGCCGCCGGCGCCACCGCTTCCGCCCGCGCCGCCGGTGCCGGCCAGGCCGACGCCGATGCCGCCACCTCGGCCGCCCGTGCCGGCGACGCCAGCGCCAGCGCCGCCGCGGCCACCGGACGATGTGGCGACGCCGCCCGCTCCACCTCCGCCGCCGCGCCCGCTGACGCCCGAGACGCCAGCCGCGCCTTCCCCGTCCCCGCTGCCGGCGTCCCGGGTCAGCGTCCGGCTTCCGCACGACGCGAGCAGCGCGAGGGAAAACATTGCCAGCCGGATTCGCGACGAGTTGTGCATGGCGCCCTTCGTGACGGCGATGATGGTACCCCAGCCGGGAGCTTTCGAGTTCCGCGCGCGCGGCATTCGATTCATAGTGTCCGCGGTCGATGTCGAGGTGGATGAAAGCTCTGACCGCGATCGTCGCCACGGTGCTGCTGTGGGGCGCATGCACCCTCGACAAGAGCGGGACGGGTGACGTCACGGGGCGCGCCGGCGCGGGCGGCAGCGCGCGCGGTGGAACGACCGGAACCGCGGGCGTGACTGGTGGTGGCGGCGCGATCGGAACCGCGGGCGCGACAGGTGATGCCGGGACAAGCGGCGCCGCAGGGACGAGCGGCATCGTGGGCACGACGGGCGTCGCCGGCACGACGGGCGCCGCGGGCCACGACGGAACGGGTGGCGGCGGTTCCTCCGGTAAAGGCGGAAGCGGCGCCACGGGCGGGACAGGCTACATCTCGTGCGTCAACCCGAACCCGGTGGTCATCGGCGGCGAAGACACGGGTTACGTTCGCTGCATGGGCGGCGGCGCGATCGTGCACAGACCGCACGCGATGGATTGCCCGAACCTCCTGCCGCGCGCCAGCGGTGGCGCGTGCGTCGCGCCTGGCACGACGGCACAGCCCTGCGCGAACGACGCGGCGTGCACCGCGCGGCCCCACGGTTACTGCGCGATGGTGCCGACCAATCACCTGCCAGCCTGCGGCTGTCTCTATGGTTGCGTGCGCGATTCCGATTGCTTCGATGGTCAGATCTGCGAATGCGGCGATCCAATCGGCGTCTGCCGCGCGGCCTCGTGCGCAACCGACAGCGCCTGCCCCGCGGGCAGCCTGTGCGCCAGCGCCGATCTCGCCTGGGGCGGCTGCGCGTTCATTCCGCCGCCGCGCGGCTACGAATGCCAGACCCAGGCCGACACCTGCCTCACCAATATCGATTGCATGAACCCGCTGCCCGTCTGCGCATTCTCGTCGGCTGCGGGAACGCGCGGCTGTCACGAAGCGCAGCAGCTCTGCCCGTGACCCGTCACTGTCGCGCAGCGTGGCGTTTGAAGAACGTCCAGGCGTGCTCCGCGAAGTCGATGTCCTGGTTCGTCTTGCCGAACCGATTCCAGAGCCCGGGCCACATCTGCACGGGGTGCGGCCACCAGTGCCCCATGCCCTCGGCCTTGTAGTACCAGAGCTCCTGCCCCGCAGGTCCCGCCGGATAGCGCTGCACTTCGATCGTGCTTGTCGCGAGGCCGGTCTGCGGCGTGAGCGAATCGCCCTGAACGACGTCGGGCAATTTCTCGACTGCCGGCGCGCCGCGGATCCCCATTGCGGAGAGCCACGCATCGCGCGTCTGCTCCATCCCGGGGTAGTTGGCGTGCGGATATTCCGCCGAGCCGCCCGGGCCATAGGAGATGAAGCGGTCATTCGTAGCCGCCAGCATCGCGATCGAGACGCGCTCATGCCCGGGCTTCGGATGACAGGAGTGGCGCCAGATCCCGCTCGGCTGAAACGGAAGCCCCGCGACCGGCGCGATCGCGGCGACCACGTCCGGCGCCTCGAGCGCGAGCTGGAACGCCATCCCGCCGCCCGCCGAGAGGCCGGTCGCGTACACACGCGCGCGATCGATGTTCAGCTCCGTCGAAAGTTGATCGAGGATCCGCCGCACGTAGGTGACGTCGACGCCCTCGCCGTCGTGCGGCGCCAGGCACCCGCGAAGGAAGCCGCCCTCCGCCATCGCCGCCTTCTCGCCCGCCGGCGCGTTCGGCAACCCGTTGCCGTAGACGACGATGAAGCCGTCACGATCGGCGAGGCGTTCGAACGACGTGTGCGTGTAGTGGAACGCCGCACCCTCCGCGCTGGCGGAGTAGCCGGGGAAAACGAAGACGACGGGCAGCGGCGTCGGCGGAAGCTGCGCCGGCGGCGGCGCGTACACCAGGTAGCGGCGCGTGACTTGCGTGGCGCCGAGCTGGCGGATCGTTGCGGCGTCGGTGAGGGGTTGGGTGAACGTGACGACGCAGCCGCGCGATTGCTGCGCGCCGGGCGGACCTTGCACGCGGATCGGCGATGCGGTGCAGAGGCGGAGGCGGAAGGGGGAGGGCGCGGACGGTACGGCGGGCGCGGACGGTGGCGGAGGCGCGGCGGAAGGAACCGGCCGCGCGCGGTGAGCGGCGCAAGCGGCAAGCACCGCGCTCGCGAGCGTCAATCCTTGCGCGAGGGTTCGGTGGCGCACGTGCGCTCGCATACTACCGGGCGCGGCGCGAGATAGAGAAGCGCGCGAGTTACTGGCCGAACGGATCGCGCCAGCCGGGGCGGACGAGCGGCGCTTGCGGCGGACGTGAATCGGGACGGGCGGCGGGCTGACGCGCGGGCGCGGGCTTCGCGGCGGGGGCGGCGGGCGCGCGCTGCGCGATCGCTGGCTTGCGCGCGGGCTTCTTGACGATGCGCGCGGGGACCGGCGGGGATCGCCGAACGGCGGGCTTGGTGACAGCGGGCGGCTCGGCCGCCGTCGGTGGCGCGGGCGAAACGACGGGGGCGAGCGCGGTGGGCGCGGCGGGCTCGAGGGCCTCGGTTGTCACGGCGTCGGCCTGCGAGCTTTCCTGCGCCGCGGGCGCGCTCGGCGAAGCAGCGACCGATTGCATCGGTTCGACGATCGGCCGCGCCGTCGCCCCCGAAGCTTCGTCGCGGACGTTGACGATCGGAATGGGCGTGATCGGCACGGACTTCCGCCAGTGCACGCCAGCAAAAACTGCCGCCGCGGCGATCGCCCCGCCCAGCAGCCACATCCACCGGGACCGCCGCGTTCGCGTCGCGGCCCATCGCCGGAGCGCGGCGTAAGCCGCCGCGTCGTCGCCGGGCCCCGACAACGGATCGCCGCCTTCGCTTCCAGGGTCCGGCTGCGCGTCGCCCCAGCCCGTCAGCCGCGGCAACGACGTGTGTTCGAACAGGTCCACGCTCGACGGCAGCTCCGTCGGGAACATCCGGCCTATTGACTCGGGACCCTCAAAGGGTCCCGAACCCCCCGCGATGGTCCGCGGCGAGCGAAGCTCGCCGGCTCCCCACGCGATCTCGGGTCGCGTCGTCGCCTCGCGCCGCGGCTTCGGGTGCAGCGCCACCGTCGGTCCACCGGTGTGGTTGCTGTCGTCGGCGAGCAGCGGGAAGGCGGCGGTGATCTTGCGGTGGTGCCCGGACGACTCGCCCGCCTGCGCCGTGCCCACAGTCGCCTTCCAGCCCGCATGGTCGGTCGGGAAAAGTTGCTTCAGCTGCGTGACGAGCGCGGCGGGATCGAAGCCGTCGGTCCTGAACGCGTGGCGCTCCAGCAGCAGCGCCATCTCGTGCGCGTCCTGAAACCGATCCTCGGGCGCGCGTTCCAGCGCCGTCATCACGATGCGTTCCAGGCGCGGCGAGATCGGGCGCGGGCCCGACGGTGGCGGGATCGGTTCGTTGGTGATCGCGCGCATCACGGCGAGCTCGGTCTCGCGGCGGAAAAGCCTGCGCCCGGACAGCGCCTCCCACAAGACGACGCCCAGCGAGAACACGTCCGAGCGGTGGTCGACGGGCGCGCCCGAGGCCTGTTCGGGCGACATGTACTCGACCTTGCCCTTGAGGCCGCCGACCTGCGTCTCGCTCATGCGCCCGTGCGCGCTGGCGATGCCGAAGTCGATCACCTTCACCGCGCCCTCGAACGAAACCAGGATGTTCTCCGGCGAGACGTCGCGATGAACGATGTTCAGCGGCCGGCCGTCGGCGTCGGTGTGCGCGTGCGCGTAGCCGAGCGCGGCGGCGGCGCGGCCGACGATGAACGCGACATCCGCTTCGCCGAGCGGGCGCTCTCGGCGCGCCGCCCGTCGCAGGATCGCGGACAGCGTCTTTCCTGGCACCGCCTCCATCGCGAGGAAGTAGCCGTCGTCGTCGTGGCCGACCTCGATGATGCGCGGGATGTTCGGGTGATCGAGCAGCGCGCCGATGCGCGCCTCGTCGAGAAACATCCGCACGAACTCCTCGTTCGCGGCGAGGTGCGGCAGGATCCGTTTGACCACGACAAGCGTGCGCAGCCCCGGCAGCTCGCCCGACAGCGCGAGGAAGGCTTCCGCCATGCCGCCCTTCGCGAGGCGCCCGATCAGTCGATAGCGCCCGATGAAGGCGGACGCCGCATCGCGAGATACATTCTGGTGGTCAGATGGAGTAATCACTCACACCTTATTTCTATTGTACATCGGCGGCAGCCGAATCCTTTCGCCTTCTTACAGCGACAGCGACCTAGTTGTGGGCCACCGTGCGGATTTGTCCTACATAGGCGCCGCGAAATCTGTTAAAAGGCCGCCCATGGGCAACAACTTCTTCGAGAATCCCGCGCATGCGAAACGAGCGATGAGAGACAACCTCTTCACCGAGGTTTACCTCTCCACGTCGGTGACCACGCCGATCCAGCTCAAAGGCTGGGTCAGCCAGGCGAACCCCTTCGAGCGCCACGGCCAGCGCTGGCACCTGTATTTGTCGCGCGTCGAGATGCTCCGCCGCCTCGCCGCCCGCCAGCGAAAGAACTCCGTCGCCTCCGGCATCGCGACCCCGGCGCCCGCTCCCGAAAAGCCCGTCG
>Ga0310810_10010996_pt1 | contig 10567 bp, 7 predicted proteins | sample NCmetagenome_FD_207641 | JGI IMG/M metagenome (GOLD analysis project Ga0310810, IMG submission 207641) | Soil microbial communities from experimental microcosm in Duke University, North Carolina, United States - NC | ecosystem: Engineered > Artificial ecosystem > Soil microcosm > Unclassified ... | reverse complement strand
CATGCTGGTCACGGCCCTTGCGCCGCATATCGGCTATGACAAGGCGAGCGAGATCGCCAAGGCCGCACACAAGAACGGCACGACCTTGCGCGAGGAAGCGGCGAGACTAGGTCACGTGCGCCCAGAAGATTTCGACCGGCTGGTGAGGCCCGAGGACATGACAGGGCCCAAGCGCTAGAGATCGGAATGGCGCGCGCCCACAACAAACGCTCACTCACCATTGCGCGCCACAGGACGAGTGTCTCGCTCGAGGATGAATTCTGGGATGCGCTCAACGACGTCGCTCGATCGGAAGGCAAGTCCGTCGCGGCTCTGATCGGCGAAATCGACCAGAGGCGGAGCGAGCTGCAAGGCCGGCAGCCGAGTCTTTCGGCGGCGATCCGTCTCTATGTGCTGGAGCGGGCGCGCAGCTCACGTTGAGACGCGATCGGCTGTTATGGGCCGAAGATGCTTATGCCCTTCTTCCACGCGTCAGGGGCCTCGCCACGAGGTGCGCTCAGAAGCCGGCGTGGCCGGGTCGAGGTACGCTGACGCGGCGGCGCAGTCACTTCGGCGGCAGCTGCCGTTGGCTGCGCTTCCTGGCTACCAACCGAATCGGGCGCCGGTGAAGGCAGCGGGGGCTCTTCCGGCACAGCAACCGTCGGGGCAGCAAGCGGCGAGGTCTCAGGCTCGGCAGTTTCGGTGGGCGGGACAGCGGGCGGTGAAGGCTCAGGCTCGGCAGTTTCGGTTGGCGGCGCTGGTGGCTCTTGACCACTGGTTTCGGCAGACGGCTGTGACGCAGGTGGCTTTTGCCCACCGCTCTTTGCAGAGGGCTCCGGCGGCGGCGCATTGGCCGGGTCGGCCAAAACGCGAGCGATGCCATCGCTCTCGGGCTGCGCAGGCGCTTCGTCGAGCGCCTCTGTCGGAGGTGGTGCCACATTAGCGGAAGGCGTCGGGGCTGACTGCGGCAGGGCCTCTTGCGGCGACTCGGTTTCCGCCCGAGGGCTCGGCTCATCCTGCGGGGAGGCTTCCGCTGGAGGCTCAGGAGGCGGCGCTGGCTCGGTCTCGGCAGGCGGCTGCGTCTTGCCGCTCACGTCGAGCGTCTCTAGGCGCTCGACGTCCTCCTGCATGCGGCGCATGGTGAGGTAGCTCTCAATTGCGCCAGTGTCGATGGAAGGCGCGATGGCGTCGGCTTGGTTGAGAGCACCAGCGAACACCAGCGTCACCGGCGGCACGCCCTGGTTCCTGGCGCCGGCGAGGCTCACCGCCCATTCGCTGTCGAGCTTGAGGCTGGCGAGCTCGACATAACCGTTGATCTTGGTCACGCCCGTCGGGCTCGCGAGTGTGGTCGGCGCAAGGCGAAGCGTTCCGCTTTTCACATCGAAAGCGAGCTTGGTGGGGCCGTATTTGTAAATACCCTTGGTGACCTTCTCCCGTACGGTGCGTGCTTCCTCGGCGATCTGGTCCCTGTCCACCTTGATCCTCTTGTTAGACGCGACGAGTGCCACGCGGCGAAGGGGGTCGGGGTTTAGGGCGAGCAATGCACCAGGCCCAAGCGATAGTGTTCCCTCCCCACTCAGTCCCGCCACCAGGCCGGGCGGGCTCAGGCCCTCACCCTGAAGGTTGAAGGCGAGATCGAACGGACCCTTGGCGAGGCCTGTGGTGAAGATGCTCCTCGACAGCTCGTCGAGCTTGCCGGCGGTAATCTCCACGTGGGCCTTGAGGTCGGCGCCGGCGCCGAGCGGCGTCAAGCTGCCTGACGCGGCGAACGTCCCGCCGAACACACGTCCGGTGAGATTCGTGACGGTGAGCCCGTCCTTGTCGACACGCCCTTGCAGCGAGGCGCTCGTGACTTGGAACGGCTCGCCCAGCCCGAGCTTCTTGGCATTGAGCGTGATCTCGCCCTCGGAATTCTCGATGATGCCGAGCGAGAAGCCGCGCGACGGCCAGACTTCGGAGGCGCCGGCGCCAATGGCGCCAAGCATCTCCTCGGTCGAAGGCGTGCGCTGCCACGCCACCAGCACGCCGAGCAGAGACGGCAGTGAGACGCTATCGGCATTGGCCGTGAGCTTGAATCTCGTCTTGCCGCCGCTTTTGTCGAAATGGGCGGTGCCGTCGACCGCCTGATCTGCGACGAAGCCGGTCACCTCGGCAAGGTCGATGTTCGGTCCTTGCTTGACGAGGTCGCCGCGGAGGCTCAACGGGACGCCGGCAGTGGAAGGCGGCGCTTCGAGCCCGACCAGCATCAGCGCAAGGCTCGCGTCCTTGCTTGTGGCTGAGCCTTTGCCGGCGAGCGCGATCCCGCTGTCTTGCAACGAGCCATGCCCCTCGAAGGCCATGTCCATGGCCGCCGTGGCGAGCTCGGCCTTTCCGACGATGTTGGCGCTGGGCACGCCGGCGAGATTGACCGTTAGCCTGCCCTGGCCTCCGCCCGAGGCTGCAGCAATCCGCTGGGCTGGCAGGTCCGGGAAAAGCAGGACGAGGATGGCCTCGGGACGCGCGCCGGTGACGTTTGCGTTAAGGTCGATCTTCGCACCGCTGAGCTTGGCAGGCTCGCCAAGGGCGTGCGCGGCGAGCGCGATATCGGAACCGCCGGCGTGGCCGCCAAGCTCGAGGGATGCCCTGGTCGCCTCGCCTTCGCGCGCGGCGACGAGACCGACATGAAGATCGAGCGGCGCCAGGCTCGCAAGGTTTGGCGACTTGGTCACGTTATCAGGCAAGCCGAACAGACCTGAGGCGATGCGCAAGCTGTCGGCAGTCGAGGCCTTCAGCCCAAAATCCACCCGGCCCGAGGGCGCCTCGCTCAGACGCTCGATCCGGCCCTTGCCGTTAAGCGCAATCGCGCTCCCTGCGGTAAAATCTAGCTGCTCGACGTCGAGCGTGCCGTTGATGAGCGAGAAGCGGGCGTCGAGCTTGCCGGCCGGAATGTTGGGGAGCAGCAGCTCGCCCACGCGCAAGGTCACGCGCACGTCGTCGTCGCGGAATTGGGTGAGCAAGTTCTGCTCGTCGGCAGGCGTAGCTTGCGGCGCCGGCGTGCCTGCCGCGGTAGGTGTCTCTGGCATCCAAGAGCGCCAGATCGGCCCATCGCCGATCATCTCGCGAAGATCGAGACGGTCGCTGTCGAGCGAAAGCTCGATCAGGCTGCGCGCGCCGCCCTGAAAGCGCAGATCGCCGCGGAACTTGGTGCCGCTCAGCTCGCCGGAAGCTTCGGCAAGCTTAAGCTCGCCGTCTCCGACCTTGGCAATGCCTTGCAAGGTAAACTCGCCGGTCGAAACCTGGCCCGACGTATCGCGGTCGCCAGCAGCCCATCGCGTCAGCGGCCTAAGCCCCGAGCCTTCGAGCTTAATGGGACCGGTGAACACCGGGCCAAAGTCGCCGCGGCTTAAGCGCCCCGACGTCTCGAGGCGGTTGCCGCCGGGCAGCACAGCCTTGAGCCGCTCGACCTTGACGCCGCCATCTTGCGTGGAAACAGCGAGGTCCACCGTACCAATAAGATCGCCACCCAGACTCGCCTGCTCGAGGGCGACGGCAAAGCTTCCCTCCCCGAACTCCGCTGCCTCGCCCAGGGCCTCATCGGCAAGCGTGTAGAGCACCACCGCGGGAGATGGCTGCACCTCCGCGCCCGGCGCCCCGAACAGAAGATCGAGATCGACGAAGCTCGCAGTGAGCTGGCCGGTTGTCTTGAAACGATCGGCGTAGTCGAGGGTGATCTTGCCCTTGAAGAGCTGCGGATGACCGTTGGAATGGATGGTGAGATCGAAATCGGAAAGCTCGGCCCCCTCTGGCGTGGCCTTGAGCGGCCCCTTCAGCTCGAGCAGCGATGACTTGTCGAGCGGGGTTGCCGCTCCCGGCTGCTGTTCTTCCTTCGCGGGTTCACTCTCCTGTTCGGTGTCGTCGCCGGGCGCGGCTTTGGCCACGCGCACAACGATGTTGCCGTCATAGAGAGGCTTGGCGCCGAGCCCGCTCACGCCGCCATCGAGCAGATAGGTCGTGTTGCGCTCGGGATCCCGCAGCGATGACTTGACCCTGAACAGCCCGGCAGCATCAGGCTCGCTGGTCGAGAAGCGAAGCTCCTGTGAGCGTCCCTCGAAATCATAAGTGGCTGAGACCTTATAAGGCCCAGACAAGGACTGCGCGCTTGCTGCGCCATTGACGTTTTCGAGGGTGAGCCGCGCCGCGCCCTCTTTGGTGATCTCGACGCGGCCGCCGCTGAGATTCACCGAGTCGAGCATCACGTTTTTGGGCGCGAAGGGAAGCGCCACGCCACGCCGCCCGACATCGCTCCAATTGCCAGTACCGTCGGACTTCACATCGAGGCGCAAGACGGGGTCCACGATGGAGATCTGCTTCGCCTCCATGCCGCCGCTCATGAGAGCGCCGATATTGAGCCAAGCCTCGACCGAGCGGGCCTCGAGAAACGGGCGATCGAGCCTCCCCTGTTGGTCGGCAACCTTGATGTCGTCGAATCTGAGCTCGGGCGCTGGAAGCAGGACGAGATGCACCTCACCTCCAACCTTCACCTGACGTCCGAGCAGCTTTGTCGCTTGCGTCTCAAACACCGGGCGGTAGTCGTTCCAATCGATGAAGAGCGGCGCCGCGAACAGCGCGCTCAGCACCAAGATCAGAAATGCCGTTAAAGCGAGCAGAAACGAGTTCACCGACGTCCAGGCCTAAGGGTTAGCTGCGTGCGCGATTCTCTTCGGCAAACGCCGACGGCGTCAGCGCGGTCCCGGCCCCCGCAACGCTCGTCATGCTAACGCAAAAATCTTGCCAGGATTGAGGATATTCAAAGGGTCGAGCGCCTTTTTTATGGCAATCATGACCTCGACTGCTGCCCCGTGCTCGGTTCTGAGATACGAAATCTTGCCTTCACCTATCCCGTGCTCGCCGGTGCAGGTCCCGCCAAACCCGAGCGCCCTATCGATCAACCTGTCAAGGAAGCCCTGCACCTTGCGCCGCTCCTCAGGATCGGCAGGGTCGATGAGCGGCATGACGTGGAAGTTGCCGTCGCCAACATGGCCTACGATCGGAGCAAGCAGCCCGAGCGAATCGATGTCACGCCTCGTCGCGGTCACGCAGTCGGCGAGCGCCGAGATCGGCACGCAGACATCGGTTGAGAGCACTTCGGCGCCAGGTCTCAAGCCGCGGGCGGCCCAATACGCATCGTGACGAGCCTGCCAGAGCTTGCTGCGGTCCTCGGGCCGCTCAGCCCACTTGAATTCCCCTCCCCCTTCGCCGCGAGCGATCTCGGCGAACGCCTCGACCTGCTCGCGGGTGCTTTGCGCCGTGCCGTGGAACTCGAGGAAGAGCGTCGGCACCTCAGGTAGGTTGAGATGCGAATAGGCATTGCAGGCGCCGATCTGCACCTCGTCTGCGAGTTCGATGCGGGCGAGCCGCAGTCCCATCTGCAAGGTGGCGATGGTTGCGTTGCACGCACCCTCGATAGAGGTGAAGGTGCAAACCGCTGAAAGGATCGTCTCGGGAATGCCGTAGAGCTTAAGGGTGAGGCTGGTGATGACGCCGAGGGTTCCTTCCGAGCCGACGAGCAGCCGCGTGAGGTCATATCCTGCAGACGATTTCCGCGCCCTGCCGCCGGTCTTGATCACGCTCCCGTCCGCGAGCACGGCGGACAGCCCTAGCACGAGATCGCGCATGGTGCCGTAGCACACGGCGTTGGTGCCCGATGCGCGCGTCGCCGCCATGCCGCCGAGACTCGCATCGGCACCTGGATCGACGGGGAAGAACAGGCCCGAGTCGCGCAAGTGATCGTTGAGCGCCTTGCGCGTCACGCCGGGCTCGACCATGCAATCGAGGTCTGCCTCGTGCACGGCGAGGATGCGGTTCATGCGCGAGAGGTCGAGTGAGATGCCGCCGAAGGGCGCGTTGACATGACCTTCGAGAGAGGTGCCGGTGCCGAATGGGATGATTGGCACGCGCGACGCCGCGCAGAGCTTCACCACCTCCAACACTTCCGCCTCGGTCTCGGCGAACACGACGGCATCGGGCGGCTCGCATCCGAGCCAGGTGAGCGTGTTGGCGTGCTGCTCACGTAGAGCCTGGCTCATCGAGAATCGATCGCCGAAACGCGCGGAGAGAGCCGAAACCAAGGCCTGCTTGCCCTCGTCCACCGGCCGCTTTGCCGCCTTGGCCAGACCTGCGGTCATGGCCCGCATCTATAAGCCGATTTGCGGCTAAATGCGTGGTTTTTCGGGGGTCAAATACCCGCCACGCCAAGCACTGCCGCGTAGTGGCAGCTTGCCGCCGTCAGCACGAAGCCGTGCCAGATGGCGTTCTGATAAGGCAGCCGCTCCCAAAGGTGGAACACCACACCGATGGTGTAGAGCACGCCGCCGAGGCCCAGCAGAATTGCGACCCAGGTGGGCACGGCGGTCACGAGAGGATGCCAAGCCGCGACGATCGCCCAGCCCTGGATGAGATAGAGGCCTACAGTCAGCCCTTCGAGGTAGCGCGGGAAGAAGAGCTTGATCGCGATACCGATGGCCGCGATTGACCACACCACGGCGAGCAGTCCCAAGCCCCAGGCATTGTGCATCTTGATCAGAACGAACGGCGTGTAGGTGCCAGCGATTAGGAAAAAGATCGCGGCGTGATCGAGCCGGCGGAATACCTCCTTGAGCTTGGGTCGAACGGGAAGCGAGAGATTGTAGCCCGCAGAGCAGACGAACATCGCGACTAGCGCAAGCCCGTAGATGGCGAGGCTTACGCCCCATAGCAGCACCTGCGACTGCACGCCGATGACGAGGAGAGCGGTCAGCGCGATCAGGCTCGCGGTCACGCCGATGATGTGGATGCATCCATCGGCTATGCGCTCGCCAAGGGTGTATTGCGGAAACATGACGCTGCCCTGATCCGACGAATCCGCTTCGATCCGTCTACCACATAAGTCTGAAATTTAACTTAGCAAGCCATATGGTGGCCATGGGGCGTCAAACGAGCGAGTGCGCAGGCATGTTCCGGCAAAATGTCGCGGAAGGATAAGCGCATTGCGCTCGACTCAAGGCCGCGGCATTCCCTGGCCGCATGCGGCCGAGCCGGTCGTGCAAACGTAAGGCACGACCACGCCCGTAAAACATGTCGTGTAGAAGCGCTCGGTGACAATATCGGGCCTGATCTGCGCATCGGCGGGAACGCCGTTCGGCCGAACGGCCTTCCAGAACGGGTCCCCCTTCACTTTGTGGGCATACAGAGTGATGTAAGCCCAGTTCCTGGCACGCTTGAGCTGATTGGCACTCTGGACGACAAGTGCCTGTGACGCGCGTGCGGCGGCAGCCGGAGAGGACTCGCTGGCGGTCGCGGTCACCAACTGGCAGGCAGCCCCTGCAACTTCGGGAACGCACAAGCCGAAACCGACAAAGCCAAGCGCGGCGAAGCTCAACCTAGGAGTCTGAGCCATCGTCTTTCTCCCTCCGCCTCAGCGGAGCTAGACCGCCTCGGACTAGTGTCCGCAGACAGTCGAGCCCGTGGTGCAGACATAGGGTATGACAACGCCGGTGAAGCAGGTCGTGTAGAAACGCGACGTGACAAGATCGGGCTTGAGCTGCGCATCGGCGGGCACGCCGTTCGGACGAACCGCCTTCCAGAACGGGTCTCCCTTCACGCGCCGTGCGCTCATGGAAACGTAGCTCCAGCCTCTCGCTCTTTTCAGCTGATAGGCGCTCTGAACGGCAAGCGCACGCGAGCTCTGGGCGGCTTCAGCTTTGGACGGGGCGCTGTGAGTCGCCGTGACCAGCTGGCAAGAAGCTTGGGCCGGCCTCATTCCGAATGAAGCAAACTCAAATCCCGCAACTGCAAGCACAGTAACAGCCATCCTCAAAAACTGAAGCATCTCCCGTCTCCCAACTAAGGTGAAAATTCGCGGAGGCAGTGCGGCCCCGCGCACGCAACCGGGCATAACAGACTTTTTCTGCGGTTTGTTGTCAAATCCAAAGCTCGCGATTTTCCTTGATCGCGACACCACGTCGCTCACGTCCAAACCTAATCATCGTCAGTGTACTGATGCGCCCTACATGTGCAGAGCTTCTTGTGAGTCTGGCCGATGGAAATTCTTGGGAACGCGCTCGATATAGGGAATTGGGCGCCCGTGCGCGGCGCTTTTTTTGCCGATAGCGGCCAATAGTATGGTTTTGGATTCGATGACAAAGATTCGCACCTCAGCCGCCGCCCTGCCTCCACCTGAAGAGGGGCAACTTTCCACGTCGGAGCGGGCCATGCGGCGGCGGCCAAGCCACTATCTCGATGCGCTGAACCCGGAGCAGCGTGAGGCGGTCGAAACGCTAGACGGGCCGCTTCTGGTGCTGGCCGGCGCCGGCACCGGCAAGACGCGCGTGCTCACCACCCGCATCGCCCATATTTTGAGCTTGGGCCGGGCGCGCCCGTCGCAGATCCTCGCCGTCACCTTCACCAACAAGGCCGCGCGCGAGATGAAGCAGCGCGTCGGAGAGCTGATCGGCGGCGTGGTCGAGGGCATGCCGTGGCTCGGCACCTTCCATGCCATCGGCGTCAAGATTCTCCGGCGCCACGCCGAGCTCGTGGACCTGAAGCCCTCCTTCACCGTGCTTGATACCGACGATCAGATCAGGCTGCTCAAACAACTGCTCGAGGCCGAGAATATCGACGAGAAGCGCTGGCCTGCCCGGTTGCTCGCCTCGATGATCGATGGCTGGAAAAACCGCGGCCTCCGGCCTGAGCGGGTGCCCGAGGGCGAGAGCTTTGCCTTCGCCCACGGCCGCGCGCGTGACCTGTACGCTGCCTATCAGCGCCGACTGAAGGAGCTGAACGCAGCCGATTTCGGCGATCTACTTTTGGAGAATCTGCGGCTGTTCCAGGAGCACCAGGACGTGCTCGAAAAATACCAGCAGCGCTTCCTCTATATGCTGGTCGACGAGTACCAGGACTCGAATGTCGCTCAATATCTCTGGCTCCGCCTGCTCGCCCAAGGCAACGGCAATATCTGCTGCGTCGGCGACGACGACCAGTCGATCTATGGCTGGCGCGGCGCAGAGGTGGACAACATTCTCAGATTCGAGACCGACTTTCCCGGCGCCAAGATCATCAGGCTCGAGCGCAATTACCGCTCGACTGGACATATTCTTGGTGCGGCTTCAGGCCTGATCGCCCACAACAAAGGCCGGCTCGGCAAGACGCTCCGCACCGACGGCGAGGCCGGCGACAAGGTTCTCGTCGAAGGCTGCTGGGACGACGAGGAGGAAGCCCGCGTCATTGGCGAGGACATCGAGCAGCTCCAGCGCCAAGGCCACGCGCTGAGCGAGATCGCCATTCTCGTGCGCGCCTCGTTCCAGATGCGCGCCTTCGAAGACCGCTTCATCACGCTTGGCCTCCCCTATCGCGTGATCGGCGGCCCGCGCTTCTATGAGCGGCAGGAGATCAAGGACGCGACCGCCTATTTCGAGGTGACGCTCAATCCGGCGAACGACCTCAAATTCGAGCGCATCGTGAACGTGCCCCGGCGGGGCCTCGGCGAGTCGAGCCTCAAGTCTCTGCACCAGCTTGCGCGCGCGCGCAGCGTGCCGCTATTCCAGGCGGCGCGGCTTATGGTCGAGACCGAGGACCTGAAGCCCAAGGCCCGCAAGGCGCTCGCCGATCTGATCGCAATGTTCGACCGCTGGCGCTCGCTGATCGATACCATGCGGCACACCGAGCTCGCCGAGCTGATCCTCGATGAGTCGGGCTATACCGGCATGTGGCAGGCCGAGCGCTCGCCGCAGGCGCAGTCGAAGCTCGAGAACCTGAAAGAGCTGATCCGCTTCATGGAGGAGTTCGACACGCTCGCGGGATTCCTCGAGCACGTGGCTCTGGTCATGGATGCGCAAACCGAGGAAGGCGCAGATCGCGTCAGCCTGATGACGCTTCATTCCGCCAAGGGACTCGAATTTGACACCGTGTTCCTGCCCGGTTGGGACGAAGGGCTGCTGCCGCATCAGCGGAGCCTCGACGAGGCCGGCCGCTCGGGGCTCGAGGAGGAACGCCGGCTAGCCCATGTCGGACTCACACGCGCGCGGACCCGGGCAAAGATCACCTTTGCGCAAAACCGGCGCACGCGCGGAACCTGGCAGACCGCATTGCCGTCGCGCTTCATCGATGAGTTGCCGATCGAGCATGTCGAGGTCGCCGAGGATAAGGCCCTGCGTGGCTATGGGCCGAGCCGCTTCGACACGGCGGAGAATCTTTTCGCGAGCGGCTTCTACGAGACGCCTGGCTGGCAGCGGGCGCAACGTAACCGGCCGCGCGGTGGCGCACCGCAATCCCCCCGCCGCGAGCCCATCACCATCGACGGCACTCTGGTCGCGGCGAGCACCGCTGAAGGCGCCGGGCTTGAGATTGGGATGCGCGTGTTCCACCAGAAATTCGGCTATGGCCGGGTGGCCCATGTCGACGGCAACAAGCTCACCGTCGACTTCGATAAGGCAGGGCAGAAGAAGGTGGTCGACACCTTTGTCGAGCGCGTCTGACCTAAATTCATTGCCGATTGAGGTGATTTTTCCCAGATTTACCGGTCTTTTTTCGTTTTTACCTGAAATTTTCCTGCCTCTTCCCATGATGAGAACAA
>Ga0310810_10010994_pt1 | contig 10568 bp, 7 predicted proteins | sample NCmetagenome_FD_207641 | JGI IMG/M metagenome (GOLD analysis project Ga0310810, IMG submission 207641) | Soil microbial communities from experimental microcosm in Duke University, North Carolina, United States - NC | ecosystem: Engineered > Artificial ecosystem > Soil microcosm > Unclassified ... | reverse complement strand
GGACGCGAGCGGCACGGGCACGTTGTCGGGACAGTGCCGCGCAGCGAAGTTGATCCATGCCCACTCGTAGGCGTTGCGCTCGACCGGCGCGCGCCACGTCTTCGCGACTTTCAGCTGCGGCAGCGCGCACTTGACGCAGATCGCGCGGCCCGGCAGATCGACGCGCCAGATGTCCGACGACACGCCGCCGGCCAGCGGCGTCCACGCCATCGGCTCGCCCGCGTGCGCAAGCCCGGCCCGCTCGAGAAATGCAGGCAGCCGCGGATCGGGATTGGAGGCGTCGCTCACGATCGCCGCGGCGCAAGCGCCACGCTACCGGCATACGGAGCACGCGAGCGCTCGTCGATCCGCAGGAGCTCGTTGTACTTCGCGACAGTACTCGATGTGCGCAGCGAGCCGATCTTGATCTGCCCGGCTGCGCTGCCGACGGCGACGTCCGACATGAACGCATCCTCGGTTTCGCCGGAGCGCGCCGACACGATCGTCGCGTAGCCGGCAGCCGTCGCCTGGGCGATGACGTCGAGCGTACCGGTCAACGTGCCGTTCTGGTTCGGCTTGACCAGCACGGCGTTGGCCACGCGGTCGCGCACGCCGCGCACCAGACGCTCGGGGTGCGTCGTGAAGAGGTCGTCCCCGACGAGCTGCAATGTGTCGCCGAGCCGTTGCGTCAACTTGCGCCAGCCGCCCCAGTCTTCCTCGCCGAGCCCATCTTCGATCGACACGACCGGAGCTTCGCGAACCCACGCAGCGATCAGGTCGATCACCGCATCCGAGTCGAGCGCGCGGCCTTCGCGCGCGAACGCGTACAGTCCGTCGGCACGCTGCAGCGATGCCGCCGCGACGTCGATCCCGATCGCCACGTCCTCGCCCGGACGCAGGCCGGCGCGCTCGATCGACTCGACGATGAGCCGCAGCGCGGCACTGGCGCTGTCGCAGCCCGGACTCAGGCCGCCTTCGTCGGCGAGCAGCGTCGAAAGGCCGCGATCGCGCATGACGTCGGCCGCGGCGTTGCGCACGCGCGCCATCAGATGGATCGCCTCGGCCATCGTCGTGGCGCGCATCGGCACGGCGAGAAAATCCTGCACATCCATGCCGCGACCGGCGTGCAGCCCTCCACTCAGGATGTTGGTCATGGGCAACGGCAGCAGCGGGTTGCTGCCGGTGAGCTCGCCGATACGCTCGTAGAGCGCCTGGCCGTTCGCGGATGCCGCAGCCCGGCACACGGCGAGCGATACGCCAAGCGTCGCGTTGGCGCCGAGCCTTGCGAGTTGCGGCGTACCGTCGAGGGTACGCATCCGCGCGTCGATGTCGCGCTGATCCGCTGCATTCGCGCCGCGCAGCGCCGTCGCGATCTCGCCGTTGACGTTGCCGACGGCGCGCAGCACGCCGAGACCCCCGTAGTGGGCCAAATCGCCATCGCGAAGCTCGTGCGCCTCGGCTGCACCGGTGGAAGCTCCCGACGGCACGCTCGCGCGACCGAAGCTTCCATCGGCAAGCGTTGCGTCGACCTCGACCGTCGGCCGGCCCCGCGAGTCGAGGATCTGCCGCGCGTGCAGCGTGCGAATCGGAAGTGCAGTCACGTTACGGTGCGAAGCGGTGGAAGACTGCGATCACGTTTGTGCGCAAGGCACAGCAGAAAAAAGGCGCCCCTCGAGGCGCCTTTTCGTTGCTGCACGGCAACAGGTCACGCCGCCGGCGTCGACTCCGCCGGCTGGCTCTGCTTCGCATCGTCCTCGGCGGCGGCTTTCATCGACAGGCGCACGCGCCCTTTCTCGTCGGCTTCGAGCACCTTGACGCGCACGACCTGGCCTTCCTTCAGATAGTCGGAAACCTGGTTCACGCGCTCCTTCGCGATCTGCGAGATGTGCAGCAGGCCGTCCTTGCCGGGCAGCAGCTGAACGATCGCGCCGAAATCGAGCAGGCGCAGCACGGGACCTTCGTAGATCTTGCCGACTTCCACTTCGGCGGTGATCGCCTCGATGCGCTTGCGCGCGACGTTGCACGCCTCGGCGTTCACCGACGCGATCGTGATCGAGCCGTCGTCCTGGATGTCGATCGTCGTGCCGGTTTCCTCGGTCAGCGCGCGAATGACCGCGCCGCCCTTGCCGATGACGTCGCGGATCTTTTCTGGATTGATCTTGAACGTCATCATCCGCGGCGCGTGCTGCGACACTTCGGTGCGTGCGTGCGGAACGGCTTCCTGCATCAGGCCGAGGATGTGCAGCCGGCCCTCGCGCGCCTGCGACAGCGCAACCGCCATGATCTCCTTGGTGATGCCCTGGATCTTGATGTCCATCTGCAGCGCTGTCAGTCCGCGATCGGTCCCGGCGACCTTGAAGTCCATGTCGCCCAGATGATCCTCGTCGCCGAGAATGTCGGTCAGCACGGCGAAGCGATTGCCTTCCTTGATGAGTCCCATCGCGATGCCCGCGACGTGAGCCTTCGTCGGCACGCCGGCGTCCATCAACGCAAGGCTCGCGCCGCATACCGATGCCATCGACGAGCTGCCGTTCGACTCGGTGATCTCCGAGACAACGCGCAGCGAATAGGCGAACTCCTCGACCGACGGCAGCACGGCGACCAGCGCGCGCTTCGCGAGCCTGCCATGGCCGATCTCGCGCCGCTTCGGCGAGCCGACGCGACCGGTTTCACCGGTGGCGTACGGCGGCATGTTGTAATGGAACATGAAGCGATCGCGGTACTCGCCCATCAGCGCGTCGATGATCTGCTCGTCACGCGCGGTGCCTAGCGTCGCGACGACGAGCGCCTGCGTCTCGCCCCGCGTGAACAGCGCTGAGCCATGCGTGCGCGGGAGCGCGCCGGTGCGGATGCGGATCGGCCGCACGGTGCGCGTATCCCGCCCGTCGATGCGAGGCTCGCCGGCGAGTATCTGCTCGCGCACGATCTTCGCCTCGAGGTCGAACAACGCGTTGCCGGCGTGGCGCCGCTCATCGGGCGTTGCATCGACGTCGACGCACTCGGTATCGACCTTCGCGGCGATCTCCTTGATGCGCTGCGACCGCTCCTGCTTCGAGCGGATGCGGTAGGCCTCGCGCAACTCCTGCTCGGCGACGGCCGCGACGAGCGCGATCAGCGGCTCGTCCTTCGCGGGCGGCTGCCAGTCCCACAGCGGCTTGCCGCCTTCCTCGACGAGCTGGTCGATCAACTCGATGACGGCCTGCTGCTGCTGATGTCCGAACACGACGGCGCCGAGCATCACTTCCTCGGGCAGTTCCTGCGCTTCGGATTCGACCATCAGCACGGCAGCTTCCGTGCCTGCGACGACGAGGTTGAGCTGCGATTTCTCGAGCTGCGATTTCGTCGGGTTCAGGATGTACTGGCCGTCGGCATAGCCAACGCGCGCGGCGCCGATCGGGCCGTTGAACGGCACGCCTGACAGCGACACGGCCGCCGATGCGCCGATCATCGCCGGGATGTCGGGATCGATCTCCGGATCGACGGACATCACCGTCGCGACGATCTGCACGTCGTTGTAGAGGCCGTCGGGAAACAGCGGACGCAAAGGACGGTCGATCAGTCGCGACGTCAGCGTCTCCTTCTCCGATGGGCGACCTTCGCGCTTGAAGAAGCCACCGGGGATCTTGCCGGCGGCGTACGTCTTTTCCTGGTAGTCGACGGTCAGCGGAAAGAAATCCTGACCGGGCTTCGGCTTTTTCGCGGCGACGGCGGTGACCAGCACGACGGTGTCGCCAAGGCTCACCAGGACGGCGCCATTGGCCTGCCGGGCGATTTCACCCGTTTCGAGCGTCAGCGTGTGGCTGCCGTACGGAATCGATTTCTTGATGGGATTGAACACGATTGCCTCGCAATTCGGGAATGACAATGGCCGCGCATTCGGCGCGGCCATCGGTATGGGACTTCAGACGGGCGTGAGCGGCAACGGCCCGGGTTGGCCGCGGCGAGTGGAGGCGTCGACGAACTCGATGCTGGTCACTCGGCGCGATTCGGCGGCGTTGATCCGGTGAGCTGCGGCGCTATTTGCGCAGGCCGAGCTTTTCGATCAACGACCGATAACTGTCGGTGTTGCGCGACTTCAGGTAATCGAGCAGCTTGCGGCGGCGGGAAACCATCCGCAACAGCCCGCGGCGCGAATGATGATCCTTGACGTTCGCCTTGAAATGATCGTTGAGCCCGTTGATGCGGGCCGTCAGCAGCGCGACCTGGACCTCAGGGGATCCGGTGTCGCCCGTCGCACGCTGGTTATCGGCGATGACCTTCGCCTTCTCTGCAACCGTAACGGACATGCTGTTTCCTCGCTCGCTTGTTCGACTCTTGGGTAAGAGGGCGATTATAGCTTGGAAAATGCTTAGTTTTCAAGCAGCTTGCTGACCGGGTAGTGGGTCAGTTTACCCACTACCGCTGACCGACTCGACAACGTCCGGCATGACGCGACGCGGCTGCGCGACGCCATCTGCGACGTCGGCGACGCCGAGCAGCGATTCGCCGTCGAACACCGCCACCGGACCGGGTGGCGTGTGCCCCGCCGGGACGGCGCGCCCTTGCAGAAACCGCCGGCCCACGTCGGGGCTCACGGGCAAAGCGGGCAGGTGCCCCACCAGTACCGCCATCGGCAGAAGCTTGCTGTCGCGCTCGACCTCGGAGAGTCCCTCGAGCTTCTCCAGCGACACCGCGTCGTCGATCGAAAAGCCTCCGCTGGCCGTCCGCCGCAGCGCCGTGAGGTGCGCGCCGCATCCGAGCGCTTCGCCCAGGTCTGCGGCGAGCGCGCGCACGTACGTCCCCTTGCTGCATTCGACGTCGAGGATTGCGTCCGGCGCATTCCACGCGACGAGATCGAGTCGATGGATCCACACTTCGCGCTCGACACGCGGAATCTCGATTCCCTGTCGTGCGTAGTGGTAGTACGGCTTGCCGGCGTGCTTCAGCGCAGAATGCGCGGGCGGCAGCTGCATCTGCCGGCCCGCGAATCGCTCGAGCGTTGCAACCAGGGACTCCCGCTCGACGGTTACCGCGCGCGATTCGACGACGTCGCCGTCCGCATCCTGCGTCGTCGTCGTGATGCCGAAGCGAACCGTCGCCGTGTAGCGTTTGTGCGCGTCGAGCAGGAATTGCGCAAAGCGCGTCGCCGCACCGAGGCAGATCGGCAAAAGGCCCGACGCGAGCGGATCGAGCGTTCCGGTGTGGCCGGCTTTCGCGGGGTTGTAAAGGCGCTTGACGCGGCCCAGCGCGCCGTTGGACGAGATTCCCGACGGCTTGTCGAGCAGCAGCACGCCATCGACGTTGCGCCGCGGCGGACGGCGCGGTGCTGACATGGAAGGGCCTAGTCCGCCGGGTGCTTCTTGTCTTCCGCGATCGCCTCGTCGATCAGCTCCGACATCCGCATGCCGGACTCGATCGAATCGTCGTAGGCGAAATGCAGCTGCGGCACCGAGTAGAGGTTCAGCCGACGCGACAGCTCGCTGCGCAGGAAGCCGGCAGTGCGCGACAGCGCGCTCACCGCGGCTTCCGAGCTCTCCTTGCCGGCCAGATGCGTGAAGCGAATCGTCGCGTGCGACAGGTCGGACGTCACGTCGACCGAGGTCACGGTGACCGGGCCGACACGCGGATCCTTGACTTCGTTCTTCAGGAGGTCGGCGAGCTCGCGCTGGATCTGGTCGCCGACGCGATGCGCGCGTTGCGATGTGCGCTTCATAGCGCCCGCACGGCCCCCCGAAGGGCGCTGTGCGCCCCCTCGGGGGGCAGCGAGCGTGGGGGTCGTTTCAGCGCCCGCACGGCCGCCCGAAGGGCGCTGTGCGCCCCCTCGGGGGGCAGCGAGCGTAGCGAGCGTGGGGGTGGTCTTCTCACAGCGTGCGCGAGACCTCGACGATCTCGTACACCTCGAGCTGGTCCTTCTTCTCGATGTCGTTGAAGTTCTTGATCGACAGCCCGCATTCGAAGCCGGCCTTCACTTCGCGGACGTCGTCCTTGAAGCGCTTCAGCGAATCGAGCTCGCCATCGTGGATCACGACGTTGTCGCGCAGGATGCGGATCTTCGCACCACGACGCACGACACCTTCGAGCACATAGCAGCCTGCAACGGTGCCCACCTTCGAGATCCGGTACACCTCGCGTACGTCGACAAGACCGAGCCGGTTCTCTTTCTGCTCGGGCGTCAGCATGCCCGACAGCGCCGCCTTCACCTCGTCTACCGCTTCGTAAATGATGTTGTAGTAGCGGATCTGCACGCCGTTCGACTCGGCGAGCTTGCGCGCCTGCGCGTCCGCGCGAACGTTGAAGCCGATGACCACCGCCTTCGACGCGAGTGCGAGGTTGATGTCCGATTCGGTGATGCCGCCCACGGCCGAGTGCACGATGTTGACCTTCACCTCGTCGGTGGACAGCTTCGTCAAGGCCTGCTGGAGCGCTTCGTAGCTGCCCTGCACGTCCGCCTTGACGATCAGCGTCAGCGTCTTGACGCCCGAGTCGCCCATCTGCTCGAACATGTTCTCGAGCTTCGCTGCCTGCTGCTTCGCGAGCTTGACGTCGCGGAACTTGCCCTGGCGGAACAGCGCGATCTCGCGCGCCTTGCGCTCGTCGCCGAGCGCGATCACTTCCTCGCCGGCAAGCGGCACGTCGGACAAACCCTGGATCTCGACGGGAATTGCCGGTCCTGCCTCGTTGACGGGCTTGCCGGCTTCATCGGTCATCGCGCGCACGCGGCCGAATACCGCACCGGCGAGCACGATGTCGCCGCGCTTCAGCGTGCCGGAATGCACGAGCACGGTCGCGACGGGGCCGCGTCCCTTGTCGAGGCGCGATTCGATGACGATGCCCTTGGCCGGCGCGTCGCGCGGCGCCTTCAGCTCGAGCACCTCGGCCTGCAGCAGGATCGCGTCGAGCAGCGCGTCGATGCCCTCGCCGGTCTTCGCCGACACGGGGATGAACTGCACGTCGCCGCCGTACTCTTCCGGCAGCACGCTCTCGGCGACGAGTTCCTGCTTGACGCGGTCGGGATTCGCGTCGGGCTTGTCGATCTTGTTCATCGCGACGACGAGCGGAACGCCTGCGGCCTTCGCGTGCGCGATCGCTTCCTTCGTCTGCGGCATCACGCCGTCGTCGGCCGCGACGACGAGCACGACGATGTCGGTGACCTTGGCGCCGCGCGCGCGCATCGCCGTGAACGCTTCGTGGCCGGGCGTATCGAGGAACGTGATCGTCCCTTTCGACGTCTCGACGTGATAAGCGCCGATGTGCTGCGTGATGCCGCCCGCTTCGCCGCTCGCCACGCGCGTGCGGCGGATCGTGTCGAGCAGCGATGTCTTGCCGTGGTCGACGTGACCCATCACCGTGACGACCGGCGGACGCGGCAGCGCATCGGCTGCGTGCGTCTGCTCGGTGTCGACGAGCATGGAGTCGGGATCGTCGAGCTTCGCGGCCTTTGCCTTGTGGCCCATTTCCTCGACGAGGATCATCGCCGTCTCCTGGTCGATCACCTGGTTGATCGTCACCATCGACCCGAGTTTCATCAGCGCCTTGATCACTTCGGCCGCCTTGACCGACATCCTGTGCGCGAGGTCGGCAACGGTGATCGTCTCGGGCACCGAGATCTCGCGGATCATCGGTCCGGCCTGCGCCGATTGCGCGCCGGATGCGTCGCCCGTTTCTTCGTCAGGCCGGCCGTGGCGGCCGCCCTTCGGCCCGCGCCAGCCGGTAGCCGCGCCGCCGGTCGTGTCGCCGCGCAACCGCAGCGCGCGACGGCGCGCCGCTTCTTCCTGGAACACCTGGCCCGGCGCCTTCTTTGCCGGCTTCTCGCGCTTCTCGCCGGGTTTCGCAGCCGGCCGATGCAACGTCCCCTCGGGCTTCGCAACGGCGGGCTTCGCGGCCGCTGCGGCAGCCGCGGCTTCGGCGGCGGCCTTCGCCTCTTCGGCGGACTTTGCTTCGGCGGCTGCACGCGCCGCCGCTTCCTCGGCTTCGCGTTCCTTTTTCGTCTTGCGCTTCGCGACTTCGGCCTGTTTTTTCTGCAGATCCTCCTGCTGGCGCGCCATCAGCTCCTGTCCCTTGCGAGCCTCGGCCTCGCGCGCGGCGATCTCTTCAGGCGAGAGCACGCCGACGGCAACCGGTGCCGTCGCTGCCGGAGGAGCGGCCACCGCGACCGGCGCTTCTTCGACGACCGGAGCCGGCGCCGGAGCTTCTTCCTCGCGGCGGACGAGCACGCGCTTCTTGCGCACTTCGACCTGGATCGTGCGCGCCTTGCCGCTCGAATCGGCCGCCTTGATTTCGGACGTCTGCTTGCGCGTCAGCGTGATGCGCTTCTTGCCGTCGCCGGCGGCGCCGTGCTGCTTGCGCAGGTAGTCGAGCAGACGCGTCTTGTCCTGCTCGGACAAGTTGTCGCCCTGCTTCTTCCCAGCGACGCCAGCGGCAGTCAGCTGTTCCAGCAACGCGCCGGCCGGCATCTTCAGGTCCGTCGCGAATTGTTCGATCGTCGTGTGCGCCATGCGCTCTCCCGTACTGCTCTTTCGTTACGCCTTGCCCTGACGCGGGTTCCGGCCGTCCATGCTCAAAGCGCTGCGCCGGTCTGCGGCGCGTCGGCCGCAGGCTCGAACCAGTGGGCGCGTGCCTTCATGATCAGTTCCTGCGCCTTTACCGCGTCCATGCCGGTCAGCTCGACGAGCTCGTCGCCCGCGAGGTCGGCGAGCGCATCGCGCGTCGTGATGCCGTTCGCGGCCAGCTTGCTCGCGATGTCGGTATCCATGCCTTCGAGCGACAGCAGCGCTTCCTCGACATTTTCGACGCTTTCCTCGCGCGCGATCGCATCGGTCAGCAGCGCATTGCGCGCACGCGAGCGGAGCTCGCTCACCGTGTCCTCGTCGAACGCCTCGATCTCGTTCATCTCGGTGATCGGCACATAGGCCACTTCCTCGAGCGACGTGAAGCCTTCGCCGATCAGGATGTCCGCGACTTCCTCGTCGACGTCCAGCTTCTCGATGAACAGGCTGCGCAGCCGGCCGGTCTCGGCCTCGTGCTTCTGCTGCGATTCCTCGACGCTCATCAGGTTCAGCTCCCAGCCCGTCATTTCGGACGCAAGCCGCACGTTCTGTCCGCTGCGGCCGATCGCGATCGCGAGATTCTCCTCGTCGACGACGACGTCCATCGCGTGCCGCTCCTCATCGACGACGATGCTCTGCACTTCCGCAGGCGCCAGCGCGTTGATGACGAGCTTCGCCGGATCGTCAGACCACAGCACGATGTCGACACGCTCGCCGGCGAGCTCGTTCGTCACGGCCGTGACACGCGAGCCGCGCATGCCGATGCACGTGCCTTGCGGATCGAGCCGCGGATCGTTCGATTTCACAGCGATCTTCGCGCGGATGCCGGGGTCGCGTGCTGCGGCCTTGATCTCGATCAGGCCCTCCTCGATCTCGGGCACCTCGAGCTCGAACAATCGCATGATGAATTCGGGCGCGACGCGCGACAGGATCAGCTGCGGACCCTTGGCCGTGCGGTCGATCTTCATCACGTACGAGCGCACGCGATCGCCGACGCGGAGCATTTCCTTCGGGATCAGCTGGTCGCGCGGAATCAGGCCTTCGATGCGGCCCGATTCGACGATGATGTTGCCGCGCTCGATGCGCTTGACGGTTCCCGACAGCAGGTTGTCGTCGCGCTCGAGGAAATCGTTCAGGATCTGCTCGCGTTCGGCGTCACGGATCTTTTGCAGAATCACCTGCTTCGCCGCCTGTGCGCCGATGCGGCCGAACTCGACCGGCTCGAGCGGCTCCTCGACGACTTCGCCCATCTCGAGTGCCGGGTCGCGTTCGCCGGCATCGGTGATCGCGATCTGGTGCGCGGGCTCTTCGTGCTCCTCGTCGGGCACGACGGTCCAGCGGCGGAACGTCTCGTAGTCGCCCGTTTCGCGGTCGATCGATACGCGTGCGTCGATGTTGTCGGCGTATTTCTTCTTCGTCGCCGACGCGAGCGCCGCCTCGAGCGCCGTGAAGACGATCTCCTTCGGCACGTTCTTTTCGCGCGACAGCGCATCCACGAGCAACAGAAGTTCGCGGTTCATGTTCGTTACTCTCCTTGGCCCGCCTTAAGCCGGCCGAATCATCTCGTGTCGATCAACGCGACTCGCGCACGCTTGCGGCTTCGCCGCCGCGCTGCCCCCGGAGGGGGCGCGATTCGCGCCTTGGTACGGCCCTGCGGCGCTCATCGCTTCGTCCATTCGATCGCGGGAACGAGGCGCGCCCCGGTGATCGTTCCGAACGGAAACGACTTCACCCCGGCGGCCGTCTCGACGAGGACATTGTCGCCCTCGCTACCCCGCAAAATGCCCTTTATCCGCTTCGCGCCGTCCACCGGCGCGGCGAGTGTCAGCTGCGCTTCCTGCCCCGCGAAGCGCGCGAAATCCGCAAGCTGCTTCACGGGTCGATCAAGTCCCGGCGACGACACCTCGAGCCGTTCGAAGTCAATCTCCTCGACGGCAAACAGGCGCGTCAGGTGATTCGACACCTTCGCGCAATCCTCGACGTCGACGCCATCCGGCTTGTCGATGAACACGCGGACGAGCCGGCTCCTCGCCGACATGTCCCAGTCGACGAGCTCGTACCCCA
>Ga0310810_10010993_pt1 | contig 10568 bp, 9 predicted proteins | sample NCmetagenome_FD_207641 | JGI IMG/M metagenome (GOLD analysis project Ga0310810, IMG submission 207641) | Soil microbial communities from experimental microcosm in Duke University, North Carolina, United States - NC | ecosystem: Engineered > Artificial ecosystem > Soil microcosm > Unclassified ... | reverse complement strand
CGCTGAAGGCGAGCGGCGCCGGCTTCGAGCCGTGGTATCGCTTCTTTCCGTGGGAGGACTGGCGCAGGAAGCGCCCCGCCATCCTCGACGACACGATCATCCCTCTGCTCGACCAATGGACCGCGCCCGGACACGGCGAGGTTGGCCGCGCACTTGGCTGGCGCGAGCGGCTGCGGCTCTGCTTCGGCGCCGGCGGCTCGCCATGGGACGAGGAGAAGGTGCTCGACCGCTACGAGATGCTCTACGAGGCCGGGCTCATCGAGGAAGCGCGGCGTGATGGGCGCGCCTCCGCGCTCGCGCGCGACAAGCTGCCCGTGCTTGGCGAGCCGATGCGCTTCGACCACCGCCGCATCCTTGGCACCGCGATCGCGCGGCTGCGCGCCAAACTCAAATACCGCCCGGTCGTGTTCGAGCTGATGCCGGCGGAATTCACGCTCACCGAACTGCAGCGCACCGTCGAGGCGATCTCCGGGCGCGTGCTGCACAAACAGAATTTCCGCCGGCTGGTGGAGGGGACCGCACTGGTCGAGCCGACCGGCGAGACCTCGACCGCGACCGGCGGCCGGCCCGCCGCGATTTTCCGCTTTCGCCGCGAGGTTCTGGCCGAGCGTCCGGCCCCCGGGCTGCGGCTCGGGGGACGTTGAACCCATCGAAGGTATCCCGCGACCAAAAGGAGCGCTGGTGACGGGCCGGCGCATTTTGCATCTGCAAAGTCTTGAACATCGTTCAATAATGAACTATGTTCACAGATGGCACGACGTACGCAAGACGCTGGCTTGCGCGGTGCGCGCCCGGGAGGGCCTGATGGAATTCATTGCCTTCATCCTTGCGGTCATCGCGCTGGCCCTCGCCCTCAAGTCGCGCTCGCGGCTTACGCTGCTCGAACACAATCTCGGCCTCATCGAAAAGCGCCTCGCGGGCGGCGCCGCGCCGGAAGCACCGCCAGTTGGCGAAGAGGCGATGCCGCCCGCCTTTCTCGATGCAGTTGCGGCGCGGCCCGAGGCCCCGGCCGAGCCGCAGCCGGCACGCATAATAGACGAAGCCGACGTCGAGAAGGTCATCGCCGAAGCTTCGCAGCCGCCCTCGCCTCCCCCCGAGCCGCCCGCGCCCGCGAAGAGTTTCGAGGAGCGCTTCGGCGCGAGCTGGGTGGTGTGGATCGGCGGGCTCGCGCTCGCGCTCGGCGGAATCTTCCTTGTGCAATACTCGATCGAGGCCGGCCTGATCGGTCCCGGCGTGCGCATCTTCCTCGGCGGCTTGCTCGCGGCAGCGCTCATTGCGGCCGGCGAATGGACGCGCCGGCGCGAAGTCGCCATCCCGCTCGCGCAGGTGCCGACGGCGCACATCCCGAGCATCCTCACCGCGGCCGGCACCACCGTCGCCTATGCGACCATCTATGCGGCCTACGCGCTCTACGGCTTCCTCGTTCCCGGCACCGCGTTCGTGCTGCTCGGCATCGTGGCGCTCGCGACCCTTGCCGCCGCCCTGCTGCACGGGCCCGCGCTCGCAGCACTCGGCCAGGTCGGGGCATTCGTCGCGCCGCTGCTCGTTGCAAGCGACACGCCGAACTACTGGGCGCTTTACATTTACCTCGCGATCGTCACGGCGGCCTCGTTTACGCTCGCGCGCGCACGCTTGTGGCGATGGCTTGCGCTCACAGCCGTCGCGTTCGGCACGCTCTGGATGTTCCCAGGCCTCAACGACACCGTGGCCGACGCGATCGCACCGCACGCCTTCCACGCGGTCGCGGGCTTTGCGCTTGTTGCCGCGCTGCTCGTCTCCGGCCTGTTCTACGGGCCGGACGCCGAGCCCGGCGAGATCGACCCGGTCTCGTCCGGTGCGCTTGCCGCGTACCTGTTTGGTGCCGCCGCGCTGGTGTTGGCGCGCCAGCACGACGGCGTCGCGCTTGCCGCCTTCACGCTGCTCGTCGCCGGCACCGTCGCGATTGCATGGCGCACGGAGGCCGCGGTCGCAGCCCTTCCGGCTGCCGCCGTGCTGACGTTCCTCGTGATGGCGAACTGGGCCGTGCACATGAACTTCAAGTCGCTAGTCGTCGCCGGCGGCCCCGCAGCGCTGCCGCCCGACCCGAATCCCGCGCTCTACGGCACGCACCTTGCGCTTGGCTTTGCCTTCATGGCGCTGTTCGCCGCCTCCGGCTTCCTCGCACAGGGCCGCTCGGTGAAGCCGATCGCCCCGATCATCTGGGCCGCGACCGCTGTCGCCGCACCGCTCGCGATCCTGGTCGCGCTCTACTACCGCATCTATCTGTTCGACCGCTCGCTCCCGTTCGCTGCGCTCGCCCTGCTCATCGCCGCGCTGTTTGCGGTCGCGACCGAATTCATCACCAAACGCGAGCCGCGCCCCGGCTCGGCCTCCGCCGCCGCGATCTTCGCGACCGGCTCGATCGCGGCGCTTGCACTCGCGTTCACCTTTGCCCTGGAAAAGGGCTGGCTCTCGATCGCGCTCGCCTTGATGGTGCCGGGCACCGCCTGGATCGCCGAGAAGCGTCCGCTGCCATGGCTGCGCTGGCTCTGCGGCATTCTGGTCGCACTGGTGATGGCGCGCATCGCCTGGGAGCCGCGCATCGTGGGCGCCGACGTCGGCACCACGCCGATCTTCAACTGGATTCTCTACGGTTACGGCATCCCGGCGCTCGCCTTCTGGGCCGCGGGTCACATCCTGCGCCGCCGCGCCGACGATGTGCCGACGCGCATGGTCGAGTCGGGCGCGATCCTGTTCACAGTGCTCTGCGCATTCCTGGAAATCCGCCACTTCGTCTATGGCGGCGACATCTATCATCCCTCCGCCGCGCTCACCGAGTACGCGCTGCAGGCCTGTGGCGCGCTCGCGATGGCGATCGGGCTTGAGCGGCTGCGCGCCCGCACCAACTCCATCGTGCACGATGTCGCCGCGCAGCTCATCGCAGCCTTCGCGCTTCTCGTGATCGTGTTCGGGCTGTTCTTCGACGAGAACCCGTTCCTGACGAACCACAGACCCGGCGGATACATCATCAATATCATCCTGCTCGGCTACGCGCTGCCGGCGATCCTTGCGGCTATCCTCGGCCTCGTCACGCGGCCGATCCGGCCGCACTGGTACCGCACGGTCGCCGCCGTCACCGCGGTCGCGCTCGCGCTGATGTATCTCTCGCTCGAAGTTCGCCTGTTCTTCAGCCCGCAGGGAACGACGTTCTCCGACTTCACCTCTGCCGAGGGCTACACCTACTCCGCCGTGTGGCTCGCCTTCGGCGTGGTGCTGCTGCTCACCGGCATCGCGCTGCGCTCGCAGCCGGTGCGGCTCTGCTCAGCGGCCGTCGTCCTGCTCACCGTCGGCAAGGTGTTCCTGATCGACATGGGCGGGCTCACCGGCGTGTGGCGCGCGCTCTCCTTCATCGGGCTGGGCCTGGTGCTGGTCGGGATCGGCTACCTGTACCAGCGGCTCTTGTTCAGGAAGCCGCCGGAGGCGCAGGCAGCCGCGTAGCGTATCGGTCGGGTATACGAAGCTCGAACCTTTCAGACGATCCGGGCGACCAATAGGGCGACATCTGTTTTCAATCACCATCTCATAACGACGAGACACCATGTTCCGGACCATGTTTCACGTGCCGCGGATTCGGCGGCCCGTCGGCGCGACGCTGATCGTTGGCGCCCTCCTGGCGGCCACCGCCGCGTTGCCGCCCGCGCACGCGTCAGCCGATGATGCGCAAAAGTGCGAGCAGGCGTCCGGCATCATCGCGATTGCGGCCTGCACCCGTGCGATCGATTCGAGCCAATACCGGGGCCATGAACTCGCCGAGCTGCACAACAATCGCGCGGTCGAGTATCGCGTAAAGCGCGACTATGACAATTCGATCGCCGACTTCAACACGGCGATCCGCCTCGACCCCAAGTTCGCCCTCGCCTTCTTCGGCCGCGCAAATACCTGGCAGGCCAAGGGCGACAATGATCGTGCCATCGCGGATTTCAGCGAGGCGATCCGGCTCAGCCCCGACTACCTCAACGCCTACAACAATCGCGGCACCGCGTGGCTCGCCAAGGAGGACTACGACCGCGCCATCGCGGACTTCAGCGCGGTGATCCGGCTCGATCCGAAAGATCCCGACGGATTTTCCAACCGCGGCGCCGCCTTCAAGCTCAATGGCGATCCGCGGCGTGCCATCGGCGACTTCAACGAGGCAATCCGGCTCAACCCGAACGACGCCTGCGCATTCTATAATCGTGCGATTGCGTGGGAGGACACGGGCGCAAGAGACCGCGCCATCGCGGATTACAGCGAGGCGATCCGCATCGCGCCGAATTACGCAGCCGCGCTGAACAACCGGGGCGTCGTCTGGCACGAGAAAAGCGAAAACGACCGCGCCATCGCGGATTTTACCGCCGCGATCCGCATCAACCGGCGCGCCCCCGCATTCTTTCTGAACCGCGGCAACGCCTGGAGCGGAAAGGGCGATCAGGACCGCGCCATCGACGATTACAGCGAAGCGCTGCGGCTCAAGCCCGATTACGCCGATGCCCTTTATCTGCGCGGCGTCGCAAGACAGCAGAATGGCGACAGGGCCGGTGGCGCGATCGACATTGCCGCCGCCACGAAGCTCGACCCGGACGCGGGTCAGGTGCGCAAGCGCGCGAGTCCTTAGCGGTCATTGCCCGGATCGTCATGACAAGGATGTTGCACCTTTGCACGTGCGTTCTGTCTGCGCTCGCATCGAGCCTCGCACTTTCAGCCGCGCCCAGCGCGGCGGTGAGTTCCAAACATAAGTCCATCACCTGCCCGTTCCTCGCTGAAGGACGTGTTGCGTTCGATGTGCCGGCAAAGTTCGGAGGCCTGCCGAAGGAGATCGACTTCGACTATCCTACCAAGGCGACCGAGTTCAGCTTCAGGGATGGGAACCTGCTGCTTGTCGCCATGGACGAGTCCGATCCCTCGCGCCTGCGCGTGCTGGTCTCCGCTCAGCTCAACAGGAAGAGCAGAGCCTACGAGGGCCAGATCTTTGTCGACATGGGCGGCAACCAGTTGATGCTGCACAACGGGCCGGTGCGATGCACGGTTGATGGCGGATAGCTCAACGGCCGCGCTCACGAGTCCCGGCGCCGCGGCGAATGGAACTCACCTGCTACTTGAATCGCCGAACTCGAAGTCATCTAATCTGTCGGGGCGGCATTGTTGATCCGAGGGGAACCAATGCATCGTCCTCATCCATTTGCAATCACAGCGCTGTCGCTTCTCGCATTCGCCGGCAGTGCAGCTGCCGCCGACAATCAGCTCGTGCGCGGCAAATATCTCACCACCGTCATTCCCTGCACCGACTGCCACACCGCCGGGACATTTCTCGGCAAGCCTGACATGGCGCACTATCTGGGCGGCTCGGACGTCGGTTTCGAAATTCCCGGCCTCGGTGTTTTCTATGGGCCCAATCTGACATCCGACAAGGAGACCGGGCTCGGCAACTGGAGCATCGAGCAGATCGATACCGCCATCACGACGGGGAAACGACCGGATGGCCGGATGCTGGCGCCTGCGATGCCAGTGGAATCCTTCAAGCACCTCACTCACGAGGACGCACTCGCGATCGCGGCGTATTTGAAATCCTTGCCCCCGATCAAGAACAAGGTGCCCGGCCCGTTCGGCCCCGGCGAAAAACCGAGTTCGTTCGTCTACCAGGTGCTGCCGCCGGACAAATATGTTCCGACGCCGACGCCGCCGAACGCTCAACCTCCTGCGCATCCGACCAAAGGCTAGGCGAATGTCGTTCCGCTTCAGTTTCGCCAGAAGCTGAAGCCCGCGGGTCCGTCAGGATCCCGGCGTCCCGCGCCGCCCTCACGTTTCGCGGCGCTCCTCGATCACATGACTCGGACGCAAAACGCGCCGCGAGAATGGGGAAGGTTGTGCCTCACGCGGAGAGATTTCGAGACATGCGATGTGCGAGCCGCAAACTCGCTTTCCCCTATCCCGCCCTCGCTTCGTTCGGGCACCCTCTCCCCGCTGCGCGGGGCGAGGGGAAAGCGCGGGCGAGCGTTTAGCTGAAAAATGCAATACAATGACGTGCAAACCCGACCCCCAATTGCAGCAGCGCAAACGCCATCCATGCTCTCCTGGGACGACTTTCGGTACGTGAAGGCGATCGCGGACACCCGCTCGCTCGGCGGCGCCGCGCAGGAGCTCGCGGTCAATCACTCGACCGTGTTCCGCCGCCTCGCGCAGATCGAGAAAGGGCTCGGCTCGCGCCTGTTCGAGCGCAGCCGCGGCGGCTATGCGCTGACCCCTTGCGGCGAGGAAATGGTGCGGCTCGCCGAGCGCATGGGCGAGGACATCGTCGCCTTCGAGCGGCAGGTGACGGGCCACGACCTGCGCCCCTCGGGCGAATTACGCGTGACCACCAACGATGCCGCGCTGATCTACCTCCTGACCAATGTGTTCGCCGCCTTCCGCAAAACCTATCCGGAGATTTCGCTCGATGTGGTGATCGCGAACCAGGCGCTCAATCTGTCGAAGCGCGACGCCGATGTCGCGATCCGCGCCACCGAGCGCCCGCCCGAGACGCTGATCGGCCGGCGCGTGGCGAGCATCTCGTGGGCGGTGTTTGCCGCAGCCGGCAAGGCGCCCGACCATTTCGATCTGCACAACGACGGCCGCGACGCCGAGTGGATCGGCTTCGGCGACAATCTCACCAACCTGAAAGCCGCCAGGTGGCTGAAGGAGCACGGCGGCCGCGTCGTGTATCGCCTCAACACGGTCCTCGGGCTCGCGGAGGCGACGGCGGCGGGCATCGGGCTCGGCGTGATGCCCTGCTTCATGGGCAGCCTGAACGTGGGGCTCACTCGCATCACGCCGCCCATCCCGGACGTGGTGGAAGGCTTGTGGCTGCTCACGCACGCGGACCTACGGGCGACCGCGCGGGTCCGTGCCTTCATGGATTTCGCCGGGGCCGAAATCGCCAAGCGCCGCAGAGAGCTGGAGGGGCTGGGCTAAGCACGAAACGGTGACTTGAGAAAATCGAACGATCGTGCTTTTTTACCTTGGGCCAATCGCAACGGAGCGTGACGTGGACGACATGCGCAATATCGGCGTCACGCCGGTCGAGAAGATCCTGACCTATGACGGGCTCGGTTTTCTCAAGGCGATCATCGACGGCACGCTGCCGAAGCCGCCGATTGCCGATCTGCTCGGCTTCGACATTACGGAAGCCGAGACCGGCAAAGCCGTGTTCGAGTGCCTGCCGGAATTCAAGCACTACAACCCGATCGGAACGGTGCACGGCGGGCTCGCCATGACGCTGCTTGACTCGTGCATGTCTTGTTCGATTCAGACCACGCTGGCGAAGGGCGAGATCTATACGACGCTCGAATTGAAGGTGAACCTGGTGCGCGCGATCACCAAGGACACAGGGTTGGTGCGTGCGACTGGACGGCTGATCCATCGCGGCCGTACCACTGGCACCGCGGAAGGCGACATCCGCGATGCGGCCGGCAACCTGTTCGCCCACGGCACCACGACCTGTGTGATCTTCCCGGGGAAGTGACACCGGAGGTGTCATCCCGGGCGAAGGCGCGAAAGCGCCGAAGACCCGGGATCGCACAAAGCCCTGAGTCCTTGGCGGCCCCGTGTCAGCGAAGCAGCACGAAGTGCGCTGCATTGCGCACGGGACACAGCTACGGCGCGATGCTTGACCGGATCGCGGCCTGCTCGACGGCCGGGAGCGGCGCGGACGTGACCGGCGTCGTGGGTGCTGCGGCGGGCTTCTCGTGACGCGGCTTGTTTCCGCGCCGGATCGAGGCGCGCGCGACCGAACCCGTCGTGTCCGGCATCACCGAGGCGTGCTGCGTCTCATGACCGCGCCGTGTGAAATCGCAATAGGCAAAGCCGAATCCGGAAATCGCGCCGCGGAAGCTCTTGTCGCTGGTCTTGTTCAGGTCGAAGCACGGGTTGAAGAAGGCGCCCTTCACGTTGGAGCAGATGCGGCTCTCCTTTGGAAACAGCGTGCCGGGCGGCAGGTGCATGAAGCGCGTGTTGCCGTTGCCGCTTATCCGGATGACGCCCGCAACCGATCCGTCGTTGAAAATACGGCCGGTGCCGGTCGATCCCTCGAAACAGGTGAAGGCGAACAGCTTGCCGGCGACGAAGCGGCGCGCGGTTTCGGCATTCATCGGTTCGGCCAACGCGGGTGCAACAGCCAACAGGCCTGTCAGCGCGACAGCAGCACGCAAAAGCATCAGTTACTCCCCGTTAACTATCCCGACCGAGGCATATTGCCCGACGATTGTCGCCAAATCCTGAACGCGTTTACCCGATCTTGACCACGATTCGGCCCCGAATGCGGCCGTCCAGGATTGCCGGCGCCGCAACCAGCACTCCAGGAAGTTGGATTTCGTTGGTCATCGTCTGCAATTTGCCCCGGTCGAGGTCGGTTGCCAAGCGCTTCCAGGCCTCGCGGCGCACCGCCTGCGGGCACATTACCGAGTCGATGCCGAGCAGTGAAACGGCGCGCAGAATGAAGGGCGCGACCGTGGTCGGCAGGTCCATTCCGCCGGCAAGCCCGCAGGCCGCGACCGCGCCGCCGTAGCGCGTGCCGGCAAGCACATTGGCGAGCGTCGTGGAGCCGACCGAATCGATCGCGCCGGCCCAGCGTTCCTTGGCAAGCGGCTTGCCGGGGGCGGTCAGTTCCTTGCGGTCTAGAATCTCGGAGGCGCCGAGCCCGCGCAGATAAGGCTCCTCCTGCAGCCGCCCGGTCGATGCGATCACCTTGAAGCCGAGCTTGGAGAGAACCGCGATTGCGACCGAGCCGACCCCGCCGGCCGCGCCGGTCACGACGATCGGCCCGCGCTCGGGCGTAACGCCGTGGCGCTCCAGCGCCATCACGGCGAGCATCGCGGTGTAGCCCGCGGTACCGATCGCCATTGCCTCGCGGCCGGTCATGCCGCTCGGGCACGGCACCAGCCAGTTGCCATTGACGCGCGCTTTCTCGGCGTAGGCGCCGAGATGCGTCTCGCCCACACCCCAGCCGTTGAGGATGACGCGGTCGCCCGGCTTCCATTCCGGATGCGTTGAACTCTCCACCATGCCGACGAAGTCGATGCCCGGAATCATCGGGAAGCGGCGCACCACGGGCGCCTTGCCGCTCACCGCGAGGCCATCCTTGTAATTGACGGTCGACCACTCGACGCGAACGGTCACGTCGCCGTCCATCAATTCGCTTTCGTCGAAATCGACGAGCTTTGCGGTCTGACCGGTCTCGGTCTTGTCGATACGCACCGCCCTGAACGTGCCCACGCGGAAACTCCCGGCCCTTTAAGACAAGGCCGGATTAGTGGACCGGCCGGACCGACAAAGCAAGGGAGATCAAGCGCTTGCGGTTGGCGCTTCGAATTCCATGCCGCCCGCGGAGCGCTCGCGCTTTCCCTTCAATTGAGGATAAAGCCGCGCCATTTCGGCCATCAGGAACTTGGCCGGCACGTCGTGGAATGCGCCGTGCAACACCTCATATTTCATGAAGGTGCGGCCCTCGCCGTCATAGGCTTGGAGCAACGCGTCGGCGCCGCCGTCGAAATCGAGCGGCGCGACGCCGAAACGGCTGCATAGCGTCGAATTGAAGGTCGGGCTCGCCTTCACCCAGCGGCCATCGAGAAAGACCTCGGTGAAGCCGTGCCAGGCGAAATAGTTGGTGCCCATCTTCTCGCGCAGCTTTTCGCTCGAGAGATGATTGGTCACATCCGCGAACGCGACCCGTGCCGGAATTCCACCGGCGCGGCACAGCGCAGCAAACAGCGCCGCCTTGCCGACGCAATAGGCGTGGCCTGCCCTGAGCACGCTGGAGGCGCGGTAGATTTCCGGATCGGAATAATCAAGGTCGGGATCGTAGCGGATCTCACGCGCCGCCAAATAAAAGCGCCGCGCCCTTTCGGCAGGCGGCATGGCGGGCGTCACGGACTTCGCCGCGCGCGCCGCGATCGCCGGATGATCGCTGTCGATATATTCAGCAGGCGCGAGGTAGATCGCGTTCTCGTCGGTTCGCAAATCAAGGACTCCGTCAGGACGACGCTGCAGCCAGTCGCGCGACCGGCTTCTCTCGGATCGGCAGGTTCAGCACTGCGGCGACCAAGCCGAGCGCCGCGCCGAGCCACCACACGACGTCATATGAACCCGTCCGCTCGTAAAGGAAACCGCCCAGCCACACGCCGAGGAACGAGCCGACCTGGTGCGAAAAGAACGCAAAGCCGAACAGCGTCGCCATATAGCGTGTTCCAAACATCAACGCGACGAGTCCGGACGTGAGCGGAACCGTGGACAGCCAGAACAGGCCCATTGCACCGCCAAAAATCATCGCGCTCCAGGGCGTGACCGGCGTCAGCACGAACCAGCTGATCGCAATCGCGCGCGAGAAATAGATGAACGACAGGAGGTAGTGCTTGGGGAGCCTGCCGCCGAGGATGCCGGCGGCGAGCGAGCCGACGATGTTGAACAGTCCGATGAACGCGACGACCCAGCCGCCCCAGGAGGCATCGAGCCCCTTGTCGACCAGATAGGGCGGCAGGTGCGTGGTGATGAATGCGACATGGAAACCGCAGGTGAAAAAG
>Ga0310810_10010992_pt1 | contig 10569 bp, 6 predicted proteins | sample NCmetagenome_FD_207641 | JGI IMG/M metagenome (GOLD analysis project Ga0310810, IMG submission 207641) | Soil microbial communities from experimental microcosm in Duke University, North Carolina, United States - NC | ecosystem: Engineered > Artificial ecosystem > Soil microcosm > Unclassified ... | reverse complement strand
GAGCTTCGCTCGCCGCGTACCATCGCGGGAGGGTATGGGAACCCCCTCAGGGTTCCCATCTCAAACGCGGCGCGATCTCTGACAGCGGCTGGTAAGGAGCTGACAGGCGCGCCCGTCGAGCTCGCGGAAACCCGCGCCGCGCCTGGATCGCGCGCGCCGCCGCGATGGCATGGCCGTTGTACTGCCATGCCAACATGAAGATCGTTCACCACCTGGCAGCCGCGGTCGCGCTGACGGCGGCGACGCTGGCGGCGGGCGGGGCGCAGGCCGCCGACGGCCCGGCGCTCGGGATCTCCGTCGACGGCTACCTCGCGCCCACCTGGGACCACAGCGTTCAGGTCCAGGAAACCGGTGAACCAGAACGCGGCTCGCGGAGCAAGCTCGGCGTCGCCACGCTGGTCAACATCGATGAGCTGGCGCTGGGCGGCGTGGTCGACGGCGCCCCGGGAATCGTCGGTGAGGGGCGGTTGACGGTGGGCGGGCTCGTCGGGTGGCAGCCGCGCGTCGGCACGCACCGTTATCAGCTGCTCGGTGAGGTGGGGCAGGAACGCTTCAGCGACGTTGGTGGGTCGATGCTCAGCACGCCCAGCGTTCACGAGACCTGGCTGGACTACGTCGGCGCGCGCGTGGGCGTGAGCGAGACGCTGAGCCGCGACGGTCACTTCGTGCTGGGCGCGTGGTTCTTTGTCCGCAAGGACCTCGGGGAGACGACTGTCAGCAACACGGGCACCGGCCCCGGTGTCGCCGACAGTACGACTACCAGCTACGTCGTCGGCGGGTACACGGCCGGCGTCGCCTTCCGCATCGGCCTGCGCTTCGACCAGGAGAAGCGCCCGGCGTCCGAGCCGGCCGAGGCGGCGCCCGGCGAGCCACGCCGCTCGTAAGGTTGGCCCTCACCCCGACCCTCTCCCGCAAGCGGGAGAGGGTGACTTTTCGGCGTGCCTCGCCGCAGATCCGATCCCCTCGCCCCGCGAAGCGGGGGGAGGGCTAGGTGAGGGTCCGCTACAGGTCGTCGCCGGGCGGCGCGTGATGGTCAGCCGGCCATGCGTGAACGCCGGCCGGCTCCTCGTCGTCGTCGTCCCAGGGGTTGTCCCGGCCACCTGCCGGCTGACCCGACTCGGGCGCGCACGCCACCTCGTCCTCGTCGCTGAGGGCTGTTTTTTCGTTGGGGCTCACACGAGGAACGTGTGTCCCGCCGGCCGCGGCGCAACCTGGAGGCGAGGCTACTTGGGTCCGCCCGAGACGGGCTCGGTCCCGCGCCGGCCGGGCGGCCCGGCGCTGGCGTAGAACGCCTCGTTCAGGTTGGCCGCCGTTCCCCAGCGTGCCTTGGACCAGGTGGTTTCGTACGCGTACAGAAGCCCGAGCACACCGCGCATGCCCCGCAGCGCGATCGGGTGATCGCCGGCGACGTCCTTCTGCTCGCGCGGATCGTCGTACTCGTCGTAGAGCTCGATGCGGCCCGGGCCGCGGTGGACCATGCGGTAGCGCTGCACCTTGAGGCCGCGCGACACCTGCCCGTCGACGGTTAGCGCGGCGCGCGGGCTGGAGCCGATCTCGTCGCGCGCCAGCGGGGCCAGGCTGGTCCCCTCGGCCGCGGGCGTGGGCTTCAGCCCCGCCAGGTCGAGCAGCGTCGCATAGAGGTCCATCACCTCGACGTCGGCGTGCACGACCTTTCCGGCCGGGAACATGCCGGGCGCGCGGATCATCAGCGGGACGTGCACCAGCTCCTGGTAGACGGTGTCGCCGTGACCGACGCTGCCGTGCTCGTAGAACTGGTCGCCGTGATCGGACACCACGACGACCGCTGACTTCTCGTAGAGGTCCATCTTCTTCAGATCGGCGATGAAGGCCGCGAACGCGGCGTCGCTCTGCGAGATCTCGCCGTCGTGCAGCGCCTCCAGGTACTTCTTGTCGTTGTCGTTGACCTTCAGCTTGCCGGCCTTGATGAGGCCCAGCTGCACGCCCGACAGCACGGGCTTGATCGGCCCCGCGTAGGTCTTGTCCCAGTACTTGACGAGGAACTCCTTGCGCGGCGTGTACGCGACGTGCGGCTCGATGGTCGCGAGGTAGGCGAACTGCTTCTTGGCGGCGATCGGCTGCAGCCATGCCTTCGCGGTCTTCCACAGGTACTCGGAGCCGTTGGGCAGCGATTCGCGGATGAAGTTGCGGTTGACGTCCCAGCCGCGGTCGAAGCCCCACTTCGACGAGACGTACCCGTTCGACGAGAACATCGCCGTCTTGAAGCCGGCCTTCTTCATGTCCTCGGCGATGAACGGTACGTCCTTGGACAGCTTGGCCTCGTGCGCGGTCGCGCGGTGGACGGTCGGGTAGACGCCGGTCAGCAGCGACGCGTGCGACGGCAGCGACCACGTCCCTGGCACCTGCGCCCACTCGAAGCGGGTCGCGTCGGCTGCGAACGCGTCGTAGTTGGGCGTCACGACGCGGGTCTTGCCGTTGTAGGCGTGCAGCTTGTCGGCCCGCAGCGTGTCGACCATCCAGACGAAGATGTGATCGAACTTGGGTTTCTCCGCCGCGGCCTCCGCGGGCGCGGGCGCCTTGACGACGACCCGCGGTTCGCCCCAGGCGACGTCGCCCTTCGCGCCGCGCACGATCAGATCGATGCGCGCCGCCTGTCCGCCCGCGGCGCCCAGATCGACCAGCGCGTTGGTCCAGCCTGCGCCTATGGGGCCTTCGTGCACGGTGCGCGCCGGCTTGCCGTCAACGGCCACCTGCGCCAGCACGCTGCCGCCCGGGTTTGCGGCGCCGGTCGCGAACGCGAGATGCGCGCCCGCGGGAAGCTGCAGGTAGAACGACAGCCGCGACGCCGCGCCGCCCGGCACCAGCGCGCGATTGCGCGCGCCGCCGAGGTCGACCTCGCGCGCGCCGAGCGGCGCCAGCGAACCGGCGGGCGCGCCCAGCGACGCCGGACCGAGCGCCAGCGACGTCACCGCCGCGGCCGCACGCTTGCCCCCCGGGACGTCGACCGCGCTCTTGAACGTCAGCCGCACGCGGTTGTCGCCCGCGTGCAGCAGCGCCGCCGGGACGGCGACGTCGTAGCGCTTGCTGGCCTTGTCGACCTCCAGCGTCGACAGCGGCTTCTCGTTCACGAACAGCGACACGCGCTGCTGCGGGGCGAGCGCGCGCATCGTGATCGACAGCGTCGCGTCCTCGATCTTGCCGTCGCCGTCGAGCGGGAGGAATGCCATCGCCGAAAGACCCGCCACCAGCGCCGCCGGGTGTCCTTCGTCCTTCTGTCCGAGCAGCCATGACGTCTTCCAACCGCCGTCGATGTACTTGAGAAAATCGAGGCCGCCGGTGTCGACGAGCAGCCGACCGTCGCGGTACAGGCCCGCGTGAACGCGGTTGGCGTAGAGATCGATCGCGGTGCGGAACCCGCTGGGATCGATCGCCGCCGCCGGTGCGGGCGCGGGCGCGGACGCGGCGGCCGCGGGCGTGGCGGCCGCGGTGCTTTCAATCGCGGGCGCCTGGTTCTTCGCACCGCCGCAGCTCGCGATAAGGAACGCGAGCGTCGCTGTCAGGCGTGAAGAGCGTCGGCGCGGTTGTGCTTGGGCGAGGTGAGGACGAAGCAAACTCGGCAAGTATCGCGGCGGCTCGCGCGCCGTCAAGTGAAAGGCGAGGCCGTCAGCGATACACGACCCGGACGCGCTGATTGTGCGTGTCCGCGACGTAGAGGTTGCCGGCCGCGTCCAGCGCGATGCCGCCCGGCCGGTCGAGCTTCGCCGCGGTCGCGGGACCACCGTCGCCCTCGAACCCGGTCACGCCGCACATGCCCGCGACCGTCGTGATGACGCCGTCCGCACCGACCCTGCGCACGCATCCGTTGCCCGTGTCCGCGATGTAGATAGCCAGGCCGTCAGGCGCAACGGCGACGTCGGCGGGGTCGTTCAGCGTCGCCTCCGTCGCGGGGCCGCCGTCGCCGCCGGCGCCCATCGTGCCCGTGCCGGCGATGGTCGTGATGACGCCAACCGCGTCGATCCGGCGCACGCGGTCGTGCAGCGTGTCCGCGACGTAGAGGTTCCCGGCCGCGTCGATGTCGATGCGTCCGGCCGGGCGCGCCGATTGCCCCTGGGGCAACGAGATGAACGCCGCCGTCGCGGCGCCGCCGTCGCCCAGCGCGCAGTCGCTGCACGGCCCGACGCCGGCGAAGGTGCTGATCGTCGCCGTCGCCGCGTCGACCTTGCGGATGCGATCGTTCGCCTGATCGGAGATGAACATGTCGCCCGCGGCGTCGAACGCGACGGCGACCGGCAGGTTGAGGACGGCGCTCTCCGCGGGGCCGCCGTCGCCGGCGAAGCCGCGCATGCCGGTTCCGCAGATGTCGGTGAGCTCGCCCGTCGCGTCGTCCAGCATCTTGATGCGGCTGTTGTGCCAGGCGGCGATCACCAGGTGCCCGGCGGGATCGAACGTCACCTGCGTCGGATGGTTCAGCCGCCCCGTCGACGGATCGTCCGACGCGGGACCGAGCTCGCCGATGCCGGCGACGATGCGCAGCGTGCCGTCGTCCTGGCGGACGCGGATGCGGTGGTTGTTCCAGTCGACGATGTACAGCCGCCCGTCGGGACCGATGGTGACGTCTTGGGGCAGGTAGAGCCGCGTGTCCAGCGCCGCCAGACCGTCGGCGCCGTCGCCCGGAATGCCGCTGCCCGCGACGGTGCAGATCCGTCCCGGCGCGGGGTCGCACGGCGGCGGCCGCGGGATCGGTTGCGGTTGAATGTCGTCGCCGCACCCGATCGCCGCGACGCCCGCCAGCACCAGAGCTGCGCCCGCGAGTCGCCGGCGCGCGCGCCGCAGCCTCATCGCATCACGAGGCGAATCCGGTTGTTCTTCGTGTCGGCGATGTAGAGGTTGCCCGCCGGATCGAGCGTGATTCCCCACGGCCGCTTCAGCGACGCGGCCGTCGGTGGACCGCCGTCGCCGCCGTAGGTTGCGTCCCCGTTGCCGGCGACGGTCGTGATGATGCCGGTCGCGAGATCGACCGCGCGCACGCGGTGGTTGTCGGTGTCGGCGATGTACAGAACGCCGTCCGCGCCGTCGTACGCGAGGTCGCGCGGCCAGGCGAGCGACGCTTCGGTCGCGGGACCGCCGTCGCCCGAGAAGCCCGCCGTGCCGTTACCGGCGATCGTCTCGATCGTGTTGGCGACGAAGTCGACCCGCCGGATGCGCTGATTCTCGGTGTCCGCGATGTACAGCCGATCCTGGCTGTCGATCGCCAGCGCGCCGCCTGGTTCGGGGTTGTCGCTCGCCATCTGGAAGTACAGCAGCGCCTCGCTGGGTGGACCGCCGTCGCCCGCGAAGCCCGCCTGCGCACCGCCGACGACTGTGTCGATGACGCCGTCGGTGCCGATACGCCGCACGCGGAAGTTGCGCGTGTCAGCGAGGTAGATCGCGCCGGTGATGGGGCTGACGACGACCGACTTCGGCATGCTGAGCAGCGCGCCCAGCGCCGGCATCCCGTCGCCCATGAAGCCCGGACCCGCGCCGCTCACCACTTCCTCCATTCCGGTGTTCGGATCCAGCCGCCGGATCTTGTGGTTGTGCCAGGCAGCGATGACGAGCGTGCCGTCGGCGGCGAACGTCAGATCCGTCGGATGGTTCAGGTTGCAGGTCGTGCCGAGCACCCCGGGCGCCGTCCGCTCGTCGCCGGAGTCAGGCCCGTCGCCGATGTCCGACGTCCCGAGGACCGTCTCGAACGTGTCATCGGCGTTCACGCGCCGGATGCGATGGTTCTGCCAGTCGAGCACGTAGGCCCGGCCATCGGGCGCGGGCGCGAATGCCAGATCCATCGGCCAGTACAGCATGGCCTCGCGGCGATCTTGGCCGTCGCCCCAGAACGCGGGCTCGCCGTTGCCGGCCCACGTGCAGATCTTTCCGGACGCACAGGCGGGCCCCGGGTCCACACCGCAGCCCGCGCCGGCCGCGGCGAGCGCGATCGCTGCGAGCGGGAGCATCAGGGCGAGGCCGGGCGTCTTCACGGCCCGTACGCTACGCAAGCCACGGACCAGTGGACGGGACCCGGGCTTTCGCAGGGTTCGCGGCGCGCACGGGCGCCGTTTCGCTGATGACCGCGACATGAATGTCCGGATCTAACAGGTCTCCCGGGCGCCTGGAACCGGCATCGCGGCGCCCGTGCTGGGTTTCTGTTCGTGGCCACGCGATTGCTACGTGGACTGCGCGGAGGGCACAGGAATGTCGCGGAAAAGGCATGTACGGGTTGTTGTGTGCTTCCTCGGAGCGGCGGTGGCGGCGGCGACCGGCGCGCGCGCCGCACACGCGTGCGGCGGTTTTTTCTGCAATCAGCCGCAGCCTAACGGCCAGCTGCCGATCGCACAGGCGGCGGAGAACGTGCTGTTCGTGATGGACACGGATCCGCAAGGCGTCCACCGGGTCGAGGCCCACATCCAGATCGCGTACACGGGGCCCGCGACGTCGTTCTCGTGGATCGTTCCCGTCACCGCGCTGCCGACCGTGGACGTCGGCTGGGACATCCTCTTCGATCGCATCGAGCCGCCGACGCGCCCGTCGTTCCAGTTGAACAGGGTTCAGGACGGAAAGTGTAAGGGCGGCGGCGGCCAGGGAATCGGTTGCGGCGGCGGCGCCGCCAGCGCGACCAACGGTGGCGTCCAGGATGCCGGCGGACAGCCGGGGAACGGCGTCGACGTGCTCTCGCGCGGCAGCGCAGGTCCTTACGACTACGTGATCGTGCGTTCGGAGGACGGCGCGACGCTGCGCACCTGGCTGACCAGCAACGGCTACTTCGTCTCGGATGACGGCGGGCGCATCGTCGATGACTACGTCGCGGGCGGCTTTTCGTTCGTCGCCGTCAAGTTGATGGTCGGCCAGGACACGTCGGCGATCCGTCCGATCATCCTGCGCATGCAGTCGTCGGAAGCGTGCTTGCCGCTGAAGCTGACGGCGATCGCGTCCACGCCCGACCTGCGCATCAATGTCTGGGTGCTGGGCGCCGCGCGCGCCGTGCCAATCAACTATGTCGAGATCGCCATCAACCTCGCGAAGCTCGATTGGTTCAACTTCGGAAAAAACTACGATCAATTGTTGAAGGAGGCGGCGAACGAGGCGCAGGGCGATGCCTTCGCCGTCGAGTACGCGCAGCCATCTAGCGCCGCGGTGGGATGGATGACGCTCCCGAGCGGAGGCCGCTCGACGCTGGCGTCGCAGACCAATCCCGGGAGCTACATGAACGTGCTCCTGGGCCTGGGCCTGACGCCGACCAGCGCGGTGGTCGCGGTGCTGCGCAAGTACATCCCGATGCCGGCGTCGCTGCAGTCGCAAGGCGTCCCAGAGGCGACGTTCTATGGAAACCTCTACAACTACTGGAGCTCCAACGCCGCCGACTTCGCGCCCTTCGATCCGGTGGCGCTGACCGCCGAGCTGGAGAAGGAGGTGCTGCAGCCGATGGACATGTTCCGGATGCTGTTCGGCAACAGCCCGTACCTGACCCGGCTGGCGACGTTCATCTCGCCCGAGGAGATGACCTGCCGCCCGTCTCGCCCCAGCACACGGCGACCGCGCACTACCTGTGCGGCGACGAAGAGTTCTTCGCCTGCGACGCGCCCGTGAAGGTCGACGTGGAGGACGGCCGCCACGTCCTCTACGCGGGCGGCACGTGCTCCGGCTCGGCGCCGCGCGGCGACATCGACAAGATGCCTTCGGCGAACACGGCGTGGATCCGCGACCCCGACACCGAGGGGCAGGTCGTGCTCGACAACGGACCGGCCATCACGAAGGCGCTCGCGGCGCACAACGCGACGGTCGCGACGCCCGGCTCAGGGTGCGGCTGCGCGCTGCGCGCGCGCCCGCGCGAGTGGGCGATGATCGCGTTCGTGGGCGCCGTCGTGCTCGTGCTCGGCGTCCGGCGGCGCCGGCCGCGCGCGCGAAGCTAGAACAACGGACCCGTGATCCCGAAGGCGGTGTGCGCGCCGCCGTTCGCGTCGGCGACGGGCAACAGCGTCGGCGCGATGCTCCGCCAGCTGGGCGTGAGCCGCGGGCGTTGGCGCGCGCGCACCGCCACCTGCGCTTCATCGGGTGGGATGCCGTCGAGGCCGCCGGTCGCCAGGAAGGTCAGCACCAGGCCGCTCGCAGCGCCGATGCTGATGCCGGTCCACACGCCCGCCTCGGTGTCCGCCGACGAGCCCAGCAGCAGGCCGAGGACCGCGCCGCCGTAACCGCCCCACGTCGCCACGCGCACGCGCTCCAGCGAGACCTCGCTGGCCATGGCGCCGATGGTGCCGAGCGCGAGGCCGCCGTAGAGCCCGAGCAGACTGGACGTGAAAAGCTTCTTGTCCGACGGCTGCCGGTACGACGTGTAGCCGTACTGGTTCGTCGTCGACCCGCCCCACGCCAGCATGCTGGTCGTCCCGAGCACCAGGCCCCAGAAGCCGGCGTCGCGCACCAGCTGCGTGTCGCCGGGGTCGAGATCCAGGTTGCGCGCCGCGATGATCGCAGCCGGCACCGACAGCAGACCCGCGAGGCCGGTGGCCAGGCTGACCGTCTTGCCATCGGGATTGTCGGCCATGATGTTGAAGAGCAGCAGCGTCGTCGTCGGAACGAACGACGTGATCGCGAGCGCGAGCGGAAGATCGCCGCGATCCGGCTCGCCGAGGTGGAGGTACGCAACCGCGCCCAGCGTGTACGCGACCGCGCCGAGCGCGACCGGCCCCACGCTCGCATTGCTGCTGTTCTGGCTGAGCGTGAAGGAGAAACCGACCGACATCCCGTAGAGGAAGGACGTGACGCCGAAGTCCATCTTCTCCCAGGTGCTGAGCCGCAACTTCTCGGACGTGCGCAGCGAGTACGGTTCCTTGCGAACGACGACACCGACGGTGCCGGCGGGCGGGGGAGCGGCAGGCGGCGCGACGCCCACCGGCGGCGGCACGCCGGGCGGCGACTGAACCTGACGCGCGCCGAGGATCTTCAGCGCGCGACGCGCCTCGCCCGCCTCGGGCGTATCCGGGTGGAAGCGCGCGACCTGGTCGTAGAGCGCCGCGGCCTGTTCCAGGTTTCCCGCGTCGACCGCCGCGTCCGCGCCCGCCAGCAGCTGCGCGGGCGACAGCGGCGCCGGCGTCGGCGGGGCGACGACGATCGGCTCCGGTGCCTGCGCGGCGGCGAGGCGCGGCGCTGCAACGATGGCAGCGAGCGCGAGCGCGGCGGCGGCAGCGCGCTTCATGGAACCGTCGGCGTCCCCGTCGTGAGGTACGACTGCAAGAACGCCATCCAGTCGGCTTCTGCCGACGGGTTCTTGCTGGCGACGAAGTGACCGTCGTAGCCGTCGGGCTGATACTGGAACACGGCGGCCGTGCGCATGATCTTGTCGCCGCCCGACTTGTTGAGGCTGACCGGACGCACGATCGGATCCGTGTCGAAGGGCTCGAGCACGGTGCCCACGGGCGACAGGCCCAGCGAGCGCGCGTTCGCCTCCAGCGTCGAGCGCGGCGTGTACGTGTCACCTTTGCCCCACGACATGTAGACGTGCTTCGACGGCTGCGCGGCCGACGCACGGTTGATGATCAGCGCGTTGTAGCTGAGCGGATCGGAGCGGTCGAAGAAGCTCTGGAAGATGGTCATCACCGGGTGCTCGGTGGTGAGCGGCTCGCCGATCAGGAACTCCATCCCGGCCCCGATGTTGACGGGCATCGTCTTGTCCAGCAACGACGCCGTCAGGTACGACCCCGCGCCGGAGAAGACCGCGGCCGGTGCCAGGCTCGTCGACGCGATCGCGATCTCGCCCGACGTGCTGCCCTGCGAATGCCCGAAGAACGCGACCTTGTCCGGATCGAACAGGATCGCCGCGCCGGTGGGCGACGACGCCGCCGTCACCGACACGCGGCCGAGGCGCAGCGCCTGCACGATGTCGACGGCGCCCTGCAGGAAGTTGTCGCGCGCGGCGCGCGGGTTCAGCGGGTTGAACACGAGATCGTCGGGCTTCTTCGCCGACGCGCCCTTGCGCGCGCCGTGCTCGACGGCGTCGAAGCTGAACGCGGCCGCCGGCGCCGTCCCGCCCGCGAGCCGCGCCGCGATCCCTTCGGAGACGAACGACCGCATCGATCCGCCCGTACCGTGGTGGTAGACGACGAGCGGCCACCCGTCCGCCGGCATCGCCGCCTTCGGGATCGTGAGCGCGAAGCAGACCTGCTCGGTGCGGACGACCGCCGGCGCGCCTGCTGTCTCCGCGATGCCACCGCCCGTCTCGGGCGTTTCGTAGGGCGCCGTCCCCGACTGGTAGATCGGCACCGAAAACTTTCCGTGGATCTCGGTGAACGCAGGGTCGGCCGTGGTCGGGCAGGCGCGTGCCGGCGTCCCGTCGTCGCACGGTGAGGTCATGCCGGTTCCGCAGGTCGTCAGCTCGGTCAAGGCCGGCGCCGCTTGCGCGTTCACGCTGGTGACCAGGCGGCTCATGTGCCCGGGCGCGTCCTGCACCGTGAACACGGCGGCCGACACCAGCTTCGGCGCCGCGTCGCCCTTGCCCGTGATCCAGTTGCGCAGCGGCTGGTAAGCGTCCCACGCGTGGCCCAGCGCGGGGTCCGTCGGGCG
>Ga0310810_10010991_pt1 | contig 10569 bp, 5 predicted proteins | sample NCmetagenome_FD_207641 | JGI IMG/M metagenome (GOLD analysis project Ga0310810, IMG submission 207641) | Soil microbial communities from experimental microcosm in Duke University, North Carolina, United States - NC | ecosystem: Engineered > Artificial ecosystem > Soil microcosm > Unclassified ... | reverse complement strand
GGGTGCACACCGGCTGGTTGAAGACGGGGCCCAGCCCGCTTCCCACGTCTTCTTGCTTGAGGAAGGCGTCCTTGCCATCGAGGAAGCTCGCTCGCTCCGCCGGCGTGACGGATGGCAATGGCTCTCCGTACTTGCCCGAGGTCAGGTCGGCGGTGAACGGCAACCCGGCGTCGCCACCGGGCGAGGTGGACGCCCCGCACCCCGCCGCCACGGCGCAAAGGAGAACTGCCGCACGGGGCGCGCCCCTCGTGCGAATCGGCGGCCACGCCATCGCACGATAGTGTTGACCGCCAGCCGGTGCGCTGGCAACGACCTTCCTTTCGCGGCGCGCTGCGGCACCGCGCTGCCCCGTTTACGGTTCGCGCGACCCACGTCTAGAGTGCGCCGCGCCGTCAACGAGGGAGGGCCTCGCGAATGCAAACGGTCGCCGTCGAACAGGCACCCGCTCTCCGCAGGTGGCTCGACACACGGGTCGCCATCACGCTGCTCATCATCGCGACCATCTGCGGGGTGTTCTGGCTCGGCTCGCGCTATCCCTCGCTGCAGAGCAAGGCCGGCGCGGATCCGGACGAGGCGCTCTCCACGCCGCTCGGCTTCGAGAGCCACTTCCCCGAGCCTCGCGCCGACGAGAAGGGCAAGCGCGTCCTGTGGGTGGCGGCGGAGTGGGCGGTGACCAACAAGCAGGGGATGACCTTCGGCGTCCTCCTCGCTGCCGGCCTCCTGACACTGGTTCCGCTGCTCCCGCGGAGGCGCGGGGGACGTTTCGCCGGATCGGTGCAGGGGCTGCTGATCGGGACGCCGCTCGGCGTCTGCGTGAACTGCGCGGCGCCCATCGGGCAGGCGATGCTCAGGGCCGGGAGCAGCGTCGAGGTCGCGCTGGGCGCGATGTTCGCCTCTCCGAGCTTCAACGTCATCGTGCTCGGGATGGTGCTGACGCTCTTCCCCTGGTACCTCGCCGCCTTGAAGGTGGCGATGAGCCTGGTCATGGTGCTGCTCGTCGTCCCGCAGCTGTCGCGTCTCGCGGAGCGTCCAGGCTGGCGACGGCCGGTGGAGACGAGGTCCCGGCTCCCGGGCCTGCGACTCTTCCAGTGGACCGAGTCGCTCCTGGGGAGCGTCTCCCAGGCGTTCCTCACCCCGGCAGGGGAAGCGCCGAAGGGCTTCTTCGCCGCGGTGGGCTGGGTGGTGCTCCGTTACGCGAGGAACCTCTGGACCGTCCTCCGCATCTCCCTCCCCCTGATGGTCCTGGCCGGCCTCCTCGGCGCGGCGATGGTCGAGCTGCTCCCCTGGACGCGGGTGGCGCAGATCGCCCAGGTGGACGGGTTTCTTCCCAACGCGGCGGTGCTCGTCCTCGTCGCCGTCTTCGGGACCCTGCTCCCGGTGCCGATCGCGTTCGACGTGGTGGTCTGCGCCGTGCTCTGGAACGCCGGCGTTCCGACCTACGTCGTCGCGACGCTGCTCGTGACGCTCGCCCTGTACAGCGTCTATCCGTGGAGCCTCATCGGCACCACCCTCTCGTGGCGGGTGGCCGCCGTGGCGGGCGCGGCGGTCATGACACTGGGGATCGTCGCCGGCGGGGCCGCTGGACTGGCCTCGCGGTGGCAGGATCTCCGGACCATCCAGCGTGCGGCGAGCGTGCTCAACACGCTTCCGCCGCCTCCGCCCCAGACGGTGCTCCTCCCGAAGGGGAAGAGCGCTGCGGAGCTGAAGGGCCTCGCCCCGGCGCTCGCCGCCTCCACCCGCATCGCGGGCGACGGCGCGCTCGAGCTCTGGGGTGCGTCCTTCGCTCCCGCGGCCGCCGCCGCAGGGGGCGCGCCGTTCACCCGCATCGAAGGGGCGCAGATCGGGCTCGACCGGCTGCCCATGCCGCGCCCGTATCAGGTGATGCAGCCGGGGCCGATGCACATCGGCGGGCTCGCCGCGGGCGACGTGAACGGTGACGGATGGCAGGATCTGGTGGTCGGCACGAACTTCGGCGTGCTCCTCTACGTGAACGTCGGTGGTCGGTTCGCCCGGCAAGAGGTGGAGTTCCCCGCGATGCGCGACTGGATGATCTCGGTCGTCGCGCTCGAGGACCTCGACGGCGACGGCGCGCTCGACCTCTTCTTCTGTACCTGGATGCACGGCTGTCACGTGCTCTTCAACCGCGAGGGCGGCTTCTCCGGAGCAGCCCATGCCGAGCTGCCGCGCTTCGAGGAAACGGCCGTCACCGCGGTGGCGTTCGCGGACGTCGACCGGGACGGCTGGCTGGACGTGGTGACTGGCGCCAGCACCTCTCAGCCTCGCTTCTTCTACCCGGCGCCGGCGGTGAACCGGCTGTGGCACAACGCCGGCGGAGGCAAGTTCACCTCCGAGGCGCTCCCAGGGCCGGAGGGTGACACTCTGACCCTTCTCTTCACCGATCTGAACGGAGACGGCTGGCCGGACCTGGTGGTGGGCAACGACTTCGACGAGCCCGATCGCACCTACCTCAACGAGCACGGCACGCTCCGGCCGCTGAAGGGCGCCCAGAGCCCCATCCCGCTCTCCACGACCACCACCATGTCTGCCGACGCCGCGGACCTCGACAACGACGGGCACGACGAGATCTACCTCGCGCAGATCGCGATGGGGACCGTCAGCCAGATGGCCAAAGCGCTGGCCGCCCCGGTGAGCAGCTGCGAGATCTACCCCGATCTTGCCGAGCGAACGCGGTGCGACCAGGCGGCTCGCTTCCAGCTCGCCTCGATCGACGCGAGAAACCTCAATTCCATCGAGCCATGCATGGCGCTCAGCGATCCGCTCCAGCGCCGCGACTGCGTGGTGACGGCCCACCACTGGTTCCGCGTGCTGGCGCGGCTCCCGGCGCTGGGAGCGGACAAGGCGGCGATCATGGACGAGTGCGCGAAGATCCCCGCGGATTTCACGAGCATGAAGGACGTCTGCGGCACCATCGCCCTCAGCCCGATGGATCACGAAACATCGGACGTGACCTACGCCGACGAGATCCCCTCGGTGAAGCACACCAACCTCCTCTACACGCCGGGAGGGAAGACCTTCCGTGACATCACCAGCCAGTGGCACGCCGGATTCGGCGGCTGGAGCTGGAGCGCACGGTTCGCCGACCTGGACAACGACGGATTCCAGGACCTCTACGTCGCCCAGGGCTCGCGCCTCCGCCCGGGGAGCGTGTCGGCCACGTTCTACCGGAACGATCACGGCAAGGGCTTCAAGGAGGAGACGCGCCGGTACGGCCTCGAGGACCACGTTCCCACCGGGAGCTACGTCTACGTGGACGTGGACAACGACGGTGACCTCGACCTCGTCACCCATCCCTTCCAGCTGACCTCGGTGCTCTGGCGGAACGACGCGCCCCGAGGGCGGGGCCTCGCGCTCTCGCTCGACGACCGGACCAGCCCTAACCGCCGAGCGGTGGGTGCCCGGGTCGAGATCCGCGCTCCGGACGGCCGGCTCCAGGTCCGGGACATCAAGGGCAGCGGCGGGTACGAGTCGTTCGATCCGCCGCAGGGTTTCTTCGGTCTCGGCGACTGGCCCTCGGTGCAGTCGATCCGGGTCACCTGGCCGGACGGGACCACCTCGTCCCTTTCGGGGCTGACGCTGGCGTCCGGCCGCTACACGCTGGTGCGCAGCGCGAAGTAGCGACTCCTCGCTCGCGCGCCGGGCCGGCGACGCCGATCACCGGGTCGGGTCGGCGGAGGCTCGCTTCGGCGTGGGAGCGAGCCGCGCTTCCAGCTCACCCTCGCGAAGCTCGTAGGTCCGGTCCGCGAGGAGTCCCCGGAACTGCTGCGGTTTGCCTCCCGGCCAGCGGACCTCGAGGAGATCGATGGTGGTCGCCTCGCCGAGGCCGAGGTGGGGTCGCAGGCTCGAGGCGCCAAAGCTGCCGCCACTCCCCACCAGCGCGTGGACCTCGCGATGGCCCCCGCTTGCGGTGGGAAGCACGAGGCGGACCCGCGCGCCCACGCCAAAGCGATTGGACGTCTTCCCCACCAGCTGCAGCTTCACCCAGTGATTGCCGTGCCCCGGGTTCTTGTAGAGCGAGGTCCAGAACCGGTCGCTCGGATAGACGCCGCCCATCACTTCGACCACGTCCTGGTTTCCGCTCTGGTCGATGTCCCCGAAAGCGACCGCGTGGCCCTTCTGTAGATTTCCGAAACCGCCCGAGGTCGTCACGTCCTGAAACCTCTTCCCGTGGTCATTGCGAAACATCCGGTTCGGGACCAGCGTGGTCAGCGGCGGCGCCCCCGTGCCGAGGTAGAAGTCGAGCCAGCCGTCGTTGTCCAGGTCGCCGTAGTTCGCGCCCATCGTGAGCAGTAGCCGGTCGAGGCCGACCTGCCTCGAGACGTCGGTGAACGTGCCATCCCCGTTGTTGTGGTACAGGCGCGGCCGCTCACCGGTCGCCGCATCCTTCTGTCCGAGTGCCTCGCGCACGATGTTGGGCAACGTCGCGAGGTACCCGGTGACGAAGAGGTCCAGCCAGCCGTCGTTGTCGTAGTCGAAGAACCACGTGGTGAAGCTGACCTTCGGCTCCGCCACCCCGGCCCGCTCGGTGACGTCCTCGAACATCGGGCCCGAGCGCCTCCCGGTGCCCAGGTTCCGGAAGAGGTGGTTCGGGCCGTCGAGCACCGAGACGTAGAGGTCCGGCCAGCCGTCGTTGTCGATGTCACCCCAGACGGCCGCCTTCACCATGCCCGAGACCCGGATGCCCGAGCCCTGGCTCACGTCGGTGAAGGTGCCGTCACCGTTGTTGAGGTAGAGCTGGAAGTTCAGGGTCTCCGGTGGCCAGGTCACCTGCCGGCTGATCTCGTATCCGACGAAGAGGTCCAGGAACCCGTCGTGGTTCACGTCGGCCCAGGCGGCGGTCTGCGAGGGAAGCTCGGTTCCGAGCCCGGCCTCGTAGGTGACGTCGGTGAACGTGCCGTTGCAGTTGTTGTGGAGCAGTGACGGAGGGTGGCGGCCGGCGGTGTGCAGCCACGCCCCGCGGGGGATGAACACGTCGATGCACCCGTCGTTGTCGTAGTCGGCCTGGAACATGTCCAGTCCGCCCGTCAGACCCTTCAATCCCGCCGCCTCGGTCCGGCGCGTGAAGTGGCCGTCGCCGTCGTTGTGGAGATATTCCAGCTGGTCCTCGATGCCCATGTGCGAGGCGAGGATGTCGAGGTGTCCGTCGTTGTCGAAGTCCTCGAGGACGAGGCCCCCCGCAACACCGAACTCGATCACCCCTCGGCTCGCCGCGACGTCCTTGAACCGGCCGATGTCGTACTCGGACTCGAACACCTGAGGCGGGATGAGCCACTCGGCGGGAACGCCAGCGGGGTACTTCCCGAGAGTCATGAAGCCGATGTTCATGATCCAGCGGTAGGCGAGCGCGTTCTCGGCGCTGGTCGACGGGCTGGAGAGCAGCTCCCGGTAGAGCTCGACCGCCTTCGCCGAGCCGCGCTGGATCCGGTGCACCCCCTCGCTCCGGATGGGAAAGATGCAGGACTCCGGGGTGTGGTGCTCGGCGCAGTTCTCGGTCTCACCGCGACGCATGTGGGCGAAGGCGAGGTCTGCCTTGATCGCCTCGGTCGCGTCGGCCGGCATGACCGTTCCCAGCTCGCGCTGCAGTGCTTCGAGGGTGGAGATCGCGGTCTCCACGTCGCCGTCGTAGAGGGCCTGCGTCGCGATCTCCCGTTCGGCGGTGAACCGCTTGCGCGGATCGCGCTCGGTGGCGAGCGCGCGCTGGAGGTCCGCGATCTTCTCCTTCTGCTTGTCCCACTGGTTGTCCCAGACGCCCTCGCGCTGCGCGAGCGAGGCAAGCTTGGCGACCATGTCGACTCGCGGGTGCCGCTGGGGCCGGGAGCGGATCCGAAGCGCCACCGTGAGTCCGGCGGCTCCGACGAGGACAGCCACCAGCAGCGGAGCGATGCGCTTGCTCATCGACAGGCGCGGAAGACCAGCGTCATTCCGCCCCGGCGTCAAGGGCGCGGTGAGACGGGCCCTGCTGGCCCGTCACGAATCATTCGCATCGCATCGATTCGTTCGGGGAATGGACGCGGCGAGTCGAGCGCCCGCAGGAGCTCTTCCCGTCCACGGCCGTTCGCGCCGGAGCCGAGGTAGACGCTCGCGAGATGGAAGCGGGTCGAGGGCTCCTCGGGCGAATGCTCCACCGCGAGCTCGAGCAGGGGTCGCGCGAGGTCGTTCCGCCCTGCCTGGTGCTGCATCCATCCCAGCGCGTCGAGGAGCTGTGGGTCCGAGGGACGATCCGCTGCGAGGAGCCTCAGCATCTCGAGGAACTCCTGGTGCAGCGTGGCCTCCGTCCGGGGAGCGAGGAGCATCGCCAACCGGTACCGTGCGAGATCGAGGTCGGGCCGCCGGTCGACGAGGCCCCGGTAGGTCGTGATCGCCTCCTCCGGGTGGCCCAGGGCGGCCTGGATCTGGCCCACCATCATCTGGAGGGGGATGCTTCCGGGAAACCGGGTGATGCCCGTGCGCGCGACCTGGAGCGCCTCCGGAACGCGGTCCAGCCCGAAGTCGAAGTCGGTGAGGTGCTGGTAGGGGAGGGGAGAGTCCGGCTGCAGCTCGAGGCCGCGGCGCAGCGCGCCCTCCGCCCGGAATGGATCGCCGGCCTCGATGTATGCGCGTGCCGCGATGTAGCGGACGATCGAGAGCTTCGGGTCGCGCTCGGCCAGGGTCATCAACCGGCCGGCGGCGTACGCGGCGCCTCCCTTCCGCGACCACACCCGGCCGAGCGTGGCGACGAGGACCGGAGAGCGGGGAGCGATGTGGAGCGCTCCCCCGAGCTGGCGCTCGGCGGCGTCGAGGTCTCCGCGCTGCAGATCGAGCAACCCGGCCAGGAATGGTCCGAAGACCGACCCGGGGAACTCGAGCGCTGCCGCCTCGACGGTGCGCTGCGCCTCCACCCAGTCACGTCGCTGCGTCTGCTGCTCGAAGGTCTTCCTGATGTCCGCCATCCGCCCGGGCCAGTACTCGCGGGTCCACGCGCCGAGCGCGCTCCGGTCCACCTGCGCGTCGGGCCGGAGCCGGCGTGGTGGAGCCGGCGGCGGGCCGGGCGCCGTCGCGTCCTGAGCCTCTCCTTCAACGCGTGCCCTGGACCGGGCCAGCAGGCTGCTTGCCTCGGTGTCTCCGGGCGCGGCCTTCGTGGCTGCGCGGGCGTCCTCCAGCGCTCCCTGGTAGCGGCCGAGACGCTCACGGATCTCCCCGCGCAGGCGGTGGGCCTCCGCGTTGCCGGGGGCCGCCTCGAGCGCGCGGTCCAGGGTCGCCTCGGGTGCCTCGAGGAGGCCCGTGCTCCGCATCAGGCGGGCGAGCGCGATCCATCCGTCCGGGTCCTCCGGGCTGACCTCGGTCAGGGTCTGGAACTCGAGGAACGCAACCTCGGGACTGCCCTTCGCGAGCTCGAGCGCGGCGAGCTGCTTGCGAGCGCTCGCGTCCTCCGGGAGGAGATCCAGGGCGGTCAGGAGCTCGCTGCGTGCGCGGACCACGTCATCGACCGAGAGTGCTGCCTTCGCCCTTGCTTCGGCGCGTCGTGCGCGCGTCTCGCGGACGAACCTCGAGCCGCCGAGCTCCACGGCGCCGAAGACGACGAGCGCGGCGAGGGCCACGAGCCCACCCCACCGTGCGAACGCCCTCCACCGCGTCGAGCGAGGCGGCGCCGGGGCAGGCGCGGCCCCCTTGCTCTCGGGGCGTCTCGAAGATCCGGCGCGTCTCACCGGAGACAGTCTCCCGGATCGCCGGCCTTCACGCACCTGGAGCGTGGGCCCGCCGCGCTCCTGACCGGCGAGGGAGCGTCCGGGGACGAGCCTCGGGGCTGCGGCACGCCGGCTCATCCTCCGTCGTTCGTGCAGGAACGCGCGCCTCGTGCCGGATGCCGTCGCGCTTCCCCGCGGTCCCCATTAGGGTGGCGGGCCATGCGGATCGCGATCCTCGGCGCGGGCGGGGTGGGGGGTTACGATGGAGCAGTGCTCTCCAGGAGCGGGAACGAGGTGCAGCTCCTGGCGCGGGGCAAGCACCTCGAGGCCCTCCGCACGGGCGAGATCCGGGTGACCGAGGCCGACGGAACCAGCTGGGTCACCCGTGTCGCCGCGACCGACGACGCGACCGCCCTTCGCGGGTCCGAGCTCGCGCTGGTCACGGTGAAGAGCTACGACCTCGACGCCATCGGGCCGGTCGCGGCCGATCTCGCCCGGCACGGGGCCACGGTCGTTCCGCTCCTCAACGGGGTCGAGGCCGCGGAGCGCCTCGAGCACCTCGGCGTGCCCCGGCAGTCCCTCCTCGGTGGGCTCACCGCGATCAGCGCGGAGCGGACCGGTCCCGGCCAGGTGTCGCGCAAGAGCACCTTCAATCGCGTCGTGGTCGGAGAGCTCGCGGGCGGAGCGTCTGCGCGGGCGACGGAGATCGCCGCGCTCTTCACCGCGGCGGGCGCGCAGGCCCGGGCGAGCGCCGAGATGCCGCTCGAGCTGTGGCGGAAGTTCGTGTTCATCACGACCATGGGCAGCTGCTGCGGACTCGCCCGGACCTCCATCGGCCCGGTTCGGGAAGCGCCGCTGGGTCAGGTGCTCCTCGAGCGCGCGACCGCGGAGTCGGTGGGCGTCGGCCGGGCGATGGGCGTCTCCTTCGCGCCGGACGAGGTCAGCCGGGTCCTCGAGCAGGTGCGCTCGATGGCGCCGGCGATGAAACCGAGCTTCCTTCTGGACCTCGAGCGGGGTGGCCCCACCGAGCTCGACGTGCTCATGGGCGCGGTGAGCCGGCTAGGGCGTCAGGTCGGCGTTCCCACCCCGGTCCACGACACCGCGGTCGCCGCCTTCAGCGCGGCCCTCGGGCTCAAGACCTGAGGCCGGAGCCGCGGACGGTCACGGTGCTCGTCGACCCTGCAGGAGGCGGATGACGAGCACGACCGCCGCGACGACCAGAAGCAGGTGAATGAGACCGCCCGCGATGTGAAAGGCGAAGTAGCCGCCGAGCCAGAGCACGACGAGGACGACGACGAGGATGGTCAGCAGGTCCATTGGGTCTCCTGGGTGGCCACGTCGCCGCAAAAAGTCGACCCCCGGGCGTGCTCGTTTCGTCGTTCATCGGACGCCCACGTGGGTGTGTCGCGGGTGCTGATCCAGGCATCGAGCGTGAGGCCAGGGCGCTCGGTGTCGGGCGGGCGTAGCGACTCCGGCAGGACTCGAACCTGCTGCCCCCGGCTTCGAAGGCCGGGCGAAAGCCGCTCCAACCGTCCCAACCGTTCACAGGCGGTGCGCCACCGTCGTCATCTCGGGGGTCTGCGGCCGTCGAAACGGCGTCACCGGCTCCAACCGCTCCAACGACCCCATCGGTTCGGTTGCCGTTTGCTTCACCGCTTGCTTTCGGATCTGGCGTGCAGGGCCTGAGGGCGGTGCGGACGATGCTGACGATCCGGGACGTCGCCGCAGTTCTGAAGGTGAATCGGGAAACCGTCCGCCTCCTCTGCCGCCGGGGAGAGTTACCGTCGCTGCGCGTCTCGAACGCTATTCGGATTCTTCCGGGGGATCTGGAGGCCTTCGCCCGGAGTGGAAGGGGGTGCGGCGTCGTCTTCCGGCCGACCCACGCGCAGGACGTCCGTTAGCGTCATCCCCGCTGGCAAGGATCTGGCGAGCGTCTCGATGAGGAGTGGGCGAGATACGTGGCACGCAACGCTCACCTGCACGTGAGGAAGCGCTCATCTGGGATGCGCTCCGGATGACGGTCATCGACCTGGCATCGTTCTGCAAACGGATGCGGACGAAGGAGGGATTCTCTTTCCGCCCGCCGCTCGGTCCCAGCCCGGCGAGAACCGAGTGGGATGCGCTCTTCCCTGGAGGCGTGTTGCTCGAAGAGACAAGTACATCCTTCGGGAGAGCCATCGCTTCATACTGGCGCGCTCGCTGAGAGGAGAATCCGGAACATCGCCCACGCCTGATGCCGGCAGTCGTAGAGTTACTGCTGCCTCGCACCAAGGCGGCAGCTCCGCCAGTCCAATCGGACTCGGGAGTGGGCAGAGTGGCGCAGTCTACGAACTGCGGTGGCCTATCAGCAGTCCCGAAGAACCGCCAATAGGCCACTTAAACTACATCACTTTCCTAGCAATTGCGGCTGAAACTCCAAGAAGCCGCAAAGTGCAGCGTATCCCCCAAAATCTGGTAACCGCCAATAAGGGGGCAATCATTGAGGCCTACTATGGGAACGAGGGTGGTGTTGGGGTCGTTGAAATTAATGGTAAGAGACCAAGTAGATCCATTAGGACAAACACCGCGGGCTGCGCCACTGTTTCCAGTCGCCCAGCTAATGGTATTCACAATGCAGCTGCGCCACACGCCACCAGCATACCAATACAAAGTCATGCGGTCGGATGGATGCAGCCCTGGAACCTGCGACTCACTCCAGTTGATTGTCCCGGCGGTGTCGCTGGTGGTATTGACCACCCATCCCGTAGCCGGCGGATAACCACCCGCTGGATCCACGTGCGTCGCAACGATGTTGTAGCTCAGTTCCGCCGCCGGATTGCCGATCGTATATGGCGCCTTGGCATCGTAGAAGACATACGATCCGCCAGCCGGCCCGTAGACGGTGATG
>Ga0310810_10010990_pt1 | contig 10570 bp, 8 predicted proteins | sample NCmetagenome_FD_207641 | JGI IMG/M metagenome (GOLD analysis project Ga0310810, IMG submission 207641) | Soil microbial communities from experimental microcosm in Duke University, North Carolina, United States - NC | ecosystem: Engineered > Artificial ecosystem > Soil microcosm > Unclassified ... | reverse complement strand
TCGCGCTCGGGGCGATAGCCCCATCCATCCAGCACGATCAGCACGACCGGCGCGCCGCGCGCGCTTCCGTTTGACATGAATCTCCGCGTGATCTACAATGCGCCTACCGTGAATTCAGCGCCGCAATCTAGTCCCGCCCTCCGCCGGCTACCAGCCTGTGCGCTGGTGTGCAGCCTCGCCTTTGCGTCGGTCGCCACGGCGCAGCAGCGCGTCACCGCGACCGACGTGAAGAAGGAGCCCGGCGGCGTCACGCTCGCGACGCTCACCGCGCCGGCGACCCTCACCGTCTCGGGCAGCCAGGGCCGCTGGGTGCAGGTGATGCTCGACGGCTGGATCTTCGGCAAGTCGCTCAAGTCGGATCGGCGTCAGGGCCTCGACGTGGCGGTGACGGAGCGCGCGGGGGAGAATCTGCGGGCGGATCCGAACGGTACCGTCATCGCGCACGTGCGCTATGGCGCGCTGCTCGAGCGGGTGGAGGAGCGCGGCACCTGGGTGCATGTGCGGCGCCGCGGCTGGGTGCCGCGCGCCGCGCTCGACGTCCCGAAGGTCGCCGCGCGGCAGCCGGCGCGGCCGACGGCGCGCGCCGCGACTCCGCCGGCCTACAAGCCGATGGAGGAGCAGAAGCCGGACACAGCGGCAGCGAAGCCCGCGGCGGCGCCGGCAACGGTGCCGGTCAGTGCCACCGATCGGGTGGAAGTCGCCCGCGCGAGCGCGCTCTTCACCACGCCGAACGGCAGCCAGGTCGGCACGCTTCAGCCCGGCGCCGGTGCCCGGGTGCTGGCGCGCGCCGGCGAATGGACCCGCGTGTCCACCGAGGCCTGGGTGCGCGATGCCGATCTCAAGGCCGCGAGCGGCGAGGCGCTGCAGGGCGTGAGCGCCGCCGAGGTTCGCGCGAATCCCGAGCGCTACGTGGGGCAGGTGATGGACTGGCAGCTGCAGCTCGTATCGGTGCAGACCGCCGACGAGCTCCGGCCCGAGATGCCGCCGGGCCAGACCTACCTGCTCACCCGGGGCCCGCTGCCGGAGCCCGGCTTCGTGTACGTGATGATTCCGCGCGACCAGAGCCAGCGCTTTCGCGCCCTCGGCCCATTGTCCGCGCTGACGCTTCGGCTGCGCATCCGCGCGGCGCGCTCGAAGTATCTCGCCACCCCCGTCGCGGAGCTCGTCGCCGTCGTGGACTCGGCCGCGGCCCGCTGATCCGGGTACCGCCCGGCTTGGGGCGGTGCTATCCCTTCCTTCCATGATGCTCGCCGTTCCTTCGCCCGCGGCTGACGCGGTGCCGGCCGTGCTGCTTGCCCTCGCGGTCGTGCTCGTCACCGCCAAGCTCGTCGGCGAGCTGGCGGAACGGATCCACCAGCCGGCGGTCGTCGGCGAGCTCCTCGCGGGCGTGCTGCTCGGTCCCTCCCTCTTCGGCTTCCTCGATCCCGCCGCGTCGTGGCTGCATCTGTTCGGCGAGATCGGCGTGGTCATCCTGCTCTTCCAGATCGGGCTCGAGACCGACCTGAAGCGGCTGCTCGGCGTCGGCGGTGTCGCGCTCACGGTGGCGGTTGTCGGCGTCGCGGTGCCCTTCGCGCTGGGGTACGGCGTCTGCCGGATGATGGGCCTGCCGAACCTGGAATCGGTCGTTGCCGGCGCCGCGCTCACCGCGACCTCGGTCGGCATCACCGCCCGCGTGCTCTCCGACCTCGGACGATTGCAGGACGCCGAAAGCCAGGTGGTGCTCGGCGCCGCCGTCATCGATGATGTGATCGGACTGGTGATCCTGGCGGTCGTGAGCCGCGTGGTGGGCGGCGGCACGATCACGGCCGGCAACGTCGCGCTCACGACGGGCGCCGCGTTCGGGTTCGTCGTCGCGGCGATCGTGGTCGGCCGCCTGGTGGTACCGCCGATCTTCCGCCTCCTCGCGCGGATCGGCCGGCCCGAGTCGCTCGCGCCGATGGGACTCGCAGTCGGCTTCCTCGTCGCCGTCCTCGCGCACGCCGCGGGGTCCGCGCTGATCGTCGGCGCCTTTGCCGCGGGCGTCGTGTTTCAGCCGACCGAGCACGCGCATGCGATCGAACGCGGCGTGACGCGGCTGGGGCATTTCTTCGTGCCGATCTTCTTCGTCTCGGTCGGTGCCGCCGTCGACGTGCGTACCCTGGCCGATGGACGCGTGCTCGCGATCGGCGGGCTCCTGATCGTCGTCGCGGTGCTGGGCAAGCTGGTCGCCGGATTCGCCCCGGTCTGGTTCCGCGGACGGAAGCTCGTCGTCGGTGTCGGGATGATTCCCCGCGGCGAGGTCGGGCTGATCTTCGCACAGACGGGACTCACCGCCGGGGTGCTCGACGGCGGGCTGTTCGCCTCGGTCACCGCCATGGTGCTGGTCACCACCTTCCTCGCGCCGCCCGCGCTGAAGGCCCTTCTCGGCCGGAGCGGCGTCCAGCCCACTTCCGGCGCCGGCGGATCGGCGGAGCTGGTGACGGAGGCCTGAGCGTGCGCCCGCTCGCTCTGGTGCTGCTCGGACTGCTCGGACTGCTCGCGGCGTGCGGCGAGCAGGCGGGTCGCCGGCAGCCGACGGCGGTGACGCGCGACGCCGCCGACTCGGCGAGCAGCGTCGTCGCGGCGCGAATCGAGCAGCTGGTGTGGAACCAGACGCCGCCGGCCTACACGAGCGATGCCCGTTGGGGCCTGATCCGCCGGGTGTACGACGGGCGCCGCTACGCGCCGCTCTGGCTCAGCGCCGCGGGGCCGACCGACGCGGGCACCGCGCTGCTCAGTGCGCTCTGCGACGCGCTCGACGAGGGGATCCATCCCGCCCCCTTCACCGCCGACAGTGCGGCGGGCCTCCTGAGTGCCACGCCGGCCGGCTGGGACTCGGCTTCCGCCGGCGCGCTTGCCCGTACCGATCTCCGGCTCACCGCCGCGTTCCTCGACTACCTGAGCACGCTCGCGGCCGGACAGGTCGACCCCGGCTCGGTGACACCCACCTGGCGCACCGCGGCACCGCCCGCGCCGCCGGACAGCACCCTCACCCGGGCGCTCCGGCTCCCGCCGGGGGAAGCGGCCGGCCTGTTCCGGCCGGCGAGTCCGGCGTATGACGGCCTTCGCGCCGCGTTCGCGCGCTATCGCATGACGGCGATGAGCGGCGACTGGATGCTGCCGGACACCGTGAAGGTGCTCCGTCAGGGCGTGCGGGATTCCGCGGTCGTCCCGCTTCGCCGCCGCCTCATCCGCACCGCGGACCTCGCGGCGCCGGATTCGGCCAGCACACTCTTCGACGACACCGTCCTCGCGGCCGTGCGGCATGCGCAGCGCCGGCTCGGGCTCCGGCCCGACGGCGTCGTCGGCCCGGGCACCTGGCATGCACTCACGGTGCCGGCTGCCGCGCGGGCGCGGAGCCTCGCTGCGAACCTCGAGCGCTATCGGTGGCTCCCGCGCAGCGGGAATGGGATCGCGCTCGTGCTGGACGCGGGGGCGGGAACGGCGGAGCTCTGGGTCGGTCCGGAGCGGCGCTTCGCGGGTGATTTCCGGCTCGGCGCGCCGTGCCGTGTGGGTCCGCCGGTGCTGGCCGACACGCTGCGCGAGCTGCGTCCGGACGGCTCGGGGATGAAGGTGGTGACCGCTGGCGGAGCCACGCTCCGGCTCGCTTCGGCGGCATCGGGCACGACCGCGTGCGCGCTGATCGAGAGCTACGACTCCCTGACGCCGCTCCTCGCGCCGGCGGCCACCGCGCCGGCGGTGCTCTACCTCCTAGTGCCGACCGCGAGCACGTCGGCGAGCGGCGGCACGATGTTCCGGCCGGATAGCAGCGGGAGCGACCAGCGGCTCGAGGCATCGCTCGGACCGATCCTGTCCCGGAGCGTGCCGCTGGCGTGCCGCGAACGCGCTACGTCGGATCTGCCGCCGCGACGGGATGCCGCAGCGCGCCCCGCGCCGCCGGGACCTCGCCAGACTGAATCAGCGCGCGGCGGAACAGGATCGGACCCACGAGCTGGTTCAGCGCGATAAGCGCGAGGAGCAGCGTACGCAGCTGCGTCCCGAAGGTCGGGAACACCTCCGCCACCACCGATGCAAGACCGATCGCCACACCCGCCTGCGAGACGAGGCCCAGCCACACATTGCCGGAGATCTCCCGCGGCAGCCGCGCCCAGCGGCCGCCTAGCCGGGTGCCCGCCCAGATCGCCGCCGCGCGCACCACGATCAGGGGCAGCAGCACCGGCAGCAGCACGGCGACCGCCATGACGTCGATGGTCGCCCCCGAGAGCGCGAAGAAGACCACGAAGACCGGCGCCGCGGATCGCTCCATCGCGTGACGCAGCGCCTTTCCACGCTGCCGCTGGGACAGGTTCTCCGCCACGAATCCCGTCGTGAGCAGGGTGAGCACCGCCTCCACGTGCGCCAGCCGCGCCACCTCGCTCCCCAGAAACGCCGCCACCACCGCGAAGAGCAGCAGCTCTTCGCCCACGAACCGCAGATAGACCGCCACCGCGCCACCAAGCAGCAGGCCCACCAGCAGCGCGCCCAGGATCTCCCAGCTGATGCCGCCGACCGAAACACCGGCGCTCTGGGTGCTGGGCGCGAGCGCCCGGGCGAGGGTGAGCGTCCCGCTGAAGAGGAGCACCACCACGACATCCGTCAGCAGAACGACACCGAGTGTCGTCCGCGCGACCGGTCCGCGCGCGTGCGTCTCGGTGAGGAGCGCCATCGTCACCGCCGGCGAGTGCACGATGGCGATTGACGCCACGAGCACGGCGACGGCGATGACCTGCGGCGTGGGAAGCTCGCGCATGAACGGGACGTAGTCGTGCGCCGCATACAGCGCCGCGCTCAATGCCACGAAGCCGAGCAGGAGCTCCGCCGTCATGACCTTGAGGAGGGTGATGCCGCGGTCCCGCAGCTCCTCCCATCTGAGCTCCGCGCCAGCGAGGAACGCGATGAGGGCGACGGCCAGTGCGCTCACCGGCTCGAGCCGCGTGAGCGCCGCCTCGCTGACCGTCCCGAGCGCCGCCGGCCCGAAGACCATCCCCGCGACCATGTAGCCCACGACAGCCGGGCCGCGCATCGCCTTGGCGACCTCACCCACGGTATACGCCGCGAGGATGAGGAACCCGAAGGTGAGGAGCGCCTGCGATCCGTAGCCCGCCGAGCCGAGCGGGCGGAGGAGCTCGACCAGGCCGAAGACGATGAGCAGGATGACGGCGCGTCGCACTAGCGCTCCGGCGCGCCGGCGGCCGCCAGGCCGCCGCGCCGGTGATGACGCCGCACCACCGCGCGAACGAACCGCGCGGAGAGCAGATCGGTCGCGAGCACCGAGACGAGTGCCGCGGTGAAGACGACGTTGGAGAGGTCGGAGTCGTCGAAGATGCGGTAGTTGAGCGCGATGGCGGCGGCGAGGCTCCCCTGGCCGATGAGCGCAAGCCCCCAGTCGCGGCCCAGCGCGCCCGACATGCCGCTGAGCCGGGTCGCGATCCGCGCGCTCCACATCTTGGCCAGCATCCGGATCAGGATGAACGCCACGATCGGCAGTACCCAGAGCCGGCCCGGCACCCGCCACGCGGCGCCGGCGAAGATCAGCAGCACGAGGTAGAGCGGGTGCTGGACCCGGTGCAGCACCAGCCCGATCTCGTGACGGTTGCGCGCGGTGTTGGCGAGGATGGCGCCGATCAGCATTGTCGGCAGCAGGGGGGAGAGCCGCGCGTACGCCGCGGTGCCGCTCGCGAGCGTGATCGCGGCGGCGAGCGCCACGAAGAGTCGGTCCGGATCGCGCTCGCCACCCAGGAAGAGATGATAGAGGATGCCGCCGACGACGCCGATGCCGATCGTGATGACCGCCCACTCGGTCGGCGTCGGCGGGCGGATGTCACCCGGCGGTGGCACGTGCACGATGCAGAGCACGATGCCGAAGGCGAGCACGCCGACGGCCGCGTCCATCCCGCCGGTGACCTGCAGCTGCCGGAGGAGCGGCGTGCGGGCCGCCCGGTCCCGCGCGAGCCGGCGGGCCGCAAGTGCGATGCCCGACGCGGACGTCGTCACCGCAATGGCGCCGAGACTCGCGGCCGGTGCGAGCGCATCGAGCAGGGGGACGTCGAACAGCCGGGTCAGGATCGCCAGCATCGCGCCGCCCACGATCGCCACGACCAGCACCGCCTCGATAAAGGCGACCTGGTACAGCTCGCCGCGGAAGCGGAGCATCCGCTTCAGGTGGAACTCGGAGCCGATGACGGCGCCCATCCATCCGATCGCGAGCGTAATGAACGGCCCGAAGCTGTCGATGACATTGGCACTGATGAGCCCTGACACCCTGGGCCCCAGCAGCACGCCGAGAATCAGGTATTCGGCGCCGGACACGATGAGGAACCGGCGTGCCAGGGCTCCTGCCGCGACTCGCGCGGCGAGGTAGCCGGCCGCGACCACGGCCACCAGTGTCAGCCCGGAGGTCATTGCCAATCCTACGCCTCAGCCGATTGGCCGGGCAACCCTGGCGGGGCGTTCGGGAGTGGCGCCGCCGCCGCCGCCGAGGCAAGTTTACGGCGACCCCACTGGGCGCCGCCCCGGAGCGATCATGAACGATCTCCTGAAACAGCGCATTCTGCGGAGCCTCGAGGCGCTGGCCGACGAGCGCGGCTACCAGATCCTGGACTACATCGAGTTCCTCGAGAGCAAGTACGGCGAGCGCTCGCGGCCGACCGGCATCCTGGCCCGGCTCACCGAGACCGTCGAGGACACGATGCGCGCCGGCAAGCTGCCCATCAAGGCGATCAGCGGCACGATGGGCATCCTCGACAGCGCGACGAAGGTGATGAAGGGCGTGGCCGCGGCAGGCCAGGCCGTCGTCGAGGAGGCGGTCAAGGCGACCGAGAGCGGCACCCGGCGAGAGCTGCCGCCCGCCAAGCCGCAGTCGAGCACGGGGAGCTGACGCTCCCCGTTTCAGCAGGCCCCCCAGCGACCGGGACAACCATGGCAACGACCCTCGAGGCCCCCGAGGCCGCGCCGGCCGGCGAGCAGAACTTCATCCGCGGCATCGGCCCGCTCCAGGCGATCTCGCTCGTCGTCGGCACGATGATCGGCTCGGGCATCTTCATCGTCTCGTCCGACATCAGCCGCCAGGTGAACGCGTGGGGGCCCGGCGGCCTCATGCTGGTCTGGCTCCTCACCGGCGCCATGACACTCGCCGGCGCGCTGGCCTACGCCGAGCTCGCGGCAATGATGCCGCGCGCGGGCGGGCAGTACGTCTTCCTCCGCGAGGGGCTCTCGCCGGCGGTCGGCTTCCTCTTCGGCTGGACGCTCTTCACCGTCATCCAGACCGGCACCATCGCGGCGGTCGCCGTGGCCATGGCGAAGTACCTCGCCGTCTTCTTCCCCTCGCTCAGCGACACGATCTTCCTCTCCCTCGGCAGCATCCGGCTCCCGGGATCGGCCGAGGCGATTCCGCTCGGCGTATCGGTCCAGCGGCTCGTCGCCATCGGGAGCATCATCTTCCTCACCTGGATCAACGCGCGCGGCGTGGCGATCGGCGCCCGGCTGCAGACCTTCCTCACCGTCATCAAGGCGCTCGCGCTCGCGCTGCTCGTCCTCCTCGGCATCGCCATCTTCCGGCGGGCGGACGTGGTCGCGGCCAACTTCAACTCCACGACGTTCTGGGGCACCGGCAGCTGGGGCATCCTCATGCTTCCCGCGATCGGCGCCGCCATGGTCGGCTCGCTCTTCTCGGCCGACTCCTGGAACAACGTCACCTTCGCGGCGGCGGAGGTGCGGAATCCGACCCGGAATCTTCCCCGGGCGCTCGCGATCGGCACCGGTCTCGTCACCCTGCTCTACATTCTGGCCAACGTCTCCTACCTGAGCGTCCTGCCGTTCGCCGGCGACGCCAACGGTGCCACCGCCCTCGCCCGCGGCATCCAGCACGCGACGCAGGACCGCGTCGCCTCGGCGGCGGTCGACGTCATGCTGGGCAGCGCGGGGGCCGCGGTGATGGCGGGACTGATCGTGATCTCGACCTTCGGCTGCAACGCCGGCCTCGTCCTGGCCGGCCCCCGCGTCTACTACGCGATGGCGGAGGACCGCCTCTTCTTCCGCCGCGCGGGTGAGCTGCACCCGCGGCACCGGACGCCGATCTTCGGGCTCGCCGTGCAGGCGGTGTGGGCGTCGGTGCTCTGCCTGAGCGGCACCTACAACCAGCTCCTCGACTACGTGATCTTCGCGTCGGTGCTCTTCTACTTCCTCACGACGCTGGCCCTCTTCCGGCTCCGGCGGAAGCGACCCGACCTCCCGCGCCCGGTGAAGGCGTTCGGCTACCCGGTCGTGCCGGCGCTCTACCTCGTGGCGGCCGCGTCGCTGATGGTCGTGCTGCTCATCAAGAAGCCGCTCTTTACCTGGCCGGGGCTCATCATCGTCGCCCTCGGCATTCCGGTCTATCTGATCTGGCGCCGTTCCGCCTTGATTTCCCGGTAAATTGGCCCTACTCTACGAGATGGAACCCTCGACGCTCAACGGCCCTTCCGCCCCTCCCGGGGGTGTGGAGGGCCGTCGCGCACCGGCCACCGATCTTCGAGTGGACCAGCCGCCGGCGCCCCGGATCCGGACGCAGGTCGGACTGACGTTCGACGACGTCCTGCTCGTGCCGCGACACTCCTCGGTCCACCCGCGCGACGTCTCGACCCGGACCCGTCTCACCCGCACGATCCCCCTCAACATTCCGCTGATCTCGGCCGCGATGGATACGGTCACCGAAGCCGACATGGCCATCGCCATGGCGCGCGCCGGTGGGATCGGGGTGATCCACAAGAACATGTCCATCGACCGGCAGGCCGCCGAGGTGGATCGCGTGAAGCGGAGCGAGAGCGGGATGATCCTCAACCCGATCACGCTCGGTCCCGACCGTCCGCTCCGCGAGGTGGTCGCCCTCATGCGGCGCTTCAAGATTTCCGGCGTTCCCATCGTGGACGGCCAGGGACGGCTCGTCGGCATCGTCACCAATCGCGACCTCCAGTTCGAGCGGAACCTCGACCAGCCGATCGGCGAGGCGATGACGCGCGAGAACCTGGTGACCGCGCCGGTCGGCACCGGCCTCGACGATGCCGAGCGGATGCTGGCGCTCCACCGGATCGAGAAGCTGCCGGTGGTGGACGACGACGGCGTGCTCCGCGGCCTCATCACCGTCAAGGACATCTTCAAGCGCCGCGAGCATCCCAACGCCAACAAGGACCAGCACGGCCGGCTTCGCGTCGCCGCGGCGGTCGGCGGGACGCCCGGCGACCTGGCGCGCGCGAAGGCGCTCCTCGGCGCCGGCGCCGACGTGATCGTCATCGATTCGGCGCACGGGCACAGCGAGGGGGTGCTGGGGACGCTGGATAGCCTCCGCCGGACATTCCCCGACGCGCAGATCATCGCAGGCAACGTGGCTACCGAAGCGGGGGCCCGCGAGCTGGTGCGGCGCGGCGCCGATGCGGTGAAGGTCGGCATCGGACCCGGGAGCATCTGCACCACGCGCGTCGTTACCGGTGTCGGCGTGCCGCAGGTGACGGCGATCATCGATGCCGTGCGCGGCGCCGGCGACGTGCCGGTCATCGCCGACGGCGGCATCAAGTACTCGGGCGACATGGTGAAGGCGCTTGCCTCCGGCGCGGCCTCCGCCATGATGGGGTCGATGCTCGCCGGTACCGAGGAGAGCCCCGGCGAGAGCGTGCTGGCCGAGGGCCGGCGGTTCAAGATGATCCGCGGCATGGGCAGTCTCTCCGCCATGCAGGACGGCTCGGCCGACCGCTATTTCCAGGAAGGCGAAATGGCGCCGTCGAAGTGGGTGCCCGAGGGGATCGAGGGCCGGGTGCCGTACAAGGGCGCCGCGGCCGACGTGATCTACCAGATGGTGGGCGGTCTCCGCAGCGGCATGGGCTACTGCGGTGTCGCCGACATTCCCGCGCTCCAGCGCGACGTCGAGATGATCCAGGTGACGTCGGCGGGCCTGCGGGAATCGCATCCTCACGACGTGACCATTACGCGCGAGGCGCCGAACTACAGTGCGTGAGGCGGCACCCGCCGCCTCACCCTGACCGCTGTCCGTTCCAATTCTCCAAACGAGGGATCCGATGAGCGTATCCGACGTGAAGAGCGCCCCTCCGCCGCGCCCATTGACCTCGGGCGGTGGAACCGGGCTCTGGGCCACCAAGTCCATCACCGCGCTCCGGGCCGAAGCCGAGGCCACCGGTGAGCGGTCGCTGAACCGCACCCTGGGCGCGCTGAACCTGACCATGCTGGGCATCGGCGCCATCATCGGCGCCGGCATCTTCGTGCTGACCGGCCTCGCGGCGGCCCTGCACGCCGGCCCCGCGGTGCCGATCTCGTTCGTCTTCGCCGCCATCGCCTGCGGCCTCGCCGGCCTCTGCTACGCCGAAATGGCGAGTGCCGTGCCGGTGGCCGGCAGCGCGTACACCTATTCCTACGCCACCATGGGCGAGTTCATCGCCTGGATCATCGGGTGGGACCTGGTGCTCGAGTACGCGATGGGAGCCGCTACCGTCGGCGTCGGCTGGTCGGGGTACTTCGTCAGCATGCTCGACTACTTCGGACTCCACATCCCGACGGCGCTCACGTC
>Ga0310810_10010989_pt1 | contig 10570 bp, 9 predicted proteins | sample NCmetagenome_FD_207641 | JGI IMG/M metagenome (GOLD analysis project Ga0310810, IMG submission 207641) | Soil microbial communities from experimental microcosm in Duke University, North Carolina, United States - NC | ecosystem: Engineered > Artificial ecosystem > Soil microcosm > Unclassified ... | reverse complement strand
TAGCGCGTCAAGGTGTACGGCGCCTTCAGCGCCAGCCGATCGTCGACGAAAGTACGAAGCTGCAGCCATTCGCCATTGCCGAACAGCTTGTAGCGTTCGACGACGTGAAGCTCCTCGCTGTGCACCCACCGATCGGACTCGAGCCACGATTTGGAGTTGAAGCCGACGATGTCGACGACGAGCGTGTCGCCGCCTTCAACACGCCCGCGCGCATCGCCGTTCCAGGTCAGCGGAACGTTCCGAGGATGACGTGAGTCCAGGTAGATACGGGCGAGGCCACGTTCGTCGACGCCCCAGACCTGATACAGCTTGTTTCCGGCTGCTTCCACGAACCGGAACCCGCCGCCGCCGGTCGCGGCGCCGGGCCTGAACATGCCATCGAGCTTGCAGGCCTGGCCGGTGTCGTCGGTGTTCCACTCGAGCGCGTCGTGCGCCGCGAACGCCCAGGGCTGGAGAAACTCTCCGAGCTTCTTGTCGAGCTCCTGGTAAGGGAGCTCGATCGTCGGAGCGCCGGCCGGAGTGTTGTTCGCGCCGATGCCGCCGCCGGCCCACGTCCCGAGGAAGGCCGCGGGAATTTTCGTCTGCGCGTGCGCGGCCGCGGGCGCGAGCGCGAGGAGCGAAATGATGAAGAAGGATCGGAAGGGCCGGCTGAAGCCGACCCCTACGACTCTGGACGTCCGGCTGAAGCCGGACTCCACCGCGTGATGCTTGGATCCAGTCACCGACTTACTCCGGCTTGAAGGAGATCGTCTTGCCGTCGCCGAGCGTGACGCTCAGGAGCAGCAGCTCGGGCTGTCCGTCGCGGCGTGGCCGCCCTTCGAAGGTGATCTTGTCCCCCGCCTTCGAGACCGTGCGTCCCCAGCCCTTCGCCTCGAGCTGGCGCGGAGTCGGCCCTTCGACCGTCCATTCCTGCGCGGCGTCGTTGCTGCCGACCTTCTTGCCTTCGAGGACGAACAGCGTGTGCGGATTGCTCCAGCTCGCCTTGGTCAAGGTGCCCTCGACGGAAATCGTCTTCTCGGGCTCGAACTGCGATTGCGAGTGGTGCGCGGACACCTGCGTACCAGCGACGCCCATCCCCAACGCGGTCACAGCAATCAGCCCGACAAGCTTCGATCTCATGACAATCCTTCCTTGGTCAGCCTGAAGGCGACCGTCCGCCTGACGGCGGCTTATGGTCCGCCTGACGGCGGCTTATGGTCCGCCTAAAGGCGGCGCATGGGTCCGCCTAAAGGAGGCGTATGGGTCCGCCTGAAGGCGGACTCTACCGGTTAAAAGACATATTTGACAGCGAACTGCATGATCCGCGGATCGGCAGCCGTCGTCACTTTGCCAAACAATGAGTTGGTAAAAACGGTGTTCGGAATGCCGGCGATGGTTGTTCCCGCCACGCCAGCGTGCACCAGGTTGAACAGGTTGAACGCCTCGGCGCGCACCTCGACCTGACGGCCGGCTCCGGCCGCAAACCTTCGTGTGACGCCTGTATCAACGTTCCATGCTCCCGGTCCGCGGAGCGCGTTCCGTTTCAGATTGCCGTACGTCCCCGGGGCAGGCAGCGCGAAGGCAGCCGTGTTGAACCACATCGACGCCGTCGGATTATCCAGCTTCCAGTCGCCGACAACATCGGGCCGCTGGTTCGGCGCGCCGGTCAGCGCGTTGTCGCGGCCGATGGTCACGTTCATCGGTGCGCCAGAGGATGCCTGGTAGATCGTCGACCACTGCCAGCCGCTGGCAATCGCCCGCAGCGCCCGCGATGCAAACATCGGCGTGTTGACGACGGCGGTCGCGTTGGCGACGTGGAGGCGGTCGCCGGCACATGGTCCGCGATCGGCTTTGATGTCGCCCGGCTGCGAAAAGACGGACGAGAGGAACTGCTGCGGATCCTGATCGTTGATGCAACGCGACACCGTGTAGCTGCCACTCACGCTGTAGCTGTTGCTGAAGCGCTTCTGCAGCGAAAACAGGCCGCCGTTGTAGTGGCCTTCGCCGTCCATGTTCAACTCCGTCACCGACGCGAAGTACTGCCCTTCCGCCGGGTTCTGGAGATAGAGCACACGGCGCTGATTGGTGTTGCCCGTGGTCGCCGTGCCTGTATAGACCGCCGGGTTGATCTCCAACCCGATCCACATGTGCGTCGTCTTGTTGCCGAAGTAGCTGGCGGTCGCCGACCAGTTGTCGCCGAATTGCTTCTGGAAGGTCGCATTCCAATGCTGCGTCATCGGCGTCACGGCGTTCTTCTGCTGCACCGCGTACACGGAGAACTGCGGGAACACGGCGGCCGTGCTCTTGCCTTGAAGACTTTCGACGGTGGGGAACGGATTGCCGCCCGCGTAGGTGGCGTACGGATCCGAGAACGACACGTTATTCAAGACCACGCGGGCTCCCCACGGCGGCATCGTCGAGGTCGGGAAGTGGTGAAACATTGGAGGCTGATCGTGGACGATCCCGTACGCCGCGCGAATGACTTCCCTTCCCTGTCCACGCGGGTCGTAGACGAGACCAATACGCGGATCGAAGCGCGCGAGCTGCCCCTGGCTCCCGGCGGTGCCCGGATATCCCGGATCAGCTGGATAGGTGAGACCCGCCGGAGCGGTTGGATACACGGTACTTTTCTTTCCCGCCGCGAACGCGGCCGGATCGAACAGCGCATTGTGTTTGTCGTCGTTGGTGAGCGGGAAGTAGGGCTCCCAGCGCAGGCCAAGGTTCAGTGTGGTCTTGCCGTTCAGCCGCCACGCATCCTGAACGTAGGTCGCAAGGAATTCCTCACGCTCGTTCAGATGAACCTCGGCGCCTTGCGTGAACGTCCCCACGCGTCCGACCAGCAGATCCGCGAGCGAGATACCGGTCACAGTGCCGTCGAACGAGAACGTGCCGTTCGAGTACTGCGTGTTGTAGACGTGCGCGATCTGGTGGTTGTAATCGAAGCCAAAGCCCAGTTGATGGGCGCCGCGCACCCAATCGATGTCGTCGGCGAGTTGAAGCGTCGTGTAGTTGTATTCCGCGGTGTTGTTTCCGCCGCCGCCGATGTTGAACGCGTTGGTGACGCCAACCTCCGTGTAATGACCGGTCAACGGCGTGCCGGTCAGCGGAATGCCCATGTCGGACGGCGACTTGAAGGGCGACGCGCCGCGGAGGTTTCCGGACTTGATGGACGCGACCCGAAGTGTGTTGATCAGGCTCGAGGTGAGCGTGTAGCTGTCGCTGACGACGAACGAGCGTCCGAGGTTGTCGAGCGTGTTGCTCGGCGTCGTCAGCGCGTTCTTGCCGTCGAAGTAATACGGCAGCTTGTAGCGGATGTTCATGAAACGCGCAAAGATCGCGTGCTTCGCGTTGACCTGGTAGTCGACGCGCCCCAGAACCTGGTTGTCGGTGCTCGGCGTCGGATAGCCGTACTGGTAGCGTCCGCATGGGTCCGTCGAAACGGGGATGTACTGCAGATACTTGAGCGCGACGAGATCGAACAACGCTGGGTTGATGCGGTTGTCGACAAAGGGCGCTCGAAGGCTGATCTGCCGGCCGCTGTTGCACGCGGGCGACGCAACCGCGGTGAAGTCACCGGCCAGCATCTGCGCGGTTGGCGTGAACGCCGTCAGCGTACTCGGGGCCGTATGGATGATGGTTCCCTGATAGGCGCCGAAGAAGAACAGCTTGTTGGTCGCAATCGGGCCTCCCGCGGCGCCACCGAACTGATTGCGCTTGAGCGAATCCTTCGTCAAGGCAAACGCGTTCTTCGCATTGAAGCGGCCGTCGCGATTGAACTCGAACGCGCTGCCGTGGAACTGATTCGAACCCGACTTCGTGGCGACGTTGACGACGGCCGACGCGTGATGGCCGTAGCGCGCCGGCAAGGCGCTGGTTTCAATCTTGAACTCCTGCAGCGCGTCGGGGAACGGCACCGCGAGATTCAGGTTGGTGCCGGGATCGTTGTGCGTGGCGCCATCCATCAGGTACAGCGTGCTGCCCGGTGAGCCGCCCGCCACGGTAATGGCGAGCGTCGGGTAATTCCGATTGGAAGAGAAGCCGCCCGCGACACCCGCGCTGCCGTTCGGCGTCACCCCCGGCGACAGCAGCAGGAGATCCGTCACCTGTCGCCCGTTGAGCGGCAGCTCGAGAATGCGCTGGTTCTCCATCACCTGCCCGACGCTGGTGCTGCGCGTCTCGACCATGGCCGCATTCGCCTGCACGGTGATCTGCTCCGATACCGCGCCAAGCGCCATCACGACGTTGATCGTCGGATTCGCGTTGACCTGCAGGACGATGCCGGTCTGCACGTACGACCGGAAGCCCTGCAACATCGCTTCAAGACGATACGGGCCAATGGGGAGGTTGGTGAGCGTGTAGCCGCCATCGGCAGCCGACACCGCGCTGCGCGTAGCGCCCGTGGCTGTCTGCGTCACCGTGACATCGACACCCGGCAGCACGGCGCCGCTTTCGTCCTTGACGATGCCGGTGATCTGCGCTGTCGCGCCCGCCTGTGCGCCAAGGGTGGCGGTGGCCAGCAGGAGGAAGAAACCGCCGGCGACGAGGGCCTGCAGCATGCGGGTCATACGTGCGGATTCCTTTCGGGGATGCGCGGCGGGCCGCGCTCGGAAGGCGGTATGACACCCGATGTTGAGTTCCATTGTCAACACATATTTACATTCATAGTTGTATACAATCCTCTCCACCTCGCTGGCCAGGGATCGGGTATCAGTGGCAGGCGTGGTCAAGGATTGCGGCAGCAGCTGTTAGTTTTCAGGCGCGGACAAACCTGTCGCGGCGAACTTCACCAACTGCCTCGTTCGCCGAATATCTCGATCAGCCGGCTGATGCGATCGAAGCCGCCCGACCAGTTGCGATCGAGCGCCTTCTGCACCGCCGCCGCGTCGCCCTTCCGGATCGCGCGCACGATGTCGTTGTGTTCGGATACCGAGACGTGCAGTTCGCTGATGATCGAGCTGGCGTAGAGGCGCCAGTAGCGTTCCACCTGCGGACGCACCGCGTTGTGGAGCGCCGCGAGACGACGTCCCGCGCCCGCTTTGATGATGCGCGCGTGGAATTCCTTGTCGATGTCGAAGACCCGCCGCGGATCGACGGGCCGCTGACTGGCGATGACGTTCAGCTGTTCGTTGAACGACGCGAGCTCGTCGGCCACCTTTGCGCGCTGCGTTCCCGGCAGTGCCGTGATCGTCGTCCCGGCCATCGTCTCGAGGTGGCCGATGATCATGTACAGCTCGCGTGCGTCTTCCCGCGTCAACGGCGCGACGACGATGCGGGCCTTGCGGTTGCCTTTGTGCTCGACGACGTAGCCTTCGCGATGCAGCCATTGCAGCGCGCTGCGAATTGGCGTGCGGCTCAGGCCGAGCCGCGAGGCGATCTCCGCCTCGACGATCCACGCGCCTGGCGGCAGATTGCCACGTACGATCAGCTCGCGTAATTCCTGGAACGCGCGCGTGACGCTGCTGGCGTTTTCAGTCTTTGCGGCCCGTTTCTTTTTCGCGACGGCCAAGCCGACGGCATCGTATCAAAGGAATCGCCGGTTCAATCGCGATGGCCAGCACCTTCATCGGCGATGTCGCCTTCGTCCTCCTCGCGGTCGCTGGTCTCCCCGAAATCGTAGGGTGCGTCCTCGTCCTTGAATCCGCGTTCCTTCGCACTCTCGGTTTGTGGCGGCGTGCGCACCGGATCGTCGTCCGTATCGAGGGGGAATCTCGGCATTTCGGAACCCTCCACATACGTACAAGCAAGCCGTAAACCTGAGCTCATCCTCGAGCGGGCGGTTCGGAACCCGAACCTCGAACCTCGAACCGCGGACCCCCGAACCCCCGATCCCCGGCTCCCGGTCCCGGTCCCCCGTTCCTGCTGTCTAATTGAGATATGGCTCGAGGATGGGAAAGCAAGTCAATTGAAGCGCAGCAGGAAGCCGCGGCGGAGCGGCGCGCGAAACCCGCCGCCGTCACCTCCGAGGAAAGCGCACGTCGCGCCGAACGCGCCACGCTTTCGCTGGCAAGGACGCGTGCGCTCGCCGACCTGCAGCACGCCTGCGCGCCGGCGCATCGCGCGATGCTCGAACAGGCGATCGCCGATCTGGATCAACGACTCGCTGCGTTGGAAAATCCCAACACCCAAATCCCAAAGCCCAAATCCCAATAAGAAGGCAGCTCGATCGATTTGCGATTTGCGATTTGCGATCTTGGGAGTTGGGATTTACGCCTTCCTACGGTCAGGCGTCGCCCGCGCGACGCTGCGCCGATCGGTGCCGCTGCGCCGATCCGTGAACTGCTCCAGCATGAAACCATTCGCGACCAGCTCGCGTTCGAGCTCCGACTGACGCGCGGTGCACGCGGAGCCGTCCGCGAATTCGTGGGTCGTCTGCGTGTTGCCAGGGCCGTAGACGAGCAGGCGCAACCCTCCCTCGGGAGTGGAGGCGCGAATCAGCCTTACCGATTCGGATCCGCGCACGAACAACCAGATGGTTTCAACCAGTCCCGTCACCAAAGCGCGGGCAGTCTACCCGACCGCCACGCGGACGGGCAACGCGTCGGGATTCTGGGTTCGGAATTCGGGATTCCCTGATCCCTGACCCCTAAGCTCACTGGCCAGCTTTACACACAGCGCGCTCGTCGCTGCCAGCTCTGCGCGACGATGCGACCAAGATCGAGCACCGACTGAGGGCGCCGAACGGTCATTGGCGCCCAAAGAGAAGAGAAACTACCGAGGGGACCTCGTTTCCGCCCTCATGTATTAGGGTCACAAGGGGATTCCCGACCGGAGCGAGTAGGCGTAGCATTTGCGTTTAGTCGAGTCGGAGACTGGCCAAGGAGGCCCCATGAAGGATCTGCATGCACCGTCGCAGGACGTCACGCCACGTATTCCAACCGAACTGATTTCATTCGAAGGCGCCGAGCTCATCTGGGTGGACGCCATCCTGTTCGTGCCCGCGATCTTCGGCATCATGTTCCTTTCCGATGTCCTGAGGGCGATCGTGCTGAGCCTTTCCGTGGCGCTCGTCGTTGCCTACTTCGCGCTTTATGCGTGGGCGCGCTTGCACCCCGCCAGCGGGGGCGCGCATCTGCTCGATCTGCTGCACATCGGTCCGAAGGTACGGACCTGAGACAGGTATCAGGTATCAGGTATCAGGTATCAGGTAGCAGGCGAGGTCAAGGTAACAGCCCTGATACCTGGACCGCGCCTGACACCTGATACCTGAAACCTGATACCTTCTGCGACGCATGCGTTCTGCTGTCGGTGCACTCGCCATTCTGCTCGTCTGTACATCCGCCATCGCTCAAAACCGATATCCGCCTCTCGGTCAGGAGCCCGCCTGTCAGACGCTGATGCCTGCGGCAGCCGGTGGTCCGCTTCCCCGCAATCCGGACGTGCTCGTGCTGCGCTTTCTCGGCGTCTCCAATTACGAGTTCGCCTACCGCGACAATGTGCTCCTGCTGGATGCGGCGATCGACAAACTCGCCTGGTGGGCGCCGAATGACATCACGCCCGAGGAAATGACGCGACACGTGAACGCGATCCTGATCGGGCACGCGCACGGTGAACATCTCTGGGATGCGCCATCGATCGCGGAGAAAACCGGCGCGCTCGTCGTTGGCGATCCCATTTCGATGAAGTGGGTGCGCAGCACCGGCCGGGTCGGCGAGAGCAGGATGGCGGTGGTCAAGGGACTCGGCGGCGAAAGCGAAACCTTCAAGTTCAACGGCTTCAGCGTCGAAGCCGTCCAGGGACATCACAATATCGTCCCCGACGAATACATGCGTAAGGATCGCGCAGCCGCGGAAGCGGTCGGAGCGTTGAAGGGTGGCCTGACGCCCGAGCAGCAGGCGCACGATCGCCGCCTGAACGGCATGGTGCCGCTCGACGCGATCGAGCGCGAGAAGCTGATTACGGAAGGAACCATCGCGTACTTCTTCACGTTCGACAACGGATTTCGAGCGTTCTACACGGACAGCGCGGGGCCGACCACCGAAGCTGAGAAGAAGGTGATGCAGGGTAAGCCGGGCATCGACCTCGGGTTGATTCCCTATTACGGCGGCGAGCTCGCGATTCCGATCACGATGGAGTACATCCGGCTCTTCAAACCGGCGGTAATGCTGCCGACGCATCACGACGGACATCGCAATCGCATGCTCGACATGCCGATGGGACCGCTGAACCTGGCCATCCGCGACGAGTTTCCCACGGCGAGGGCGATGGCCCCGCTGCTTCGAACGCCGGTGTGCATCAACACGGCGACGAAGGAACTGTATCTGGGGAATTGACGTGGCAAATCCCACAGCCCACATCTCAACACCCAAATCCCCAGCGGTCGCGGTGCGGTGCGCGTCGGCTCTGATGATCGCGCTGGTGGCGGCCGCCCCGTTGAACGGGCAAAGCACGAAAACGGCAATGCAGCAGGATCCGGCGTGCCAGAGCCTCACCCCGGTATCGGCTGGAGGACCGGCACCGAACAACGCCGACATCGTGGTCGTGCGGTGGCTGAGCCACATGAATTACGAGTTGGCGTACCGCGGAAATGTCTTTCTGTTAGATGCGTACTACGATCAAACACCTCGCAGGCCGCCGATCGGTGTCGACGTCGGTGATTTGAAAAAAGCGAATGCAATTTTCATCAGTCATTCGCATTTCGACCACGTCTCGGACGCACCAAGGATTGCCAGGCAGACCGGCGCGACAATCGTCGGCGCGGTGGTTGGCAACGAGGCCTACGTCACACGAAACGGAGTTGCTCCCAAGCAATTCAAAGCCGTCACAAACGCTGACGTCCTGCATTTCCAGGGGGTCGTGGTCGAAACGGTCTTAGGCTCGCACAACAGCCCGCAGGCGCTGGGAATTCCGGCTGATTATGTTCAGAAACAGCAGGCGGCGATTCAGGCTGCATCGCTGCAGCAACCGTTCACCGAAAGTGAGAAGAAACGAGACGCGGAAATAAGAGCTCGCGGCGATGACGACCCGAAGATCGCAGCCGAAGGAGTGATCGATTACCTCTTTACATTCGGGAACGGCTTCAGGGTCATGTTCATCGGGTCGCATGGAGGAATTACGGACGCGCAACGCCAACTCGCCCGACGCGTGCCTTCGGTCGATGTCGCGCTGGTGCCGTATCTCTTCTTCGACGCCGGTATTCCGCCCTTGATCGATCTCGTCAAACTATTGAAGCCTTCAACGGTGTTTCTTGGAAACCAAGACGGCATCGGCACCATGGGATGGGCGTCGAACTATCCGCCAGCGCTCGCGATTCGGGAGGTCAGCCCGAAGACGCGGACGATGGACGTGATCTACCGGACACCCGTGTGTTTCAACACGGCTTCGAAGCAAATGTTTTTCGGCGGGTGAGCTTGCGGCGCTCGCGGCATGCGCTCCGCGAACGCCGTCACGGTTGCGTCGGATCGATCACCGACAGCACCCCTTGCACCTATTGCACCTTTCGCACCGACCCCGCGAAGCGTCCTCGCACCGACCCCGCGAAGCGTCCTCGCACCGACCCGCGAGGCGTCCTCGCACCGACCCGCGAAGCGTCCTCGCACCGACCCGCGTCACCCTCTAACTAACGGCACCGACGCCCGCCTGCGCACACTGACCGTCCTGCGCGCTCGTGCCACCTGACAGGCCGATGCCGCCGACCACCTTGCCACCCATCGTGATCGGCAGCCCTCCATCGACGGGCACTGCGCCCTTGATCCGCAGCACGCGTACGCCTTCGCCGCCGGCCGCCAGCATGTCCTGAAACGCCTTCGTCGGCCGCTTGAACCGCGCCGCCGAGCGCGCCTTCTCCTGACAGACGATGGTGCTGCCGAGCGGGGTGTCGTCCATCTTTTCGAAGTAGACGAGATCTCCATTCGTATCCACCACCGCCACCGCCATCGTCCAGTTGTTCTTGCGGACTTCGGCAATCGCCGCAGCAGCGACCTTCTTCGCGTTCTCGAGACTGATTGACGGACCGTACGACATCTGTCGCTCTCCTGAAAGTGGGGGCGGAGCACTGTGCTCGTTAAATGCCTTCTGCCCCTTTGATTGAGTGATCGATCAGTTCAATGGGATGAACAATCTTCCAGTCATGCCCCAGCCGCCGTCCCGCGGCGGCAATCTGCAGAATGCAGCCGGGATTGGCGGCGGCGATGACGTCAGGCTTCAACGCCGCGATGTGGCGCGCCTTTCGCTCGCCCAGCTGTTCGGCCGGCTCGGGCTCAACGAGATTGTAGATGCCCGCGCTGCCGCAGCAGATCTCCGATTCGGCGGGCGTCAGGACCTCGATGCCGGGAATCGCCGCCAGCAGCGCTCGAGGCTCCGCGCGCACGCCCTGCGCGTGCGCCAGGTGACATGCGTCGTGATAGACGACGCGCGCCTTGATCGGATGGCGTGGCGCCCGTGGTTCGCCCAGTTCCATCAGGAGCTCGGACACATCGCGAACGTTAGCGCTGAACGCCCGCGCCCGATCCGCCCATGCGGGATCGTCGTGAAACAGCTCACCGTATTCCTTCATCGAGGATCCACAGCCGGCGGCGTTGACGACGATGCGATCGACCCTGGCGCGCTCGAATACGTCGATGTTGTGCCTCGCGAGCTCGCGTGCCTGATCGAT